>Ga0315899_10000228_pt1 | contig 69359 bp, 68 predicted proteins | sample LakEriMetagenome_2_FD_203518 | JGI IMG/M metagenome (GOLD analysis project Ga0315899, IMG submission 203518) | Freshwater fungal communities from buoy surface, Lake Erie, Ohio, United States - Buoy 4 MA112 | ecosystem: Environmental > Aquatic > Freshwater > Lake | place: USA: Lake Erie, Ohio... | reverse complement strand
AATAACAATCAACCCCTGCTCATGCACTAAAGAAAAGAGATAAATAAATGAACACAAATACATGCAAGGTAATTAACTGCGACTCAACAGAGTTGGTTTATAGCGGTACAGATGCCTTTATGCTAGGAATCAACACAGAAACCTATTGCTATAAGTGCGCTAATGCTTACGCACAAATAGATAGAGTTATGTCTAAGGTAAGACAAGATTACCTAGACTCACTCACTCCTGTATCAACACTCACTACATCAGACTAAGGAGAATAAATGTTCGATTTTATTTCTGCACCATTCGAGTGGTTTGCTAATGTAGTTCAGTACTCACTTATCTTCATGGCGGTTATGATGCTAGTGCTAACAATCGGTGCGGTGGTCGCAATTCCTTTAGGGTTAAAACTTTTAGGTGTTGCTTTCGCTAAAACTATTGTAGTAGAAACTAGCAAAGTAGTTAGAGATTTAGGTATCACTAGCATTGACCTAAAGCAAGCCAAAGACACTGAAAAAATGAAGGCGTGGGTTGATAGAAAAGTGGTGCCCATACTAAGTAAATCTAGTTAGCACCACCCACTAATATTTATTAGGTAGGTACCAGTAGTTAAATAAAAAAACTATTGGTGCCTCCTAGTAAATTAAATTAAAATAATTTAAATTAAAAATAAATTAAAATAAAAAACATCAAAATTTTGGGACGTGTATGTGCTCACTATATTTTTACCCCACATCCTTTAAAAACCTGCATCATACATCTGGTAAAAATATTCAGATTTTGGGGTATTTGGATTTTTAAATTTTTTCAGAATAGTGATATAATTGATAAATAACCAAGGCTGCTTAGGAGTCTCCTGAAGTGTACATACATATAGAATCGCTGGAAAGAAGTGGAAGCACATTCTTTGCCTATGCAATTTCTTTAGCAACGGGAATAGATGTTATATCAAGCCCAGATCACAAACTATACCCACTACAAGTATATGACGGTGTAGAGCCTTTTATAATCACACTGAGAGATGCTCTCCCATCTATAGTGTCTGCAAAAATATATAGAGACTATTTTTACAATAACAAACTTTCCAATTCGTATGACATAGAAAATACGCTACTAGAGAACATAATCGCCAGGTATAAAGAGTACACCCAATACCTAATAGACAATCCAAAATTCTTTATAGCCCCATTTCAGGAATTTACAAAAGATCACAACAAGGTTATAGATCTGATAGCCTACACATATCCAGTCCTAGAAAATGTAAGGCCAGTAACCTATGAAGAGATTTCTGAGAGAGCATCATCTATAATTAAAACAATCTATGAGCCTGAAATTGGAAACCTTCCAAGAGAAAAGTATGAACTAAAAGACGAAATAGAAGAACTCATATTAAAAGATTATTCAGATGACATAGATCATATTCAGTCTAATATAAACAAACTATATAATAGATATTATGCTCTAGAGTTAGAGTATAACAAAAATACGACGGGAGATAGAAAATAAATGGGAATATTAGAAAATTTTGAAAACGCCTGGGACTTAGATTTCCAGGAAGAGCCAAAGGCACCTGAGTTTGAATCTAAGCCTATGCCAATAACAGATAACATGGGAAGAGAATCTTTTTGGGAAGATGCAGGAAGACCAGAAGAGACATCCCTGTCTGTAAAATTATTTTCAGATAATATCTGCTCAAACTGCTCTTGCAAAGACTAAGTCATGCAAGAACTCGCTCCAGGAATAATGCTATACAAGGATGTAATTAAAAATTATTCTGAAATAACAAATAGAATACAATCTTCTGAGCCAATCTGGGAAGCAGCAAAAACAATGGCTGGTGAAGAGAAGAAATATAGAGATACAGACCTATCTGTCGTTAAATATAAAATTTCAGAAAATAGCAACGATTTTGCTAAAGACATGTCTAGAACATTTTCTGATTCTTTTGAAAGAATAGAAAAAGAATACATGGCTTCCTATAAGACCTATTGTCCAGATCACACAAACTATGCCATATTAAGATATGGACAAGGACAATTTTTTACAGACCACATTGATGATTTTCACGGTATGAATAGACGCATATCTTCGGTATACTATTTGAACGATAACTTTACTGGAGGAATAATCTCATTTCCAAGATTTGGCATATCTTACCAGCCAGTAGCAAACGAGTTGCTTCTATTTCCATCTACATACGTATATAATCACTCTATAAGCCCAGTAGAGGAAGGAACTCGCTATTCTGTTGTCTCTTGGATAAACTAAATTGATGGTAAAATGGTAATATGAAAATATATGTTGATGGTTTCGAAAGATCTGGTAACACATTTTTGGCGGGATCAATAGGCTACACACTTGGTATAGAAGCAGTACCACTATGGTCACATAAAGTTGAAACACTAGAGAACAGAGATAAAGACTATCCATTCGTAGTTCCTCTAAGAGATGCATTGCCATCCATGACATCTGCAAAGTTGTATAGAGACTATGTGGTGGAAAACAACATTCAGACTAACAAAAGAACTGGTGATCCAGAAGAACTTATTGAAAGATATTCATCTTATATAGAATATCTGCTAAATGATAAAAGCCTGTTTATTGCTCCATTTTCAGAATTTACAAAAGACCACAACGCTGTAATTGATGTTATTGCTAAAGAAAATGACTTGCCCATAAATCAAATATACACAGCAGAGGAAATCATCAAAAAAATAGGTGAAAACCCAAAGTTTGATAACCCATATACTGGAAACTTTCCGAGAGAACGTGCAAAAGAATATAAAGATGTAGAAAATTTATTTCTTTCAGAATATAAATCAGAAATAGATGGTTTGCAAAAATCTATAGACACACTATACAAAAGATATTACGAAAAGTTATAGAACAAGTTGGTTTGGTGATCGACCCTATATTCTTGATCGATCAACCAATCCTTGTCTTAACCTATTAATCTTCGATACGGTCTAATTCCCACATACGGATATCAGTAATTCCAACTCTAATAGCAAGTGACTGTTCTGGACTGTCAGCCTCAATAGTTAGTTCTGCATTAAACGCTTGGCGCTCTTCTTCTGTATTAAAAAATACTTTTCCTGCATTTTGAAGATATAGATCTTCCATTGGCTGCAAGACAACCTTATATATATACTTAGACAATTACGCCAGCCTCCTTTAGTTTCTTGTATAGGTTTGCTGTAATAAAAGTAAGTGCTGGCTGACTCTGATCGATCTGCTTTTGAGTATCTTCTTCACTTAGGCCATTATTCTTACACATTTCCCTGTTATCTGAATTGATGCTATCTAGCATGAAATCGATAATTTCTTCTTTATTCATTTTCTACCGTCTCTCTCTTTGATATTTTAAAGTGATTTATATAAACCACTTACTTCCATTCTATTTCTTGATCATATGTAACAGAATACTCTCCACCGAATATCTCAGCATACGAAATGATATCTCTATTATACCTTATAACGGTGTTGATACCTACTTTATCGCACATGTACTTCATACCCTGGACTAGTGGCTCAAAAGCCATCTCCTGGCCTGCTAGGGCATTGTTTAGGGTATCCAGGTATCTTTCCTTGCCGTATCTTTTGGATGTAAAAGATTGGTCAACATAATCAAACCTTGCTTGTGCATCATTTCTTTTTGCAATGTCCGAATTGTCTGTTATGTACTTTACTGCAGGATGATCCATCCGTGTAGACCAGTTTCGCATGTTATCGCTGTACTTCTCCATGTTCTTTAGAGTTGAATCAGCGAAAGCCATGCGTATAAGGTCTATATCGGAGGTTTGAACCTCTGTTGCGAAACTTACCAAAAAAGCGGTTGCGAAAGGAAACTTGTCGCTATATGTCGAAACGCCAAAGTGCACATTTGGATTAAACGACTCGACTGACATATTGTCCTCAAGTAAGCGCATATGATTTCCGAGAGAAACAAACTCTTGTCGATTCATATCGCAGTCGACGAATAAACAATCTTCTGCATTGATACCGTCGGCGAGACATAAAATATTTTTATCATATGAACCGACTATTTTCGAACCGTTAAAACGCTCTAATAATTTTGCGGTCATAAAACCATCCATGTCGGGGGATATAATTAGATTCTTAGAATACTCAAGTGTTTCGAGTATGGCTGTTTTCATTTTTGTAAAATACCCCTTATAATAATCTAGTTATGACAATCCAAGACTGGGCTTCGTTAATCGTCGCAATACTTACAATTGTATCATCAATCGGTCTATCTATCAAGTGGATGGTAAAACATTATTTAAGCGAACTTAAGCCAAATTCTGGATCATCATTAAAAGACCAGGTTTCAAGATTAGAGAATGCATTAGACGAACAGAGAATAGATTCTGAAAGATCAAGAGATAGACAAGAAAAGAAACTCGACGAAATGTATAGAATTTTAATTGAGCATATTGCCAAAGTTGATAAGAAGTAATTCTCCTATATACTATATATAAGATATCTTGTAAATACAAACCTTAAAGATAGTTCTTCTTTCTTATATATTTTAAGTATACACTATCCGACATCCTGACTATTAAGACTTATTATGACAAAACGGACATTACCTATTATAACAATTTGATAACTTTAAATATCACTGTCCGAATTGTACCTATATGATATACTTTAAGTTGACTAGTACTCTGGTTTGTCTCTCATACCCACCAGCCTGAGTACTAGTCTTTTTTTATGGTATAATCTAGATATTATGAATTTATGTTCACCTGAGATATTTGGAGCAGATCCAGCCAGAATTAAATGGCAGATTGTAAGAGGAGATACTTCTCCCCTACGTGTTGAATTTTTACAGGATGATGAACTAACATATTTTGATACATCTGATTGGACTTATGAGGCTACTACTTATGATCCTCAGTCTGATGTTCTAGATTCCCTGGAAATTACCCCTGGAGCAGGTTATGTTGACATTATGGCTCCAGCATCAATTACTGAACTATGGGGTAAGGGTTTTAAATCAGTTGTAACAGAATTAACATTTGATCTACAGGTAACTATTGATGGAGAAACAATTTGGACACCCTTGATTGGAACTATCTCTGTACTTGGAGATATTACAGGTAGTCTATAATGGCAGTAGTAAAAGTTACAATTCCTAGACCTGAGTTGCCACCAGTAGTTAGAATTAAGAATAAAATCTTTAAAGTAAGCAAATAATACCGTGAGATAATATCTTTATGGCTGCTTCTAAATCTATGGACTTTCCTGGTGCAAAAAAATCTAGTTATGCTGCACAGGTAGAACAAAGCCAAGCCTCTCCATATCAAGAAAATGCTCTGTCATTTCTTCCAGTCCCTGGGCCACAAGGACCACAAGGACCTGCAGGCAAAGATGGCAAAGATGGAAAAGAAGGACCTCAAGGACCAGTAGGAATTCCAGGACCAGCAGGGCAAACAGGAAAGACAGGCAAAGAAGGTTTAAGTTCTTTGTCTTCTTCAGGCCAGCAAGCAGGTTGGGCCTCATACCACAACAAAATAGAAAAACCTTTTAAACTTGGTATTTCTGAAGGAGAAGATGGTTGGGTCACAACATTTGTTTTATCTGAAGGTCTATCAAACGAAAAATATCTTCCAAAAGGATGCACTCCACTATGGAATGATCACGCCCGAGCATTTAGTTTTAGAGGACTTAAAGAAGGAGCCCAAGTATTCATAACGTATAGTTTTGAACTAACAACTTATAGCAGCAATACAGAGGCATGGATTAGAACCTATTCACCTAGTAGTGGTTTAGACATTGCCCAATTTATAGGATCAATGAAATACCAGCATACATATCCAATAACTGTAACACAGCAGGTATTTATTGAAAACCAGCAAATTTGGGGTAACGGAGCAGTACCTCAAATTAGAACTGACTATGACGCATCAGTAATTCTCAAATCTATATATGTCAGCGTGGTATAATAAAACTATGGCATTTCCAGGAGAACTTAATATAAATTACTACAAGGGTGACACCCATGAGTTTAAGATATACCCTCAAAAAACTGACGGATCAATATTTTATCTAGATGACTATAGTAATGCGACTTTTACTATTGCAGAGATTAGAGGTTCAGCGGGAGTTTCTGGACAAATAGTTGGAAGCGCAAAAATTTCACTAGACGGAACAAACATAACTTGTGCAATCACTCCTGAAAATGGAAAATTGATGGACCCTGAAAAAACATATGTATATGATGTTCAGGTATATGCTCAAGGACCAGACACCTACGACAAAATCTTTACTATTTTAACTGGATCTATTTCAGTAACAGACGATGTAACACAAGATATTGGAACTCCTAACAGAGCAATTCCAACATATAGAATTATTTACAACAATAGCAATGCAACAAGCGGAGTTGTTCCAGTAGACACAAATGGATATCTTCCAGGACAAAATGCAATTGTTGCAAATAACGGAACGCTTGCAAGAATTGGATATACTTTTTCTGGCTGGACAAAGTTCTCTGATGGAACTGGAACACTATATACTGCAGGATCTTCAATTCCAGTTGCTTCCTTAGATATAAAACTTTATCCTAAATGGACAGCAGTATGACAGAAGTATTTGTATCAACTGACGATGTAAAAGTTATTGGTGGTACAGCCAATGTAAATGTTGAAGTTGATTTTGGTCCGCAAGGAGATAGAGGAAATTTGTTTTTAGTGGGCTATGGAGATCCAAATGCAATAAATCATTCTACAGAAGTACAGGCTTTAGATATATATATAAATATAGACACAACAGATGAAAAATATTTGATGATCTATCAACTACAAAATGTTAATGATACAACTCAATGGGAAGAAGTGTCTAAGTTAACTACAGATAAATATAGCACAACAAGAGATGTTGCTTTTTTAAACGGAGTGTCTGTAGATAGTGAAGATTTCAAGGTTTCAAATATAATACCCGCAAGTCTTTTTAGCACTATATCTGAATCAAGATTCAACATTCAGTGCACATTTTCAAATCCCACAAAGCCAGTTGCCAACTCTATAGTTGTTAAGCCAATAACCACAGAGCCAGTAAGTGGAGACATTGTATTGCCAGTAAGCATAAATGCTGCTGAATTTTCAGGAAGTAGTTGGTCTGCACTAAACGGAACCCACAAAGTGCATTTCCTAATTACGGTGGTATAATCTAAGATGGTGATATGTAATGGCTGATAACTATATTGATGAAACGGAAACTGGCACTGGGTTATACTCAACCAGGGTTCCTGGCTATGAAGATGCAGCAGATATTCAGGAGGCTTTAAGACTTTATCATTATGGATCACTAAGTATCCCAACTGTTGATTCACTTGGAACGGCAAATGGAATAAGTCCAAAATCTATAGCAGGGCACCTAAAAACCTTATCAAATACAGACATAGCCAATGCATTATTGGCAGCAAATGCTCTTGCACAAGAGATAACAGATAGAACAACTGCAGATACAGGTCTTCAAACACAGATAAATAACCTTTCAGCAACCATAGGGTTGCAAACCACTTTAACTACAAAAACTTCTAACTTTACCCTGGCTCTTTTGGATGCTGGAAAAACAATTTTACTTGATACTGCATCACCAATGACATTGACAGTCCCTACAAATTCATCAGTTGAAATACCTGTTGGATATCAGTATTTTGTTATAGAAGCAGGATCAGGAAGAACAACTTTTACACCAGCATCAGGTGTAACAATTAATAGCAAAAATTCACAAATGTATATTGATAATCAATATGGTAGAGCAACGCTTTTAAAGGTTGGAACTGATTCATGGATTGCCTATGGAGATATTTCTGAAAATGCTGTCCCAGTGACACCACCAGTGACACCACCAGTGACACCACCAGTGACACCGCCAGTGACACCACCAGTGACACCACCAGTTACTCCACCGCCACCACCAGTGACACCACCAGTTACTCCACCAGTAGTAGTGACACCACCTGTAACTCCACCAGTAGTAGTGACACCACCTGTAACACCACCAGTAACAACAGGAACAGCCTATCTCTCATACTGCTTTAATGGAACTCCTACACAAGAATCATTCCCCGTTAATTCTGAAAATGTAGTTGTACAAGATATTAACCAAGCAGTTGCTGCTTACACTTCACTTCTTCAAGGTTTAAATCCTCCAGCAACAAGCATTTCTGTTTCAATAAGTTCAATGCCAGCAGCACCAACTAACTGTCCAGCAGCACCAGTGACACCACCAGTTACACCCCCAGTAGTTACTCCACCAGTAACACCCCCAGTAGTTACTCCACCAGTAACGCCACCAACAGGTGGATTCTTTGCTTCATTCTGTTCTAATGGAATTGCTATGTCAGATGGAGGACCTCAGTACTCATCTGCAGGAGCCATTCAAGCATGGGTAAATGGCAATTATCCTAATGTAAACAATCTTACTACTCAAGAAGGGTCCGCACCAGCATTACCAAATTGTACACCAGCAGTTACTCCACCAGTTACTCCGCCTGTAACTCCACCAGTTACTCCACCACCACCAGTGACTCCACCAGTTACTCCACCACCACCAGTGACACCACCAGTTACTCCACCAGTAGTAGTGACACCACCTGTAACTCCACCTGTAACTCCGCCTGTAACTCCACCTGTAACTCCACCTGTAACTCCACCTGTAACTCCACCTGTAACTCCACCTGTAACTCCACCAGTTACACCACCAGCAGGCGGTTGTAATCCAGACACAGTAGGATGCCAAGGAGACTTTGGTTCTTGCGGAGGGTGCTTTGCATAAATGATACAATTAAATATAAACAAGGAGAAATTATGTATGCTTTTATAGTAAAAAATAATGCAGGTACTTGGGATGTTTGGTCTACGCTTTTAGATATTCCAATTATTGAAAGAAAAGAAAGAGTTGAGTCTGCCATAGCAAGTGGTCTTCCTATTACTGGAAAAAATGTAACGGAACATAAAGAATCAGTTAAAAATGGTGCTATCTGGGATGGAACGCAATGGTCTGGTGGAGATTCTATGTCAGTGTCACAAGAAATGGCATTAAACTTGTTTGCATATATTTGTAATAATACAATTATCCTTATACACATATCTTCACCAAACAGTGCTTCTGATATACAGATGGCAGCAATTTTTGAAAGCGATAATAGCATGATTAAAGTTCCAGAAGGCCAAACTGCTAAAATTGGAGATATCTGGGATGGCGAAAATATAATTACTATATAAAATAAAAATGGGGCAAACATGTCAAAATGGGAAGAGTGGAAAAAGGCTCAAGGAGAAGCAAGGCCTTGGCATTTATTAGATCACAACAAGTTGGTAGATGATGAATCTATATCTGATTCTAGACTAAGCATATGTAAAACATGTCCAGAGTTGATCAAACTTACAACAACATGTAAAAAATGTGGGTGTTTTATGGTAGCAAAAACAAAACTAGAAGGGGCAGCCTGCCCAATAGGGAAGTGGTAAAAAATGATTAGGCAATACCATAATAGAATCTCTTTAATTGTGCAATTATGATAAAAGATTGGTTTAAGAAGCAACTAGGCCTTATAGAGATAGAGGTATATTCTTACTGCAATAGGAAGTGCTGGTTTTGTCCTAACTCTTTTATAGACAGACACTCTGATAACAATGTTATGCCAGAAGAAATGTATTTGTCTATACTTAATCAGTTATCAGAAATAGACTATGATAAAGAAATTACGTACAGCAGATATAACGAGCCACTAGCCTATAGAGAGATAATACTAAAGCGTATTTCTCAAGCCAGAGAGATATTGCCAAAGGCCAAACTAAGAACCAATACCAATGGCGACTATGTTACACTTGACTATATTCATGCTCTTAGAAACGCAGGACTTAATGAGTTGTTTATTCAACAATACCTGGCAAATAATGAGCAATACAATCATGCCAAGATGAAGAAACGTATGCTTGAAAAGATCAAAGGTTTTGGTGTTGAGTACACAGTTATTTCTGATGTAGAAAATCACAGAATAGAATATGACCTAGCAATAGATGGAATAGTTGTACACCTAAGAGCAAGAAACTTTGCTGTAGAGGGAACTGCTAGAACTGAAAAGGTTGCGGGATTTAACGAAGAATATGTAAGAACTAAGGCATGCACACAGCCATTTAAAAACATGTACATAGACTACAATGGTAGCGTAATGGTGTGTTGCAATACAAGATCAGATGTGCCTGAGCATAATAATGGAATTATGGCTCATGTAAACGACGCTCCTTTGTGGGAAATCTACAGAAATGAAAAATATAAGCCTTGGAGAGACCACCTTGAGAAAGATGGCCCTAAGTCTGGTATTTGCAAGGGTTGTAAAATTGATATTAACTTTAAGGAAATGATTTAGAAGGTTATGGTGCTTGTATTACCAGGAGAAGAGTATCCTAACTATGACTCTATGTCATATATTAAAACTGATGGTGGACCATTTTACACTTTTAATAATTTTTATCTTGACAATGCAAGTGATGTTCAAATTGACTTAAAAGGTTCTTGGATTTTAATTCCAAAAGGATATCAGTACCATCATTTTTTAAAAGAAATTTTTGGTACTTACTTATACTATAAAAATAATGTAGATAGAGATATTAATGTTTTGTGGGTTGAGCAACCTATTGACTCTCCTACAGGTCACAATTTAGAACTTGTTAATAATGAATTGTCTTCTTCAATAAAGCCAGATAAAATTCATAAAATACAGATTTCCGATATTGTTACTAAAAATATAAAAATAGAAAAGTTAATTATTTTTTCTTGCAACACCAGATATTTCTTTTCTTTAGAAAGTCCAAATCTTTTTATAAAAAATTATACATTTAATAATTTAGGATATTACCATTTTCCAGAAGTGAATAAAGAACTTAGAAAATTTTTTGAAATGTATATGCATGAAGATATAAGAAAACCAAAAAAGATTTTTATAACAAGAAGAGATGCAAACAATGCAATTAGAAAAAACAACAGGTTAAAAGATTTTGACAACAGATATATGGATGAGTGGTTAGATGACACTTTAGAAAACTTCTTTTCTAGTCGTGGTTTTGAGATAGTAACACTTTCGGGAATGTCAATTAAAGATCAGATTTCTTATTTTTATAATGCAGATGTAATTGCTGGGGTTCGTGGAGGAAATCTTTGTAATACTATTTGTTCAAAAGACGGAACAGCATTAATGCAGATAAATATTAATAAACTTTACTCTTACCCATGGGAAAAAGAGTTTGACAGTGTTGTAGGTTTGAACTATATGGATCTTCATTTATATGAAGACATATCTGCTGAAACAGTCGAAAATGCTTTATTGAAAGAGTACGATGAATTTTTAAAAAAATATGATTTAGGAGTTAAATAAAAAATGATTTTAAAATGTGATTATATATATCAAGAAAAGTTTTTAAATTATGAGTTTGATTCTGTTAATATTAAAAATTTTTCAATAGTCAATGACAATACAGAAGTGCTTTTTGTTCCTGGTAAAACATATCTTTTTTCAACATTTTCTCCATATGGACACTCATTGATAGATATTTATGGACAGTATAAAGTTTTAAAGTTAAAGTATCCAGATATACAGCCATTCTTTTTTGAAAATGGAGAAAAAGGTTATTTGTTTAATAATAATAAAATTACAAAAGACTTGATGAGCACATTTATCGATATTCCCAACACAGTCTTTGATATATCAAAAAACAATTATCTATTTGAGGAAGTTGTGATGTTCTTTGATATGAATAATACATTTCCTCAAAATTTTTATCAAGATCATGGAATTACAAGAAGTCTAAACTATTTCCCATTTTGTTCTTGCTACATGGGAACTGATATTTGTGGACAAAGTGAGTACTTTAAGTACAACTACTTAGCAATTGATTTGGTTATAGAAAGTTTTTCATATATGTTTTATAAAAATAAAGAAAAAAAATATTTTATATCTAGAGAAAGATATAACGCTCAGTATAAAAATGACATAGATTATTTTTCAGCAAAGACTGTTTTATCTGCAGAAGAAGAATCTCAATTTTATAGAGCAAAAATAAGATATTGTGAAAAAGAAAAAGATATACAAGACATATTTGTAAAAAATGGCTATGAGGTTATTTATCCAGAGGACTATGGACTATTTGATCAAATAAAATTTTTTAGCCAAGCAAAAGATATTGCTTCTATATCTGGTGCAAGTTTGTTTAATGTTTTGTGGTGCAACAACGAATCTTCTATTACTGAAATTCTTGCTGTTCCAGGGTATAGGTACCACTACAAAGAGTTTGCAGAACACATAGGTGCAGGTCATAGGCAGATCTTGGCGATAGATCAAGACATGCTTCTACTTGAAAAATCCTTGTTCTAGGATTTAAAATCCCAATTGTGCTATAATTTATTAAGGAGGAAAAATGTCTACTTTAAATTATTCTGATGTAATAAATCAATCAGATATAGATCTAGCAATAAAAGAAAATAGAATCCATGTATTTAAGAATCCGTTTCCAGAGTTACCAACATGGGACACCATTTTAAATGTTATATCCACATATGTTGATATAGATTTAGAAAGATTCCCAGATAGATCATATCTAGACAGCAAAAACTTAGAAGAAGAGTATTTAAGTTTTGATCTAAAATGTAGGTTTTGGTCCAGACTTGCTTTTCAGTTAAATGATCCAGAGGATCCATATATGGAGATAATCCCAGAACTAAAGCCAGTAACTGAGTGGGGACTTTCAAAATATTCAAAACATATATATTCAAATAACTTTGGCCTAGTAACCTTTATGAAAAATAAAGGGGTCGTTGGAAATAAACACCATGACCTAGTAGACCAATTTCAGTGGGTGGTAAAGGGAGAAATGATCTGGCGTACTGGAGAAAATTTAGAAAATGAAACCCATGTTGTTGAGGGTGATTTTGTTTTTGTACCAAAACTTTTAGTTCATGAAGTCGAAACTTTTAAAGCACCACGTGCATGTATTAACTTAGCGATTAGGAATTAGTGTGTTTAATGCAAAGGTTGCAAAAAATTTTATTTCTAAAGATGATTGTAAATATTTAGTAAACATTGCAACATCTTATGATTTATGGGAAGGCGGAGGATCAAGTTTCTGGGAAGGAAGAGTTGTAAACTATCAATCAATTTTAAAGTTTGATAAAAAAGCAGGAAAAATTATGCTAGATGCAAATAATGCTTGTGGAAAACTAATTAAAGAAAATTATAATCTAAGTTTGCCAGTTTATTCTGATACCCTTCAAGTAATTAGATGGTTTCCAGGAATGGAACAGCCACCGCATGCAGACGACATGAGTAATACTGAGCACCATGGATTTGAGCACAGAGCCTTTGGATCAATAATTTATTTAAATGATGATTATAGTGGTGGTCATACATTTTATCCAAATTTTGATATAGAGGTAATTCCAGAAACTGGTTCTCTTGCAATTCATCCAGGGGACCCAGAACATCTTCACGGAGTAACAAAAATAGAAGACAGCATGAGGTACACAATTGCATCCTTCTGGACTTTTGATAAGGAGAAAAGCCATGAATGGCCAGTACCTTAATAATCCTGGATACGAAGTTCCAGACAATACAATTTTAATTGTCCCCCACCGTCTTGAAGATGATGGGTTTTATAAAGAAGTTATTTTGCCACTAAAAGGAGAGAGCAAAAGAGATTGGTTTACACCCCACTTCTATTACTGTCTTCCTTTAAATATTGGAAATCAGTATGGATTTTTAATACAGTCTTTAAGAGATTTTGAAATTATTTGGGATGGATCACCAGCAGACCCAGTGATAACCTTTTTAAACTCAGATAATGAAAACAAGCAGTTTATAACTGGAGGTTTTGGAAGTGGAATTGTTACGGTTCAAAATTGTTTTGCTATAAAAACTCCAATAGGAACAAATGTTATGACTATTCAGCCACCCAATATGTTTATTCCTGGATGTATTTCTATGGCTGCTGTTATTGAAACAGACAACATAAAGAGAGACTTTACTTTTAATATTAAAATGACAGTTCCAAACTTAAAGGTAACTGTAAAAAAGGGAGACCCCTTGGGAGCCTTTATACCAATTCAAAGACATTATGTAGATGAGTTTGATGTGAAACTTATTAGTGAGTTTTTCTCAAAAGAGGTTCATGAAAATGAAATAAATGAACAACTTGCTCTAAGCATTGAAAGAACTACTGTCGACAAAGAAAAGCCTCATGAATCTGGAAGGCGATACTTTAAAGGCATAAACACCGATGGTACCGCCTATCCAGATCATCAAAAAAAACTTACTTAGGAAATTTAGTCATCCAGAACTTAGTTCTTGGCGTAATGCCTTTCCAAGAAGACCAATCTTCTCCACCATTTGTCATGTAGTATGCAATCTCTGCATTCTTGACGGGATTGAATAGTTCAGCATTTGAGTCAAGATCAAACTTAGTTCTACGATCAGGACCAAGAGCGTCAATCATATTTATTTGAAACATTCCATAAGACGAGTCACCAGTCTTGTGGTTGCCGTTAAAAGCCAATGGACGGCCATTAGACTCCTTTTTAGCAACTGCCCAAGCAACTACAAGGTCTTTGCCCTTGAAGCCTACTAGAGAAAGCAGTTCTTTTAGTTCTAGATCAGTAAGAGAAACCTTATTCTCAAAACTCTCTAGTTTTTTTGCTTTAGAAACCAAAAAAACCTCTTTCGAGGCGGTTTCCGATGTCTGAGCCTGTTCCAGGCTAAGGTTATTCTTTGTATCAAGATCTGAAATAGCATTAGCAGAGTTAGACATAACCGTTACTAGTGCTACGATACTGAGTGTGCTAATGATCTCTTTGTTTCTTTCGATAAATTTAATCATAGTTTCCTCCTTAGAAAACAATAACACCTTGGTAGGTGTCTATACCAAGTATAACATAATTTTGAGCCAAAAGTCAAATCTGGGTGTATAATTATTTTATTATGAGCACATATGATTTTTCAGCCACGGGAATTAAATATCCCCTTGAAACATCTCCAGTAAATGTACATGGAGACCTAAAGAAACTAGCAGAATCCCTTGACGCAATCCTTCCAGCATACGGTGTATCATATTTTCAGATTGATGTTCATAACAATAGTGGTGGCCCAATTGGTGCTGGAGTTCCAGTTTATGCAACAAATGGAAAAGTAAATGAAAAGGTAACTATAGCAAAAGCACTTCCATCAACAACTGCTCCAATACTTGGTTTATTAAAAAACAATAAAAATAATGGAGAAGATGGAATTGTTGTAGTCGCTGGAGTAATGGAGGGATTAAACACTTCTGGATTTGCTGCAGGACAAACACTTTATGTAGGAATATCTGGGGGACTAACAAATGTAAGGCCAGAAGGTGGATCAGCAGCAGTTGGAATTTGTGCAGTTGCAGACAATGTTAATGGGATAGTTATAGTAGAGGCAAAAGGAAACGGTACCTGGGGAGCACTCAGAGACGGTTTGTCGTGATATAATAAACAAATGGCAACTTTAAGAGGATCTCAATCACTATACGATATTGGAAATAAACCACCAACAGTTATTTGGACTGTCGTGCGTGGAGATACTTCTGGCTTTAAGGTTTATGTAACAGATGATGCAAAGGTCCCGTTAATTTTAAAAGGTCCTGGATCTGAATGGGACATTGCAATGAAAATTAAAAGACCAAATTCAACACCTGGAATAATTACAGACGATGCTGTAACAATTATGGCATTACATCCAGTTGCAGATGAAGATGATTTGGTTGGAGAGTTTACAGTTTGGCTTACAGCAGAAGAATCTAATGTCTTGCAGACAGGAGACATCTTTGATATTCAGGTATCAGATCCAACAAGAGTCTGGACAGTTGCTCAGGGCAGCATGAAGATTCTTGAAGATGTAACAGATTAATGGCCACAGCATTAATACTTGATGAATTAAAAAACAAAACAGAACGAATTTTTCCAATAGACTATGCAATAGTCCAGGTAGAAGACTTTACAAGAAAAACAGTTATAAGTGAGGTTTTGCCCTTTAGAGTTAAGTTTACAGCAATTCAAATTCAGGCTATTGGTTTAGGAAACACTCCAGCAATTCCTCTACAGGTTATTGGGTATAGCAACTACATTCTCTAATAGTCTTATTAAAAGGGATGATATAATCACTACATGGCTAAAATATCAATTCCAGATGTAAAGGCTCTATTCCAAACTGGAGATAGACCTACTCAAGAAAATTATGAAGACTTAATTGATACCGCAGCATCCCAGGCAACAGATTTGGGGTCAAAGGGTAACAATGAAAATACAGTCAATGGTATTGAGAACGTAACTGTTATTGATAACTTTGATGCCACAGTCTGGCGCATGGTCAAGTATATTATTTCAATATCAAAGACCTCTGCAGGGGACAACAAGTTCTATGCAACTGAATTAACAATTCTTGTTGACGGTACAAATGTATCAGTCAGCGAGTACGGCACTATCGACAATGATGGGAATATTGGCACCATTGATGTCTCTCGCACTGGAAATACCGTGGCTATTACAGTCACTCCAGATCCTGCGATCAAGCCAGTCACAGTTCGTTACGCACGAATTGGACTTAAGGCATAATAAAAGGAGATATAAAAAATGGCAACAGTAAATAAAGATTTTAAAATTAAGCAAGGGTTAGTCGTTGAAGGCCTACAAGGTACAATCAACGGTGAAGTAATCCTTACAGAAAACGCAGGAGATCAATACATCCTTGACCTCATTGGCGGAGAAACACTTGTAAAGTCTGTAGAGGCAACTCAACTAGAAGTTAGCGTAGCAGGAAAGTTATCCGTAAAGGCTAACGTATTTGACGCTTACGGTGCAGCAGCAGATGCAGAGGCAGCAGCAGCCCTTGATGCAACATCAAAAGCAAACGCAGCAGAAGCAGATGCAATCTCTGCAGCAGCAACAGATGCTACAAATAAGGCTAATGCAGTAGCATCAGATCTTACAGATCACGAAAATGCTACAGTAGCACACGGTGCAACTGGTGCGGTAGTTGGAACAACTAACACACAAACATTAACAAATAAGACTATTGGAGATACACTTAACTTCACTGGCGCAGGTGCAATGACAATCAATTCTGATTCTCATATCGTTCTTACTCCTGCAGCAGGTTCTTCAGTTAAGTGGGGCGCTGATGTTCTTGCAACTCAGGCTTATGCTGACACAGCAGAGCAAGATGCAAAGAACTATGCAGACAGTCTTGCTGGCAACTACGATGTAGCAGGTGCTGCAGCAGCAGCACAAGCAGCAGCAGAAGGATTTGCAACTCAAGCAGTAGCAGACCTTGTTAACGGTGCTCCAGCACTTCTTGACACATTAGACGAATTGGCATTAGCACTTCAGGATAATCCAGATGTTATTGCTAACATTCAAAGTGTTGCAGCAGGAAAGCAAGATACACTGACTGCAGGATCAAACATTGACATTACAGGAGCAACAATTTCTGTAACTGGTCTTGATTCAGCAGATATTTCAGACTTTAATACTGCAGCACTATCTGCAACATCTGCAGCATACGATACAGCAGGTGCAGCAGCACAGGCTCTTTCAGATGCAGAAGATTATGCAAATGCACTTACAACAGCAGACATTGCTGAAGATGCAGTCAATGGTGGTCTTTACTTCACAAATCAGCGAGCAATTGACGCTGTTGGTGGAACAATTGGAGATCAGATTGACCTCCTTGATACAGATGACATCGAAGAGGGCACTACAAATCAGTACTTCTTAGATTCTCGTGCAAAGGCTTCAGCAGCAGATCTTATCCTTGGTGCATCATTAACAAACATCGCAATTACAGGAAACAGCACAACAGGTCTTATCATCACAGCAGAAAACGGTGTAGCAGACTCTACTACATCTGATCTTGCAGAAGGTACAAATAAGTACTTTACAGATGCTCGTGCAGTTGATGCTCTTGAAGCAGTTGTTCCAAACTTCACAGCAGTTGAGTTAAACTCAGTTGCTAAGCAGGTTGCAGCAACACTTTCAGCACCTACAGCAGGAATCCAGGTAGCCCACGCTTTTGCTAAGGCTGACTACCGTTCTGCAGAGTACCTTGTAAAGGTTGCCTACGGAACACACACTGAAATCTCAAAGGTTCTTTTGACACTTGATTCTTCAGATAACATTGCAATTACTGAATACGGAATTGTTGGAACAAATGGCTCAGCGTCATCAGTTTCTGCAGGTATCTCAGGATCAAATGTACAACTTCAGGTAACAACCGTTAACAATAACTCAACAGTTACTGTTATGGGAACACTTCTTAAGTAATAAAAAATAAAAATAGTTGGAAGAAGGAGTAGTAAATGGCAATAGTCGACAAAGACTTTAAGGTCAAGAATGGGTTAGTCGTATCAAACGGCGGTACATTCGGAGATGCAGTAACAGTAGGAGCCCCAACTCTTAATGCCCATGCAGCAACCAAGGAGTATGTCGATAGTCGTTCAATGGCCGTTGGCTCTACTGCTCCTTCTTCACCAACTAATGGAACACAGTGGTTAGACACTGCAACAAATAGAGTTAATTTCTATTATGAAGGTTCTTGGTATACCCAGGCAACTATTGATGATACAAATAACTTACCACAGCACATTCACGATACCGCAATTGATGGAACTGGTTTCATAGTATCTCAGTTCTATGAAGGTGGATCATTCAACAGCCCATTGGGTGTAGGTTTGGATTCTGGTGGACCAGGTACAACAACTTGGACAGTAGTATTCGATGGCGGTAGTGTAGTAGATAACTTCAATTAAAACAGGGGTTATAATAAGATAAGTTAATGGGCAGCCCCCATAAGGAGAAATAAAAATATGGCAACAAGAATGCAACAGCGCAGAGGAACTGCAGCACAATGGACGGCTGCAAACCCAATTCTAGCAGCAGGTGAAATCGGTTTTGAAACCGACACAAATAAATTTAAGATTGGTAACGGAGCAACTGCTTGGACAGCATTGGATTACTTTGCTAACTCTTCAGCACTAACAGCGCTTCTTACAGGAGCACCTGGAACATTAGATACTCTTAATGAACTAGCAGCAGCAATCAACGATGATCCAAACTTCTTCTCAAGCGTTGCAGATCAGATCGCAGATGCAATTGCAGGTGCCGAAGATAATTATCCAGCCCTTGCTGGAGCAGGAATAGAATGGAATGCAGGAACTAACGCATTCGATATAGACTCAACAGTTGCCACAACTAGTTATGCAGACAATGCTGTAACTGTCCACAACCAGGATTCTACTGGTGTTCATGGAATTACTGACACAGCAGCACTTGTAACACTATCAGGAACACAGCAACTAGCAAATAAGACATTGCTGAGCCCACTTATTAGTACTCCTACTGGCTTGACAAAAGCAGATGTTGGTCTTGAAAACGTAGACAACGTTTCAGATTCACTAAAGCCAGTTTCAACTGCTACCCAAACAGCACTTGACCTTAAGGCACCAGTTAACAACCCAACCTTCACAGGAACAGTAGCAGGCATTACAAAGGGTATGGTAGGACTTGGACAGGTAGACAATATTTCAGATGAAAACAAGCCAATTTCAACCCTTACTCAGGCAGCCCTTGATGCAAAGGCTCCACTAGCAAACCCTCAGTTTACAGGTGTTGTTTACGGTGTTACAAAAGCAATGGTTGGGTTAGATCTAGCAAACAATACAGCAGATCTAGACAAGCCAGTTTCAAATGCTACACAAGTGGCACTAGATAACAAACTTGCACTATCTGGAGGAACTCTTGTTGGATATTTGACAACACACGCAAACCCTTCAGACTCACTTCACGTAGCAAATAAGCGCTATGTCGATGCAATTGCAACAGGGCTACATATTCACGCAGCAGTAGTTGCAGCAACTAGTGCAAATATTAATCTCTCAACAGCAGTTGCAAATGGAAGCACTCTTGATGGTGTAACTTTGGCAACTGGAGATAGAATCCTTATAAAGAATCAGACAACTGCTTCTGAAAATGGTATCTATATTGTTGCAGCAACTGGAGCACCAACTAGAGCATCAGACTTCGACACACATGAAGAAATTCATGGTGGAGACTTCGTGTTCGTAAAGGGTGGAACCGTTTATGACAATACTGGATGGGTACAGACAGCAACAGTTAATACTGTTGGAACAGACCCTATAGAATTCACTCAGTTCTCAGGTGCAGGAACATTCCTTGCAGGTAATGGACTTACACTGACTGGATCAACATTCTCTGCTGATCTTGGAGTACTTGCTCCAAAAAATAGCCCAACATTCACAGGAACAGTTTCTGGAGTTACAAAGGCTATGGTCGGATTGCAAAACGTTGATAATACATCCGATGAAGGAAAGCCAGTTTCAACTGCTACACAAACAGCGCTTGACCTAAAGGCTAACCTAAATGCTCCAACATTTACTGGAACAGTTTCTGGTATTACTAAGTCAATGGTTGGTCTTGGAAATGTTGATAACACAACAGATGCAGGAAAGCCAGTTTCTACTGCAACTCAGACAGCACTTGACCTAAAGGCTCCAATTGCAGATCCAACATTTACTGGAACAGTAACAGTTGGTGCACCTGGAGTAGCATTTTCAGACGGTACACAGACAAAGGAAGGTGTTCCATCTAGAACAACAATTATCCAGAGAACAGACTCCTATACACTGGCTGCACTGACAGAAAGAGATTCTTTAATAGAGATCAACAAGTCATCAGCAGCAACTTTGACAATTCCAACCAATGCAACAGTTGCATGGCCAATTGGAACATCAATTGATATCCTTCAAACTGGAACAGGACAGGTAACAATTGCTGGAGCAGCAGGAGTAACTGTCAATGCAACACCAGGATTAAAACTACGCACTCAGTGGTCATCTGCCTCTCTTCTTAAGCGAGGAACTGATTCATGGGTAGTTGTAGGCGACCTAACAGCATAAAAAAATAAATAAGAAAATTGGAGAAATATAAATGGCAAAGAAAGAAATAGGTACGAAGTCTCAACAGCAGAACGACTTCTTAGAACCAAAAGCACCAACTAACGTAGTAGCAACAGATGTTGGAACAGGTAGAGCGTTCTCAAGCGCAGCAGCAACTGTTTCATTTTCTTTGCCAGCAGATTCTCCAGCAGCAACATCATATACAGTAACTTCTTCACCAGGAGGGCTTACTGGTACTGGTGCAGGATCACCTATAACAGTTGCAGCATTAACCCCTGCTACATCTTACACATTTACAGTAACAGCAACTAATGCATCAGGAACATCTCTTGCATCATCAGCATCATCTGCAATTACAGTAACAACTGTTCCAAATGCTGTATCTGTTATTTCAGCAACAACTGCTGTTAACCAAGATACAGTTAGTTGGACTGCACCATCAACAGGTGGAAAAGCAATTATTGATTATGCTTGGTCATCATCTGATGGAAAATCTGGAACAACAGCATCAACATCTGTTAATGTCGCACAAGAAGGAAACACCGCTCAGACATATACTGTTACAGCAAGAAATGCAAATGGATCTTCTCTTGTATCTGCACCATCAAACAGTGTTACAACTACACCACCATTCTTCCCACCATCGTTCCCATTTTTCCCACCAGCATTTTGTCCATTCTTCCCATCATTCTGTCCATTCTTCCCGAACTTCTGTCCATCATTCTGTCCATTCTTCCCGAACTTCTGTCCATCATTCTGTCCATTCTTCCCGAACTTCTGTCCAGCATTTTGTCCAGCATTTTGTCCAGCATTCTGTCCAGCATTCTGTCCAGCATTCTGTCCATCATTCGCTCCATTCTTCCCATCATTCACAATACCAGGAGCAGTATAATAAAATAAAAAATATGGTATGCCACACTTATAACTAGGTGTGGTATACTTTATTTTATGGAAAAAAGATATGAATGGTATGACGCCCCAAGACTAGAAAAAACACAAACTAGACTTGAAAAGCGTACAATTGTAAATAATATTGAAGTTTTAAATTTAGAGTATGGCATTAATGTATACAGAAATGCTATACCTAAAGATCAGTGCTTAAGCATAATAGACAGACTTGAAAGTGCTTCAGAAAAGAACTCTCCCAACCTTTCTTGGAGAGGGGCACAGATCAATGACAAAGAAGATTCTGACCATGTTAGAAATTGCTTAGATATTAAATATAAAAGAGAACATCTTGGAAAATTCTTGCCATTTGATCAAGACATGTTCGATATACACAAAGAGGTAGAAGATTGTTTAGATAACTGCTTAAGAGATTACGAATCCTTGTGGCACTTCCAGATGGCGTACAAAGAAGCATTTAACTTTGTAAAGTATTTACCTGGAAAATATTTTAAACTTCATGGAGATCATGGCCCATATTACACATGCACAGTATCTGCTGTTGTTTATTTAAATGATGATTATACTGGAGGAGAGATCGAGTTTCCAAGACAAGGCATTAAGATAAAGCCAGAAGCAGGAGACATCATTGTTTTCCCATCAAACTTTGTTTATGAGCATGCCTCTTGTGAAATTTTTGAGGGAACAAAGTACTCAGTAGTAATAATGACAGACTATAACGACTTACACCATAAGTAAAAATAGTGATAGAATGTATATAGAGAGAAGGTAAAAAATGGATAAAGCAGTTAACACAAGTTCTGATGAAACAAAGGACTATGAAACACCAACATGGTCTTCATTTGAGAATTTAGGAAGCGGAATTTTTGTTTATAGAGATGTTCTTCCAAAAGAACTAGAAATAATCAAAAGGCTTGAAGACAACCTTAGTGAAGATCATCCTAGGTATAAATGGATGGAAGCCTTTGTTGGATACTTTCAGAGCATGCCAGAATATAGAGATTGTCAAGACTTCAAGTTTAAGAAATCAGATATTGCATTAGACACAAGCGAGCAATCATTAAACCTTCAGGCATTATGGCAAGACTGCTATGATAGACAAAAGCCAGCAGTAAACCATTACCAAAAAATGTTTAATCTTGGAGAACTAAGATATTGGGAAGCAATGAACTTTGTTAAATATAATAGAGGTCAGCATTTCCAGTATCACCATGACCATGGATTTTCTTATAACTGTACAGTATCTTTAGTTGCTTATCCAAATGATGACTACGAGGGTGGAGAATTATCTTTCCAGCACCAAGGGTTAACTATAAGTCCAAAGGCTGGAGATCTATATATTTTCCCATCAACATACATGTATAGTCACAGAGCAATGCCAGTCCATTCTGGAACAAAGTATTCTGTTGTTACAATGTTAGACTATAGTGCAAAGTTTCATACACCAGAAATGTATAGAGAAACTGGCGACTAGTTTGAAGATTGACGTTTATAGAAAAAGAGATTTTGATTCAGACTTCTATCCTTTGCCACCAAAAAGAGACTGGATGGATGATACATTTGATAAGCATGCATACAGATGTTTTCCAGTAAATATTGCAAACACATTAGGATGGACGTTCTCTTTTCCAAAAGACATATCTTTTATCTGGGACGGAATCTCAACTTCAGAAGATGGACATGTTAAGGTCCTTTCTGGAGAGGAGTATGTTTTTACTAACAGAGCAAATGCAACAATAAGTTTTAATAGTGGTTTAACTTTTATGACAGAGGAAAATGTTAGTTTGTTGATGATGCCTGTTCCAAATCAATTTATTGATGGTGTGCATGGCTTTACAACAATGATAAGCACTTCTGTTTTAACAACCCCAATTCCTTATGCTTGGAAAATAACAAAGGCAAATGAAGTAATAACTATTCCAGCAAATACTCCTATTGTTTCAATAATTCCAATAAATTTAACAGATATTCAGAACACTGAAGTTAATCTTTATATAGAAAATTTTCCATATGAGCATTTTAAAAAGATCTCTGATTATGCAAATGCTTCTCATGAAATATCTAAAAAACAGTCCTGGACAAATTTCTACAGAGATGCGGTAGACCATGAAGGAAACCAACAGGGTAATCATGAACTAAAGAGTTTAAGATTAAGGGTAATAGATCATAGAGATGGCAATTAGTGAATACAGAAAATATAAAGTTTATAGCAAATAAGATATGGCTATCAAATGAAAGTAACTCTGCTCCAAAACCAATAATAAGAACAATTCCAGACTGGTTTAGAAAAGCAGATAGATTTGCTAAAAGACCAGATGGAGAATTTTGGATAGGTCCAGACAAAGGTAAAGTTCCCACTTGGAAAGCATGTCCTGCAATTTTTGATATTATGAGTACTGGATATTCACTAAACCTACCATGTGATATTGAGTTTTATATGACTGAGTCTGGACTTAAGCACAAAGTTTTAAGTAACAAATATCAAGACTTTATACAGGTAAGAGATGAGATGCCACAGTTTGAGCATCCGCGTGGATACTACAAAAATCATTTTGCATTAACTCCAGACTGGCAAATAAAAACTCCTCCAGGATACAGTGTTTTGTACACTCAACCATTTAATAGATTTGAGTTGCCCTTTTTGCTAACTACAGGAATTGTGGACAATGATAAAGTCCACATGCCTGGATCTTTTCCATTTTTTATTGTTGAGGGATTTGAGGGTGTTATCCCAGCAGGAACTCCATATGCACAACTAATTCCATTTAAAAGAGAAAACTGGACATCTGAAATTATTGAGCAAGACGACGGATCAGAGTTAATGAGACAGGCAATGGATAATGCAAATATTTACAGAAAGCCAGATGGCGGAATATATAAAAACGAAGTTTGGGAGCAAAGAAAATATGAATAGAAAAAATGGTATAATTTAACTATGAATAACTCTGAATACTCAAACAGCCAAGTTTCTAATAGGTTTTCAATAACTCCTTCTGGGTATTTTGGAAAAGATAAAATAAATATACAATCTAGAGAAAACTTTATTAGTTTAGAAGATCTAACTTTTTTGTCAGATGCTGCAAAAAATATAAGCATTTGGGATGTAACAGAAAGTCACTATGATGACGATGGTGTTATGATCTATGATTCATCCTATTGGGAAAACAGGGTTGCAACATCAAGGACTTTAAACCTTAATGATGAAAAAATTAATCCAGTTATTGAAAAACTTCAAGAAAGCCTTAAAAACGAAGTAGACTTATTCTTTAATGTTGATGCATGGCCAACAAGTCCAGCAATAGTTAGATGGCTTCCTGGACAGTTTCAACAACCGCATGCAGACAAAGAGTTGCATGAAGGAGAAAATGCAGGAAAGCCAAATGACTTCCCATATTATGATATAGCAGGACTGTTTTATTTAAACGATGACTACGAAGGCGGAGAGTTGTATTTCCCAAACCAAGGAATACAGTTTAAGCCTAAAGCAGGATCAGCATATTTTTTTCCAGGAGATTTAAACTATATACACGGAGTAACTCAGATCACAGAAGGAACAAGATATGTTGTTCCATTTTTCTTTACTATTTTGTCTCATAAGGAGGGCCAATAATGCCAGAAGACACAGTTTTAAATTTTAATAAAATAGATAATAGAATTTTTGTTTACAAAAATCCATTTAATGATTTAGAAAAAATAGTCTCATCGCTTGCTGATAGAAAGTGGGATCAGTGGTATACTTTTGGAGATATTCATCATATACCTCTTCCTGGTAGTGTTGAGTCAGACCTTTTCCCAGACATTGCTGAGTGGGAGTCTTACACTAACAAGATTAAAGATAAAGACAAAGATTTAGATATAGTCAATGTTTTTTATAATACCACCAAGCACTACATTGAAGAGACAGGCCTTACTTCAAATAACTGGATGCTTGGGAAGATAGATATAGCAAAGTATCCTGATGCAAAGAGCATATCTGATCCAAATGCAAAACCATTTTTTAATGAAATCGGGAAAAACTATACAATGTCCTTCCATACCGACTATCCACAAGAAAGCACAAACTCTCCAGGAGCAAAACAAATAGTTACCTGCAACATGTACCTAAATGATAATTATGATGGAGGAGAGATAGAGTTTAAGGTCTTTTCAGAAGACGGATCTTATGAGAGAATAACCTACAAGCCAGAGGCAGGAGATGTTGTCATATTCCCATCTACTCCCCCATATTGGCATGGAGTAAGAGAAACAACAAATGGCGATAAATATTTTGTTAGATCATTTTGGTATGTAATTGACGGGCCATCAGAAGAGTGGCTTGAAAATGAAAAGAAATATGGTAAAGAAGTCTGGCACGAGATGGAAGAAACAAGAAAGCAAGAAGAAAGAATTTCTGGGTTGTACATAAGAAATGGTTAACAAATCAAACTTTAATTACTTAAAAGATGAAAAAAATAACAAAGGTGTTTTGGGAATAACCCATAACCGTATTGTAGAAATTCCTAATTTTATTGATCAAAAAACAGCAGATAATATGATTGCCTATGTTGAGTCAAAGGGAGAGAACTGGGGAGACATAGCATTCTATGGTTCACTAGGAATGGGTCTGGCTTCAAATGACCCAGGACTTGCTGAACATGGATTAAGCCTTACATTTTTTGATGACCTTAGAGATAAATTTAAAGAGTGTGTCGAGTTAGTTTTTGAAAGAAAGGTAAGACCAAACACATCTCATGCCCAAAAGTGGGATGTCGGAGGATATGCTTCACCACATTCTGACAACTCTGATTTTGATGGAAATCCTAATGCTTTTGAAATAAACAAGTATGTTGGAATTTTATATTTAAATGATAACTATGAAGGCGGTGAGTTATTTTTCGTTGAGCCATCAGACAAGGAATCAGTGGGATCTGACATGTCTGGAAAGCCAGTACCAGTTTGGAAAGATCCATATCTTTCTTTTAAGCCAAATGCTTATTCTTATTATGTGTTTCCAGGAGGAGTAGAAAATATTCATGGAGTAACCGAAATACTTGCTGGCACAAGGTATACGATGGTTTCTTTTTGGGACTACGAGGAAATAGAATATAGCCAAGAAACCATTGATAAATGGAACGAAGAAGAAAAAGAAATTAGAAGATTGCAGTCTATTCAAAAAGAAGAATGGACAAAAGGAAATAAATACGCATAAAATGCAAGAGTAAAGCATAACCAAAGGTATAGAGTTTTGCTTTTTATAAAACTCTGCTATACTTAACACTATTCCGTTTTAGAAAGGACGAAACACATGTCAGATTTTTTTAGTTTTAAACTTCCAGAGGACTTCGTAGAAAAGTACAAAAATGTAGAAAGCCCATTTGGATTCAAAGATGCAGCAGAAAATTCACTTGGAGAGATTACTTTTATTCGTACATATTCTCGCATGAAGGAAGATGGAACTAAAGAAAGATGGCACGAAGTTTGTCGTCGTGTAATCGAGGGTATGTATTCAGTTCAGAAGAATCATGCTAAAGAAAACCGTTTGCCATGGAATGACTATAAGGCACAGAAGTCTGCACAAGAAGCATTCCAAAGAATGTTTGAATTAAAGTGGACACCACCAGGTCGTGGCATGTGGGCATTTGGAACTCCTATGACTATGGAGAAGAAGAACTCAGCAGCACTACAGAACTGTGCAATGGTTTCAACAAAGGACCTTGATAAGAATGATCCAGGAGCATTATTTGCTTGGGTTATGGATGCATTGATGCTTGGCATTGGTGTAGGATTTGATACAGTGGGACAGGATAAGAATTTCTCAATCTATACCCCAACAGAGCCAGAACAGGTGTTCGAAATTCCAGACACTCGTGAAGGCTGGGTAGAATCAGTACGCCTTCTCATCAACTCTTACTTAAGAGCAAACCAGAGTATTCAGAAGTTTAACTATGATTTGATCAGACCTCTTGGAGCCCCTATTAAGGGCTTTGGAGGCGTTGCATCAGGGCCTGCACCTCTTATCAAGTTGCACGACCAGATAGACCGTGTAATCGGCTCCAGAGGCGGAGAAACACTAGATTCTCGTGCTATCGTAGACCTCGTAAACCTCATTGGTACCTGCGTGGTATCAGGTAACGTTCGTCGCTCAGCAACACTTGCTTTGGGTAATGCAGGGGATGAAACATTTATGAACCTAAAGAACTCAGAGATGTTCCCAGAGCGCAACTCGTTTGATCCAGAGAATCCAGGTTGGGCTTGGATGTCTAATAATTCTATTTCAGCAGAAGTAGGAACAAAGTACGAAGACTATGTAGATTTAATTACGGAAAACGGAGAACCAGGTTTTATCTGGCTTGATGTTGCTCGTAATTATGGACGACTAAAGGATGCGCCAGACGGTAAGGATTATCGTGTGATGGGATTCAACCCATGTGCGGAGCAGCCATTGGAATCATACGAACTATGTACACTTGTAGAAGTGCACTTGAATCGTCATGATTCTAAGGAGGACTTCCTGCGTACCCTGAAGTTTGCATACCTTTATGGAAAGACTGTAACACTTGTTCCGACACACTGGCCACAAACAAACGGTATCATGCAGCGTAATCGTCGTATTGGTACATCACTTACTGGTATTGCATCATTTGCAGATCAAAAAGGTTTGCCAATTGTTCGTGAGTGGATGGATGAAGGATACAATAAGATTCGTCACTATGATCATCAGTATTCAGAATGGCTATGTGTTCGTGAATCAATTCGTGTAACAACAGTTAAGCCATCAGGATCAGTTTCAATTCTTTCTGGTGCAACTCCTGGAGTTCACTGGGGACCTGGAGGAAACTTCTTCCTTCGTGCAGTTCGATTTGGAAACACAGATCCAATGATGCATTTGTTCAAAGCAGCAGGGTACACAATCGAAGACGACGTAGTATCAGCAAATACATCAGTTGTATACTTCCCAATCAAGTCAGGTCATCCAAGATCTGAAAAGGATGTTACATTGTTTGAGAAGATTGCACTTGCTGCAACTGCTCAGAAGTACTGGTCTGACAATGGTGTTTCTGTAACACTTTCATTTGACAAGGAAACAGAGTCAAAGCATGTTGTTCCTGCACTACATATGTACGAGGGACAATTAAAGGCAGTCTCATTCCTACCAATGGGAAATCACACATATCCACAACAGCCATATACTCAGATTACTGAAGAGCAGTACGAATCATATGTCGGCAAGTTAAAGCACATTGATTTTGCTGCTATCTATGATGGAGCAGAAAACCTTGAGGCTCAGGGAGAGATGTACTGCACTACTGACTACTGTGAAATTAAAATAAACAAGTAGCCTTCTGTGGTAAAATAGACTTATAATGTCTAATCCATCAAACCTGTATGCAGAGAAAATATACGCAGAACACCCAATGGCCTTTTGGTCATTAGATGATAAAGCAGACTACATTTCTTTGATCAAAGAAGATCAGAGGTCTATGGAAAACTGGGAAGTATCCAACAATGCAGAGGTTGTTACACTTCTTGATGAATTTAAGCCATCTAACACACCATTTCCAGAAAGTTATGTAACACAAATAACAAGCCCAATAAGCGAAGGTGAGTTTGGGCAGGTAGTTTGTATAAGCGAAGATATAGCAAACTTTACTTCTCTAAATAAAGAATTGTCAACTTTTTCAATAGGCGCATTTGTTAATTCTTTAAGCGTATATTCCTACAGTTTTGAGATAGGGTATGAATATGATGATACAACAAGCGGTAGCACAATTCAAAGATTAAAAACATATGTTTCATCAGTTCAAGATAGGTGGATATTTATTTCAGAAACTTTTGATACCCCAGATGAAAATACAAGTTTTAGAATTGTTATTAAGTTTAACTATATAAATCAAGGAAGTAATGCAGATGACTACGAATTTTTAATTAATGGTGTATCGGCTGGACAATGGTCAGAAGAATTTAACTCCTCTTCACTTGGAGTAACTGGTAATCTAATTCCAAACAATATACAAATAGAAACATCTCTTGGAATTCCTGCAAATGCCTACGGACTTAAAGACAAAAAAGGATATTATCTATTGTCTAATGAAAGCCTTATGGCAAAGAACACAGGAATTCCGTTAGTTTATGGAGCATCAAACCTTACAAAACTTTTACCAAATTCAAATACTCTTGGGTTTAGGCATAAGGTAGAAGCAGAAAGTGGAAGTTATTTTTTTGCTGATGAAAACAACCCAACAATAACAGTTACTCGTGGATCGACATACACTTTTGAGATGAATGCTACTGGCCATCCATTTTTTATACAGACAGTCCCAGGTGCATACAGTGCTGGTCAGACCTATACTCTTGGTGCCAATAACATGGGGGCTTCTGTTGGAGACATTACTTGGACTGTTCCAGAAAATGCTCCAGACAATCTTTACTACGCCTGCCAAAATCACGAAGCAATGAATGGCAAGATTATTGTTGTTGATCCTAACTCAAAACCATCTTTAATTATTCCAGCAGAAGGATTTTTGGGTGCTGATGGTCAATATAAGCAATATACTTTAGAGGCTTGGATAAGAGTTAATTCAGACTCAAAAACACTAAAAAGAATTATTGGTCCCATAGGCTCAGATGACGGAGTATATGTTGAAGGACCTTTTCTAATTTTAAAAATAGGATCAAATTTCGGTTCATACTATGTTGGAGAGTGGTATCGCCCTATGCTTATGCACATTAGGGTTGGAGATAACAATGCTTCTTTACTTATCAATGGAGAAGAGGTTATTTCTTTAGTGTATTTAACTGAAGACTTAAACCTTCCAACAACAATAGATGAAAACGGAAAAAATCAAGATTGGATTGGTTTCTATGCCTATGAGGATGTTTCTCCAATAGAAATTGATTGTGTTGCATTATATACTTACAGCGTTCCTTTAGTGTTGGCTAAAAAAAGATTTGTTTATGGACAAGGAGTTGAGTTTCCAGAAGGAATTAATCAAGCATATAGCGGTTCCTCTATTTATATAGATTACCCATTTGCAGACTACGCAAATAATTACTCATACCCAAACATAGGAAACTGGTCTCAGGGAATAGTAGATAATTTAAAAACAGATAGCGGACTTTTATCTACTCCAGAATACAAGTTGCCAGAGATCATTTTGTCAGGAATTTCTGTAGATAATCTTTCCTCTAGTCTTTACCCACAAGATGAAGAGGGAGTGTCCTTTTCTTTTGGAGACCTTGAGGGATCCTATCTATACTTTGATAACCTAAACTTTTTAAAAGAAAAAGTAAAATCTTTTTACGGTTCTTTTAAATTCACATCTATTCCAGAAACTAAACAGGTATTGTTTAGGGCTGAGTCAAAAACATCAACAAACTATTTTGAAATATCTTGCACAGGAACCTCAGTAGTTTATACTTTAAAATATAATCAGACAGAAGAGACTCTTCTATCCCTGTCACCCATATCACTTGAAGAAATGTTTTCTGTAGGCGTAGATGTAGAAACTATCTCTAAGTATTTTGGAGGAAATGTTGCATCTTTCTTTGGCAACTTTAGCAGTCTTGGATTTTATATTGGAGGAAGTTCAGATCCATCAGAAACATTTTCTGGGAAAATATACAAAGTAGGTTTTTGCACTTCTAGAAACCATAAATATATTAAAGATTTTTTTAATAAAAAAGGTATTGTTATAGAAAATGACAGTGTATTCTTGGAGTATATTCAAACTCCAGACGTAGAATATAACTCTACAGAGGATTACTTTGGCAATAACCCTGCAGAGTGGGACTCAATTGTAGACTCAGGAATGTTAACTGAAGTATCTGCAAATACTCTTCAATCACACACAGCAAGTTATACCATATCTCCAATAATTAACTTTGGGTCTTACTCGCTAGACATTGATGTTCAAGGATATTGGGAAGACTACGTTCCACTCACCTATTTTTCTAAGTATATAAATGATAGCAAAAATAAACCATACTATGATTTAGATTTTATTCAGTTCAACATAAATTATCCAGCACCATCTGTTTTTATAGAAGAGGAGCAGTTTGGATCTTGGACATATGGAGAACTATACGATGAATACAACGTTCCAGTACAAAGAGATTATTCTTCATTAGACAACCAACTTTTTAATGGATATTTGGACTACACAGACCTAAGAGATAGAACCTTTAGAAACTATAAGTATGACACATCAAACTCTTTGGTAAAATCTTATATTACTTTTCAATATATTAAAAATGGCGCAAATCTTTCATCCGAAAATTTTATAAATGTTCAAAAACCGTCTAACGACTCTTTTGTTATTCCAGGTGAAGACTGGAGAACAACAAAGTATGAGGTTGTAGACAACATGGTTATTTATACTCCAAAAGATGTAAGTAATCTGGATATTGCAATCGTTACTCATCTTGAGTTTAGCGTTAAGGGTATCTTAAAAAATAAGGTTGCTCTTAGGACTTTAGAGTATTGCTCTCAAGCGTTCAATAATACATCTCCAAATCCTATTGGAACTAGGTTCGGTCATGATCTTTACCCTTATAAAAAATCTGGATTCTACTACGACTACAAATCTGAAAACCCGTTTACAATTTATAAAGGAACATCTCCATATTTGTATTTAACAAGATATAGCGGCATAGGAATAAAAGGAACAATAGATCCAAAGGTCAACAGAGGGCTATCTGTTTCAATTAACAAAGAGAAGTCAGATAACTTTAAAGTCATGGCTATGCAAATGGCAGTTAGATACGATAAAGACTCTTTCCCATATGGATCTGTAGAGGTGTTTGAGATTAAGTCAAAAGACAGGCATATAAAATTTTATATGTCGGCAATTCACCCAAGTGGTCAAAGAGCAAAAATCTACGCAGTAGATGTAAACACTGGAAGAATAGAAAACAAGGTTAAGTTTTATCTTAACGGTAATCCAGTTAAAGATCCAGTTTTAACAGTTAAAGAGTGGTCTTTCTTGGGAATATCTTTTTCAAAGGTTTTAGATTTTAAGAATAGGGTTGGAACCATTAACTTCAATGGACCACTAACATTTAATACAATCTCCTACTATGAGTCAACCAATCTTCAGGATGTTCAAGAGACAGAGTTTAGAAAATGGTTTGGTGTAAAATATATTGCTCCAGAAGACATAGAATGGAACTACTGGCTAACCAACAGTTCCCTGTGGGATGGAGTGGCGGTCTTGGCTAAAACTAATTATTATGGAGTTGACCCTTCAACAATCTACAAGAGTTATACTGGAACAAATAAGATTATTATAGATAGCGATGCTTCTTTGGTTATTGATAACGAAAGGTCGCTGACAGACTATGAGTATAGGATATATTCTGGTATAAAGTCGAAGACAATAACGGTTACTGCTATCTAATATGGTATACTTTAGTATATGAATATAGAAGATCCACGCAAAAAGAAGAAGCAACTGCCCAAAATGAAAGGGCAAGTGGGAGAGTCCCGTGCAAAAATTATCGAAAAGCACTATGACTGGGGCCTTTATGTGTATAAGAAGGCTAACGGTAAGTGGTTCACAGATGGAACTGGTTCTGTTTTAAACATTGAGTCAATGAAAGGCGACATCCTTCAGATATCAAAACTAAAAGATGCTGCAAAATATTACGGGGATGAGGGAGATGGCGAATGTATCTTCGTTCCAGGACTAACAAGAATCTCAGAAGAAGAATACTCTGAGCAAAAGCAAAGAATGGCAGAAGGACTAATTCCTTCTCTCAATGACCTTGGAGCAGTTCAAGCAGCCAAGGATACAATTGCTAAGTATGGAAGTGATGACTAGTGAGTGAAGAAAAAGAGTTTTTCATTAGAGCAAAGACAGACAGCCCACTTCCCGAAGATGACACTTTTACAAAGCAAGATCCGTTTAATCAGTCATGGGATGTAATCAAAGATTTGCAGGGACTTGACGCAAACTTTAAAAGAAGAACAACTCGTGTATTAAAAGGTGAAGCAACACCAGCATACATAGAAAGTTCAAGAGCAGAAAGCACAGGTCGTGATGGAGCAAAGTCTAAAGAAATTAATTCAGGAACAGTATTTAGAAATGCTTACGGATTATTTGATGTAATCACTCCTCCATGGAATCTTTATGAACTTGCAAGTTTTTATGATACATCTTTTGCTAACCATGCAGCCATCGATGCAAAAGTAGAAAATATTGTAGGCCTTGGCTATGAGTTTAAGGTTTCTCCAAGAACAATGCTTAAGTTAGAAGCGTCTGAACCAAAGACAGCAGAGAATGCACGAAAAAGAATTGAAAGAGCAAAGATTGAGTTAAGCGACTGGCTTGAATCTCTAAACACAGAAGATTCATTTACCACAACAATGGAAAAGGTTTTTACTGACCTTCAGGCAACTGGAAATGGTTACCTTGAAGTAGGTAGAACTGTTCGTGGTGACATTGGATATGTTGGTCACATCCCCTCTACAACAATGCGTGTTCGTCGTCTTCGTGACGGCTTTGTTCAAGTAATTGCAAACAAGGTAGTTTACTTCCGCAACTTTGGGGCAACTAACGCAAACCCACTTGGAACAGATGCTCGTCCTAATGAGATCATTCATTTTAAGGAATACTCACCATTAAATACATTTTATGGAGTACCAGACATTATGTCTGCAATTGGGTCGCTTCATGGAGACCAACTTGCATCACAGTACAACATTGATTATTTCCAGAACAAAGCAACACCAAGATATGTTGTAACTCTTAAGGGTGCAAAGTTGTCTGCTGAAGCAGAAGATAAGATGTTTAGATTTTTGCAAACTGGCCTTAAGGGACAGAATCATAGAACTCTCTATATCCCATTGCCAGGAGACTCTGACACCAACAAGGTTGAATTTAAGATGGATCCTGTAGAAAATGGAATCCAGGAAGCATCATTTAAAGAGTATCGTAAGCAGAACAGAGATGACATTCTTGTTGCACACCAAGTTCCTCTTTCCAAGATTGGTGGCTCTGACTCAGCAGCAATAGCAGCAGCACTGTCCCAAGACAGAACATTTAAGGAGCAGGTTGCAAGACCAGCACAAAGAAATCTTGAGAAGATGATCAATAAGATCATAAAAGAAAAAACAGATATTCTAGAGTTTAAGTTTAATGAACTTACACTTACAGATGAAATTGCTCAGTCACAGATTATTGAGCGACTTGTTAAGACTCAGGTTATGATGCCAAATGAGGGAAGAGAACTTCTTGGACTTCCTCAGATAGAAGGCGGAAACGAACCGTTTGATCCAAAGCCAGAACAAGCAGCAAATGATAATGCAGACCGTGCAAGGGACACTGAAAGAACTAACAACCAGTCTGATGGACCAGCCACAGTAAGTGGAAGAAATCCAAAGGGCGAAGGTCGTAAATCTGACGATGTGTCCGATATGTCCAAATAGTGATACTTCAATAAAAAAGGGTATATAATAGAATAACCATGATTATATCAAAAGCGCATTGGAATTCAGATGGTGATAATATTCGCCTATCTATGCCTTTAACCAAGGTAGATAAAGAACGCAGAATTGTATCTGGTTTCGCATCCCTTGATAATGTTGATAAGCAGGATGACATTGTAACTGCAGAAGCAAGCATGTCAGCCTTTGCAAAATTCCGTGGGAATATTAGAGAAATGCATCAGCCAGTAGCAGTAGGCAAGATGGTAGATTTTAAAGAAGATAAGTATTTCGATCCAGATACAAAGAAGTTCTATAAGGGTGTTTTTGTGTCTGCCTATGTTTCAAAGGGTGCACAGGATACCTGGGAGAAGGTTCTTGACGGAACCCTTACTGGTTTTTCTATTGGTGGACGAATGAACAAGTGGGACGATGCTTATGATGAGAAAGCAGATAAGACAATTAGAGTTATTAAGGAATATGATTTGGTAGAGTTGAGTCTTGTAGATTCCCCTGCTAATCAATTTGCAAATATTGTTTCAGTAGAAAAAGTTGACGGTGTAGATGTTATCAAGGGTGACTCAACTGTCTTAGAAAATGTATTTTATGACAAGGCAAATGGAATTGTTATAGCATCTGAAAATGAATCAGAACTTAGCCCAATTACTGGTGAGCAGATGGAAAATATAGGGTTCGTTGAAAAAACGGATAGTGAAAAAACAACAATGATAAAATTCTTAGTTGATAGTGCTAAAGGCATTAATACTTCTAAGATTAACAAGGAGGTACAACCTATGACAGCAAACACAGAAACAGTTGCAGAAGTTATTGAAACAGAAGCATCAGTAGAAGTAGAAAAGTCAGAGGTCGCTCCAGAGGTTGATGCCGTAGTTGAGGCACCTACAGAAGAAGTTGCTAAGGCCGATGAAGCCCTAGCATCTGAAGAAGTTGCAAAGTCTGAAGAGACTCCTGCAGTTGATGTAGTTGAAGAAGTTACAGAAGTATCTAAATCAGATGAAGCAGTTGTTGACTCAGTTGCTGAAATCAAGAACACTCTAGAATCAGCCTTTAGCGATCTAGTTTCAACAGTTAAGTCTTTGCAGGCAGAAGTAGAAATGCTTAAGTCTTCTAAGGTAGATGTTGAGACAGCAAAACAATCATTTGAAGCAGTTGCAAAAGATATTGCAGCAGCAACAAATACATTTAATGAATTTGGTAAGCGTGTGGAACTTGTAGAGCAAGACACTGCTTTCCGAAAGTCTGGCGATCTCGGCGAGATAGTACAGAATCAGCCTGAAACGGTTGAAAAATCCCTATGGGGCGGTAGTTTCCTCAAAACAGCCGACTTATTCAATTAAAAAACAAATAAGTAAAAAATCACAGGAGGTGACAATATGTCGGAACAAAATATAGAAAAGAACCAACCTGGAACTTCAGGTAATCTTGGTGGAACAGCACCAGGACTGTATCAGGGTCAAGGTGCATTCGCATCAGGCTCAGAAGCAGGTTCAAACGTACCAGGTAATTACACCGATGGTGGCGTGTTAGGAAATATCCCAACAGCACTATCAGGCGTTACATCTGGACCAAATGCAGTTAACCCTTCAGGTGAGGCTGGATCAGGTATCCTACGCCCAGAGCAAGCACGTCGTTTTATTGACTACGTGTGGGATGCAACCATTCTCGCCCAAGATGGCCGTCGCGTTACTATGAGAGCCAATACAATGGAACTCGAAAAGGTAAACGTCGGAGAGCGTGTTATTCGTGCAGCAGCGCAAGCAGTTGGCGATTACACAAACGCAGGTGCAACATTCTCAAAGGTTGAATTGACTACAAAGAAGATTCGTCTTGACTGGGAAGTATCTGCAGAAGCACTAGAAGATAACATCGAAGGTGCAGCACTAGAAGATCACATCGTACGCTTGATGACAAACGCTTTCGGTAATGATATCGAAGACCTTGCAATCAACGGAGATGGCGCAACAGGAAACTTCTTGTCAATCATGAACGGTTTCGTAAACCGTGTAAAGACTGACGGAGATGCTCATGAGTCAGTTGTAACAGTCGCTAATAACGCCTGGACAACAGATGTAATGCAGAACATCATCCTAGCAATGCCACGTAAGTATCGTGCTATCAAGTCTAACTTGAAGTTCTATGCTGGTACAGACGCATTCCAGGGTATCGTTAAGAATAACGGTACACTAGCAGACGCAGTTGCTGAAGCATTTGCTTCACGTGCTGGCGGTACTCCAACAAATCGTCAAGCATACCTTGACGGTGGAGCACAGACATTCGGCGGAGCACGTACAACACGTGTTCTAGGAATTGACGTACAGGAAGTTCCATACTACCCTGCAGGATATGTCGACTTGACATTCCCACAGAACCGTGTATGGGGATTCCAGCGTGACATCACAGTAAACCGTGAATACAAGCCAAAGAAGGACACTGTAGAATATACAGTCTTCGTTCGCTTCGGTATTCAGTGGGAAGAGCAGGATGCAATTGCATTCGCTGATGCTGCAGCAGACGCATAATCTGTAAACAGTACAATTTAGGGGGAGTAGGAGTTAACGCTCCTGCTCCCCTTACTACTTATAATGATATAATACTAACAAGGAGGAATTATGGAAAACATTAATGAAAATCCAATTGTAGAAGAAGCAGTATTTGAAACACCAGTTTACGAAACACCAGTTTACGAAGCACCAGTTGCCGAAGAGGTTGTTGTAGAAGAAGCAGTTGTTGAGCATGTTGCAGAAACTCCAGTTGTAGAAGAGGCTGCTCAGGCAGTCGTAGAAGCACCTGCATACCAGGCACCTGAAGAAGTTCAGGCACTTGGATCAGTAGCAGAAGGTGTTATTGGGGCAACCACAGCAACAAAGACATCTCCAAAGAAGAAGAGCGTAAAGGCTTCAGAAGTTAAAGAAACTGTTGCAATTTATTCAACAAAGAATGTTACATGGCCAGAAGTAGGCAAGGTTTACCGTGGTTACAACATTGTTGAAAAAGATGCTGCTGAAAAGTGGCTTACTCGCTCACACATCCGCACAGCCACACCAGAAGAAGTTGCCAAGGAATTCGGTAAGTAAAATATGGAGATATTGAGAGTTCCGCCATATGATGACATCATAGTAAACTTTGTTGTTCCTTCAGGATACAGCGATGCAGATATCTATGCAAGAGTAACAGATATGGCGGACCTTTCAGTACAGGTTTTAGAATTTATAGAACGGTCAACAGGAGATAATCTTAGCATCCAACTTCCTGGAAGATATGATAATAACCATAGAGTTGAGATTTTTACAGTTGGCGAGGGTACAGAAAGTTTAATTCACGAAGAATACTACGAACTAATAAGACCATATGTAGACCCAAATACACTAGGAACAACGGCATCAGAGATTGCTGAATATACAGTATTAGAATTAGTTGCAAGATCCATGATAGATACATTTGTCCCAGAAGGTTTCTATAACAAAAAGATAACAATAGTTGGAACTGGAAATGGTTCAGACTATTTTTCTTTATGGGAAAAGGTTTACAGAGTCTTCAAGGTTTATGAGAATAATGTTTTAGTTTATGATAGATCAACACCAGACTTAAATGAATACCAGTATGTAATAACATCAGATAAAACTGCTATACAAAGAGTTAGGGAAGATGTTCTAGAACTAAACAGATATGAGTCAACAGCCCAGAATCTGCCAGTGGCAAGCGGAGATCTAGGATATTATGGCTATGAAGGAATATCATTCCCTTCAGGATATGATTACACATTTGTTGTTGATCACGGATACATAACAGTCCCTGCTGACATTGAGTATGCAGCAAAACTATTAATAGAAGATCTTAAGTGCGGGAAACTTGATTATTATAAAAGATATATCACAGCATACAATACAGATCAATTTAGAATTCAATTTGATAAGTCAATGCTTAGCGGAACAGGAAACTTCCTAGTAGATAAGATACTTGAAAAATATGTTAAAACCATTGTCAAGCCAGGGATAATTTAATGATATGCGAGCAACCAGATTTTGCATTCCCAATGCTTGCAGATGTTTATCATCCAGTAGTTGAGCAGGGTATTTACGGCAACGTAGAAAAGACCTGGATCCTTGATAGAACAATTGCCTGTTCTTTTGCATCAGCAGGTGGAGCATTTAAGGAAGAACTAACTCCCAATGTAAACATAACACAGGACAAGATACTAATTGGCAGAGTAAAGACAGACATCAGAATGTCAAGCCTTGAGGCAAAGAACTCAATTACAAATGTTATAGTAACAAATATCAGAGATCAAAACTGTAATGAAATTTATCTAGAAACATCTGGCCCACGTTCTGGAAAGTCTACTATCTTTGAGATTGCAACACAAGATCCTTTTGTCGGTCCTTTTGGCTCAACAGAATATTATAAGTTAATTATAAGACGATCAGAAAATCAGGCGGTAGATGTATGATTAAGATAAAGTTTAATACCGTACAATTTAACAAGGACATGAAGAATATAATTGACTATTCAACTGGCTTTGCCGAAGGAATACAAAAAGGTAAAAAAGACTTTCTTAATACACTTGGTATTGATGTATCTGAAATAGCCTCACAATTTATTGATACAAATGCTAGAGTGTCTCCAGACACCCTTCATCACGTTTATGAGTGGTATAAGAACGGAAGCCCAGAGGCTAGACTGTTTGACATAAACTATACAGTTAGCAATATTGGCCTTTCATTTATATCAAACTTTAAACAATCTAATAGTGTAAAAGAAGGATCTAATGAGCCTTTTCGTGACAAGGCTATAATTATGGAAACTGGTAATTCTGTTGTAATAAGACCACGCAATGCAGAGGCTTTAAGGTTTGAAGTTGATGGAAAGATTGTTTATACAAAGAGACCAGTACTTGTTCAAAACCCAGGAGGAAACACTCAGGGAGAGTTTGAGAAAGCATTTGATATGTTCTTTGGAAGATATTTTACTCAAGCATTTTTAAATAGTGGTAACCTTAGACAGTACTTTGAGAACCCATCAGTGTACAAGAAAAACTTAGGAAAGGGCAAGCGTGGCGGAAGGTCAACTGGTATTTCTACAGGGTATCGTTGGGTCGCAAATGCATCGGTGGCTAGTTAATGTCTACATCAGTATTAAACACTCCAGTCCTATGGATAAACCAATATCTTAAAGAAAAAATTGAACTGCTAACTGACCTAGAGGATGTTCCCTTTTTCCCAACAGGTCCATCAACACTTGAAACTTTACAAACCCAGTTCCCAGATGGTGGAACCATGGCAGTCTATGACAGAATGTTTAAGATGCGTAGAGGTGCTTTCCCACACATAAAATGTGAGCAAATCCTATACTATTTTTATGCATCTGGCAATCAACCAATGTTAAAGATGATTCAGATACAAGAGTCAGTTATGAGGCTACTTGATCGTGGGGATGAGAGTGCACAGGATATAAACTCCTGGGCAAGAGGAAAGGTTATAGGTGGAATGACCTGCAAATTCTATTTCCATGATTTTAAGATTTACCAACTAGAAGAGGCAAGAGATATAGTTGACTTTGGCACAGCCCGAACCTATGCGGGTAATAAGATAATCATTGACTATGACTACCACCAAACATCAAACAAGTATGCTGAAACAAATGACTCCACCCCAGAAAGACCAAGATATAATACAAACGTAGTCGTAGAAGAAGGAATTCTTCCTTAAAAAAGGGCTGTATAATTAGATTGAGGAAACAAGCCCTTTTAATCTAAAAGAAAAAAAAGAGGTGAAATACATGGCATATACACGTGGTAGTTCTAACGATATTATCGTTGGCGCAGCAGCACTCTTCACATACGAAGATGGCGCACTTGCAGACGCAGATCTTCCAGCATACGTATCAGGCACATCATTTAAGGATACCCTTCAAGATGATGTAGACTTCCGTAACGTTGGATACACAATGAATGGTTTGGAAATTCAATTCCAGCCAGATTTCGGTGAAGTAGCAGTAGACCAGGTACTTGACGTTGCTAAGTTGTTTAAGCAAGGCATGCAGGTAAACCTAAATACTACATTCGCAGAATCAACGCTAGAAAATCTTCTATTTGCATTAGCAGGTAAGGATTCAGCACTAGCAACAACAGCAGGAAACCCAACACTTAATCTTTCAGCAGGAGACATTGGAGATGTTCCAGTCGAACGCGGTTTGGTTGCAGTTGGTCCAGGAACTGGAGACGCTACAGAAAATATTGAGCGTGTCTACGTTGCATACCGTGCACTTTCAATCGAGAGCGTATCAGTATCAGCAAAGCGTGACGAGGCGACAATGTTCGAAGTATCATTCCGTCTTCTTCCAAATGACAATGCTTCATACGGTAAGATCGTAGATCGTACTGTTGGCGTTGGCGCATAATATAACTTAATATATACAGTTTGGCCCAGACCGTAAAAAGTCTGGGCCTTTCTGTTATACTATATATATGGCAACAACTGTATATAATACAAAAAATATTACTCTTCAAGATGGGGTAGAGATAGAGTTGTCTCCACTAAAAATAAAATATCTTAGACAATTAATGGACAACTTTGACGAGGTTAGAAATGCTCAAGGAGACCTAGAGGCCATCGCAGCATTATCAAAGTGTGCAAGAATTTGCATGAAACAGTTTAGACCAGAGATTACTCAAACTCAAGATATGTTAGAAGAATATGTTAACCTGCAGGATATCTATGATATTCTAGATATTACTGCTGGAATTAAAATTAATGATAAATCAGAAGAGCCCGTAAAAAAACAAGCAGTCGATAGTGGTTCATCTTGGGATGATCTAGACCTAGCAAAACTAGAGTCAGAGGTTTTTTTGCTGGGTATATGGAAAGACTACGAAGAACTAGAAACATCACTATCTATGCCAGAGTTAATGATAACTCTTTCTATGAGCAGAGAGTTAAACTACGAAGAAAAGAAATTCCTTGCAGCAATGCAGGGTGTCGACCTAGACAAAAATGCTGGAAAGTCTAATGCCTGGGAAGAAATGAAGGCCAGAGTATTTAGTGGTGGCGCAGCAGCCAACGCAAAAGACATTGTTGCACTTCAAGGAATTAGTGCACAGAAGGCTGGATTTGGAATCGGCATGGGCTTAGACTATGAAAAAATAGACTAAAAAACAAGCCTGTTTATGGTATAATTAAACAACTACAATGGAGGAAATCATGGTTAAAGAAGTAGAAAACAAGAATCAACTGTCCCTTATAGATGGAACAAAGTTTGAGATTAAGCCACTAAAGATATCTCTACTTAAGCCTTTTATGGAACACTTTACTAAACTGCAAGAAGTTGCAGACGATAATAGCAAGTCAATGGATGTACTTATTGATTGTGTACAAATTGCATTTAAACAATACTTGCCTGCAATTGCAGACAACAGAGAGGCGATTGAGGAAAATCTAGATCTTCCTACAGTCTACAAGATCATTGATGCTGCTTCAGGAATGCAACTTTCTGATGCAACAGGTCTTCTAAACTCAATCAAGTAAAGAGGTGTGCTGATTGGCTGACGTAAATGCAAATATTGGTATTAATTTTGATACCAGTCAAGCCTTAGCACAATTACGTCAGTTACAGGCTGGCCTCAGCCGTTTTAATCAAACCCTGACTCAGGGTAATGTTGCAGCAATGAATGCTCAAAAGAGCCTTAATAGCCAGTTAATGCAGGCTATTAATGCGACTGGAAAGTTTGTTGCAACGCAGAAAGATGTAGCCACAAGTACATCGTCTTTTACACAGGCACTTGAAAAAAATCAAATGTCAATGAAGCAGTACTTTAGGTACACTGCTGCAGCAGCAACGCAAAATACCAAAATATTTAAAGGTATGTTTGCACAAGAGCGTGAGACTTTAACTCGTGCTAGTAAAGATAGGGTAAAACTCCTACAAGCACAGTATATCCAGATGCAGTCTGCAAATGGGGATATGATCAAGACCCTTCAGGTTATTCCAAAACACCTGAAAATGGTTAATGGTCAGTATACAGACTATGCAACACGCATGCAAATGGCTGCACAAAGACAGCAATTTTTAAACAAACTATTAAGTCAAGGCTCAACACAACTCCTGAATTTTGGTAAGAATACTCAGTGGGCAGGTCGTCAGTTAATGGTTGGTTTAACTATTCCGCTTACGATTCTAGGATCAACTGCAGCAAAAACATTTATGGAAATGGAGCAGGCAGTAACCAAGTTCTCCAGAGTATATGGAGATATGACAACTGGAAATGATGCAACAAACAGAGCAATTGCAGACATTCAACTACTTGCAAAAGAATTTACAAAGTATGGCATTGCAGTAAAAGATACTGTAGAAATGGCTGCAACAGCAGCAGCAATGGGCTTAACTGGAGGGGCTTTAAATGCACAAGTAATTCAAGCAACCAGGCTTGCAGTACTTGGACAGGTAGAACAACAGCAGGCGCTAGAGACGACAATCTCTCTTACAAATGCTTTCGGAATTGCTTCTGAAGATCTAGCAAAAAAGATTAACTTTCTTAACGCAGTAGAAAACCAAACTGTTCTTTCTATTGAAGATTTAACTATTGCTATTCCAAAGGCTGGACCAGTTGTAAGGCAACTTGGTGGATCTGTAGAAGATCTTGCATTCTTTATGACTGCAATGAAGGAAGGTGGAATCAACGCATCAGAAGGTGCTAACGCACTTAAGTCTGGTCTTGCTTCTATGATCAATCCTTCAAAGAAAGCAAGCGAGTTCCTTGCCGAACTGGGAATTAATATTACAGGAATTGTTAACGCAAATGCAGGAGACCTAAAAGGAACTGTAGTTGGATTTGCTAGAGCGTTAGATACTTTAGATCCTCTTAACCGTGCAAGAGCAATTGAGCAGATGTTTGGTAAGTTCCAGTTTGCTCGTCTATCAACTTTATTCCAAAACATAACAAAAGATGGTACTCAGGCATCTAGAGCACTTGGTCTTGCTGGAGCATCAGTTGAAGAATTAGCAATCTTGTCTGAACGAGAACTTGGCAAGGTTGAAGATATGACTGGTGCTAAGTTTAAGAAGTCTATGGAAAATCTTAAACTTCAGTTAATACCAATAGGCAAGGCATTTTTGCAGGCAGCAACTCCTATAGTTAATTTTGTTGGAAGAGTGCTAGAAAAGTTTAATACTTTAAGCGACGGAACTAAAAAAGTTATAACAGTTGTTATTGGAGTCATTGGAGGGCTTGCACCAGTCCTATTGATGACATTCGGTGTTCTAATGAACTTTGTTGCAAATGGTATCAAGTTATTTGCAAAACTTCGTGGTGGAGTTGCTCAACTTAATGGCTCAAACAATGTTCTAGGTGGCGGATTTGAATATTTAACTAATCAGCAAATTGAAAACCTTGCACAGTCTAACGCTTTGCACACATCCCATAGCCAACTAATATCTACATTTAATGTTGAAGCAGCATCAGTTCAAGCACTAGCAGCAGCATATCACGCAGCAGCAAGTCAGGCAAGAGCACTTGCTCAATCATCTCCAGGTTTATTTAACACAGTTCCAGGACCAGCAGGAGCAGTAGCAGGCCTGCCAAAGAAGTTTGCAACAGGCGGAGTTGTTCCAGGTACAGGAAATAAAGATACTGTCCCAGCAATGCTTACTCCAGGAGAAGTTGTTCTATCAAAAGACATGGTCAAGAAAAATCCAGAACTAATTGCTGGAATTATGAATGGTAGTGTTAAGAAATATTCACAGTCAACAAACATAGAAGGCGGTGGATTTTCTACAGAGGCTCTAAAGGCAAGAGCAGAACAAATGAAGGCTGTCTATATGGGTACTGGTAGCGAGGGTTTTGACACGAGAGTCGAGGGACTTATAGACGGTGCAATATCTGCTGGAACAGCAGGAGTTAAAAGAATAATTGAGTTTGCTAGAGCATCTGGTGAGGAAATTGTAGAGTCACAAACAGAGGCTATGAATCGTTGGCGAAGTGCAATGCTTGATGAAGCAGATGCAGCACTTGCTGCTGTGCCAGATAGGTCTGCTAACAAGCAGGAAATTAAAGAGTTCTTAAAGAGTAGAGCACTTGGTTCATCAAATGCATTTGACACACTAGATACACATGGAAATCAAAATGGTGCAAAAACTTTTGCACACACAGAAACATCCTCAGAAGTTCCTTATTCTCAAGCATTACAGTTGACTTCTGAAAATCCTGCTGTTGCTGATAGAGTTAAACTAATACAAGCAGGAGCAGATTGGATGAATAACCTTCCAGATTCAGATCCAAGAAAACCTGCCACCCCAGTAACACCAAAGTTTAGACCAGTCTCTGCTGCAGGTATTGAAGGAATCTCGATGGGCCTAAACAAGAAACTAGACACAGGTACCGCAAGCGTTGATGCTTTTATTACTGAATTTACTAATTTAGACCCAATTGAAAAATGGAGAACAAGCCTTGAAAATGCTGGCCTAGATGTTGATCAACACGCTGAAGGAATTAGACAACTTGATGCGGTTTATGAAGAACGTTTAAGAGATTTTGCTTCTAAAAATAAAACGGGGAAGATGAGTGACTCAGACTTAACTACAATTAGAGAAGAGGCTCTATCCGATCCTAGAGTAGACCCAACTGTTGCAGCAGCAGCCAGAAGATCATCTAACAATGTTTCAGGAATAAGATCAAGCGGAGTAGGTAAAGAGCAACAAGATATAATCATGGAAGCATACGCCAATGGGGAGATTCCTCTACCAGATGGCGTAACCTCGGTACCTGATGTGGTATTTCCAAAATCAGGTTCAGCAATCGGAGGAGAAGCAGGAAGAGGAAGAAGACTTGGAGTATTTGATCAAGAAGTAGAAGATACATTAGCCCCTCTCGTTGTGGCTACTCCAGAAGCAGAAGCAGATGCTGAAGCAGAAGGTGAAAAAATTGGCAAAGCAGCAACAAGAGGTGTAAAGAAAGGTGCAAAAACAGAATCGCCTTCTAAAGATGGAATTGAGGTTGGTAAAGATATTGCAGAAGGAGTTGTTATTGGTTTGCAAGAAGGAGAGGCATCGGTTGCTTCTCAGGGCGCACAACTTGGCTCTTCTGCTGTACCGAAAAAACCAAGGACCGCAGCAGAAACACAAGCAAGAGTCGACAAAATGGATCTGGACAATAAATCTTTTTACGATGACCTAGACACTCCAGAATTTAGAGAACAAAGACAAATACTTAAGTCACAAGATAGACACAGAAGAAAGATGGGTGCCACAGGAACCGTAGGCGGTGGTCCAGTAACACCACCAGTACCAGGACCATCTTCTTTAACTGTCTCCTCAACAGCAAGAACTGAAGCAGCAGCAGAAAAATTAGCAGTAAGCACAGAACAAGCAGCAACTGCTCAATCACAAGTTGTTCAGCAAATTCATGATGAAAGTAAATCAAGAATTACAATCAAGGGTAACACTATTAACATTGGCAAGGCCCGTGAAGATGCAGACAGACTAGACAAAGAAGCCTCCGATGCAGAAGCAGCAGCAGCCAAGGTTAGAACTGAAGCAGCAAAGTGGGAAGAGATAGCAGCCCGTGAAAAAGGCAAGAATATGCAGACTGCTGAGAATGCTAAGGCCCTTAAAAAGCAGGCTGATGAAGCAGAAATTAGAGCAGCAGAAGCAAGAATAAAAGCAGCAGAAGCACAGCGTGTAGCAGCCGAACTTGAAAACGGTGATGGTGCTGTAGAACAAATAATTCAAGACCCAGTAAAGACTCCAGCAAAGGTTAAAAAAGCAGAAGAGATTATTTCTAACGGAACCGTTGAAGCAGGAGACGGCATGCGACGAATTGTTGACGGGACAGATGAAACAGCAGACTCAACCCTCTTAGTTGCAGATCAAACAGATGAACTTGCAGCAACAACTGGAGAGATCATTCCAGCACAGACAGAAAACTTAGATAATGTTATAACAACAGCATCACTAAACGATGCAATTGTACAAACTACTGGAGATATTCACGGATCAACAATAGAAACAGCAATGTCTCAAGAAGAAATAATTGCACTACAAGAACAAGAAAAGTTTTTAAGAGAGCAACTAAATGAAAACCTTGCACAACAAAATGCTGCTCTTGGAGCAGGTAGTGGCCTTAGCCAAACAGCAAGTGACTTTAGCAAAACAGGCAAAAAAAGACTAACCGAGCAGGAAGCACTAGATGAATTTTGGGGAAGAGACCCAGGAACCAATGGTGAAGATGATAAGGGCCAGAAGGGGTACACAAAGAATAAAAAGGGCGAGGTACTTTTTGATCCAGAAACTGGTCAGCCAACAACTATGGATGAAAAACAAATAACCAAAAAGAAACGTGGTATGCGTAAAGAAAAGGTTGGAAAGTTTTCTGGTAAGGCAGCAGGAGCCCTAGGAACAGCAACAATGGTTGCTGGTATGGTAGGAGCACCGCCACAGGTTACAGCAGCATTAGGAACAGCAGCGACAGTTGCACAGTTTGCTCCGATGCTTGCAGGTATGGGTCCAGTAGGTATAGCAGTGACTGCTATCGCAGCAGTCGGTGTTGGTCTAATGGTTCTCAATAAGAGACTACAAGCATCCTATGATGCTCAAGCAAAGTTTGTTCGTGAGACATCTGCATCAACAAAGAAGATGGCAGAGATTGGAGCAATAACTGGTAAGGTTGGTGCTTCTGAAATTATGGCTAAGAAACGAGCCACGGGAACCACAAGAGATTATATAGTTAGAGAAAGAGCAGGCTCTTCTTTTGGCGATACATTTATGCAATCTGATACTGGTAAAGCAATGTCAAAAACTCTTCAGGCAAATATTACAAAGTCTGGAGCAAAAGAAGCAGCAGAAACATTTGCAACAGAGATCGCAGCATATGTTCAAGATGGAGTTTTGACTGCAGCCCAGGCTCAAGATATTGCCTATCAAATTGGAGTTAACTTTAAAGATACATCTCTTGGAATTAAAATTGATGCAAACCTTTCAGCGTTGATAGGACCAAATGGAGAAGATCTTGCAAAAGACCCTATGGTCATTGGAATGAGACTTGTAGCCTCTGCAGAACGAGGTTCTGTAAATTCAGTTAAAAGTATTGATGAAGCAAAAAGTCATGGTCTATCTGGAGCAGTAGAAGCAGCAGACCTTGGTGCAAGAGATGCAGTGGCCATGCAGATGGCTCAAATGCAAGCAGATGCCGTTGCCAAAAGATACGATGATGAAATTAGAGCACTAGAAGCACAAGTTGCACAAACCAAAAACAAACAAGAACAGATTAAACTTGAAGGTAAGTTAACCGCTCTAAAAGAAAAAGCATATGATGCAGAATCTCAGATGAACAATATGGTTGCTAACCAAACAGATATGGCAATGCAAAGATTTACTGAAGAGATTCAACACCAAAGTGTGGTTTGGGATGCTGTAACCCTTGGACTATATAAACTTTGGGGAGCAGGAAACCAAAGAGAAGCAGCATATACTCAAGCACTTAATGGAGCAATAACTGATAAGTATGCAAACACAGAACAAGCAACTCAGGCAGCAACAGTTTCGGACAGACTTGCAAAGTTTGCTGACGGTAAGACCCTGGGGTTTGGAACCAATAATTATGAAGACGCAGGGTTTGAGGGTGGCAAAGAGGCTCAGCAGTTTGAGGTAAAGATGAAACTGTTGATGGCAAATGGAACGCTTACTCCAAACCAAACAACAGCGATGCTGGACTTATTTGAGGGTAACCTTCCAAGACTTGAAACAATATTGGATATTGGAACAAGAATGCATGGTGCTTCTGGAACTGCAGAACTAATCATGCTATTAACAAACTTTCAAGATAAAGAGTATGCACAAAAAATAGCATTAGAAGTAACTACAGCAGATAATGAGTCATTTAAAAAGTTGTCAGATATTCTTGGACTTGCTGTACAGATGGACGGTAAAGAAATTAACATGGAAGTTGTTGTTACAGAGGTAGGCGGGGTTGCGGGATTAGAATACTACATTGAACAACTTGACTTACTTGAAACAAAAATAAAAGGCCTTAAGGGTAAAGATATAAAACAAGAAGATGTTGCTCAATTTACAAACGATACAAATGTAAAAGTAGATGACGGATTCCTTGACTATATAAACACAGAGTTTAAGGGTGATGGAAAGAAGCAAGCAGATGCCATAAGAGCCTATACCCTTGTATATAAGCAAATTATGTCAATGGATTATGAAAGTGAAGAAGCAAGAGATTACTTTAGATCACAAGCGGGTCAGGCTGCAGTTGACAAACTAAATGAACTTAAAAAAGCAGGAAATGTCCCAGCAGACATTGAGACATATATAAAGCAACAAACAGAGATTGAAATTGATGCTTTGATTACAAAAGTAAAGGTTGACCCAACAGCAGTTACAGGAGATAAAGTTGAAACCTATCTAGGAACCAAGCCAGTAGTTGACAGCAATACTGGCCCTGGCGGTAACAAAGATGGAGGAGCAAAGAAAGAAGATCCTCTAGCATTCCTAGATTCTCTCGCTATGCGTATCAAGATGGTTAGAGATCAAGCATTTAACGCAAAGAAGCCAATTGAGTCAATGCTCGCAGCATTCAATAGTCCTGCTGCAAAGAAAAATGTTGCAAACATGTTTACACTATTTGATGGCTTACAACAAAAACTTATTGCTCTAAAGGTTCCAGAAGAATTTAGAGATTATATTGCAGGGCTAGATGCACAGCAACTTGAAGATTTAAGGAAGGCTGACCTTGACAAAAAGAAAAAGGGACAGCAAGGAATATTTACCTATGGCGAAAAGAAAGATAAAGATGGAAAGACTGTAAAAGATAAGAAGGGTAATGTTGTTTATGATACTTCAAGAATTGTTGGAATATCAAAAGAAGGTAAGGCTATCATGGCTGCCTACAGAGAGGCTCCTCTTGACAAATTCAATATTGCACAACGCAAGGTAATAACTGACACTGACATGCAGTTTAAAGCCTTTAATAAACTGAAGGCAGCAGGAATAGATACAGGCGTTGCTCTAGAAACTGTATCAGACTCAGTTCTTGCAGCATCAATTGCTTCAAGTGCATTACAAGGTACCGATCTAAAAATATTTGTTGAGGACCTAAAGAACTCTGCAAATGCAGCAGAGAAGGCTGCTGTGATGGCAGACCTACTAAAAAAGAATGCAGACTTTAAATTTAAAAAAGAAACTTTCCCAAAACTTGCCTCTTCACTAAAGATTGCAGGCCTTTCTGCTGAAAATATTGCAACAGTTCTTCAAGACCCAGCACTAGCAAAGCAGTTGATGGCAGATCTAGAAGATGGCAAGATAGACTCTAAAGCAATTGCAGATTATTTAAAGAGCATAAAAGAAGAAAAAATTGTTGAAATTCGTGGTAAGTTTAATGCTGGAGACTTTGCTGCTGCAGCAGCCCCAGGCATGGAACTTGTTAATAAAATGTTTGCAACACAAGAGGCATTAATAAGAACTGGCATTGATGGTAGATCTAAAGCCATGGTTGCAAGACTTAAAGATTTAAAGGAAGTTAATGAAAACCTACAACTTGATATACAAAAAATAACATTTAACCAAATACGTCCAATCGAAAAGGCTATTGAAACTGCAACTAGAAATCTTGAGATTCAGGTTACCCGTAGGATTGAGGTCTTTCAAGAAGAAATAAGCGACCTACAAAGAGTTATTGAAATTGCTTTTGAAAGACCTATCGCTGCGATAAATGCAGAAAATACAATCCTGTCTAATGACATGGAAATAATGAACCATGCTGCAGAAGAAATAAACAAGAGATATGACGAGCAGGCAGAAGCCCTATCCAAGGTTGCAGAAATTAATTCACAAATTGTTGAACAAGAAAAGGAACAACTTGATTTAGCAGATGCATTATCTAAGGGTGATATTGCTGCTGCAGCGAGGGCAGTCCAATCGATCAGAGCAACACAGGCTGCAAAAAATGCAGACAATGCATCAAAGGCTTTAGAGCAGTCACGCAAAAATGAAGTGGATAGCCTTAGAGGTCGTGATTCAGGTCTAACTAAGAGTGAGATAACTGAAAGACAGTATGTGAATTCACAGGCTATATATGATTTAGAAAATAGAGCAACCACAGAAGTTAATGGAAAACTTCTTACAAGACTTCAGATCCTAGATGACATTAAAAATAAAAGCGATGAAATTTATAAACTTGAAGAAGATCGTGAGGCAAGACAACTTGCTATCCGTGCACTTGAAGATAAAATTTATGATATAAATGAAAAACAAATTAAGCCAAAGCAAGATATAATTGACGCCAATGCTCTTCAGATTGCCATAGATGAAGATGCAATGCAAGACCTTGTAGATAACATAACCGTTCTTGGAAAAACAAAAGATGTTTGGGATGGTATTTCAGCCAAGATTGAAGCGTCATCACTTGCTGGACAAGATTTTGATGGTCTTATGGGAAGCATGCTTGCATCTGTTGATGAAATTGACAAGGGATGGAAGAATATAGAAAATACCCTTAGCAAGTATTCTTCTGCATCTGCAGCAGCCTCTGGCACTACAATGGATAATCTAAGACAAGAGTTTAAGACTTCAGCAGCAAACCTTGAGGCACTCGCAAAAGCAGAAAAAGATAAGTCTGAAGCAGCAATCAAAGCAGCAGAAGATGAGTATAAGATTAAGAAAGACACCTACGATCTAGAACTTGAATCAATGAAGACTCAACTTGAGGCTGCAAAAGCAAGAAACGATTACCAAGCAGCAGGAATGATTAACTCAGCAATTGCTGCTTATGTAAAGAAGGGCCCACCAGTTGCTCCTGTATCAGGTCCAACAACTGCAGCAGATAATCCAAATGTAGACTACAACGACCCTACAAAAAACGCTGCAAATGATATTTATAAAACTGGATTATATGATGGTAAAACAACAAGTAGCGCTGGAGGAAAATCTAGTACTACAGGTACAGGTGGAACAACAGGTGGTGGAACCACAGGTGGAACTACAGGTGGTGGAACTACTGGCGGAACAAACGATCCTGTTCCAAGCCCTGGACAACAAACTCCTCCAAAAGGCAATACTCCACCAGGAGGGACAAAGAAAAATGCTAATGCTGACACTGCTGCAGGAACAGCAATGACCGCAGCAGAAAAAGCAATTGTAGCATCAGCATCAGCAAAGAGAATGGATATATTAAAAGATATAGCACTTAATAGAGCAAAGTTTGCTCTCAGCAACATAAAAACCAAATATGGAACTGATGATAAAAATAGCAAAACTTATGCAAATTTAACTGGGCAAACAAGAACAAACTTTGATACAGACTATGCAGCGTATGAGGCTCTTGCACTTGCTGCCAAGGATTGGACAACAACTCCTAGTGGAGCAACCACAAGTTGGTCCTATAGTTCTAAGGCAGGTCTGGCTGAAGAAGAAAAATTGTTAAAGCAATTGCCAGACTGGGTACAAAAAGCCGTAGCGTTAATAGACGCAAGAGATGATCTTTACTACACAGATTATCCTAAATTTAAAGAAGTACGAGGAAGATACTACGATGCAAAAGAAGAAATGAAGATTGGAGACAACTGGTCATTCAAACAAATTGAAGAGTATCCGACATTTATGAATAAGTATGGCAATCTATATAGAGAGTATCGAGCAATTCATAAGACATTACACGATACAAATAATGCAACAGATGCAGCCCGTGCCAATTTACTTAAGGCTGGATATAATGAGGAAAATTTAGGCTGGGCCTTTAAGAGTGGTACAAGTTCTTACCGATTTACTAATCAAACTCCAGCAGGGTTTGTACCACATAGTAGTTTTGCTTATTATTCTAAGGGTGGGTTTGTTGCTTCTAGATTTGCACAAAAGAAATTTAGTATGGGAACTGACACAGTACCAGCCATGCTTACCCCTGGAGAATTTGTGATGAGTAAGTTTGCTGTACAATCACACGGCACAGAAAAGATGAAGGCAATAAATAATGGCTCATCCGTAGGAGACTCAGTGTATAATTATAGTATTAGCGTAAATGTTAAGTCTGAATCAAACCCAGATGAAATTGCAAGAACCGTCATTGCTCAAATAAAGAGCGTGGACGCACAGAAGATTAGAGGAGTTAGAATATAATGGCAACCAATGCATACATGGCAGGTCGTAAAAAATATCAAAGACCTCAAGGACTTCTTTTTGCAGATAACCAGGGGATCAAGGTTGATGGATTTCATATCCCTGAAGGGGACGAGATTGGGTCATTAGGAGCCTCTGTAGACGGCTATGGCGAGTTCTTAATACTTTCTGATAATAATAGGTCACCCATAGAATTTAAGAATACTAGAATTGAAAAACGGGAAAGAATGATCAATGGCCGTATGAGGTCATACCATACTGCTGACAAACTAACCATTACAGTATCTTGGGACATGCTTCCATCAAGAGCCTACGACACATATGCAGGGTTTAATTCTAGTGGAGAGCCAAACCTAGTAAAAAATATAAACACTAGGCCAAATCCATTAGAGTTTACTACTGATGGTGGAGCAGGTGGAGTAGAACTACTTGATTGGTATAAAAATCATAGCGGATCATTTTGGGTTTATCTTGCTTACGACAAATATACTAACTTTAAAGACACATACGAGACTGCGCCAGATGAAAGATTTAACAATACAAATAAATATAATGAAGTCATAGAAGTATTCTTTTCAGACTTTAATTACTCAGTTCAAAAAAGAAGCGGATTGAACTTTGATTTCTGGAATGTATCCTTAACTTTGGAAGAAGTATAATGTTTCAGGATAAAGATTTACTAAATCACATAGAGACAAGTTCATCTGTTAAAACACAGTCAGCCGTTATTGCTGAATGGAATATGAATATCTATACAAATATACTGGCAGTTGGAAACTATAGGTATCGTCCAAACCAATCATCTTCTATTTATAGAACAATCCCAAATACTTTTTCTTTAGAAAATAAAAATACTAGTACAGCATTTTATTATGGTGCAACCGATGCAGATGTAGTTGTTGACGCAGGGTTTGAAAATAATGATTTACCAATGAAACTTGTTCCTAAAAAAGATAAACTAAAAATGCTTTACTCTTTAGAAGATTGTTTAAAGCCGTTTAGACCTAGATCTGGAATTAATAAAGCAATGTTGTTGGACGGAAGATTTCTTCACAATCCAGATATAAACATGGCAAGAAAGCCAAGATACTATATGGCAGACAAAAATGATCCATTTAAATACTGGACATCCTATAGAACTGAAAATGGAATTGAGTATGGCATATCTAATAAAACAATTAATGGAAGGCATGCAATTGAGGATGCTGCTCCATTTGTTGTTTATAAAGAAAAAGTTCCAGCAAACAGAATTGTTGTAAAAATGCAAACAAATACAGGAGACATTAACTCTGGAGTATATACAAAAAAGTCAGGATCTTTTCCAGACCCTTATTTTGGAGAACTAAATCAAACCACCCCAAATGTTTGGAAAGTCCAAGTATTAAAAAACAATAGTTGGGTAGATGCATTCTCATTCTCTGATCAAAATAAAAGAAAAGATGGAACACCAATAATCCAGTCAGACGGATATGTTGAACTATCTTATGGTCTTATAGTCCCAAAAATATATTCAGAAGTCTTTACTTATCGTGGAGAACTTTCATCCGTATCTCTTAAGCCAATTGCTGGAACAAGAGAAGGAGATGCTTTTCTAGTTGTTGAAAATTCTGGAGATATTGGAGAGTACCATATTTGGTATAAGGGAGAATGGAAAATATTTGTTCCCACGTATGGCTGGAAGTTTCAAGAGCCAGAAGTTGATAGTCTTACAAATTTCGTTACTGAGTTGTCAGACCCTACAAAATATGTAGTGAGAGGAGAAACTAAGTATAAGGAGTTTGAATATATTTCTGGAATTAGGATTGTGGTAGACAGCATGAAGAAGTTTGACTCATCTTTTGACCTTATAGAACTTTCTCCAAGACTCACGGCAGACCTATCAGATCGAGTAAAATCTTTTAGTGTTAATAAAAGTGCTTCAGACTTAGGCGTAAGCGGTATGCCAGTAGGACAACTTCTTGCATCTACTGGTACTATTTCTTTTTTTGATTTTGATGATTCGTTTAGTGATGAAAACATAAAAAGTATTATTGCTAATAAAAAAATAAAAAATGTTCAAGTTAAAATATATGAAGTTTTAACAGATGGTGTCGGAATAGACTACTATGTTCCAGTTAAGACAATGTATTCTGATGGATTTCCAAAAACAAATAATCAATCAAAGGAAGTATCTTTAGATTTAAGAGATTTATATTTTTATTTTGAGTCACAGACTGCCCCAGAAATTTTATCTACAAGTACATCCGTAAGTGCTGCAGTATCTCTGCTTCTTGACTCTATTGGTTTTTCTAATTACATATTTAAAAGGGTTGAGGGAGAATCCGAAATGGTAATCCCCTATTTCTTTATTCCTCCAGATAAAAGCGTCGCAGAAGTTCTAGAGTACTTGGCAATTTCTACACAGACAGCAATGTTCTTTGATGAATATAATAATTTTGTAATGATGAGTAAAGACTACATAATGCCAACAGAAGAACAAAGACCTACAGATCTAACACTTTATGGTTCATCAGATTCTGCTGATGTCGAAGTTATAAAAAATAAAACAACTAAGCCTAAACTTTCAAACATTATTGAGTTAACCAGCCAGAACAATCAAGTTTATAATGGTGGGCAAATATCTTACACCACAAGACACATACAAAGGTCGGTTGGAACTATCAAAGAAGCACTCATGGTCGATAGGGAAAGATCTTATATTTATAAGCCAGTTCCTCTTTGGGAAGTTTCTGGGACAGAGTTTACAAAATCAATAAACCAAGAAGTTGGAAACATGTCTAGTTATTCTCTTAGTGCAATACCTTTAAACTCTTCTCTTTCTTCTTTGGTTCCAAAGGTTTCTAGTGGTAGAGTTATAAATAATACTATTGATTTAGGAGAGGCAATATATTATATATCAAGATACAATGGATATTTTTATGCAAATGCAGAAATTATAAAATATGATGCAGTTCAATACAACGTTTCAGGTTCTGGAGATGTGTGGATTAATAGTGTTGATGAGTACAGCAAGTATTTTGCTTCACTACCTTTTAATGGGAAAATATATCCAACAGGTCTTATAAGAATATTCTCTGAGCCAAACTATGAAGAAGTTAACGGACTCTCTAGACTAAAAGATGGGGATGTTGCAAAGCATGGAAGAGGACAGTTTGGAACTCCTGTTGTAGAACACACGGCTGGACTAGGTGATCATTGGTCAAATAATGAGAATGTAAGAGGCTGTAATATGGAGTCTAAATATTTGTTTAGGTTTAATCAAACTCTTCCAGAAACAACTAAAGATGTGGCAGCGGGAATTAATAATACACTTGCTACAAAAACAACCAGAAACGGAATTATTAAAAATTTTTATTCTTCTAAATACATTGCAGAGTCCAACATTAATAAAATGCCTTCAGTTCAGGCGGGGACCGTACAGTCTTCAGCCTTAGTAATGAACGGCGCAGGGTTCAAAACAACAGAATCCCCTACAGACTTTATATCTTACGTATACAAACCGCTAGATAACAACTATAAGCATTTTGGAACAAGGCTTAGAGTAATCGGAAGAATTAATGATAACGAAAAAAACGGTCAAACTCCAGTAGGACTAGCAGAACTATATACCGTAGCAGGTAAAACAGCAGACGAAAAGATTACCATCTCTGGTGGTGGAGGAGGTCTTGGAATCATGGTTGATCCAAAAACAAATGCTGGATACTTTTTTGAGATAATTGCCCTTGATGCAACTAAACTAACAGACACTCAAAGACAAAATGTTCATAATATTATTTTTTATAAAACAGAGGCTCGCAAGTCAACAGACACTAATCCAGAGGCACCAGCAATTCCAGTTAAACTATATGAGGGTCTTGCAAACATATCTGTAGATGGAGGAGACTTTGCAGGTCAGTATAGGCTATCTGCTGAACAGGATCCAACTGTGTATGACTTGTCAGTAGAGTATCAAAACATTGGATCAAGAAGAAAATTTTTCTTATACCTAAATAATAATCTTATTGCTACAGTATTTGACGAGTCTCCGCTAAAAGTTTATAACAATGTTGCTCTTTTTGTTAGAGGATCATCTAGAGTTATGTTTGAAAATGTATATGCACTAGCAAACAATTACTCCCAAAATACTTCATTTGAACTAAACACTCCAATCTCAAGCGTGTTCGGTGACTCAAAAGTAAATGCTCACGACTCATTCAGAAAATATTCTATGAGCGGAATGGTTCAGGCATCCTATTTAACAGGAATCGGTTCTGCTCAGCCACCAAAATTTAGTATGTACTTTGATGAGTTTGGAACCATTATGAGAGAGGCAGCATCTTTTAACTTTAAGTATGATTTAGCATATCCAGCATTGTACGCAGAAATGTCTCCAACCTTTAACAAACTAAAGGGCTATGCAGTTTCTGGATTTAGAGCAAGATCTTATGGAGCAGAGTTTTTAATTTTTAATACAACAGACACTGCTTTAAATTTAGATGAGACAAGTCAAAATTATTTAAGAGTTCAAGGAGTTGCTTTTACTAATCAATCTCCAAACAACTTTACTGTTGATGAGTACTTTTTAAAAAATAGCGACATGTCAGATCCACAGTTTGATTCAACTGGGTTAGTAACATCTGTAGGAAAAATAGCAAAAAACTATGAAGACATAAAAGCAAGCAGAATGCTATACGGAAGAAAAGACTTTTCATTAGATGTTCCATATGTTCAGTCCAAAGATGATGCTGAATCATTAATGTCTTGGCTTGTGCAGAAAATAACAAAGCCAAGAAAGTCTATAGGTCTTAAGATATTTGCAAACCCCATGATACAACTTGGAGATATTGTAAAGGTGGACTATGTAGAAAAAGGTATAAATAAAATTGATAATGATAATTCTAGGTTTGTAGTGTACAATATAGAGTATTCAAAATCACAAGATGGTCCAGAAATGTCTATATTTTTAAGTGAGGTGTTATAATGGCAGTAGATGCAACAGCAAACCAGGCAACAACAACCTGGGTATCAGATTTTGGTCGAAGCACCACATCGGCCCCAATCAAGGTAGCAACACCTAATTTAGTAGAAATACTAAACCCTCCACTTGACTACAACACCATGACAGAACTTATATTTCAAGATATAGGTGGACAAGAGATGATCAATATTTCTAGGTCTGACGCAATCAATGGCCAAAACATTATGTATAGCATTATAAAAAATTTAAAAAATATAATGCTTGACTATAATTCTAACAATATAATTAAACTTCAGGGCACTTCCGATGTATATTTTAAGAACTTTTCAATAAGGCTTGAGGACAAACTGCCTATTCAGAATTATTCAGAGCAAACACCGAATGTATACATTGAAAACAATACTCAAAACATAGTAGTTGAGTTAGTTAATCTTGAAGAAGATGAGCAGGTAGAGATAGAAATAATAAGCCAAGGATCGTACTTTGATGATATACTTGAGGATGGGGAATAGAACATGATAACTAACGAAGGTAAGGGTATTTTAGCCAAATATCTTGTAGGGCAGGCTCCAGCATTTGCTTCTTTTATTGCTATTGGTTGTGGAGCAAAGCCAGTTCCGTTAAACTATGTTTTTTCTACCGAAGAAAAGAATGCTATAAAAAACAAAGAATCTTTAGATTTTGAAATGTTTCGTGTACCAATAACCTCAAGAGGATATGTTACTGAAAATGGTGTAGACAAAATTGTCTTTACTGGAGAACTTCCAACACTAGAAAGATATGAGATAACAGAGGTTGGACTTTGGTCAGCGGGGTCTAATCCCAGTGCAAACTTTAATGACAGCAGGCCAATATTCTTGTTTAATGAAAATGAATCTTGGCAGCATGTAAATACTCCTGGATTAGTGGTTGAATTAAATCCATACACGGACAGACTAGATTTGGAAGGGGTCTTAATCCCTACTGAAAAATCATTTATAACAAACTCAGACAACCCAACTTTCTTAAGACCAAAACGCTCTGATAAGTATGAAGGGTCTAGGTTTTTAAATAGTGTTATAGTTCTTAGAGGAGACTTGTCAAAGATAGATAAAGATCCGATTACTGGAATTTTAGAAATAAATCCAACCTCACCTAGTCATTTAAGGTTAACAGCAGCAACACTAGACTTTGATAAATCATCGCCAAAAGATGAATTTAGATTAGCATTTTCTGTAATAAATAAAGACGAAGACAGAGAAAATATACAGCCTCATAATGTAAAAATTGTTGTAGAGTTTTCAGATAAAGATGAATTAGATGATACTAAAAAAGAATATGCAAGATTTCAAACACTTCTTAATGAAGAGGATGTTGACTTTGCAAATCAAAGATACTTTGTTTCTGTTGCAAAATTTGAAGACTTAGATAGAAGTCCTGGCTTTACGTGGAAGATAGCAAATTTGGTAAAAATTTATGTAACGATAGAGGAAAAAAATCCAAACACAGAGGTTGTTTCTATATCTGATCAATACTATGTTTGCCTTGACGCACTAAGATTAGAAAATACAACAAACCTTAACCCTATATATGGACTAACAGGTTACTCAGTCATAAAAACAATAGACTCAAAACCTATTGTAAAAATTTCTAACAGTTCAAATCATATTGAATTTAGATTTGGTTTGGATGTTTTGTAGTGGTAGATCAGGGAATAAAAAAGGCTACAGTATTGAAAGAAGATTTGCCTTCTTTTAATGCAAACAATTTAGGGTATTTTGTTAGGTATAGAATTGTTTCTGCTGATAAAAATAGATCTTCACACTGGTCTCCATACTATCTTTTGATTAAAGGAATAGTTCCAAAAGTTCCTTGCTCTGTTACCGTTACAGGCACTTCTCTAAAAGTTATCAATATGGTCTGGCAACACCCAAAAATTTCAGAGGCTGCTGAAGAAACTGAGATAGCAATATTTAAAGAATATGATATATACATAAGGACAAACCGTACGTTTGATCCACTAGATATTGAGAATCCTTTAAATGGTTTTATTAATATTGGAAGTTCTTCATCAACACAGTTCTCAACTCTAATGCCTTCTGATATATCTTGGTTCCAGGTTGCAGTTCAAGTTCCCGTTTATCCAAAAGCCTATTCTGAAAATGCTGCAATTTTTACTTCATCACAGGCAAGCGTTTAGTGGTATAATTATAGTATGGCAAAAATACCCCTACCTGAGCGTGGTCAACCACTAGATGTTACCTACATTTATGATATGGCGCAAGCAATAAATGATTTGTCTAAAGAAGTATCTCCAGCCACATATGACTATGTAACTGTTCAAACAGCAGATAATGGCCCTCAGAATAGAAAGATTACAGAAGTTAGAATGCTTGGGGCGTTGGCTAAGGTTGCAAGCAGTAGGTCTGTTCTTGCTGGAGACCAACTTCCATTCAGTGTTTCTTTTGCTGGAGAGTTTAGGTTCCCACCAATTGTTACTGCAACTGCAGTAAATGCGGGTCAAACTCCTGCAGGTGCAAATGTAACACTCATTTTAAATGATCCGTCAACATCTTCTGTTAATGGTTTTGTTAAGTTTAATGCCTCTGGTCTTGTATCAGTTAATGTTAACTTAATGATTATGGGAATACCAAATTAATGCTAAAGTGCAAAAAATGTAGTGGAAGAATGTTTCTTGACAGACAGTACACAACGATTGGTCACCTTGAAACATATTGCATGTCTTGTGGAAACAGAAATTTTTTTAATCCACCAACAAGTTCTGCGGAGGGTCTATGGCTATTAAAAAGGGAAGTATCGAGAGCGAAGGCTACAATGTCCTCCCTGTAATTCCAGGGAACCAAAAAGTATGGTTTCTTAATGGAGACCTTGTAAGAGTTTACCATTTAAATAAATCTAATGGAATAATGTCTGTTTATAATATTACAAAAGATCAGATTGAAAGTTGTTTAATTTCTGATTTTAAAAAGAATCGTGAGAGAGCATATACTGTTAGAGAGACTGCTGATTTAGTTAATCGTCATAAAAAATATATGCCATCATTAATGAAACGAGGAGTCATTCCATTTCCAACGGGATCTCAAAAAGGTGGAGCAAGAGGCTTTCAAGTAAGGTCATATTATTCAGAATCACAAGTAAGAGAGATACGTGATATACTTGCTACATACCATATTGGCAGACCAAGAAAAGATAATTTAATAACAAATGATATTACGCCCAGTAAGCAAGAGTTGACAAGAAGAATGGGCGATGGTATACTTACATATACGAGAACTGAAGATGGTCGATTCATTCCAATCTGGTCTGAATCTATTTAACGAAGGGTATGAAATGGAAAACGAAGACACAAAGGTATCTGTTACACTTGGATACACACTTAACCTTGGCAATTTTCAATCGCTAAGACTTGATCTTGGAGTCGTTGACTCAAGACGTAATGGGGAAACTGTAGACCAATCATTTGAGCGAGTCTATAAATTTGTTGAAGATAAGTTAACTGAAAAGATTAACGAAGCAAAGTCTGAAATTAACGAGTAATGGCCGAACGCAAAGACCGTATGGCTTTGCTTTCAAGATACAGTAAGTATCATACCGCAAGGTACGAATCAAAGCCATCTCTGAATCTAAACGTAGAGCAGTGGGCCTCTGACGGCCTTGTAGAGTCATACGGACTCTCTGGCTGTTACGATATACTTGAGTATTACTTTTCAGTTGCAGAGAACCCATCTTGGAACTACTTTGCTTACAACGCAGAAAAAATTTTACAGGCACAAAAAGATAAAAAAAGAGATGACGAAGAGAGAGCAGAGCGTAGAAGAATGGCTAAGGAGTGGCTAAGTGAATAATACAGAGTCCAAACTAATTACTGCAGTTCTTCAGGACAAGCAGATCCATGTTTTGCTACAGGCAAATGTCGATAACCTTCTTAGAACTCATGGGGATATCTGGAACTTTATCAGGCTTTACTTTGAAAACAATAAGTCTTTGCCACCTGCAGAACTTGTTACAGAAAAATTTAGAGATTTCTCGCCAATTCCAAATGTTGGTGCCACAAAGCACCACCTTGAAGAGTTGCAGGGCGAATATCTAAATGATAGCCTTAAAGATATTCTAAGATCTGCAGCAACCAATGTTCAGAACAATCAAGGCAATCTTGCATTAAATGATTTAATTACACAGACATCAGAGTTAAAGAAAAATACTTCAGCAATTCGTGACATCGATGTAACCGATCTTGAGTCTGCAATTGCATACTTTGAAAATCTAAAGATTCAACAAGCAGCAGGTCATGTTGGTATTAAAACAAATCTACCAGGTTTTGACAACTATCTTCCTTCTGGAATTATGCCAGGGCAGTTAGGAGTCTTTTTAGCATACCCAGGTATAGGAAAGTCATGGATGGCTCTGTACTTTGCTGTACAGGCCTGGAAACAGGGTAAGACACCCCTTGTAATCTCACTTGAGATGAGTGAGACAGAAGTTCGTAATCGTGTATTTACAATTATGGGAGAAGGTCTTTGGTCACATAGAAAACTCTCTAACGGAGATGTTGAGTTGGATACTCTCAAGGCTTGGCATGAAAGGCACCTAAAGGGTAAGCCAGAGTTTCATATCATTTCAAATGACCAAGGCGGAGAAATTAATCCATCAGTACTTCGTGGAAAGATTGATCAGTACAAGCCAGACTTTGTAATCGTTGACTACCTTCAGTTGATGGCTCCTAATCAGAAGTCAGACAATGAAACGGTACGAATGAAGAACCTTTCAAGAGAACTCAAACTCATGGCTATTGGTGAAGAAGTTCCTATTATTGCTATCTCATCTGCTACACCAGATGATGTAAATGATCTTAGTGGTGTTCCGACTCTTGGTCAGACTGCTTGGTCTAGACAGATTGCCTACGATGCTGACTGGGTTATTGCTCTTGGTAGAGCATCAAATAGTGATATTATTGAATGCGCTTTTAGAAAGAACCGTAATGGGTTTATGGGAGACTTCCTTGTACAGGTCGATTTTGACAAGGGATACTACAGATATAAAGATTATGAAGATAAGTAGTTATAATATGGTATGTCTAAAAGTAAGGAAAATCTTCCTCCTACCTTCTATCATCACAAGCCTATCAAAAAGTTTTATCTTGATGGGGTTATACATGATGAGTCAGCCCTTGGTAGGCTTAAAGAGGAATACGTTAGACTACTTGAATCAGAAATGCGACTATCAGGGTACGTACCAAGACTTGACATATTGCCAGACTTTACATTAGACTATAATCATAAGAAAAAATATTTTGAATTTCAACTAACAGTACACGGAACATATACGGGGAGAAAACAAAGCGAATGGATAGCAGGAATAGACGGAAGCACAGCAATCTATACACAAAAGAACAAATCAAAAGAGTTCTCACGGGAACAGGTGTAACGATTGAATCTGAGGTAGACTCAGACTATATAATCTTTTGTCCATATCACAATAACAATAGAACCCCTGCAGGAGAAATAGATAAATCAAACGGAACTTTTTTCTGCTTTGCCTGTCACCATGTAACTGGACTAACAGAGTTTGTTATGCACATGTCTAATAGAACTTACTTTGAGGCTGCAAGATTTATTAAGAGCAAAGAAGCAGAAACAAGCATACAGCAAGATGTAGATAGAGCGCTTTATAAAAAGCCAGAGTTTATTCTATTTGATGAGGTTGTTCTTAAGAGACTTCATAATAGCCTTTTGTCATCAAGCAGAGCAAAAGATTATTTTAATTATAGAAAGATTAATAAAGATTCAGCAACAAAGTTTTGTTTAGGCTATTCAGAAAAACAGGATATGGTTACCGTGCCAGTGCATAGTCCAGATGGAATACCTATTGGGTTTGTTGGAAGATCTATTGAGGGCAAAGAGTTTAAGAATACTCCAGGACTTCCAAAGTCTAAGACATTGTTTAATCTACACAGAGTAAAGAGTTCTGGTAAAGTGTATATAGTAGAATCATCATTTGATGCCATTAGGCTTGACCAGTGTGGCTTTCCAGCAGTGGCAACACTAGGATCCAATGTATCAAACATACAAATAGAATTGCTTCAGAAGTACTTTAATGATATAATTGTCATTGCGGATAACGATGAAGCAGGTGGAAATATGAAAACTAAAATAGTTGAAAAACTTGGTTCTCGTGTATCCGTAATACAACTAAATAAAGAATATAAAGATATAGGTGACATGGACGATAAGTCAATCAAAGAACTGGACTTCCAGTTTGACAAATCAATACAGTCTATGCTAAACTAATATAACAACACATAGGAGAAAACACATGGCAATACTAAGAGGAATAAAAGAAATGGGCCCAGTGCTTGACGGTCCAAAGGGCGGAGATGGCCCAAAGGTTAAGTGGCTAAAACTTGCAGATGGACAATCTGTAAAGATTAGATTCTTAGAAGAACTAGATGAAGATTCAGCAAACTATAACGCAGAGCGTGGACTAGCAATTGTTGTATCAGAACACACAAACCCAAAGGACTACAAGCGTAAGGCTGTAGACACAATGGACACAGAAGGTCGTGACTGGGCTGAAGAAATGCACCGCAAGGATCCAAAGGCTGGCTGGAGAGCACGTCTTCGTTTCTACTGCAACGTTCTTGTAGACGACGGCATTGAAGCACCATATGTTGCAATCTGGTCAATGGGTATCAGTAAGCAATCATCATTCAACACAATTCGTGAGTATGCACTTGAAACAGGAAGCATATCAAATGTACAGTGGAAGTTAAAGCGTAATGGTCAGGGAACTGAAACTAATTACACACTTATTCCATCTGCACCAGACAAGGAACCATTCAACTGGGGAGAGATCAAGCCTTACCCACTAGAATCTGCACTACGCAAGGTTCCATACGCAGAACAAGAAGCGTTCTATTTGGGCTTTGACGGCCCATCTGCCACTTCAGCAACTAACGCTGATTGGTAATATGAACTACGTCGGCTTACATGTCCATACCCATTTTAGTTTATTTGATGGGATTGCTACTCCAGAAGAATACGTGAACCGTGCAGTTGAGTTAGGGATGCCTGCAATAGCCATCACTGACCACGGTACTTTATCTGGGCATAGGGAACTGCACCGTATTGCAAAAGCAAAAGGCATTAAGCCAATTCTAGGTCTAGAAGGATACATGTGTGCAGACATATCTGATACAAGAGATAAGTCTGAAAGAGAAGGTCAACAAGATCTTGTCTACAATCACATTATCCTTCTAGCCAAGAATCAAATTGGTTTAGAAAACCTTAACAAGATTAGCGAACTATCTTGGACAGATGGTTTCTTTAAGAAGCCAAGGTTTGATTTTACTATTTTAGAAAAGTATAAAGAAGGCATTATTGTTACCTCTGCTTGTCCAAGTAGTGTGCTTGTAAAAGCATTAGAAGAAGAAGAGTTTGCTCTTGCCAAGAAGTATATCTCTTGGTTTAAAGAGCGTTTTGGAGATGACTATTATATTGAGGTTATGCCTCACAATGAAGCCCATATCAACAAGTATCTAATAGAACTTGCAGATGAGTTTGGAATTAAAGTAGTTGTAACACCTGACTGCCACCATGTCGACTCATCTCAAAAAGAAGTTCAAGAGTTTAAGTTGCTTATGAATACACACGGCAAGTTTGTAAAAGATGCAACATATGAGAAGTCAAAGAAAAAGGGCACCATGATGGAACGCCTTGACTATCTTTATGGCGAAGACCGTCAGATAACATTTAATAAGTTTGATATCCACCTACTCTCATATGAAGAGATTAAAGCAGCGATGGAATCGCAGGGTATTGATCGACCAGACATATACTCAAACACACTCCTATTAGCAGAGACAGTGGGAGACTATGGCATTCAAGAAGGGTTAAACCTTCTACCAGTACAGTACAAGAGTCCTGACAAAGAACTTGCTAAGGCTGCATTAGAAGGTTTGGCAGAACGAGGTTTGTCAGAAAACCAAGAATACCTTGACAGGCTTGATGAAGAGTTAAAGATTATTAAAGACAAGAAGTTTGCTCCATACTTCCTTGTTGTAAGTAACATGATCAACTGGGCAAAGAAGGAAGAGATTATGGTCGGCCCTGGTCGTGGTTCGTCTGCTGGATCTCTTGTTTGCTATGCACTAAAGATTACAGACATTGATCCTATTGAGCATAACCTTTTATTCTTCCGTTTTATTAATCCAGACCGTAATGACTTTCCAGATATCGATACAGATATCCAAGATACTCGTCGTGAAGAAGTTAAAGACTATTTGGTTAGACAGTATAGACATGTTGCATCTATTGCTACCTTCCTTGAGTTTACTGGTAAAGGAATTGTTAGAGATGTTTCACGAGTACTAAACATTCCGCTATCAGATGTGAACAAGGTTCTAAAGACTGTAGACTCATGGGATGATTTCTGTAGTTCAAAATCTACCAGAGAGTTTCGTGAGAAGTATCCAGAAGTAGAGATTTACGGAGAACAACTTCGTGGTCGTATTCGTGGTACAGGTATTCACGCTGCAGGTGTTGTAACTGCAAAAGAGCCAATCTTTAGATACGCACCACTAGAAACAAGATCATCTACAGGATCAGATGAAAGAATTCCTGTTGTTGGTGTTGATATGGAAGAGGCTGAAAGAATTGGTTTGATTAAGATCGATGCACTTGGTCTTAAGACTTTATCTGTTCTTAAGAATACCATTGACATAATCAAAGAGCGAGATGGTAAAAAGATTGACCTTCTTAAGATTAATATGGACGATGCAAATGTTTATCAGATGTTGTCAGACGGATATACAAAGGGTGTGTTTCAGTGTGAAGCAGCACCATACACAAACCTTCTTGTTAAGATGGGAGTTAAGAACCTAAATGAATTAGCAGCATCTAACGCTCTAGTTCGTCCAGGTGCTATGAATACTATTGGAAAGGACTATGTTGATCGTAAGCATGGTCGTCAGAACATATCTTATACACACCAAGTACTAAAGGAATTTACGGAGGACACTTATGGCTGTATTCTTTACCAGGAACAGGTTATGCAAGCATGCGTACACCTTGGCGGTATGTCCATGTCGGAAGCAGATAAAGTTAGAAAGATCATTGGAAAGAAAAAAGATGCTAAAGAATTTGATCAGTTTAAAGAGAAGTTCGTAGAGGGTGCATCAAAGTTTATCTCTCCTAACCTTGCTCGTGATCTATGGCATGACTTTGAGGCTCACGCAGGGTACTCATTTAATAAGTCACACGCAGTAGCATACTCAACGCTATCATACTGGACAGCATGGCTAAAGTATTATTATCCACTTGAGTTTATGTACTCAGTGCTAAAGAATGAAAAGGACAAAGATGCGAGAACTGAATATCTTATTGAAGCAAAAAGAATGGGCATTAGCGTTAAGTTACCTCACATTAACGATTCGGATATCGATTTTAAAATTGAGGGTAAGGGTATTCGGTTTGGGCTCACTGCTATCAAGTACATATCTGACAAAATTGCAGAAAGATATATTGCAGCACGACCATTTGGTTCATATAAAGAACTTGAAGAGTTTACATTTACCAAGGGCAACGGAGTAAACTCCCGTGCACTACAAGCACTAAGATCTATTGGTGCAGCAACCTTTAACGATAATCCTAGAAATGATCAAGAGATCAAAGAGAACCTATATGAGTACTTAAACCTTCCAGAGTTTAATATCACTATTCCTTCTCATTACTATGCATTTATTCAGGACATTGTTGACTTTGAGGAAAAAGGATCATACATTTTTATGGGTATGGTAAAATCAATTAAGCGAGGAACAGGATGGTCACGAGTTGAAGTTTTGGACAAAACTGGCAGTGTCGGTATATTTGATGATGAAAATACGACTATTGAGACGGGTCGCTCTTATCTTATCTTGTGTAATGATAATAGGATTGTTTCTTTCATACCTTCAGATGAGATAAAAGAATCATCTCATGCTCTTGTGAAGTTCTTAAGTTATAAGCAACTTCCATACAAGGATGATGAAATGTTTGTAGTTTCTTTTAAACCAAGAATTACAAAGACTGGAAAGAAGATGGCATCTCTTACACTTGCAGATACAAGTAGAGACCTACATTCTATTACAGTATTCCCTACATCTTTTGCAAAAGCGTATATGCATATTGAAGAAGGAAAATCTTATAAGTTTGATTTTGGAAAGACTAAAGACGGAACCGTAACATTGGAGGATGTACATGTCAGTTAGTATAGAAGAAGCATTAGCACAGTTAGACCCTAAGTTAAGAAAGAGATTGGGTAGCGGAGTAGGAGTTAACTATGAGTACCAGCCTACTCCTAGTTTTGGTTTGAATCGTGCACTTGGAGGCGGTTTGCCTTATGGCAGACAGGTTCTTATCTGGGGATCAAAGTCTTCCGCAAAGTCTTCTATGTGCCTTCAGATGATTGCCCTTGCTCAGGCAGAGGGTAAGTTGTGTGCATGGATTGATTCTGAAATGTCGTACTCTGAAGATTGGGCCAGAACTCTTGGGGTAGATCCAGAAAAACTAATCTACTCACAAGCAAGAACTATTAGCGACATGGTAGATGTAGGTGTTGGACTAATGAACGCTGGCGTTGACCTAATTGTGGTAGACTCTATTACATCAATGCTTCCAGCAATCTACTTTGAAAAAGATACAGATGAAATGAAAGCATTAGAAAACACTAAACAGATTGGAGCCGAATCCCGTGACTTTAGTAACGCATGGAAAATGCTTAACTATGCAAACAATAAAGTTAAGCCAACTCTGCTTGTTCTTATTTCTCAGTCTCGTAACAATATCAATGCTATGTATACTAGCCAGCAGCCTTCTGGTGGTCAGGCTACTAAGTTTTATTCCTCATGTATTGTTAAACTCTTTTCTTCAGAGTCAGACAATCAAGCGATTAAGGGCAAGATCAAGGTAGGAGATAAATTAATTGAAGAAAAAATTGGTAGAACTATTAAGTGGGAACT
>Ga0315899_10000227_pt1 | contig 69470 bp, 69 predicted proteins | sample LakEriMetagenome_2_FD_203518 | JGI IMG/M metagenome (GOLD analysis project Ga0315899, IMG submission 203518) | Freshwater fungal communities from buoy surface, Lake Erie, Ohio, United States - Buoy 4 MA112 | ecosystem: Environmental > Aquatic > Freshwater > Lake | place: USA: Lake Erie, Ohio... | reverse complement strand
CTCAACGCCAGGGTGGTTGATGCCGCCGGCAACCTCGGGCGGGCGAGCGCCAACCGCGCGCTGATCCTCGACACCATCGCGCCCCAGCAGAGCGCCACGATCAGCTCCATCAGCGACAACGTGGGCAGCATCCAGGGCCCGATCGCGGAGGGAGCATTCAGTAACGACACCACGCCGACGCTGTCGGGTTCGCTGTCGGCGGCTCTGGGCAGTGGGGAGCGCCTGTCGATCTACCGCAACGGGAGTCTGGCCGGGTATGCCAGCGTCTCGGGTGCGTCGTGGTCGTTCACTCCCAGCACGGCCATCACCGCGTCTGGGTTGCAGAGCTTCAGCGCGGCGGTTGTGGATGGGGCCGGCAACACCGGACCGCTCTCCCCTGCCCGCTCGTTCCTCCTGGACAGCAATGCGGAGACAACCTGGACCTACGACTGGGGTTCCGCCTCCCCCCTCGGCACCACCCCAGGAATACTGCTGGCCAGGGTTTCGCTGCAGAGCCCCCGAAGCGGTGAGCCCAATCTGAAGGTGACTGCCCTGCGGGTGGATCTCACCACGCCAGGCCTGCGGCTCACCGCCACCGGCCCCAGCGCAGACTGGCAGGCCAATACCCGGGAAACGGTCACGTCAACCACCAGGGGATTTGTCAGCACCAGCCGCCAGGAGGGCACCCCCGTGGTGGCTGCGATCAACACGGCCTTCTTCACGCTCACCAACGGGTCGCAGGCCGTGCCAGCCAATCTGAAGGGCCTGGCGGTGCGTGACGGAGTGGTGGTGAGCCCGGCCGAGAACGGCTTCTCCGCCCTGTTGATTGATCCCATCACCGGGGCTCGCATCGAGCAGATCTCCAGCACCAGCGTCGCCGACCCCACCAGCCTGCAACTGGCGGTGTCCGGCGGACAGTTTGCCGAAGGGATTGTGCTGAGCAACGGCATCCCCAGCGGCGACACCATCACGCAAAACGCCCGATCGGCCTTGGGCCTGAGCCAGGATCGCCGTTACCTCACCATGCTCACCGTGGATCGCGAGCTGCGCGACTTCACACCCTCGTACTACGGCGCCACCCGGCGGGATGTGGGCACCATCCTGGCCGGCATGGGCAGCCACACCGGCATGAACCTGGACGGCGGCGGTTCCACCCAGATGGCCTGGTGGAATCCCACTAGTGGAGCATCAGAACTGCTCAATGCACCGCTGGGCGGTGTGGAGCGGTTCGTGGGCAGCAATCTCGGCGTCGTGTATCAACAACCGCTCGTCGAGGCGCTGGGCTGAAGGATCCGGCGTTTGAAGCCCCGGTTCGCCTGCGGTTCATCGACAGGCGCCGAGCTGCGGCTGGCTGATGCCGCAGATGCACGTGGAACACCTGGGCACCGCGGAGTTCGCCCACAAGCACCACGATGTGATTGCCCGTTTCGGCCCCTTTCCCCATCGCAATGCCGCCCTCGGACGGGTGTCGACGCCAGCGCGGACTCGTCTGCCATTGGCCAGGCGGTGATGGCTTATGCCTAGAGCCTCCCCCTCAGGTCTGCCCCGCAAGCACCTGCTGCATCACCTCCAGCAGTCCATCCGCCAGGGGACGATAGGTGCCGAGATGGGTGCTCCAGATCGACCCTGCCAGCAGTTCCTCGGCGCTGACCAGGGCCATGGCCTGGCCCTCCAGCAGCTGCAGCTGCTCCACCGGCACCGATAGTTCGCTCTGGAACACATAGGCCGTGCGCCGCTGGGTGTGATGCACCATCACAAGGTCCAGGGCTGGGGGCTGCCAGCTGATTTCCTCCAGTAGCTCCCGGCGCAGTGCCTGCTCCGGTGTCTCGCCCGGATCGAGGTGCCCACCGAAGAGCCCCCAGCAGCCAGGGGCGACGATCGTGGGGATCTCGTCGCGCAGCTGCACCAACCAGCTGCCGTCCCGCTGCAGCATGGCCAGGGCGACCTCAACGCTCAAGGGGCCTTGCTGAGGGAGCGATCAAGAAATTCCACAGTCAGTTCTTCGATGGAACGGCCTGTACGCGCGCCTAACAGCTCCAACCTGGCCAAAACCTCAGGCTTCAGGTCGAGCTCAATGCGTCTCAGGAATCGACTTGGGACAATGGATGAACTTGCGATGTCCATGGTTGCGACAGGGCCGGCAGGAGAAGGGAGCCTGTTGATTCAAAAGTGGCCTGACTGTGTGACTGTGATTACACAGCCAATCAAGGAGAGGAGAGCCTTCGCAAAATCGATTGGACCCTATGAAGCGAGGCCGGCTTACGCGCATCAAAACGCAGAAATCGCATTGTCGAATTCTCGATTGCCCGCCCCATCGTCGATGTAGTCTGGAGCACGTTGTAAATCCTGTGCATACCGCTTGCGTTAGTGGCGGTATTGCATGCTCGCCGACCCTTAACTTATCGCCCTGGCCCGCTAGGGCTTCCGCGTGCGGTAGGTCAAGGATCTTGCCTCTGTTTCCGTGTCTGGATTCCCTGTGCCAGCCCCAGGAAAGACGGTGGCGAGCGCGTCAGCCTCCGTGAAGCGACCAGGGTGCAGTTCGCTCCTGCACCGCCATGCGTGATACCAGCTCAGTGCAGCCAGCGCACCTGGCTGCAGCGGCCGATCGGCGACTGGCGCAGGGCATCGCGGAGGGAGTGGAAGGCCTTCACAAAGCATGGGTCGGCGATGACATCGCGATGCCCCACCACCGCCATCACCTCCTGAAGCCCGATCGCGTAGCGCACGGGCACCAGCCCCAGGTGTGCCTCCAGCTCTGGTAGTCGATGGGGCGGAACCACCGCGAGGCTGTGACGATCAGAGGCGATGCCCTCCCACCGGCTGGGATCGTAATCGCTGCCGCCATAGGCACAGCCGGCCAGGCCGTGCTCCTGCAGCGCGCTGGTGAAGAGGGGCGCGACACCCATCGGCAGCGCCAGTGAGGGGTACTGGGCCAGGTCGTCGGGGGTGATCGAGCTGCGCCGTTGCAGGGGATGGTCGCGGTGACTCACCAGCACGTACTCCCAGCGCAGCAGAGGCAGGGCGAGGAGGGTCTTGCCGAGGGGCAGGCGGTTGCCCTGCAACACATCCAGCGAAGCGCTGATCAGGGGCTGGCACTCGAGCAGTCCGCCGAACCACACATCCACCAGTCGTCCCTCAAGCAGGGAGAGGGACTGGCCGGTGGCCATCGTTGGAAGGTCCAGCAGCCGGAATCCGGAGGGCAACGTCAGGCCTTTGGCCTGCCAGGCCAGGGAGCAGCGCAGCACCGAGCGGCGCACGCGCAGCTTCTGGGACACCTGGCGCAAGTCGGCGAGCACGTCGGTGTTCTGGCGTGGCAAGTAGCCGCCGTCGCCCCGATCCACGCTCAGGTCAAAGAGTTCGGACAGCGACCGGTAACGCCGCGAACAGCTGCTCTGCGACAGGCCCAGATGGTCAGCCGCCTTCAGGGTGCTGCCGTAGAGCTGGAGATGATCCAGCACATCGAGATTGGCAAGAACGCGCTCGTCAAACATGGCTGGAGCTCTTCATGGGCTGAAGTCGTGGGCAGGCCGAGGAATCTGCGACCTACCACGTTATGGGTATGCATATTTGCATTTGCGCTTGACCAATGGCGCAGGATTTGACTCCTTATGCAAATGCCGCATAAAGCTCGTTCGGAGCGTGTTTCCTGCTTCTGCAATCCCCTATGCAGTTGGTGGATGGCGAGTCCTTTCTGGGGGGTCGAAAGTCAAGCTGCCGCAACCGATCTCGACCTGCTTGGTCGCCTAGGTGTGATCCCGGATACAGCGCAAGGCAGGGGGGTGGGTTACGGTCGAAAAACTGTTGTGTTGATGTGGTGTCCTGATACTCACGCCAATCATTGCGGGTTTCATGGTCATCCCTCCTCTGCGTCGGCAGGCTGATCGCGTCGATCACAGGCCGTGCGGTAGGCATCAGCAACGGCTGTCCGGTTTTCAGGCGATCGGACCCGGCATGCATTTGGTGGTGCGGTGCCAGCCACTGCCGAGTATGTGTTGCGACTTCTTATCAAGCATGCGTCGCAGGTGCCGCAAATGGGCTGCACCTTGCCGGAAGATCACGGGAGCATCCCAAATGTACGGTTAACGTGAAGCCTGATCTTCAGGGCCAGTCTGAGCCCATTTGAATCAGTGATGCTCGCTGAAAACGCCGCACATCCTTATTTGGTTGGCTTTGAAGATGTTGAAGTCGCCGCCAACATGTGCGCACTTATTTATTTCCTTTCTCATTGCAAGGAGATTTCCGAATGTTCCCAGCCCAACATTGCCAATATGGATCAGAAGGCCAGGGAGAGGGCCAAATGCTATGCCGACATAGCTGCAACTTTGATCATTCGTCTCCAGGATGCCCTGGATGAAGATCAGCTCGGGTCACTCATTAGCGGGGTTGTCTGAGCGGCCGCAGGTGCGGGTGGCGAGTTCAGGGGCGTTCACGCCAGAGCTGGCAGAGCATATTGAGCCGCTCACGAACAGAGTCGATCTCTTCAGTGAGATCGAGAATCATCTGATACAGAATCTGATGGCGCTCTCGCATCAGTTCGATTTCGCGACTGGTGGCGGGGTCTTCCAGCCTGAGTCGCGGAAGATGAACTGGGTCTGGCACAGCAAGAGCGCGCACTAAGCAACCTTAGGAGAGTTGGAAGCAAGAACCAGTGCAACGACGCATTTCTGCATAGCAATATTCTGATCAGTCCATCTCGGTTGAGCCGCCAGCCCACGGGTTGCCTGGATCAATGCAGCTGTTGCGGCATGTCGGGCTGGTCACGGCGCCGACATGCCGTAATGCCTCTCTGTTAAGTCGCAGGCGCAGCCTCGTCTCCTTTGCGCGACTGCAACCGGGGGGGCCTGATCTCGGCCATTCCGCATAGGCGTATGCAGTCATCGATCCGTGGGCCACAGTGCTGCGCGCCGATTGCGACATTGCATAGATGCTCCAGTTTCCCGGAATCCGCTGGCAGGTCTATGAAGCCAATGCTGCAGGAAGAGCTGGTATCTGATCTGGAAATCCTCGACTACCTGGAGCTGTTCAACAGCACGGTCGAGTCGGCGAAGCGTCTGGGCATTTCACAGAGCAGCTGCTCGAGGCGCTATCGCTCTTTCAGCGAGCTTTTCGGTATTGGCTTTGACCGGATCACCAACCATTATCGAGCTACGTCCAACTTCGATGTGCTCACCAGCCTGCGCCAGGCCGCCCAGAAACTGCGCGTGCGTCAGCAGCGCCCCAGAATCACCGTTGGCTGGCAGCTGGGCAACCTCCCGCTTCCCGGCCTCGCCGAGCTGGGCCTGGTGTTGCCGATCCGGCCCATGAGCAGTTGGCGGCTGCTGTCGTTGCTGGAGCAGCGGCTGGTGGACGTGACCCTGATGGGCCTGATGGAGTTCCAGAGCCTCCTAAAGCAGCCCATGGGCAGGCTGCGGTCGCGGCTGATCCCGCTCAGCCCCAGCATGCTCTGCGCGCCGATTGGCCTGTTCGAATTCAACCTGCTCGCCCATCGCAACCATCCCCTGCAGGGGCGACGCGATCTCAAGGCTGACGAACTCTCCCAGTACCCTTCGCCGGCCCTGCCTCTGGGCATGGCTCCGGCTCTGATGGAGGCCTTGCAGAACCACGGCCTGGCCAGCCAGCAGTGCGGCCTGATCGACTACGACGAGGCCTGCTGGGAGGGTTTCGCGGGCGACGGCCTGGGCCTGAGCTACGGGGCTCCCCACCAGGTGCCCAGGCTGTTGAACCGTTATCAGATCCAGCCCCTCAACTATGAGCTGGGCATCCACGATTGCCTAGGCCTGGTGGGTCATCGGGATGTGTTGGCTGATCCCGGCTTCGCCAGCATCTTCAAGCAGACCCTGGCCTGCCTGCGCACTGGCCTGAACGGCAATGGCAGCGGCAACGGCAACGGAATCCACTGGCTGAGTTGAGCGGGAAGCCATGGATTCGCATACCCGTATCCACTCACTGGCAACCAGGTCGCAGGCGGATCAATGATGCGTAGCTTCCGTAGGCAGCTGAAATCCACTCCCGACGTGTTTCCTGGGCAGCCCCACCTCAGACACGCCAGATTCCGGCGTCGCCTGCGCCATCGGCTCGGGGCCGCGGCGGCGGTTGGCCTGGTGAGTCTGGTTGCACTCCTGGAGGGCCAGCAGGCCGCGCGAGCCCAGTCGGGAGCTTTGGTGCGCTCCCGCTCCGGGCCTGCCAGCCCTCGATCAGCCCGAATCGCAGAGAGTCTGGTTGTTCAGGACGCCTACATTCTGGGTTCGGGTGACCAGCTGCAGCTCACTCTGCTCGATCCCGGTGCCGCAGGTCTGGGCGGCGGCTTTGAGATCCTCAATGATGGCAGCGCCAGCCTGGCTTTGGTTGGCAACGTGGTGCTGGACGGCCTCACCATCAACCAGGCCACCAGCTGGTTGCGAACGCTCTACGGTCAATATCTGCTCAGGCCGGATCTCAATCTGCGCGTGGTGCGCCCGAGACCGCTGCAGGTTTCGGTGATCGGGGAAGTGGAGAACCCCGGGCTGTATTCCCTCACACCCGCTGAAGTCTCCCAGACCGAAGGCGGGCCGGGCACCAGCATCACTGGCCTGCCCACGGTGGTCACCGCGTTGCAGAAGGCGGGTGGCCTCACCCTCAATGCCGACCTCTCCAAAGTGCGTTTGCAGCGCCGTCTGCCGGGCAATGCCCAGCAGCTGCGTGAAACCAATCTGGATCTGATCGCCCTGCTCAAGCTGGGCGACAAGATGCAGAACCCGTTTCTGTTTGATGGCGACACGGTCGTGATCGGCAAGGCGCTCAACCCCGATCGCGAGGTGATGGAGCTGGCGGCCACCAACCTCTCCCCCCAGAGCATCCGCGTCAACGTGGTCGGCGAGGTTGTCTCACCGGGCCCCATCAGCGTTAAGGCCAATACACCTCTGATCCAGGCGATCCTGGCGGCCGGTGGACCAAAAACCTGGCGCGCCAAGCGCAGCGACGTGGAGCTGGTGCGGATCAACCGCAACGGTACCGCTACGCGCGAACTGTTCGCCATCAGCTACTCCCAGGGGGTGAGTGGCATCCGTAACCCGCCGTTGCGCGATGGCGATACGGTGGTGGTGAACCGCAGCAACTACGCCGTGGCCACCGATGCCCTCGAAGCCGTCACCAAGCCGCTTAGCGGACTGGTGAATGCCTGGGGCCTGGTGCGGCTGATCCAGAACCAGAACTACAACAACTGAGCATAAAAACCATGGGCCTCCGCCGTAACCCCGTTACTTACCTGATCCTCTACAACGGCCTGCTGTGGGGGCTGCCCCTGGCGATCATCCAGATCAAGACCCTGGTGGCTGATCGGGATGTGCGGCCGTTGGAGATGGCACAGGTGAGGCCCACCACTCAGGCCAACCAGCTGGTTGCTCTAGACCGGATCAGTGAGCTTGACCCGCTCAATCCCAACGTTGTTGCCATGCCGCCTGCAGCCATGCCGCCTGGCGGCCTTGACAGGCCATCCATCATCCCGCCGGTGCTGCAGGCGCAGCCCCGAGCGGTGGATGTTGCTGAGATTCCCAGAACCCAACCCGATCTGCTCACCCAGCTGAAGGGAGCCGACGGATTGGGTGGGCCGATCACCCTTGACGCCCGCAATTCTCCCCTGGTGCCGATTGCGGCGCGGGCTGAACGGCTGCAATGGGAGCGCTCCAACGATTCTCTGGCGGCGTTGCCGTTGCACTGGCGTGATTCACTTCGGCAGGAACTGGGCAAGGGCGGGGCTCGCGTGAGCCAGGCTGCCACTGTGCGTTTACCGGTTCGGGAGCTGGCAGAGCGCCAGGAAGTGCCGCTGATCATTAACGACAAGGGTGTGGCCGAAGCCCTGGTGGAGCCTCGCCATGAGCGTGTCCGCGAGGCTGTGGAAACCTGGGCGGCACGCCAACAGCCTGCGGAGACCGGCACAGTGCAGGTGATGGTGGTTGCCGCTGAACCGCTGCCAGCCCCGCAGCAGTAACCGCCTGGGGTGAACTGGCTGGTGATTAGCCAGCCAACAGGGATTCAAGGATCACCAGATGAGAAACCAGCGGTTTGGCGATCGGATGCTGGGATCGTACCTGGGCCAGGGCATCAAACAGATCGAGCGATTCAGCCCTGCAGAGCAGACCGACTGCCACCAGAGGTGAGCGCTCCATGCCGGCCCAACAGTGGAGGTAGAGGGGGAGTCCGTTGCGGTAAAGATCGTGCGCGGCGCTGATGGCCTGATCCAGCAATTCGCTGGTCATCGCGTCAGGCTGGCGGTGATCAGGTAGGGGACAACGCCGCTGCAGCCATTCCTGCGGCGGTTGCCAGGTGCCCTCTTCCTCAGCGCAACAACTGAAGATTGATTGCACCCCCTGCTGCTGCAATGTCTGCCAATGGTGAGGGCCATTCGGCATCGGGCCGATGGCGAGTCTGCGTGTGCGCAACCAAGTGATCTGTTGCTCCACCACGTTGCTCGAAGGCATTGCAAGAGGCATCTGCGCCACCAGGCGCAGGTTTCATCCATATCTTAAGCCACGCCGATGCGCATTAGCCCGCGCCAGGGAATCCAAACAGCAGGAATTGCGATATGCAATCCCCGGAAGTCTCTCTGGGAAGTGCGATCGGTCTCGCGAGAGTACCGATGTGGCCGACGACTGCTTGAGCTCAGCTCGCGTCTCGCCACAACTACGTAGAAGTACTGTACCTAAAAGGCAGTAGCCTGCCAGGTCTTTCCTCCTTGAGCTTCAGTACGGCCCGGCGAGGCGCTCCCCGAGGCACCTTGTCCAGGCCGCTCATCCAGTTGATCCGCACCATTCCGCAGGTGCAGTCCGATTTGCTTGATGAGCCCGATGAAATCCACGGCCTCGATGCGCAGGGCCGCGTGGCCGTGAGCTCTGAGGCACTGGCTGAGGCACAGGATTGCAGCTCCAATCCTGTGTCGCTCGGCACCTTGTGGAGTCTTTTGGCATGACCATCCTCGTGACCGGCGGCGCCGGCTACATCGGCAGCCACGCGGTGCGGGCGCTGCAGCGCCAGGGCCTGAGCGTGGTGGTGCTCGACAACCTGGTGTACGGCCACCGGCGGGTGGTGGAGGAGGTGCTTCAGGTACCACTGGTGGTGGGGCAGCTGGGGGATCGGTCTCTGCTCGATCAGCTGTTGTGCGGCCAGCACCCGGCCACCGGTGGCGTGCCCATCGCGGCGGTGCTCCATTTCGCCGCCTACACCAACGTGGGTGAGAGCGTGGCCCATCCGGCCCGTTTCTACCGCAACAATCTCGGCGATTCGCTGATCCTGCTGGAGGCGCTGCTGGCTGAGGGTCACCGCCGTGGCAGCGGGCCGCTGCCGCTGGTGTTTTCCAGCACCTGCGCCACCTATGGCATCCCGGAGCCCGAACAGATCCCGATCGCCGAAACCTGCCCTCAGCGGCCGATCAATCCCTACGGCCGCAGCAAGTTGATGGTGGAGCAGCTGATTGCCGACTTCGCCGCCGCCTACAAGCTGCCCAGCGTGATCTTCCGCTACTTCAACGCCGCCGGTGCCGATCCCGCTGGCGGCCTGGGCGAAGACCACACCCCCGAAACCCACCTGATCCCACTGGTGCTCGACGCGATGAGCGGCCGCACCCCCTACCTGCAAATCTTCGGCGACGACTACCCCACCGCCGATGGCACCTGCCTGCGCGACTACATCCACGTGAGCGACCTGGCCGACGCCCACGTGCTGGGACTGCGCAAGTTGCTGGCCGAGGGCGGCAGCCATGTGTTCAACCTCGGCAACGGCACCGGCTACTCGGTGCAGCAGGTGATCGACACCGCCAAGGTCGTCACCGGCCGGGGGCTGCTCGCCCACGTGGGCCCACGCCGTGCCGGCGATCCGCCGGTGCTGGTGGCCTCAGCCGAGCTGGCCCGCCGCGAACTGGGCTGGCAGCCCCGCTATCCCGAGCTCAGCACCATCCTCAGCCATACCTGGCGCTGGCACCAGGAGCTCCATCACAACAGTTGATGCCTTCCTCACCACTCCGCAACCTGGTCACCGGCGGCGCCGGCTTTGTGGGCTCCCACCTGGTGGATCGCCTCATGCACGCCGGTGAGGAGGTGATCTGCCTCGACAACACCTTCACCGGCCGCAAGGTCAATGTTCGCCAGTGGTGGGATCACCCGCGTTTCGAATTCATCCGCCACGACGTGACGGAACCGATCCGCCTCGAGGTGGACCGCATCTGGCACCTCGCCTGCCCCGCCTCGCCGGTGCACTACCAGCACAACCCGATCAAGACGGCGAAAACCAGCTTTCTGGGCACCGCCAACATGCTCGGCCTGGCCCGCCGCGTGGGCGCCCGCCTGCTGCTGGCCAGCACCAGCGAGGTGTACGGCGATCCGGAAGTGCATCCCCAGCCCGAGAGCTATCGCGGCTGCGTGAACACCATCGGCATCCGCAGCTGCTACGACGAGGGCAAGCGCATCGCCGAAACGCTGTGTTTCGACTACCGGCGCATGCATGGCGTGGAGATTCGTGTGGCGCGGATCTTCAACACCTACGGGCCCCGCATGCTCCCCGATGACGGCCGCGTGGTGAGCAACTTCATCGTGCAGGCCCTGCGCGGTGAGCCCCTCACCCTCTATGGCGACGGCAGCCAGACCCGCTCCTTCTGCTACGTGGACGACCTGGTGGAGGGTCTGATCCGGCTGATGAACGGCAGCCACACCGGCCCGATCAACCTCGGCAATCCCGGTGAATTCACCATTCGCCAGCTGGCCGAGCTGGTGCGCGCGCGCATCAATCCCGAGCTGCCGCTGGTTGAAAAGCCCCTCCCCGCCGACGACCCCATGCAACGCCAGCCCGTGATCGAGCTGGCCCAACGGGAGTTGGGCTGGCAGCCCGCTATCCCCCTCGAGCAGGGGCTCGAGCCCACCATCGCCCATTTCCGCGAGGCGCTCGCCAGCTGATTCGTCCCGTTCGTCGTGACCCTGTTCAAACCCTTCGCTGCCACCGGCCCTGGCCGGAGTTTTTTCTGATTCCGTGACGCTCACAACCCCCACCACACCCACCAGCCTTAGCTCCAGCACAACACCGGTCCCGCCGCAGGTGCGCACGATCTGCTGCCTCGGTGCCGGCTATGTGGGCGGCCCCACGATGGCGGTGATCGCCGACCGCTGCCCGCAGATTCAGGTCACGGTGGTGGACCTGAATGCCGAGCGCATCGCCGCCTGGAACGACGCTGATCTTTCCAGGCTGCCGGTGTACGAGCCGGGGCTGGATGCCGTGGTGGCGCGCAACCGGGGCCGCAACCTGCACTTCTCCACGGAGGTGGATGCGGCGATCGCCAAGGCCGACATGGTGTTCATCTCGGTGAACACGCCCACCAAGACCCGCGGCATCGGCGCCGGCCAGGCCAGCGATCTGCGCTGGGTGGAGGCCTGTGCCCGCCAGGTGGCCCAGGCGGCCCGGGGCCACACGATCGTGGTGGAGAAGAGCACCCTGCCGGTGCGCACCGCCGAGGCGATCCAGACCATCCTGGCTGCTTCACAGAATCAGCTCCCGCAACGCCCCACCGGCAACGGCGAAGCGCCGCGTACGTTCTCGGTGCTCTCCAACCCCGAGTTTCTGGCCGAGGGCACGGCGATTGCCGACCTGGAAGCACCAGATCGGGTGCTGATCGGCGGCGACGACCCTGCCGCGATCGAGGCCCTGGCGGGCATCTACGGGCAGTGGGTGGCACCCGAGCAGATCCTGCGCACCAACCTCTGGAGCAGCGAACTCTCCAAGCTCACGGCCAACGCCTTCCTGGCCCAGCGCATCAGCTCGATCAACAGCATCGCCGCGCTGTGCGAGGCCACAGGCGCCGATGTGCGGGAGGTGGCGCGGGCGATCGGAGCCGACAGCCGCATCGGCGCCAAGTTCCTCGGGGCGGGTCCTGGCTTCGGCGGCAGCTGCTTCCAGAAGGACATCCTCAACCTGGTGTACCTCTGCCGACACTTCGGCCTGGCGGAGGTGGCGGACTACTGGGAGAGCGTGGTGACGCTCAACAGCTGGCAGCAGCAGCGCATCGCCCGCCTGGTGGTGCAGAAGCTGTTCGGCACGGTGAGCGGCAAGCGCATCGCCGTTCTCGGTTTCGCCTTCAAGGCCAACACCAACGACACGCGCGAATCGCCGGCGATCCGCATCTGCCGCGACCTGCTGGAGGAGGGTGCACAGCTGGCGATCCACGACCCCAAGGTGAGCGAAGCCCAGATCGCCACTGATCTGGGCCAGAAGGAGCAGCAGAACCAGCACTGGCAACTGGTGGCCAGTCCGGCGGAGGCGGTGAACGGCGCCGATGCGGTGCTCGTGCTCACGGAGTGGCAGGCCTATGCGGCACTCGATTGGCCAGCCCTGGCCGGGAGCATGCGCCAGCCGGCCTGGCTATTTGATGCCCGCGGCATCTGCGACGCCGCCGCCGCCCGCGCCGCCGGCCTGCAGGTGTGGCGACTGGGCGCCGCATACGGAAATGCAAGCAGCGGCGAATGATGCCTGATCCCCTGCGCCCGTGCGGATGATGCCTCAAATTCAGGGTGGATTCATGACTGCTGCGCCCCCCGCCCCGATCACCAGCCCACAGCCGGGCCCCCATCCACAGGCGCTGCCCTGGCCCCCTCTGCCCGGTGCCCAGCTGCCGGCTGAGGAGGGATTGAGTCTTGGCAAGCTCTGGTTGGTGATCCGCCGCCGCAGCCTCTGGTTCGGACTCACCTTTGCACTGGTGTTCACCTCCATGGGGATGGTGACGCTGGGGCAGTGGCTTCTCAAGCCGCAGTATCGGGGCGGTTTCCGCCTGCTGGTGCGGGATCCCCTGGCCGAGGGGCGGCAGGAGGCCAGCAGCGAACTGGCGGCGTTGGCCCAGGTGGACACCTCGGTGAATGTGCCCAATCTGGTGCAGGTGCTGGCCAGCCCGATGCTGCTCGATCCCCTGGCCCAACAACTGGGCCTGCAGAAAGGAGCCTTGCTGAAACAGGTAACAATCAGCCGCTCGGGTGAGAGCGATGTGCTTGATGTGAACCTGCTCTGGGACAACCCGGAGAAGGGCACCACGGTGATCGAAGCCCTGGCCAAGGAATACCTGGCCTATTCCCTGCGTCAGCGCAAGGAGAAGCTCACCCAGGGCCTGAGGTTCCTCGATGAGCAGGCCCCTGGTCTGCAGCAGCGGGTGCTCGACCTGCAGCAGCAGCTGGCGGTGTTTCGCCGGGCCAACACCATGCTGGCCCCTGAGGAGCAGAGCCGGATGCTGGAAGGGAGCCGGGCTGAGCTGAATGCGGAACTGCGCAGCCTCAACCAGACGGAGGCCCAGCTGCAGGGATTGTTGGCCATGGTTCGCTCTGGTGAGCTGATTTCACCCTTTCAATCCACCTCTGTTCAGACTGGCAGTTCAACGTCAGGCGGATCCGCTCAGCAGAATGTTGCCGGCAATATCAGCAACAATTTTTCGCCGCTGCTGGATGAATTGATTCAGGTTGAAGGTGAGCTGGCCAAGGCGCAGGCCACCTTCCGAGCCGATTCCCCCCTGGTGAGCAACCTGCGGGCCCGCCGCAACCGGCTGAAGCCTCTGCTGCAGCGCCGTGAGCAGGACTCCATCCTCTCGGCCCTGCAGGTGAATCGGGTGCAGCAACAGAAGGTTGAGGATCAGATCAACACCCTCGGTGCCGAGTTCCGTCGTAATCCTGAGCTGATCAAGAGCTACGAGGCTCTGCAACAGCGGCTGGAGGTGGCCCGCGAAAACCTGGGCAGCTACCTCAAGGCCCGGGAAACGTTCCGGCTCGAGGTGGCTCAGAGCACGGTGCCCTGGCAGGTGATCTCACCGCCCCAGTTCGTGGTGATTCCGGTGGAGCCCAACCTCGGCAGCAGGCTGCTGCAGGCCCTGGTGCTTGGCTTGGCGGCTGGCACCGCCGCTGCCTACCTGCGCGACCGGGTGGACCGGGTGTACCACTCCAACCGTGAGGTGGAAGAGAAGCTTGGCCTGCCGGTCTTGGCCGGGGTGCCCTATCTGCCGCTCAGCGTCGACAGACCGATGGCTGAGTCGATCAAGGAGCTGGAGCCGGAAGAGAGGTTCGGCTTGCGCGAGTCGTTGCGCAGCTTCTATCAATCGCTCCGCATGCTGCGGGCCAACCGCACCCTGCGGGTGGTGGCGATCACCTCCAGTGCCGCTGGCGAAGGCAAAACCACCACCAGCGCGCTCCTGGGCCAAACCCTGGTGGACATGGGCATGAAGGTGCTGCTGGTGGACGCAGACCTGCGGCGAGCCCGCCTGCACCGCAGGCTGGGCGTTGACAATTCCCGCGGGCTGAGCGAGCTGTTCGGCGAAGCTCCACCGCCGCTTGAGGAGCTCTATCAGTGGGTGAATCCCAATCTGGCGTTGCTGCCCGGTGGCCCGAGGCTGCCAGACCCGGCACGGCTGCTCAGTTCGCCCCGCTGCGCTGAGATCATCACCCAGATCCGTGATCAGCAGCAATTCGATCTGATCCTGTTCGACACGCCTCCGGCGCTGGAGCTGGTGGATCCGCTGCTGATCGCCGAACACATGGACGGGCTGATCCTGCTGGTGAGCCTGGGCAGGATCCATCGCGACCTGCCGCCACAGGTGGTGCGCAAGGTGCAGGAGTCGAATGTTGATCTCCTGGGCGTGGTGACCAACCAGCGGGTGGAGACCGTGACCGGCGCTGCCTACGGCTACGGCTACGGCTACGGCTATGGATCCACCTACAGCCGCTATGGAGACGCTTCCAGCTTCGCGTTCGAAAGCGCCACGGAAGACCAGCCCTTGCTTAACAAGGCAAACCAGGCGTTCCGCTCTGCCGCTACCTGGCTCGACGGCCAGAAACCCACGACGGAAGCCACAGACGATCCCACGGAACGCCAAGACAACCAGCGCGGCTAACCGCCATCAGACATTTGATGCCCATCCTGGTAACGGGCGCTGCGGGGTTCATCGGTGCCGCCGTGTGTGAACAGCTCCTTGCTCGCGGTGAGCAGCTGGTAGGCGTTGACAACCTCAACCCCTATTACGACCCCACCCTCAAGCAGGCACGGCTGGCGCGACTGGAGGCCCAATCCGCATGTGCGCCATCGAGCTGGCGTTTCCACCAGCTCGACATCGCCGATGGCACCGCCATCGAGGAGCTGTTTGCAGTGGTACAGCCCAGGCGGGTAATCCACCTGGCCGCCCAGGCCGGGGTGCGCCACTCCCTGCAGAACCCCGCCGCCTATGTACAGAGCAATTTGGTGGGAATGGGGCACATCCTCGAGGGTTGTCGCCACCACAACGTGGAGCACCTGGTGTATGCCTCCAGCAGCTCGGTGTATGGCGGCAACCGCAACCTGCCCTTCAGCGAACACCAGGCGGTTGACCACCCGGTGAGCCTCTACGCGGCCACCAAGAAAGCCAACGAGCTGATGGCCCACTCCTACAGCCATCTCTACGGGCTGCCCGCCACTGGCCTGCGGTTTTTCACGGTGTATGGCCCATGGGGCCGGCCCGACATGGCCCCGATGCTCTTCGCCAAGGCGATCCTGGCCGGCGATCCCATCCGCGTGTTCAACCACGGCCGCATGCGGCGCGATTTCACCTACATCGACGACATTGCGGAAGGGGTGATCCGCTGCCTCGACAAGCCAGCCACCGCCAACCCCCACTTTGATCGCGCTGCAACCGATCCCGCCTCCAGCTGGGCCCCCCACCGCATCTTCAACATCGGCAATTCCCAACCCGAAGAGCTACTCCACTTCATCACCCTGCTGGAGCAAGCCCTCGACCGAAAGGCCATCCAACAGCTCGAGCCGATCCAGCCCGGTGATGTGGAGGACACCGCCGCCGACACCTCAGCACTGGAGGCCTGGGTGGGTTTCCGGCCCGGCACCCCTCTGGAGCTGGGAGTGCAGCGCTTCGCTGCCTGGTTTCGCGAGACCGCACACCCCCTGGGCCTGCGTTGAGGCGAGCCCTCGCCCTCCCAGCACTGCATCCGATACGCCATGCCCCCACCAGAGCCCCGTTTCCACGAACCCATCTATGTGACCCGGCCCCACCTGCCGCCCCTGGCGGATGTGGTGCAACTGCTGGAAGGGGTGTGGGAGCGCCGCATCCTCACCAACGGCGGGCCGCTGCATCAGCAGCTGGAGCAGGAACTGGCGGCCTACCTGGGAGTGGAGCACATCTCCTTGTTTGCCAACGGCACCCTGGCGCTGTTGGTGGCCCTCAAGGCGCTGCGGCTGCAGGGAGAGGTGATCACCACTCCCTTTTCGTTCGTGGCCACCAGTGAAGCGCTGAGCTGGAACGGGCTGGAGCCGGTATTTGCCGACATCCAGGAGGGCTGCTACGGCCTGGATCCAGCGAGCATCGAGGCCAGCATCACACCGCGCACCACGGCCATCCTGCCCGTGCACTGCTACGGCTTTCCCTGCGATGTGGAAGCGATCCAGCGCATCGCCGACGACTACAACCTCAAGGTGATCTACGACGCCGCCCATGCCTTTGGTGTGGAGTGCCATTGCGGCTCTTTGCTGCAGCACGGTGATCTGGCGGTGCTGAGCTTCCATGCCACAAAGGTGTTCAATACCTTCGAGGGCGGCGCGATCGTGTGCCCCGACGCCAAAACCAAGAAGCGGATCGATCGGCTGAAGAACTTCGGGTTCGTGGATGAGCTCACAGTGGCGGCCAATGGCATCAACGCCAAGATGAGCGAGCTGCATGCAGCGGTGGGCCTGGCGCAGCTACCAACTATCGATGCGGCGATTGCCCAAAGGCAGCGTGCGGCGGAGCTCTATCTACAGCAGCTCGGCGGGCTGCCAGGGCTTGAATTGCCTGATTTCAGTACGGCTCAACGTGCCAACTACGCCTACTTTCCGGTACGAGTCAGGTCCGATGCCCCCAAGGATCGTGATGCTGTGGTGGAGCAGTTGCGTTCGCATGGCATCGTGCCTCGACGCTACTTCCATCCATTGATCTCGCAGTTCCAGTACTACTGCAGCAATCCCACTGCCTCGCCGTCTGGCTACCCAGTGGCAGTGCGTGCAGCCGAGGAAGTTCTCTGTCTACCGATCTATCCCGATCTTGAAGATACGGTGATCTATCGGATCTGCGATATCCTGCGCAATATCTTTCTCGGCTAACCAAAGAATAACTAATTCGTGAGCAAAGACCGCTTGACCCATGGCCACTCACCCAGGCCCAAAATGTTTCCAGGAGGGCTGGTGCGTAGATATCTCAATCCGTTCCTCAGTGAGGAGCCGGTTGCGGTGCTCATCCGTGAGACGGCTCGCAAACAATGGCGCCTGCTTGCCTTGAATCTGGGCAGCACCCTGCTGGAGGCATTCAGCGAGGGAGCAACCTTGGGTGTTGTGTTCCTGGCGGTGGAGGTGCTGTCAGCCCCAACAAGCGCACCGTTCAACTGGGAGAGCAATCCGCTGCTGAACTGGTCTCCGGGCCTGGCCAGTTGGTTGAACAGTCTGCCTTCTACAGGCCTGGTACTGGGCCTTCTCCTTCTGGCCCTGCTTCTGCAGGGGGTGCAGAGTCTCACCCGTTTCCTGAACAGGGTGAGTGTTGGCTACTTCGCAGCCCGTTGCCGGGCGTTGGTCACAGCGCGCATCCACAGCCAGGTTCTGAGCCTCAGCTTCGCCTGTGCCAGCCGCTACAAGGTGGGCGATCTCGCTGACCATGCCAACCAAGGGCCGGAAGCAATCCGCATCCAACTGGAACAAAGCAGCAGCTTGGTGGTGGCGGTGGTGCTGAGCATCACCTATCTGGCCGTGCTGGTGGGCATCTCACCCTGGCTGCTCCTGGTGGTTCTCCTGATGGGTGGGGTGATCACCGTGCTGCAGAAACAACTTCTACCGCGGATTCGTGCAGGGTCCAGGGCGGTGGTTGACGCACAGGTTTCGATTTTCTCTCGAATCACCGAAAACTTCCAGGGTCTGCGCCTGCTACATAGCAGTGGCCAGCTTGATGAAGCTGACCAGCGACTGCGCCACCGAATAGCCGACCTTGAACAGCAACTCCGCGGGCAGGCTCGCCGCTTGGCCATTGTTGAACCCTTCTCGGCCTTTCTGCCGATTCTGGCGATTACCCTCATCTGTTCTCTGAGCCTGTTTCTTCTGGGTGGTCGGAGCAGTGGGGTGCTGCCCAGTCTGGTGACGTTTGTGTTAGCGCTTCAGCGTCTCAGCCAACGACTCAGTGGCATTGCGGGGATCACAAACTATCTTGCTGAAAACAGTGGCAGACTGCAGCGTCTAAACGAGCTTCTCTCCGATAGAGATAAGCAGTTCCGTCGCAGAGAAGGCATCAGCTTTCAAAACCTAAACAGATCTATTTGCTTCGACTCGGTCAGCTTGAGATATGGAGAAGACTCGCCATATGTGCTATCCGGGATTTCATTCACCCTGCCAAAAGGGAAAACTTTAGCAATTGTAGGTCCAAGTGGCGCAGGAAAGAGCTCAATAGCTGATCTTTTGTCAGGTCTTTTAAGTCCGACGTCCGGTAGAATATTAATCGACGAAACACCGCTGGATCTTATTGAAATAAACACTTGGCAAGATCGTCTTGGAATTGTAAGCCAAGACACCTTTCTGTTCAACACAAGCATAGCCAATAATATTGCCTTTGGCGCACCTTGGGCCTCCACACGGGAGATTCGGGAAGCATGTCAAATAGCACAAGCTAATGCGTTCATTGAGAGTTTGCCAAAAGGATACGACACTATTGTTGGAGAGCGTGGTTATCGACTGAGTGGAGGCCAGCGTCAACGACTCTCTTTAGCAAGAGCAATTCTTCGCAATCCAGATCTGATGATTCTTGATGAAGCAACAAGCGCGTTAGACTCAGAAAATGAACGCCTAATCCAAGCATCGCTAGACACACTAAACAGTGACAATACTGTTCTAGTCATTGCGCATCGTCTAAGTACAATCAGGAAAGCTGATCATATCCTTGTGATGGACAAGGGCCGAATTATTGAATCAGGCTCACATGCTGAGCTAGAAAGCAGAGAGGGTCTGTACTATAACATGCTAACTAATAGTCGCATCTTTTCCAGTTGACTCACGAGAGCAATACACTGACTCCCTTTGCATTGCCCTTTCAAGACTAATTAATATGATTCCCAAAAAATATCTGCTTTGCCGTCCACGCGGTGGGCTTAATGATACGCTAACCCAGATCTCCAGGTGTTGGAGATATGCCGAAACTTTTAATCGTGAGCTTATAATAGATACCACAAGATCATCGCTTTGCGCCCCGTTCTCAGACTACTTTCTAATTCACGATTCGCCAATAAAAATTCATCCTTTACTAACTAGCCAGCTGCTAACAGAGATAAACAAGCTTACATGTCGGCCTGCATGCTTATCTGGAAGAGCATCAAGTTATCAGACCAGCTATGATCAGCAAGACGGCTTTATTGAAGTCTTGTCGGGGATGCCGGCACGATTCGATACGCTCAAGGATCTCACACTCTTTAGAGACTATCCAGAGGAACTGCTAATCTACGATTCATGCGGAGGCGGAATGGAGGCTGATTACATCTTGCCACGACTATCTTTTGCGGCTGATATTAGGAAGATCATCGACAGCTGCACCATGGAGCTAGGCAGTGGGTACCTAGCAGTTCACGTAAGGAATACAGACTACAAGACAGACTATAAAAGACTCTTTGGGAAAATCAGAGCACATGTTCGTCCCCATCACAAGCTACTAGTGTGTAGCGACGACTCAAGCGTAATTGATTATGCTTCCAGTTTCTTTCCATGCCAGATTCTTTCAACCAAGGCACAAATTATCTCAACTGACATCGTAGGGGCAGGTCATACAGAGTCGGATCCGGAAAAAGCAAGACTAGCCTGCATAAATTCTTTCATTGATCTTATTGCATTGGGTAAATCAAGTACATTTTTTTACGGAACTATTAATTCTGCTTTCAATCGAAACAAGTCGACAGAAACAGGTAAGATCTCATTCGACAGGGTTGAACCAGGATCAGTGTCAGGATTCTCTATGTTGGCCCAATACTTGTGCATGAATAAACACCTCATTGGTCGTCTTATGAGTATTCCTATTTCTCCATCAGACCATAGTGCTAATAGTAATCCAATTATTCGTATTAACCTTGCTGGAAGGCGTCAGACCTCCTTGACAAAAGCAAAAAGAGTATTCATTCGCCTTAGAGATCGACTAGGTTGCTTCCCCTCTGCTTAACCAACTGTAAATCTAAAGATATCTAGTGTTATGAAATCTGTCCCCTTAGACAGGCAGTACTCTTACAGAGCAGTAAGATCAGGTTATGGCTTTCACGGTAGAAGTATTTACTGGCTACTTCGGAAGTTAGGATCAAGTGTACTGAAGGATGTGTCACTGTTCTGTATAGCGCATAATCAGCACATCGGTCTTCGAGTAGTCTGTTTCTTAACTGCTGTTCTCAAACGCACTAGTTCTAGCGCTTCCATTGATCTAGATCTGATTCAGTACTGTGCCGAAGACCTCCTTTTCTTGCTGGAATCCCAAAAAGTAACTTATGTAGAGCTCTCTCGCTCAGATCAACGCCGTACTCGAAATACTGAAAAGGTAATTGGACGTTACGAGTCTCTAACGGTAGACTGGCTGAAATATAATGATCAATGGGCTAAGCCTAAATCTTATCTTTCATCGACACTTGATTCGGGCTATCTTAACTCTTTTCTTTCTGAGAAGAAAGCAACACTTGCGTATCGGATACGTGGAGCTGGTTTATTTTCAGAAGTCCTTTCGATAGTCGACAGTATTGCTTTCGCAGCCATACATAACCTGGGTTTTGCTTTAATCCGACCAGACAATGAGGTTTCTCGGAGTGCATCATATAGGCGTGCTCTATTCGATTTGTTTAGCAGTTTGTCTCCTGTTGATATTTCTCCTGGCAGCCCTAATTCTCTGGTTGAAATATCTTCTCAGTATATCTATGATTGGAGGCTCCGCTCAAGTACGTGTGCATTTCAAATTCATAACATGACGGCAGTGCCTTTGTTCTTTATTAGGTCTGCAATAATTTCTTCCTTGTTTCCTTTCTCCTCTTTGGTGCGTTATGTAGCCTCTAATAAGCTTCATGATACGAAACAAAATGAAAATGCAGCATCCATCTTCTTAAGGTTTGGTGATAAACTTAAAACCGAAAGTATTGATATACATCCTGAAAGCATTTCCGGCGCACTCGCTATTCAGTCCAAATTGGCCGATATAGGTTCTCTGGACATCCTTAGTGATAATAACGCTAAGTCTCATGGAATATCTGAGGCGCTTGCTCGTCTGAATCCTTGCTTGATATCAAGAAGTATCTACTTGCACAAAAGAGAGCATAGTTATTCCAATGAACTATTTGCATCTAGTGAAGATAGTTACCTGACTGGCTTCCAGAATGCCATCTTTAATATGCTTTATCTTTCCAAGTCTTCGTCCTTTTATGGTGATCCTTTTTGTAATCTTGTAGCGGCTGCTTCGCTTTACCGGCCAAACTCATATAGGCCTTCTTGCCTCTACCCTACGCTCCCCTGCTAGCAGTTTGTTTTGTATTGATGTGGCCAAATGTACGTCGATTAACCCCCCCCCACCTCTTGGTCTCTGTTGTTGTATTCGGTTGTTTGCTTTTTGTGATAGCCTCCATCGCATAAGCAATTTAAATCGCCTTTGATATTAGTGGGCCATGCTCAAGGTGCTTGCCTTTTTGGGGCTCTCTGCTTCTAGAGTATATGTTTTATACATAAAAAGCCGTCTTTCCTGTTTGCCGATTGTTTGATGAAGACTAATCTTGGCGGGCTTCTGGGCAACCATCTAATCTTAATTTTCTATTGTGACTACGTCTGCGCAGGTTCTTATCGTAGGGGCAGGCGGCCATGCTCATGCCATCCTCGCCTTGATTGAGCGCCATGGCGGATACGTTCCTGTCGGTATGGTCGATTTGAATACGGCAGTCGAAGGATCGGCTTATGGTTTGCCAGTTCTTGGTGGTGAGTCTGTGTCATTGGACTTATGCAAAAGGAAAGGCATCACCAATATAATTGTTGCGATTGGAGACAACTATAGGCGTCAAGCCGCGATGCGTCGTCTCAAGCACCAATGCCCAGAGTCCTTTTTCCCTCCTCTCATTGATCCTTCTGCAACTGTTGCTCATGATGCCAAGCTTTCACAAGGGGTCTTGGTGATGGCGAACGCTCATGTGGGAGCTGGAGCTGTCCTTGGTGCCGGTGTGCTCATCAACTCCGCTTCAAGTCTTGATCACGACTCAACAATGGAACCCTTTTCCAGTTTGGCTCCTGGAGTTGTGACTGGTGGAGGTATAAGAATTGGTGAGCGCAGCTCCATCGGTCTTGGAGCCAGCCTGATTCATCGTGTGAGTGTCGGTGAAGATACTGTCGTTGGCGCAGGTTCGCTGGTATTGCGAGATATTCCTCCCGAAGTGGTTGCCTACGGCTCTCCTGCACGTGTGATCCGATCCAGGCAACCAGATGAACTTTATCTCTGAAGCTGTCCCCTGTGAGTGCCCTGGACATGAATGATTGGCTCGTTTCCACCATCATTCCCGTTTATAACCGGCCGGAGATGGTGCGCAGGGCCGTGGCTTCGGTGCTGGCCCAAACTTACCGACCCATTGAGATCCTGCTGGTGGATGACGGCTCCACCGACCACACTCCCGAGGTGCTGGCTGAGCTGCAGGCCGCCCATCCCTCGGAAATCCAGGTGATCCGTCAGGACAACGGCGGTGCTGGCTTGGCCCGCGAAACGGGCCGCCAGGCTGCTCGCGGGGCCTACATCCAATATCTCGACAGCGACGACTACCTGCTACCCAACAAATTCACGGATCAGGTGGCGGCACTCCAAGCCCATCCTGATTGCGCGATTGCTTTTGGTACCTCGCGGCTGGAGAATGCCGACGGCCACGTGCTGGATGCGACAAGTCGCCACACCGCCGAGCCGATCACCAGCCTGTTCCCCTTGCTGTTGCTCGAGCGCTGGTGGCACACGCACACGCCCCTGTTCCGGCGCTGGATCAGCGACGCCGCAGGGCCCTGGCCGGCCTACCGCCCGGAAGATTGGGACCTGGAGGCGCGCATGGGTGCCCTGCGTCCCCAGCTGATTCACTGCGGCACCACGGTATCGGTGCAGGTGGACCATGACTCACCCAATCGCGTCACCCGGGGTGCCCAGGCCGCCTACCTGCGCGATGAGGCAATCTTCCTGCCAAGGCTCCATGCCTGCGCCTTGCTGGCTGGCGTGGATCGTCACGCAGTGGAGGTGGCCCTGTTTTCACGCTGGTGTTTTCTCAGAGCCCGGCAGCTCGATGCCATGGGTGAGGAAGAGATGGCGGGAGAGCTGCTCGCCCTCGCCCGTTATTGCGGCAGCGCAGATGTGTACCGATCAGCGGCCTGGCAGCAATCGCTGTATCGAACCCTGCGTGGCCTGGTCGGTGCACCGGCCGTGGGGGCCCTGGCAGGCCTGCATCGTCCCCGCCACCCCCGGGTGGCCGCCGGCTGATGCCATGCCCGTTCCCCCTGGTGAGTGTGCTGATGCTCACCCACAACCATGGCGCTTACCTGCAGGAAGCGATTGCATCGGTGCAGGCCCAGACTCTGCAGAGCTGGGAGCTGCTGATTGGCGAAGACGGCTCCAGCGACGACACGGCCACCATTGCCCACGCAGCAGCAGCAGGCGATCGGCGCATCCGGGTATTTACCAGCCCGGGCGGTGCCCTGGGCTTTCACCGAAATTTCGCACGGCTGCTGGCCGCCGCCCAGGCCCCCTACGTGGCTTTTCTTGAGGGCGACGATTGGTGGAGCGAGTCGCGCAAACTGGAGCTCCAGGTGGCGTTGCTCGAGCAGCAGCCAAGCCTGGCGTTCTGCGGTGGCCACACCGCGGTGGTGGATCAACGGCTTGCCCCTGGCCCCCATGCCGCCAGGATCGGTCCGTCGGCTGGCCGTGATCGCCTGGCGTTGCCCGATCTGATCCGCGCTTACAGCTTCCACTTCTCCAGCGTGCTGATGCGCCGCAAGGTTGTGGAACTGCCGAGCTGGATCTTTCGCCAGTACTGCCTGGATCGCCCCCTCTATCTCCTCGCCGCCCGCCATGGCGATGCCGGTGTGATCGATGCCGAGCTGAGCGTGTACCGCCTGCATGCGGGTGGAGCCTGGGCACCCCTGAGTTCTGTGCAGAAGTCGTGCCGCAGCGTGCAGCTCTTCACCGAACTCAAACGCCAACTCCCCACCCATCGCACCGTACTGAGTCGCACGCTCAGCCGGATTCTCTGGAGCTACCTGGCTGAAGCCTTCACAGCCCAAAAGCCTGGAGCCGCGGCGCGCATCCTGGCGATGGCCGTGTGGGCCGCCCCAGGCCTGCGGTTGGTGTCCGAATTGCCACTCACCCTCGCGGCCATCCGTCGTGTGCTGTTCAGAACACGGCTCCACTCCCAGCCATGAGCAATCCCAGCTGTTCGGTGGTGCTCGCCAGCCATGAGCTCACCGAAGCCTTCGAGGCATCGGTAGAGTCGGCACTTGAGGCCCTGTCGCACTGCACCAGTCCAGGCGAGTGCGTGGTTGTGCTTGATGGACGGCCGGCTGCCGATCGGGAGAGGGTTCTTGATCGCTTCTCCGCTGGCCGGGAACGTTTGAAGGTGGCTTGCGTTCCCGCCGGAGGGCTCACACGCGCTCTGATCGAGGGCTGCAATCGCGCTCAGGGCACCTTTATCGCCCGTCTCGACGTTGGCGATGCCATGGCGCCCCATCGCCTGAAGCGCCAATTGGACGCGATCAGTGCTGACCCTCAGTGCGTGCTGGCCACCAGCGATGTGGGGACCTGTGGGCCGCGTTGGGAGCCGCTCTGGGTGAATCGCGGTAGCGAGGCTCTGGCTGGCATCCCCACCCGTGTGGATCAAGTCCCCGCTGCCGAGGGTATTGCGATGGACATTCCCCATCACTCCTCAGTGATGTTTCGCCGCGATGCCTATCAGGCCGTGGGTGGCTACCGCAGCCAGTTCTATTTCGGTCAAGACTGGGATCTGTGGTACCGACTCGCCGGCGCCGGCAGCTTCGTTCATCTGCCAGAGGTGCTCACGCGGGTGCGGCTGTTCAGTAATGGGCTGTCCTCTCGTCATTGGAGGGAGCAACGGGAGATCGCCCGGCTGTCTCTCGCCTGCCATCAGGCTCGCCGGCATGGTGCACCGGAGCTCGATCTACTCGAACAAGCTGCTTTGATCCGCCCCAGGCCGCGAGCCAGGAGGCAGCTTCCCTGGGACGGCCGGCGTGCCGAAGGGGCCTACTTCATCGCCGAGGCGCTAAGGCGCAATGGTGATCGCCGCTGCCAGGGCTATTTCCGCGAGGCGCTGCGCCATGGCTTCTGGAAACCCAGGATCTTGCTGAGGTATGTACAATTCAGACTTGCCGATCAATCAAACAGAACATAACTAAGCCAGGTGGACCGAAAACTGAGTTCACGAAAAATAGCCGAACCTACGCGTATAAAGAGGAAGAAATCCAGCCACTCCAGGGACCTAAGCACACAAAGGCCATCAGCAGAACATCACTTAACATGAATTCCAGCAACACCTACGTGCTTCCCGTGTTCCCGACCGGGACAGGCCTCGGTAATCGGTTGTTTCACTGGTGCGACGCGAAAATCTATTCATACCTAACGAAGTCTAATTTTATTGCACCTCTATGGTGCCGGCCATCACTTGGGAAATACATCAGAGGTCTCAGAAAAGGCAGAATTGAAAGAACCTCACTACTTGAATACAGAGGGGCCTTTCGTCGACTGCCACAAGATTTTTCATATCTTAATGGTATCAGAAGAACTTTGCTATCAGAGCGGATCTGTCTGTCCAGAAGTAAGCTCTCTTCAATATGCCACAGTCCGCGCTCACGCTTGATATTATTCGACAAAAGCAGTTATCATTTTAATGATTACCACGCCTACCGTCAGCGACTCAAGGATGACTTGATTTCATCAATCAAGCCCGAGCTAGTCAATAGTTCTTTGAAAAGTGATCATTCTTACATCGGTATTCACATCAGGATGGGGGATGGATTTAAGCCTCCTGAGCCTGGGGCCAATGGCTTTGTCCGAACAGGCTGGCTGCAACAAACGCCTATTTCCTGGTTCCAAGAGACATTGCAACTCGTCAGAGATGTTACAGGAGTTAACTACAAGGCCTATGTAATTTCCGACGGGTCTAACGAGCAGCTTAAATCACTCTTGGCAGAAGACAATGTATATCGGTTCGAAAGCCGAAACCCAGTAACTGATCTTCTATCACTTTCCAACGCTTCAGTGATACTTGGCTCTGGATCCTCTTCATTCTCAGCATTCGCTGCATTTTTAGGATCTGCCCATTCGATCACCGCGCCAGGACATCCATTCTCAAATAGAGGGCTGCATTCAAGTAATTGTCAAATAATAACGAGCCTAAATCCCAGAGAGGATAACGCGAAGCTACAGCTTATGCAATTATCTTTTTAGTGAAAACAATCTTAGTACATCACATCTAGGCAATTATGAGAGACAAACCAGCTTATTGCCCCATCTGCTCGGGCAAGTGTCAACGTATCCGCGCGTGGGGTGGCCAAGGCTTCCACTCACTTAATACAATCGCCGGCATTCAGGTAGACGATACTCGCAAGCCATTTTCTCTTTATCAATGTCAAGACTGCAGGTTCATTTTCAAGACGCCTCGGCTTAGTGATCAGCAACTGCTGAATTTGTATGCCCAATCAGTTGACAGGGCCTATGAAACAGAGGCTAGCCTCAATAAAGAGGGCAGCGACGATCATGACCCTCTAGGAAGACTGTGTGAAAAAACAGCTGAGAACCACACAAATGGTCGCAGAGTGCTAGAGATTGGATGCAGCAACGGACGAATGCTGAGAGATTGGGGCAGCGAATGGGATAAGTATGGCGTTGAGCCATCAGATGCAGCAACCAAGATTGCAGAAAAGCGTGGTATCAAGATCATGGCCAAAACAATAGATGAGCTGGCAAACAACAGCAGTCACCATAAATGGGACTGCATTCTATCGGTTGATACCATAGAACACGTTAGCGACCCCCTCAGGTTTATATCCATATCAAGGCAGCTGTTGGCGCCGAATGGAGTTATCATCATCCTCACTGGCAATATGTCTTGCCCGCTCGCCCGATTCGCTGGAGCCCGCTACTGGTATGCGTCGTTCCCCGAGCACATTTCCTTTCCCACGCCCCAGACATTCCAATACATAGCTAATAGCCTTCGAGGCCGAGTAATGCGCTCAAGGCCTTACCGATGGGCCAGAGGCACAGAAAATGTAGCTGTGACGTGGGTCATTCAAGCCTTTAAATACACTGTCTTCACCTTGCTTTTGATCCTTAGCCGTCTACGTGGGTCAAGGCTTCCGCAAAGGGGATTTCCTGTGATGACCAGCCATCGCGATCACATCATGACAGTGCTAGGCCAATTTGGATAAGAAACTGCCTTAAGCAGATTCCCAGTCCATAGCATAGACAGGCTGTCTTCATTCAGTTTCCTCCAGTTACCGTCAGCTGCAAACCAATTTTAAATGCTTATAGTTGTTCAAAACCGCGAAACTCAGTTTGACGCCCCGCTTTATGGTCTGATTCACCGAACTGGCAGTTACCCACTGTTGGTGATCTACACAACACCACCCGAGCCCGGTGGAAATCGAGATTCCGAACTCGGCTTTTCACCCGGCTGGGATCATCTCTCAACCCACACCTATCCCCAGCGCACTTTGCATCACACTGGCCCCCTGGCGATCTGGCGGCTGGCCAGGGAGCTACGGCGTCAGAAACCGGCCCTCGTGGTGATCTGCGGCTACTACCCCCGCAGCCAGTTGCTGTTGGCCGTGTTACTCCGTCTGCTCGGTCAACGGATCGGCCTACGTTCCGACAATACCCTGTCTCACACCACCTTTCATGGACTGCGAGGTAGGCTGCGGCGCCATTTGGTGGGGGCGATTCAGCGCCTCTTTCACACCTGGCATCCCGTTGGTGAACAAGCCCATGCCTACCTGCGTGCCCTCTCGGGCACGGAGCGTCCCAGTTACCGATTTGCTTATGCCGTCGACAACGACTGGTTCGCAGCGCAATCCAGCATCGCGCGTCACGGACGAGCCCAATTTCTGCAATCCCAGGGCTGGCCATCGGATGCCTTTGTGGTGCTCGGAATCATGAAGTGGAATCAACGCGAGGATCCCCTCACACTGGTAACCGCTTTTGAGCAGCTCTATCGGCGTGTTCCACGTTCCCGTCTGATTCTGGTTGGTGATGGCCCCATGCGGGCTGCTGTTGAAATGGCGTGCCAGCCATTGGGCAACAACGTGCTGTTGCCTGGCTATGTGCCCTATTCTCACCTTCCCGAGATGTACGGCCGCGCCGACGTGTTTGTGCATCCGGCCCCGGGTGAACCCTGGGGCGTGTCGGTGACCGAGGCGCTCGCCTGCGGCGTACCTGTTCTGGCAGCTCAGGGGGTGGGTGCAGCACACGAACTACTGACCTCCGACATGTGCGGTACTGTGTTCCCAAATGCCGGAGCTTCAGTTCTTGCCAACCTGCTAGAGGCCGCTGCCTGCAATGAATCAGAGGGTATTCATAATGCATCTGCATGCCTAAAAGCTGCCGGTCGCTGGCATTACAACCACACGATTGAAGCCTTCGAGCAAGCATTGGTAGCCAAGTGAATCTCTCCATTGTCATCCCCACCTATCGCCGCGAACAGGTTCTGATTGATACGATTGAGTTATTGCAGCCTTTACGAGCTAGGTTGGGCATAGCAAATGAACTACTAGTAATTGACCAAACAGAGCAGCACCAACCTGCAACCGAAGATGCACTTGTCAATTGGAATGCAGCAGGCGTAATTCGCTGGTTGAGGCTACCGAAACCCCACCTCACCGGTGCCATGAACACCGGCCTTAAAGAGGCCAGGGGAGACATTGTGCTCTACCTAGATGACGATGTCATTCCTGCTACCGATTTACTAGATGAGCATCTCCGCATCCATTCGATGCACAGTGATGCATGGGCTGTAGTTGGACAGGTTCTCCAGCCTGGGCAGAGACCCCAACCACTGAATGCCAAAGAATGCCGATCAGCTCTTTGGAAGCACCTTGACTTCCCCTTTAACTCCATTGAGTCGTGCTGGATTGAGAACGCAATTGCATGCAATATGAGCCTTAAAAAGACCCTTTGTATTGCAGCAGGTGGTTTCGACGAAAACTTTCCGCCTCCAGTTGCTTCACGGTTTGAAACCGAGTTTGCCAAGCGCCTGGTTCGCTCTGGCGGCAAAATCCGCTTTGCTCCCTCAGCCTCGATCCACCACCTAGCAGCAAGTAGCGGTGGAACCCGCAGCCGTGGCTCACATCTCAGAAGCGCTTCCCCTCTATATGGGGTTGGCGACTGCTACTTCGCACTCCGCAGTGCCAAGGGCTGGGATTTGATCTGGTACTTAACACGTAAACCTTTCCGAGAAGTCCGTACCAAGTATCACCTGACGCATCCATGGTGGATTCCTGTGAAACTCATTGGTGAACTAAGAGCTCTTCTCAAAGCTTGGAGGCTTGCTCAGAAGCCAGCTGCTTTACTCAATACCAGCTGCACTGCTAAGCAAATGCAATCTTTCAGATGATGCCGAGCTAGGTCCATAGAGCAATTCTTGTCTTCATTCTGTAGAAAGATCGATTGCCAAAGCTGTCCATATTACGTGGTTGTCTTGGCTTGATTAATCACTATTTCCACGATTTATGGCTAGCGCTCCTAAGGCCTTCCGTTTACCTACAAATGACTTTATGCTGACCTCATTGCACTTTTAAGCTGATTATGGTCGCGTGCCCGAATCTAGGCTGCAATACTTGGGAGCTATCATCACCTGCAACTCCACAGCTCGCTATAGATAATCCTTTTGCCATTTGATATCTCCACCAACAAACTAACTTCTATGGGGTTTGAGCAGACCGATACTCGGTCTGTGATCTTCACCGCACCAGCGACTATCTGAAATCCTGATTATTAAGAATGGACGGGATGACTATGACGAAAGAATATGATAAATACAGCTATCGCATAGCTTTTATCAATCGTCGCCCAGTAGAAGGTCAGTATAGCCTTGAGAGCTACTTTAAGCGCATTGGCGAATCACTGAGATCACTTGGCGTAGATCTTCGGTCATGCACCTCTCCCTATAATAGCAAAGGGCTGATTCCTCGCCTTAAGATCATACGTTTCGCGAATCAGCAGCAAGAAACCATAAACCATATCACTGGTGATATCCATTTTGCCGCTCTTGGACTTGATCCTTCGCGCACAGTTGTAACGGTAGCAGACTGTGGCCGTCTCCACCAACTTACAGGGATTAAAAAGGAGCTCTTGCGCCAGATCTGGTTTGAGCTTCCTTTAAGGAAAGTTGCGGCAATCACAGTTATTTCCCAGTCCGTTAAAGAAGATCTTCTGAATTGGGTGCCAACTCTCTCACCAGAGGTCATCCATGTTATACCAGTTTCTATTTCGCCTATCTTCACATACTCTGAAAGGATCTTCAATCACTCTAATCCACGCATTCTACAGATCGGCACCAAAGCAAATAAGAACTTGCCGCGTCTTATCCAGGCAATGCAGGGCTTGGATGCGACCCTCGTTATTATTGGAAAGCTAGACAAGGATCTGCTCAGACTCCTGTCTGCTTACAACATCCGTTACGAAAACCATAGTGGCCTCAGCGAGGTAGAAGTAGTTGATCTATATCGCAGTTCAGATCTCTTGGCCTTTGCTTCGACACTTGAAGGTTTTGGTATGCCAATCCTTGAGGCACAGGCCATTGGTCGGCCAGTACTTACCAGTAATTGTACCTCAATGCCAGATGTTGCAGGTGGGGGAGCTCTTCTCGTTGATCCCTATTCCGTTTCTTCCATTCGCTCAGGCTTAATTCGGCTTATTGAAGATGGAAGTCTACGTGAAGAGCTTATAACTCGCGGTTTAAGCAACATTAACCGCTTTTCTTCCGATGCAATTGCCGCTCAGTATCTTCAGGTCTACCAATCTATCCTTGCAAGTATCGGCTAATCATGAGAAAGCGGGCACTAATTACCGGAATCACTGGCCAAGATGGTTGTTACCTAGCCAAGCTACTCTTGCAGCATGGGTATGAGGTTATTGGCCTTCTGGATCATTCACGTCTGTCCAGCCTCTGGAATCTTGACTATTTAGGCATTCTGCCACAGATCAAGTTACTAACCGTAAGGTTAGACAGCTATCTAGACATACAGCGGCTTGTGCTTGAAGTCAAGCCAGATGAAGTCTATGCCCTAGCTGCTCAGAGCAGCGTCTCAGTATCATTTCAAGAGCCAGTTCTTACAATGGCTACCAATACAAATCCCGTTATGAACTGGCTTGAAGCAATTCGTTTACTTAGTCCTCAAATAAGATTCTATCAAGCATCAAGCAGCGAGATGTATGGAGATGTCGAGCCACCCTGTGTTACAACAACCACTTTGTTTAACCCTATCAGTCCGTATGCTGTATCCAAAGTGGCTGCTCATCATTTAGTCAGAGCGTATAGGAAAGCCTATGGCATCTACGCTGTCTCAGGTATTCTATTTAACCATGAATCTGTACTTCGTAAAGTAGGCTTCTTTACCCGCAAACTTATGGATGGGGTTCTAGCCCTTGCAGATGGCTCGATCCAATCCCTTTCTTTCGGAAACTTAGACGTTAGACGCGACTTTGGCTACTCACCAGACTATGTTATTCCCATGTGGAAAATGCTGCAACAGGATATCCCTGAAGATCACTTGATATGTACCGGAGAGTCTGTTTTGCTCAGTGATATTGTTAAGCATGTATTTAATTGCATGAATGTACCCCTGGATGCAATGTTCGTTGACCATAATCTTTACAGGCCTGCTGAAATCAGCGATATCTGCGGATCACCGGACTATGCGGCTCAGCGACTAGGATGGCGCAGTTCGTACAATGGTCTGTCCACAATGGAGCGTATCCTGGAAGAGAGGCTCTCCATGAAAGCGCGTGGAAAAATCTTGCCTCCCTAGGGCACATGTGGACAGCTTCTGGTGCCATTGGTCGACTAAGAGACTAGGTTATTCTTGATGTAGCCATTGATTATCCATGTTTGTCGGCATGATGATGCAACAGCGTGCTGAGCTGTCAAATCTGATTCAGAACATTAGGTCAGTTGCTAAACAGCTTTCTATTCAATTCAGGCATGTCCGTTGACATTCAGCGCATCTGAGTCCATGCGCGTACTGCATCTGATTCCTTCAATCAGCCCCCTTCGCGGTGGGCCATCCGCTGCTGTCCTGTCAATGGTATTGGCCCTGCGGCAGCAAGGTGTGGATGCCCGCATTATCACCACCAACGATCACGGCCCCAAAATCGACACTTCCTTGCCCATTGGCAAATGGACAGATCGGCATGGGGTACCCGTTCTCGCCTTTTCCCGCTGGAGCCCGCAGCTACGTACCCTACGCGAGTTTGCGATCTGTCCGGCTCTCAACCTATGGCTTGCGAGGCATCTTCATACCTACCAACTGCTCCATGTACACGCTCTCTTCTCCTGGCCCTCCACCACGGCCATGCTCCAAGCTCGCCTAGCTGGTGTACCCTACGTGCTGCGCACTATCGGTCAGCTCAATCATTGGAGCTTGCGCCAGAGTGCAGGTCGTAAAAAGCTTCTTTTAGCTCTACTCGAACGCCGTAATCTGGCTGGAGCTGCAGCCTTGCATTTCACCAGCGATGATGAAAGTGTCCAGGCTTCAGACCTGGGCCTTTCCTTACCCAAATGGGTGATCCCCCTCGGCGTTGAACTGCCTACCACCCTGAACCAGTCCGACCGTGCCCGACCCAAAGGCCCATGCACGGTATTTCTGTTTCTCTCTCGTATCCACCCCAAAAAGCAGCTCGAACGGTTACTTGCAGCTCTGGCTCTGGTTGAGCAACGTCAGCCCAACGCTCACTGGCAGCTTCAAATCGCTGGTGATGGAGAGCCCGCTTACCTGGCAGACCTCAGCAACCAGATCCAGCAGCTCGGCCTCACCCACCGTTGCCGATGGCTGGGCTTTCTTACGGGAAACGCTAAATGGCAGGCACTCCAAGCTGCAGATTGGTTTGTACTCCCTTCAGCATCCGAAAACTTTGGCATTGCAGCAGTTGAGGCATTAGCAGCTGGGACACCCCCCATCTTGAGCCCTGATGTAGCTGTTGCTTCAGATATTGCGGCGGCTTCAGCGGGGCTCATCGCCTCAGCTGAAATCCAGGACCTGGCACAGGTCCTCGAGGAGGCACTCGCTGGCCCCCCACCGGCCATGCGGGCCGCCGCCCGTACTATGGCCGCAACGCAGTACAGCTGGCCGGTGATCGCCACCCAGCTCAAGCACTCCTATGCGGCCTTATTGCGATGATCATCCTTCTGATTCTGCTATTCACCGCGCTTGCCCTCGCCCTATTCAGTGGCGACTGGCGGTCTGGTCTGTTGATCACGGTGGTGATCGGCTTTGCCCAGGACCCCATCCGCAAGCTAACCCCGGGACAACCTGGCCTTTACGTTGGGTTTGTGCTTGTGGCATTTGTCGCTAGTGCCTTTGTGCTTTGGCAGCGGCACCATGGTCGCTTTGACCTGCCTTTGATCTTCCCCGCAACCCCGGTGTTGCGTCAATGGTTTCCGGCTTTCGTTCTTCTTATTGCTATTCAGGCGATCAATGCTCTTTTGCAGTGGGGGATTCCGTTACGTACGCTGATCGGCGTCGGTTTTTATCTCTCTCCGCTGGTGGGCCTCTGGGTGGGCTTTCAGTTGGGGCGCTTCCAGCCCTTCCTGCGCCAGCTGTTGCAGCTCTATCTGTTCACCACGGCGCTGTTCGGCTTCACAGCTCTTCTCGATTATCTGGGAGCACAATCCCCACTGTTTGATTCCGTTGGTCGAGGATTGCTTATTCATTTCAGGAGAGGCTTCTTCTCTGAAGGAGCCATCGGCCTCTGGCGCAGTACCGATATCGCTGCCATTCATCTCACCATTGGTGCGTGTCTGGCTATGGTATTTGCTCTCTCAGGCTCTGCAGGTCTGCAACGCACCGGTTGGCTTTCACTGTCAGGTGTCCTCGCTTTCACTACCCTGCTCACGGGGCGGCGTAAGGCCATCGTGCAGGTTTTGGTGTTTGTGGTCTTGTTTATCTGGCTGCTCTCCCGTTACGGTACAGGCCGAAGTCGCAAACAGTTGTTTGGCCTTGCCATCTCAACAATAGGGCTGGCGTTGATGGTTTTGGTGTTCGATCCTAGAGACTTTCTTGGCGACGATCTAGGCGAATACTTTGGTCGAGCTGCATCTGCCCCGGATGATCTCTGGAATCGATTCAACCTTCTTGGCCTCAATGCTTTCTGGCGTGGGCTTGCGATCTCTAATGGGATGGGTCTTGGGGTGGGCACCCTTGCTCAGACCGGCGATGCGGCTGTGCAATCAGTCCGAGGTGAAGGTTTTGCCTTTGTCAGTGAGAGTGGTCTAGGCAAGGTAACTGCGGAGCTGGGTATCCCTGGCATCCTGGTTTTGGTTATTCTTGGTTTTGGCCTGGTTCAAGCCGTGCGCCAGAATCTAGCCATGATCCGCTACCTTCCACCAGCCATCGGCGCGTTTGAGATCGGCCTTCTGGCTTTCGCCCTTTCCAACTTGCCATTTTTCTCTGCAGCCGCCGGTGTTTATGGTGATCCTTTCGTTCTGATTCTCTGCGGAATCTGCTTTGGCTCTTTTTTCGCGGTTCCCATGCTTCTGTCGCAGCATACCCAGCGCATTTCTCCACAGCTATCCTCATCGCCCCGGCACTCCGCAAGCTTTCCTCTGCGAGGGGCTCCTGAGAGCAGTCGATAGAGTCTTTGTCTCAGTCTTTTTAACTTCATATGTCTGAGTGTGCCTTAAATCTTCTCGATCAGGTCACCCCGTTAATCCTCACCTTCAACGAGGAGCCAAATATTGCGCGCACCCTTGCGGGCCTGAGTTGGGCTCACCGCATCGTGGTGGTTGATAGCTACAGCACGGACCGAACCCAGGAGATCCTCGCTCAACACCCCAGGGTGGAGGTTGTGCAACGGTCGTTTGATACCCACGCCAACCAATGGAATGTGGGGCTTGATCAGATCCATGGCGGATGGGTCTTGAGCCTTGACGCCGACTATCTGATCACCTCCGAGCTCACGGATGAGTTGTGTTCAGCCCTCGAGAGCGCCGATCGGCGTAATATTGATGGCTTTCATATTCCTTTTCTATACTGTGTATTTGGAAGGCCCCTCAGGGGCACAGTGCTACCACCCCGTCTTGCTCTCTTCCGTCGGCAATCTGGCAGCTATGTCGATGATGGGCATACCCAGCTCCTGCGACTTAACGGACGATGTGAAACGCTAAAAACGTCTATTCTCCACGACGACCGCAAGCCACTCAGTCGCTGGCTCTGGGCCCAGAATCGCTATCTGAAGTTGGAGGTGGACAAGCTTCTGCATACCTCCAGCGGTGAGCTCAGTGTTGCGGATCGGCTACGGAAGCGTCACGTGATTGCTCCGTTCGCGGTGCTGGTGCTCTGCCTTGTGTGGCAACGCGGTCTACTTGATGGCTGGCGCGGCTGGTTCTATGCCTTCCAGCGCCTGTATGTTGAAATCCTGCTCAGCCTGATGCTCTGGGAAGCTCGCCACAACCAGTAGCACAATCCCCTCCCAGCACCTCAGGCACGGCATTACTCTGCATGCCCACCACTAGCTGCTGGCGCCTATCCATCCATCCCAGCACGAACACTCTCTTCGCCAGCGGCACCTTACGAGCACCGAGCCGCTGTCACCTTTCTCTTCCTTTGGGCCATTGCACCCAATACGCTCTCTGGGACGGCGGCCCCATTAAGTGGTGTGCTCGCCCCACACACCGCAATGTCCTTGTGGACGTGGCTTTGAGCTGATGGCTTTTCTCGGTGCTCGCCCGTTGCCCTGGCTGCGAAAGTCGATCCTCATCGCGTCACTCATGTCTCCGTTGTGACCCTTCAGAACCTCACGGCTTACCGCACCCCGCCTGATTGGCATCCTGGGGCATCCGTGCTGGCGCAAACCTTCTGGTTCTGCCTGGGGGGGCCCTTGGTGGCAGCCCGTTGGCTTCCTGGTTCCGCCTGGCGTGTATGGCTGCTACGGACTCTTGGCGCCCGCCTGGGCCGTGACTGTCGCCTCAAGCCCGGCCTGCGCATCAAGTTCCCCTGGCGCCTGGAGGTGGGTGAATCCTGCTGGCTGGCGGAAGACGCCTGGCTCGACAACCTGGCCCCCATCAGCCTGGGCGATCGCGTCTGCATCTCCCAGGGGGCCTATCTCTGCACAGGCAACCATAACTTTCGCGTGCCCGGTTTCGAGCTCCGACTCGGTCCGATCACGATCGGCTCCGACGCCTGGATTGCAGCCCGCGCTGTGATCGCCCCAGGCACCCGGGTCGGCTCCGGGGCAGTGGTTGCCCTTGGCGCGGTGGTGAGCGGAGCCGTGCCGGCAGGCACCATTGTGCGCGGCAATCCAGCGGTGGTGGTTGGTCGGCGCTAACCGGCCTGCTCTCCATAGCGGCGCCTCTGGATGGGTCCTCGGCGCTCCAGGTCAGCCTGCATTGGCTCGGCCTCGCCCAGGCGTCGATCGGGCTGCCAGCGTCGCTCTAGGCGCTGGGCCTCCGGGAAAACCGAGCACGTGGGCCCCGCCGCTTGCTGATTGCTGCGCGCGAACAGCCCCAGCACCACTTGCTCCCGGATCTCCGAGGAGCTCAGGCCTGAGTTCCACCGCCAGAAGTCCATGCATCCAGCCCGTATTCCTAGCCGACGCTAGGTCGATTGCCTGCCGGCATCAAGCCCGCTGAGTCCACCCCAACCTTCAGCCCCCGGCCCCCAGCTACTGGGACGGCCGGGGGCTTTTTTTATGGCTATCTCCACTACTGAGCTCTATACCCCCGCGCAGCCTCGCTTTGGCTGGCTCGAACGGGTGCGCCGCCAGCTACACCGGCGCTGGCAGTGGCGTGCCAGCCGTAGCCGCTACCCGCGGCTCACGGTGGTGAGCCAGTTCTTCCCGCCCGACTTCGCAGCCACCGGTCAGCTGCTCGACGACCTCACCCATCGCCTGGCCCGTGATGGCCTGCAGGTGCAGGTGCTCACCGGCATGCCGGCCTATGCCTACAACCGCAGCGACGCCTCGCGGATCGAATTTCAGCCCAACCGCTGCATCCGCCGCACCCAGGCCTCCCGCTTCTGGCCCCAGCGGGTGCGCGGCAGAGCCGTGAACGGCATCCTCTACTGCCTGCGCATCAGCCTGCGCCTCCTGCGCTATTCCCGCCGCGGCGATCTGATCCTCTACACCACCGAACCGCCCTACCTGCCGCTGCTGGGTTGGCTGCTGCACCGCCTCACCCGCACTCCCTACATGGTGCTGCTTTACGACCTCTACCCCGATGTGTTGGTGGAGCTGGGCGTTCTGCCGTCCAGCCATTGGTTGGTGCGGCTCTGGCGACAGTTCAACACCTGGATGTTTGCCGATGCCCAGGAGCTGATCGTGTTGAGTGAGCCGATGGCCGAGCGGGTGCGCCGCTGGGCGCCCGAAGCGGACGCCAAGATCCGGGTGATCTACAGCTGGGCTGATCCCGAGCGCATCCACCCCCGCCCCAAGGCCGAGAACTGGTTCGTGCAGAAGCACGGGTTGCAGCACTGCTTCACGGTGCTCTATTCCGGCAACCAGGGGCGCTGCCACGATCTGGTAACGGTGCTGGCAGCGGCCCTGCTGCTGCGCCACGACCCCGAGGTGCAGTTCCTGTTTGTGGGCAGCGGGCCCCAGAACGGTCGCCTGCACCAGCTGGTGCATGACTGGGGACTCAGCAACTGCCGCTTCCTGCCCTACCAGGATCTGGACGATCTGCCCTATTCGCTCGCCTCAGCCGACCTGGCGCTGGTGACGCTCAGCATTGAGGCCGAAGGCCTGGTGGCCCCCTCCAAGCTCTACGGCCACCTGGCGGCCGGCACGCCGATCGCCGCGATCACCCCGGCCAACTCCTACCTGCGCCAGCTGGTGGAAACCCACCACTGTGGGCGCTGGTTCGCCAACGGCGACGCCGATGGGCTGGCCGGCTGGATCCAGCAGCTCAAGGCCGATCCTGCCCACGCCTGCTACTGCGGCGGCGCTGCCCGCCGTTTGTTGGAGCGCTCCGCCACCCCTGAGATCACCGCAGCCCAATACCGCGAAGCGATCTGGCGCCATCTGCCTGAGGCGAAACTCAGCGAGGCGCCGCAGCCGAGCTGAGCATTGCCGGCACCACCTCGCTCCAGAGGCGGCTGCCGTCTGCCTTGGCAGGCCGACGCACTGCCACAAGCAGGCAATCCCATTTGCGTGTTTGGCGCAGACCCACCAGCCGTTCCAGCTGCTGCTGCAGTGTGATCAGCCGCTCCTGCTGAAGTTTCGTTCTCACCATGCGGCCTGGGTCGGCCACTGCCTGCCCGCTGGTGAGACAGGTTGCTTCGGTGGTGAACGGCTTGCTGGCCTCAGGCCCGGGGTTGAAGCGGGCCAGCTCCTGCTGGCCGAAGCGCACCAGCTTGGATTGTTCTGTCTTATCGCCCAACACTGGGCGCACAACGGTCTCGAGCGTGAAGCTGCTGGGTCCGCGGGCTTGCACCGGCACCAGGCTCAGCACCGCCCCCGGGTGTTGAACGGCATTGGTCAACTCAACCCCCTGGGCCCACGAGAGCTCCTCACCCGTGCTGGCGGCTGGTCGTCTGGCTTGAATCGTCCAGCCCGTTGTTTGCAACCTGTTGAGCACCACAGGGCTGAGGGCAGCAGGCTGTGGCGTGTCTGAGCGCCATAGCCCCACCCGCACGATCGCCGCTGCTGTGAACACAATTCCTGCCCACAGGGCAATTTTCACGCCCAGGCTCTCTGGCGGCGTCCCCCGTTGCTGCTCAGCCATGGCGCTTTTTCAGCTCCCGCTCGATCAGGCCCATGTAGATCTGCCCGAGGATCACGGTGGCGATACCGGCGAAGATAAGCGACCCCCAGTCGTCGTGCAGGAAGGTGAACAGTTTGCGTTCATGATCCAGGTGGCTGCTGGTGATCACGGCAAGAATCGCGATCCTGCCCGAATTCACCACCACTCCAAGCAGCGGCGCCAGGGCAATGAAGCCGAGCCTTATCGAGCGGCTTCGGATCGGGAAGGCCAGAGCAAACACAGCGGCGATCGCGGTGAGCTGAGCCATCAGATCCACACTGTTGCACTCCCCCAGAATTTCCACACCCCCTCCGTCCAGTAGCACCATCCGCCCGGCGGTGGCGGCATTGAGGCCAAACACGAGCAGAATGGCCTGGCTCAGCTTGCCGGTGACCACACTCATCCAGTATTCGGGCAGGAGCCGCATCGCCAGATCCTGCAGTGGGAACAGGCTGAGCACCACCAGCGGCTGGCGCAGGCTCGGCAGCTCTCGGATCGGGCGCAGCAGCAGGGCCAGGGCAAGACCCTGCAGCAATGGCAGGATCAGCACAATCCTTTCCTTGTCTAGCACAAGGGTTGATCGCAGGCTGACCAGCAGCAGCAACAGCAGCCCAGCAACCAGCGAGGCACGACTTGGCCTCACCTGAAGCCGCTCGAGCTGATCCTCCAGGCAGATCGCAGCTCCTCCCCACACAACCAGCGCCAGCAGGCTGAGCGACGGGTTGTGCTGGGTGGCCTGCACCATCCAGATCGACAAAGTGACCTGAAGAACCGCCAAGACCTGCCAGCGGACAGCCGGCTCGACGATCAAACGATGCAAGAAAAGGATAGTCGTATCCTTAAAGTGAATACCGAGATTCGTGTTTGCATCTGGCAATGAAACGCCCCGTTCGGCTAAGCGGTGTTATAGCATCATCAGGTACAGTGTCTGTACAAAGCGCTTACCCATGACACAACCCATGAACAGAACTCATGTCCTGACGCGATCCAAGCCCATGTTGGCCAAGGGTCTCCAGGTTGCTTTGATTGCCAGCCCCATTCTTCTGTCGGCTGCTCCCTCCCACGCTGTCTCGCTGACGCGCACCTTCACTGGCTTCACCGACGCCTTTGCCCAGGGCAACTCCAACTGGACTGTCGTGACAGGTGGTGGTAGTGCAGCCAATTTCACGACAACCACCCTTGGCCTCGTCCGTCCTGGGGCTGCCGGTGCCTCCCCGTCGGTCAGCTATCTGCTTGATCCCACCATCTTTGAAACCACCTATGTGCCTGCCACTGCCAATGGGCGTGCAGTGAAGTTCCTGGGTGGCCAAGTGTCTTACACCTGGAGCTGGCTCTCAACCTCGCCCTCGGCTGCAGCCGGCGGCTATAAGTTCCAGGCCACGGAAAATTACGTTTCCGTGAACCCCGAGTTCAACCCCGCTTCCGGCACCACTGCCACCGGTACTTACACCGGTAGTGCTTTGCCTGCCTACGGCTCCTTTGGCTTCATCCACACCCGTTCTGCCCCCAACACCACCGGCAACGCCACCGGCACCATCAGCAACTTCCAATTCATCGCCCAGTACGAAACCGTGCCTGGCCCCCTGCCCCTCGCAGGTGCCGCTGCAGCGTTCGCCTGGAGCCGCAGGCTTCGTCGCCGCCTGAAAACCGCCCAGGCCAGCATCTGAGCGGTCGCGATCATTCATGTGTCTTGAAGGGAGGACCAACATCCTCCCTTTTTTTTGCGATGCCCCCCACCAAGAAATCCAGCCGTCAGTCCCAGAGCAAGCTCTCCAGGGCGCTCTTGCAGCAATTCGCTGACCTGCGGCGGAGCCTCGATCAGGCCCTTCAGGCCAATCGGCGCCAACAACGGCTGCGCCGTCAGCGTCAGCAGCAAAGGCCCACCACTCCCCCAGGTGAACAGCAATTGCTGGCCTTGAAGAGGGCTCTGCAATTCCGCGGGCTTCAACGCCGCCTTCAGCGGCGTCAGAGTCAGGAACAAGACGGCAAGAGGGGGCTCGGCGCCTGGTTCTGGCCTCCCACCGGAGCAGGGCTCACAACCCGTGATTCCGCAGCTTTACTGCTCCGTCACGCTGCTACCGCGCTTCTGCTGCTGATCCTGATCTCCCTGGTGATCAACGCCATCCCCTTCCAGCTGGGTTCCCCAAGCTGGTATCTCCAGGTGCTGGCCTACATCGCCGAAAATGTACCGGTGCTGGTGCTTGGATCGGGTTTCGCCCTGGTCTCGCTGGTGTTCAGCGACGACGACGCCTCCTTCGCTTATCGCGCCAAGCTGCTACGCATCTCGCGTCTTGGTTACATCCTTGCCCTGGTTCTGCTGCCGCTGCAGCTGGGCTTCACCAGCTGGCTGTATGGCCAGGCCTTCAGCGCTGACCGCACCCAGCGCACCGCGATTCGCGCCAACGCCGATGCCCTGATCAGTGGTGCCCAGCAAGCCAGCACCACCGAGCAGTTCGTTGCCTACCTGCGCTCCCGCAATCTCAGCGCCAACCTTGAATCGATCGCGGCAGCTCCACTCGCGCAGGTGAGAACAGAGTTCATCCGCAGCGTGAAGGTCAACCAGCAACAACAGGAACAGCGGCTGGGCGCAAACACCCGCACCACTTTCTTGCGCTACACCACAACCTCGATCAAGCTGTTCGTCACCCTGGTGGTGCTGGCTGGATTCATGCGCGTGTTTCAGGCCTTGGTGCGGCGCTGCAGGCTAGAGAGGCCAAGCAACGAACAGCCAACGGATCAACCTGCCGAAGCAGGTTCCACTCCGGTTACCTGATCATCCCGGATCCCTCGCCTGGGCCCCCAGCAGCAACGCTTGAGACAGGCGCAGCCAACAGGGCCGGCCCAGGCCATAACCAGACGGCGACTATCCAAATGCATCGAGCGAATTGCCCCAGTGGCCCAGTCGGGCCAGGGCTCACTGATACCGGTACCCCTGGGGTGTCTTGGATGACCAAGCCCGTTGCCAGAGCTTTCGGCAGCCTTGGCACCATCGCTGCAAGCCTGGCTCCCGTTCTGGTTACACCCCAGGCGATGGCCAATCCACTGAATTGGTCCGAGAGACAAGCGCCAACCCCGGGATTGCAATGGAACACCCAAGCCCCGGAAGACGCGGCGGGCCGTTCGCTCACCTGGCAAACCGTGAACCCCCTCGACCAGCTGGCGAGTGATGGGAACCCGCGGCAACCCTCTGGGTCCACCCCTGCTGCAGCTCCAGCAACACCGGATGCCACGGCCGCAGAGCCAGACAATCCGGCCCAGCAGCGTCCCTGGATCATTGGCATCGGTGGTGGCGCTCGAATCGGCGCCGGCGAACCCACCTACCCGATGGTGTACGGCCGGCTGGGACACATGCTGAATCGGGATGCTGCCCTGTCTCTGCGCCCGCGCTATATCTTTGGCAATTCTAACCAGCTGGGACGATCCAACAGCGAAGGGGCCTTTCAGATGCCCCTCACCCTCGATGTCAAGCCCACCTCCTGGTTGAGCCCCTATCTGGGCGGCGGCATTGCCACTAATACAGACAGTACTGGTCAGACCAACGGCATGTTGAGTCTGGGTGCCGATATCTCGATCAGTCGCAATCTCGCCATCGACCTGGGCATGAACTACATATTCCAGCCCAATGCCATTGACAGCACCAACGGCGACTTCGAGTTCACATCCGTGCTTTACCTGCGTTTCTAGCATGGTTGGCTTCGGCTGACGGCATCTGTCACGCTCCCGCCGTGACCGCCCACCAGACGTGATGTCCGACAACGATCATTCGCTTGCATCTGCATATGCATATCCGATTCATGCAGCTACTTGCTTAATTTTGCGTAGCGCCTCCACCATTCATGTGTTCTTTGTTTCCATGTGGTTGGATGAATGCTGGTCGGCGAGTATTGATCGACGTTGCGCTGTTCGGTTCCATCAGCCTGCAGCTGCTTCCCGCCTCAGCGCAATTCCGCCCTCTGGAGTGGGCCACTGTTCCCGCGCCCGGAGCTCTCTCGGATGGCGAGCTCGCGCAACAAGCGCCATCTCAGCGACCAGCCCGAGCCATCCCAGGGCCCTCTGCGGTGGATTCACCTTCCGTTGTGCGTACACCAGTGGATTCATCCCCAGTGATTGATCCCATTCCGCCCCTCATCACGATGAAGCGGCCGTGGCCGGCACCCAACCTCAACCCCGGTGTTCCCTCCGCCTTCATCGCCAACTGGGGGGACGTTTATATCACTGGATCCGCAGCTACCGCTGGTAACCAGCGCCCCGATGTTGATGGCTCCTGGATGGCAGGATTTGGCCTGGGCGATGCCAGCAAAAATCTTGCCGTAGAGGTAAATGGTGGCTGCGGCAGCATCAAGAACTTCTGCTGGAATGGTGGACTTGGATTTCGCGTTTCCCGCGTCTTGTTCAAGCGCCCCACAGCTCTGCTTGCCTTTGCCGGCGGCTGGCAGAACGCTGTGCAGTGGGGCAATGAGGGCAAGCAGGACAACATCTATTCGGGAACCGTCTCCTACGCATTTCCGCTCAGGTCCATCGGAAACTTCTTCAGCCAGACCTTGCAGATCAATGCCGGGGTGGGGAATTCGTCCTTTGCTCCCTACAGCGCCACCAACTCCGAAGACAACATCGGTGCCTTTGCCTCCGTCGGTGTGGAACTCTCCCCAGCCGTAGGCGTGTCAGCTGGGTGGAGCGGCCGTGGCGCCAATGCCCAGATCTCCTATACCCCTTTCAGTAATACGCCCCTCACTCTCAACCTGCTGGGGGCTGATCTCTTTGACCAAAATCCCGCTGGCCCCGTAGCCGTGTTGATCGTGAGCTGGGGCACCAACTACCTCACCCCCAATTTCCCCTGAACCATCGCTGAGTTCATTCATCATCCATCCACCAATTCCCACCCGACAGCCATGCAACGCATCTTTGGCCTGATCGCCCTTGGCAGCCTGGCCCTGCAGCCCAGCGCCATCGCCCAGATCCCAAGTACCTTGCCCGCTGCAGGCAGTTCCGGCAGCAGCGCCAGCGGAGCTTCCTCCACCTCCGTCGCGTCTCCAAACTTCAGCCAAGGTTTTACGCCCTTGGTCGATGGCGTTGAGTTGGATAGCAAGGGCAATATTATTGCTACAAATGAACAGACCGAAGCCGTAGACGAGGCCCTTCGCTCAACCTCGAGCCAGCCGGAGGTTCAGATTCTCTCGCCCGTGCTCGAGACCAGCAGCTCTTTCCCAAGCGTTGAAGTGGCCTCCACGAACCTCAATCAACCCCTGATCCCATCGCCTGGTTCTGTGTCGCCCACAGCTTCCACCGCCACCGATCAACGCCTGGCCTCCATCTCCGCTCTGACCAGCCAGCTGGTGGCCTCAGGCCTGCAGCCGAGCAAGGCCAGCAAGTTGCTGACGCTCATGGGCAGTCTCTCCCGGCAAACCAACCTCAACAACCTCTCGGCAGCCATCACCCTGTTCAACCAGGTGATCCGCCAATCCAGCCCCACCGTGCTCAACTCCCTGCGCGGCAATCCTGTGTTTGTGGCGATCAGCATCCAGCTGCGCGCAGCCCGCACGGCCCTGGGGACGCGGAACTGAGAGCACCCGCGAACAACGGTCTCCCTTGGCGGGTCACGCCATGTCGCTGACGGCGCGCAGCGGCCAGATCCAGGGCCTCCAGTACTGAATCCCCTCGCTGAAGCGCTGATCGAACTCAGAGCTGTTCATCGAGCTGCACCTCTTCCGGGCGTGAGCGATGTCCACAGCCTGGCCACTAGCTCAGGACCAGCGCCTCATCGATGTCGGCCGGTTCAAGCAGCTGGTAGGCCTGCAGGATTCGCTCGCGGCTGCTCAGCCCACGGATGCAGGGCTTGCCACCCATGACGGCGGGGTTGTGGCTGATGCGCGGATACACCATGGCCCAATCTTAGGTAGATGTGGTCGACTTGCCACCTCTGGCTACCCGTTCTGCCCGGTTGTTTCCAGTGAGGCAGCCTCTCCCGGCATCCCTCCCATCTCCCTGGGCGAATCCCTTAGAAGTCAATCGGGGCGACAGGATTCGAACCTGCGACCTAGTGCTCCCAAAGCACCCGCGCTACCAAGCTGCGCCACGCCCCGCCGGCAGCAGCTTACCCGCCGGCAGAGGCGATCCAGGCATCCGTTGCTATCCACTGCGATGGTTCTATCGCGTTGCGCCACCGCCCCGGTTTTGATCCCGATCGAGCAGGCCGGTTTGCGGCTGCGCCACGCCCCCGCCTGGCTTCAGGCCCAGGGCATCGCCAGCGATCGCCTGAGGCGGGTGCTGCAGGCGAGCCTGCCCTGGCAGCAGCCGCTGGTGAGGGTGTACGGCCGTCAGCACCCCACACCCCGGCTCACCTGCTGGGTGGCTGATCCCGGCTGCCGCTACCGCTACAGCGGCCTGGCGCAGGCCATCACCCCCTGGACACCGGAGCTCCTCCAGCTGCGCGCCCTGCTGGAGGCGGAACTCGGCGTGGCGTTCAACAGCCTGCTGCTGAATCGCTACCGCGATGGAGCCGATCGGATGGGTTGGCATGCCGACGACGAGCCCGAGCTGGATGCCTCAGCCCCCATCGCCTCCCTCAGCCTCGGCGCCACCCGCAGCCTGCGCTTTCGCCCACGGCCCTCTGGGCAGGGGGAAGCACCGCCAGCGTTCGCCGTGGAGCTGGCCGATGGCGACCTGCTGGTGATGGAGTGCCCCACCCAGCGCCACTGGCAGCACGCCCTGCCGGCACGTGCCCGGGTGGGCTGCGAGCGGATCAACCTCACCTTCCGCCGCATTCGGCCGGCCTGACCTCAGCCCAGCACGGCGATGCAGTCGATCTCCACCCGCGCGCCCTTGGGCAGTGCGGCCACCTCCACACAGGCCCGCGCCGGCGAGACGCCCTCGCCGAACACCTCGGCGTAGATCGCGTTCACCGCGGCGAAGTCGCCCAGATCGGCCAGGAACACCGTGGTGCGCACCACCTGCTGGGGCGTGCAGCCGGCCTCCGCCAGAACCGCCCGCAGGTTGGCCAGCACCTGGCGGGTTTCCGCCTCCACATCGCCGGCGCCCACCATGGCGCCACTGGCCGGATCCAGGGCGATCTGGCCCGAGCAGAACAGCAGGCCGCCGGCCTTCACGGCCTGGTTGTAGGGACCCACGGGGGCTGGGGCCGCTGCGGTGGTGACGGCGGTGATCAGGGCCTCAGTGCCAGCGGCGGACATGGCGTTGGAAGATGGGCTGCTGAGCCTATGGCCGACCGCTGTTGATGCGTCCTGAGCTGCCCAGCCCCGAGCTGCCTAACCGGCCGCAGCTGGAGCTCTGCGGCCTCTGGCACCGCTATCGGGGGCCGGCGGCCACCGGCGACTGGACCCTGCGTGCCATCGACTTCCAGCTGCGGCAGGGCGAGCTGGTGGGATTGCTCGGGCCCTCGGGCTGCGGCAAGACCACGCTGCTGCGCCTGATGGCCGGCTTTGAGCGTCCCGAACGCGGCAGCGTGCGCATCGGCGGCCAGGAGGTGGCGGGGCCCCACCGCTGGCTGCCGCCGGAGCGTCGGGGGGTGGGAATGGTGTTCCAGGACTACGCCCTGTTCCCCCATCTCGATGCCTGGCGCAATGCCTGCTTCGGCCTCAAGCGCGGCCAGGACAGCAGCCGTGCGGCCTGGCTGATGGAGCTGCTCGGCCTCAAGGGCCTGGAGGGGCGCTATCCCCACGAGCTCTCCGGCGGCCAGCGCCAGCGCCTGGCCCTGGCCCGGGCCCTGGCGCCCGGCTGCTCGCTGGTGCTGCTGGATGAACCCTTCTCCAACCTGGATGTGGAGGTGCGGCTGCGGCTGCGCTCCGAGCTGCCCGGGGTGTTGGCCCGTTGCGGTGCCAGTGGCGTGATCGTGACCCACGACCCCGAGGAGGCCCTGGCCATCTGCGATCGGGTGGCGGTGCTGGAATCCGGCCACCTGCACCAGTGCGCCAGTCCTAGGGAGATGGTGGAGCGGCCGGCCACGGGCTTTGTGGGGCGCTTCGTGCTCCAGGGCAACCTGCTGCCGGCCCAGTGGCAGGGCTCACGCCTGCACACGCCCCTGGGCTGGCTGGAGCCGGCCACCAGCGCCTCCTCCGTGCCAGTGCCGAAGCCCGGGGAGCCCCTGGAGGTGCTGGTGAGTCAGCAGGGCCTGATGCTGCAGCCCGATCCCGAGGGAGAGGCCTGGGTGCTGGGCCGGGAGTTTCTGGGTCGGGAGTGGCTCTATCAGGTGCAGTGCGGCGAGCTCAAGCTGCGGCTGCGCCTGCCCCTCCAGGCCGACCATGGCCGCGGCCTGCGCTGCCGGCTGGGGCTGCGGCCCGGCGAGCCGGCCCGGCTGTTCCCCAGCGGCATGGAGCTGGTGGCGGCCCCCACGAGCCCCCAGGTGCTCTGACCACGCAGCTCTGACCACGCAGCTCTGACCACGCAGCGGCGAGCCTCAGCCGCGCCAGAGGTCCTTGCTGCCGCGGCGCTGGCGCAACTCGGCGCTGGTGCGGGCGCGCACAAACAGATTGGTGGCCTGCTCCAGGGCGATGGTGCTGGGGATGGTGGGCTGGCCGGCGGCGCGGGCGATGGTCACCGCCGCCAGCCGCTCGGCGATGGCGGCATCCGCCGGCTCCTGGGCGGCGGCCCAGCGCAGGTTGGCCTCGGTGTACTCGTGGGCGCACCACACCCGGGTGTCGGCCGGCAGGGCCGCCAGCTGCTGCAGCGAGGCCTGCATCTGCTCCGGTGTTCCCTCCAGCAGCCGGCCGCAGCCGCCGGCAAACAGCGTGTCGCCGCAGAAGAGCTCGCCGCCGCCTGTCGCCTGCAGTGGCGGCAGGTAGAAGGCGATGTGGTGGTGGGTATGGCCTGGCACCGCGAGCACCTGGACCCGCCGCCCCAGCAGCGTGAGCTGATCGCCGCCGGCCACGGCCAGGGTCTGCAGGGGGATCCGCTCCCGATCGGCCCCGCTGGCGATCACCGCCGCCCGGGGCCAGCGCCGCAGCAGCTCCGGGGTGCCGCCGATGTGGTCGCTGTGGTGATGGGTGTGCAGGATCGCCGCCAGCTCCAGCCCCCGCTGCTCCAGCCAGGCGATCACCGGTGGCGCCACCGCCGGATCCACCACGGCCGCCTGCCCGGGCCCTTCACCACCGGTTCCCTCGCCGTGGAGCACGAACACGTAGTTGTCGTTCAGCACCGGAATCAGCGACACCTGACGGGCAGGGCCAGCTGCGCTCGGGTTGGGCTCCATCGTTAAAGTCCCGGTTCAGGCTTCGCCCCATGATCACCGTCGCGCTGGCCAAGGGTGCCCTCCTCAAGGACTCGGTGAAGCGTTTCGCCGCCGCCGGCCTGGATTTCGCCGCCGTGCTGGAGCCCGGCAACCGCCAGCTGATGGTGCCCAGCGCCTGCGGCCGGGCCCGGGCCCTGCTGGTGCGCAACGCCGATGTGCCGGTGTACGTGGCCTACGGCCAGGCCCAGCTGGGGGTGGTGGGCTACGACGTGCTCCAGGAGCACCAGCTGCCCGTGGCCCAGCTGCTGGACCTGGGCTTCGGCGGCTGTCGCATGAGCGTGGCCGTGAAGGCCAGCAGCCCCTACCGCCGCGCCGCCGATCTGCCCGCCCACTGCCGCATCGCCAGCAAGTTCACCCGCTGCGCCCAGGAGTACTTCGACGCCCTCGACCTGCCCGTGGAGCTGATTCACCTGGCGGGTTCGGTGGAGCTCGGGCCGATCACCGGCATGAGCGAGGCCATCGTGGATCTGGTGGCCACCGGCCGCACCCTGGAGGAGAACGGCCTGATCGCCATCGAAGATCTCTTCCACTCCACCGCCCGGCTGGTGGGCCATCCGCTGGCCCTGCGGCTCGATGGTGGGCCGCTGCAGGCGATCGTGGATCAGATCGCGGCGGCCAGCCCGACGCCGGTGGCCGCCTGATGGCCCGCCGCGACCGGCAACGACTGCTGCGGCTCGTTCCCTACCTGGGCCGCGATCGCAGGCGCCTGCTGCTGATGCTCGTGCTGCTGATTCCGGTGGCGGGGGCCGCCGCCGTGCAGCCGCTGCTGGTGGGCCAGGCCATCTCCGCCCTGCGCCACGAGCCTGTGATGCCCTGGCTCACGGGCATGCCGGTGCCCCAGCAGCTGCGCACCCTGGTGGGGCTGCTCCTGGTGGCGGTGCTGGTGCGCCTGGGCCTGCAGGGGTTCCAGAGCTTCAACGTGCAGGCGGTGGGCCAGCGGCTTACAGCCCGGATCCGCAACGACCTGTTCGCCCACGCCCTCGATCTCTCCCTGCGCTTCCACGACCGCACCCCGGTGGGCAAGCTGCTCACCCGGCTCACCAGCGACGTGGATGCCCTGGCCGAGGTGTTCGGCAGTGGCGCCGTGGGGATCCTGGCGGACCTGGTGACCCTGCTGGTGATCGCCGCCACGATGATCACGATCGAGCCGCGGCTCGGCATCCTGCTGCTGGCCTCGCAGGTGCCCGTGACCCTCACGATGCTGTGGCTGCAGCGGCGCTACCGCAAGGCCAACTACCGCGTGCGGGAGGAGCTGAGCCAGCTCAACGCCGATCTGCAGGAGAACCTGCAGGGCCTGGAGGTGGTGCAGATGTTCCGGCGCGAGGCCACCAACAGCCAGAGCTTCGCCGCCACCACCGAGGCCTACAAGCGGGCCGTGACCGGCACGATCTTCTACGACTCCGCCATCTCGGCCCTGATCGAGTGGGTGTCGCTGGCGGCCGTGGCCATCGTGCTGGCCCTGGGGGGCTGGATGGTGACCACCGGCGCCATGGGACTGGGCCTGCTCACCACCTTCATCCTCTACTCCCAGCGCCTGTTTGATCCCCTGCGCCAGCTGGCGGAGCGGTTCACCCAGATCCAGGGCGGCCTCACCGCGGTGGAGCGCATCGGCGAGCTGCTGGAGGAACCGATCGAGATCCAGGAGCTGCCGCAGGAGCAGCGCTCCGCCGCCGCCCTGCGCAGCGGCGCCGACCGCAGCAGTGCCGGCGAGGTGATCTTCGAGAACGTGTCGTTCGCCTACCGCGACGACGACCCGATCCTCTCCGATCTCTCGTTCCGGATCGCCCCCGGGGAACACGTGGCGCTGGTGGGCCCCACCGGCTCGGGCAAGACCACCGTGATCCGCCTGCTCTGCCGGCTCTATGAACCCCAGCGGGGGCGGATCCTGCTGGATGGCATCGACATCCGCGAACTGCCGATTCCCACCCTGCGCCAGCGGCTTGGGGTGGTGCTGCAGGACACCTTCCTGTTCAGCGGCAACGTGGCCGACAACCTGCGCCTCGATGCCCCCATCGGCGATGCAGAACTGGAGCGGATCTGCGCCGAACTGGGCCTGGAGCCCCTGCTGGATCGCCTGCCCCGGGGCCTGGCCACGGAGCTGCGGGAGCGCGGCGGCAACCTGTCGTCGGGCGAGCGGCAGCTGCTCTCGGTGGCCCGGGTGGCGATTCGCAACCCCTCGGTGCTGGTGATGGATGAGGCCACGGCCTTCATGGATCCCTCCACCGAGGCCACCCTCCAGCGCGACCTCGACAAGCTGCTGCGCCAGCGCACCGCCATCGTGATCGCCCACCGCCTGGCCACGGTGGAGGCGGCGGACCGGATCCTTGTTCTGAAGCGCGGCCGCCTGATCGAGCAGGGCACCCACACCGCCCTGCGGGTCGCCGGTGGCCTCTACGCGCAGCTGGCCGAACTCCAGGAACGGGGGCTGGCCAGGCTCTGAGCCTGATCCAGGCCCTGCTCCTCCAGCCAGTGGCTGAGCCGGGCGGCCAGGGGGCCAGGGGCGCTGCGCATGGGCAGATGGCCCTGGCCGGCCAGCAGCTCGAACTGGTGCTCGGGGCTGTAGCCCGCCAGGTGGCGCACGTAGCGCGGCTCCATCACCGTGTCGCGCTCACCGGCGATCCAGAGGCTGGGCACCGCCAGGCCGGCGGTGAGGGCTGGCAGCTGCTGCACGGCACCCCGCTGCATGCTGCAGGCCAGCAGCCCCTGGGCCGCCCGCCGCTCGGCCACCAGGGGGCTGCGGATGGCCGCCGTGCCCGGCAGCTGGGCCAGCCAGCCGGGCCGCCAGCGCAGGAAGGCCGCCCCGCCGCGGCGCACCAGCCGGAACGGCCGTGGCTGGTACACCCCGCCACCGGCCGCCACCTGCACCACGCCCGCCAGCTGCTCGCCCAGGTGGCTGGCGGCATGCAGCACCACGCTGCCGCCGAGGGAATGGCCGATCAGCACGAGCCGGCGCCCCTCGGCATGGCCCCGGGCCTGCTCCGCCAGCCAGCGGCCGTAGCTCACCAGGCTTGGCTGCAGCCCGCGCGGCCGCGGTTCCGCCCCGAATCCCGGCAGGTCGGGGGCCCAGGTGCTCCAGCGGGGTTCCAGTTCGGCCTGCAGCGGTTCCCACAGCCGCCCCGAGAGCAGCCAGCCATGCACGAACACCAGCAGCGGGGGGCGGTTCAGGGGGGGCAGGCAATCGGTTGTTCTCCAGCCTGCAACAGCTCGGGCCACACTGGGGCAGGATCGTGCCAATGCTTAGTTCTCCCCCCACCGACCTCCAGGAGCTCTACGGGCCGGGCTATCGCCTCTGCCCCACACCCAAGGCCGAGCTGAGCCTGGTGCTCAGCACGGAGCGCGAAATCGATCTCTACGAGCTCGAGCAGCTCTGTGATGCCGTGGGCTGGAGTCGGCGGCCCATGCGGCGGGTGCGCAAGGCCCTGCAGCACAGCCTGCTGGTGGTGGGTCTCTGGCGCCACGATGCCCGCCTGCCGAAGCTGGTGGGTTTTGCCCGCTGCACCGGCGATGGGGTGATTGAGGCCACGGTCTGGGATGTGGCCGTGCATCCGCTGTATCAGGGGGCTGGCCTGGGCAAGCAGTTGATGGCCTACGTGCTCGATCTGCTGCGGGCGATGCAGGTGGAGCGGGTCAGCCTGTTCGCCGATCCAGGCGTGGTGCAGTTCTACGGCGCCCAGGGCTGGCAGCTGGAACCCCAGAACCGCCGCTGTGCGTTCTGGTATTCGCCCTGACGGTCGTGGCACTCCCGTAGTAGCGGTCGGCCAGCTCCTGGGCGCTGCGGCCCCGGCGCCACTGGCGGCGCAGCTGGGCATTGCGCCACGCGTTGCCCAGCAGGCCCAGCTGCCGCCAGCGGCGTCCATCCACCCTCAGCTGGCCTCCCAGCGGTTGCACCCGGGCCCGGTGGCGCAGGCGCAGGATCAGATCGAGGTCTTCCATCAGCGGCAGTGGGGCGATGCCCCCGCAGGCCTCCAGCAGCACCCGCGGCAGCAGCAGGCCCTGGTCGCCGTAGGGCAGCTGCCGCAGCCGCGTGCGCAGGGCCACCGCCAGTTCCAGCAGCCTCAGCCCGGGCCCGGCCCCCTGCACCCTCAGGTCGAAGCACCACACCCTCGGCGGCCGGCTCTCCGGCGCTGTGATCGCCGCTTGCACCAGCTCCGCCCAGCCAGGCAACAGGCGGGCGTCGGCATGCAGCAGCAGCAGCCAGGGGGCCGTGGTGGCGGCCACGCCGCAGGCCAGTTGCAGGCCCCGCCCCGGCGCGCTGGGGAGCAGCCTGGCCCCCGCCAGCCGCGCCAGGGCGGCGGTGCCGTCGTGGCTGCCGCCATCCACCACCACGATCTCGGCGATCAGTCCGGCGGGGGCCTGGGCCAGATCCGCCAGCAGCGCCGGCAGCCGCCGCGCCTCCTGGAGGGCCGGGATCACCACGGCCAGGGGCGCTAGCGCCGCCATGGCCGCAGATCGTCGATGTGGTCGAGGTCGTGCCGGCAGACCAGCAGCACCGGCCTCAGGCCGACGCCGGCCGCGGCGGTGCAGGTGCGCTCCAGCACCGCGCCAGTGCCCCAGGGGATGCCGGCCATCAGCCGGCAGCCGGCCCGGGCCATGCCCTGGCGCGTCAGCCCGATCAGCCAGTAGCCCCCATCGGCGGCGGGCCCCAGCACCAGGGGGTGATCCTGCAGCTGGCGGAAGGCCTCGGCGAGGTCCGCAGGCTCCAGCTCCGGCAGATCGGTGCCGATCAGCACCATGGCTTCGGCGCCGGCGGCAAAGCCACGCCGCAGTTGCCGCTGCATGCGCGTGCCAAGGCTGCCGCGCCCCTGGGCCACGGCCTGTTGGCTGCCCAGCGCGGCACCCCAGCGCCGCAGGGCCCGGGGGCCAAGGCCATCGGCCGCCAGCACCAACCGGGCGCCGGCTCGCTCGCATCCCTGCCGGGCCGCCCCCAGGGTGTGGGCGGTGAGGCGCTGCTGCACCCGGGCCGCCGCCCCTCGGCCGCAGCTGGCCGCCAGGCGCCGCTTGCAGCGCCCCGGTGCCGGCCAGCGGGCCATCACCACCAGTTGTCGCCGCACCCTCGTCAGTTCTGGCGCGGCAGTTCGGCGGGTTGCAGCCGCAGCTCCATGGGCCGCCTGCCCCGCTGGATCTGCACCGAGAGGGCCTCGCCCACCCGACCCTGATCCACCGCCACCTGCACCTCCGAGGGGTTGTCCACGGCTGTTTTGCCAATCCGCTCGATCAGGTCGCAGGGGCGGATGCCGCCGCGGTCGGCGGGACTGCCGGGCATCACCTCGACCACCACCACCCCATTGGTTTCCGGCAGCTGGCACTCGGCATTGGTGGCATTCACCTCGCGGGCCAGCTGGGGCGTGAGGGCCTGCAGTCGCACCCCGATGTAGGGGTGGGAGGCGCGGCCCCGCTCCAGGATCTGGGCCGCGATCTGGCGGCCCAGGTTGATCGGGATGGCGAAGCTCAGGCCGGCACCGGGGGCCTGGCGGATGGCGGTGTTGATGCCGATCACCTGGCCCCGGTCGTTGATCAGCGGGCCACCGCTGTTGCCGGGGTTCACGGCCGCGTCGGTCTGCAGGTAGGGCACCCGCTGGCCCTCGCCCACGGCGTTCGTGCGCTGCACGGCGCTGATGATCCCGGCCGTCACCGTGTTGTCGAGGCCGAGGGGGTTGCCGATGGCGATCGCCCACTCGCCCGGGCGCACCTTCACGGAATCCCCCAGGGGCGCCACCGGCAGGTTGCTGGCCGCCACCTTCACCACCGCCACATCGGTGACCGGGTCGGTGCCCAGCACCTTGCCGCTGAAGCTGCGGCCATCGGGCAATGTGACGCCCACTTCACTGGCGCCATCCACCACGTGGGCGTTGGTGAGGATCACCCCATCGGAGCGGGTGATGAAGCCCGAGCCCTGGCCCTGCTGCTGCTGCACCGGCGGGCCGCTGCCGAACAGGCCCCCCAGGGGGTTGATCACGCGCTTCACCGTGTCGATCCGCACCACCGCGGGGCCCACCTTCTCCACCGCATTCACGATCACGTTGTTGCCCGGTTGCAGCGGGGCGGCCGGGGGTGCGTCGCTCACCCGGGCAGGGTCGCCGCCGTTCCGGCCAGGCAGGCCGGGAAAGCCGCCGCTGCAGGCGCTCACCAGGCTGCCGGCGACCAGGGCGCTGAGCACGGCAGCGCGGCGGGGCATAGGCATCAGAGGAGCCATGGCGGCGATCCGGAAGGCCAGGTTGTGATGCGCATCATCCAAGACCGACGGGTCCACCGGAGGCCCTTATATTCAAGCCCCCACGGGAATGGCGTGACGGTGCAGCAGGGGGAACAGCTGTGGCGTCAGGTTCAGGAAGCCCTGCAGGGCAACCTCTCCAAACCCACCTTCGAAACGTGGATCCGGCCGGCCCGCTGCGCCGCCTTCCAGGCCGATCAGCTCCAGCTGATGGCCCCCAACGCGTTTGCCTGCGGCTGGCTGCGCAAGAACTACCTCAGCACCATCGCGGCTGTGGCGAGCGAGATCGCCGGCCGGCCGATCGGCGTGGCGGTGGAGCCCTCGGCCGAGGCCGAGGCGGTGGCCGCTTTTGCGGGCCTGAATGGGGCCGTGGCCCCGGGCGAAGCGGCACCCATCGGTGAATCCAGGGCCGCGGTGGCCGGGGCGGGCACCGCCACCGGCGAGGCGCCGCGCAAGCTGGCGCCCGGCCTCAACCCCCGCTATGTGTTCAACCGCTTCGTGGTGGGCCCCAACAGCCGCATGGCCCATGCGGCGGCCCTGGCGGTGGCGGAGGCTCCGGGCCGTGAGTTCAACCCACTGTTCATCTGCGGTGGCGTGGGCCTGGGCAAGACCCACCTGATGCAGGCCATCGGCCACTACCGGCTGGAAATCGATCCCGAGGCCCGTGTGGCCTACGTGAGCACGGAAACCTTCACCAACGATCTGATCCAGGCCATCCGCAAGGACGGCATGCAGAAGTTCCGCGACCGCTACCGCGCCGCTGATCTGATCCTGGTGGACGACATCCAGTTCATCGAGGGCAAGGAATACACCCAGGAGGAGTTCTTCCACACCTTCAATGCCTTGCATGAGGCGGGCCGTCAGATCGTGATCGCCAGTGATCGGCCCCCCAGCCAGATTCCTCGGCTGCAGGAGCGCCTGATCTCCCGCTTCTCGATGGGCCTGATCGCCGACATCCAGCCCCCGGATCTGGAAACCCGCATGGCGATTCTGCACAAGAAGGCGGAGCATGAGCGCATGAGCCTGCCCCGCGATCTGATCCAGTACCTGGCGGGCCGCTTCACCTCCAACATCCGCGAGCTGGAGGGGGCCCTCACCCGGGCCGTGGCCTTTGCTTCGATCACCGGCCTGCCGATGACGGTGGAATCGGTGGCACCGATGCTGGATCCCTCCGGCGTGGAGGTGGAGGTGACCCCTGCCCAGGTGATCAACAAGGTGGCGGAAGTGTTCGGGGTGGCGGTGGAGGACATGAAGAGTCCGAGCCGCAAGCGTGCCGTGAGCCAGGCACGCCAGGTGGGCATGTACCTGATGCGCCAGGGCACCAACCTCTCGCTGCCCCGCATCGGCGATGAATTCGGCGGCAAGGATCACTCCACCGTGATGTACGCCGTGGATCAGGTGGAGAAGAAGCTCAACACGGATCCCCAGCTGGGACGCCAGGTGCAGCAGGTGCGTGATCTGCTGCAGATCGATTCCCGCCGGCGTAGCAAATAGGCCGCGTCTGAGCGCCTGAGCGTCTGAGCGCCTGAGCATCCGAGCGCCGGATCAGCCCGTGATCGGCTTGCTGGGGTCGAGCCCTTCCACCTCGCCGGCGAACACGCGGCTGGCCGTGATGTCTTCGGCTTCCAGGGTGATCAGATCCCGCTTGGTGACACCCGCGCTGCCCAGGCGGTTGAACAGGCGGTTGGCCTGGCGCATGCGCGCCCGATCGATGGCATTGCGGATCGAGCGGGCATTGGCGAAGAAGGGCAGCTGCATCCGCCGCTGGATGTAGTCGGCGAAGGCGGCGCTGGCTTCCTCGCTGAAGCGGTAGTTTTCCTCCGCCAGAATCAACTTGGCGATGGCCAGCAACTCCTCGGCCGTGTAATCCGGGAAGTCGATGTGATTCGCCACCCGCGAGGAAAGGCCGGGGTTGGATTGATAGAACACGTCCATCCGATCCTTGTAGCCCGCGAAGATCACCACCAGGTCGTCGCGGTTGGCCTCCATCACCTGCAGCAGGATCTCGATCGCCTCGGCGCCGTAGTCGCGCTCGTTCTCAGGGCGGTAGAGGTAGTAGGCCTCATCGATGAACAGCACCCCGCCCATCGCCTTCTTGAGCATCTCGCGGGTTTTCGGCGCGGTGTGGCCGATGTACTGCCCCACCAGGTTGTCGCGGGTGGCCGTCACCACATGGCCCTTGCGCACATAACCCAGGCGATGCAGGATCTGGCTCATCCGAGCGGCCACCGTGGTTTTGCCGGTGCCAGGCCTGCCGGTGAACGACATGTGCAGGCTCGGGGCGGTGGTGGCCAGGCCCACCTGCTTGCGGGCCCGATCCACCACCAGCAGGGCGGCGATCTCGCGGATGCGCGTTTTTACGGGCCTGAGGCCGATCAGCTCACGATCGAGCTGCTCCAGCACCTGCTGCACCTGAGCGCCCTCATAGGCGGCCTCCAGATTCACCGGGGTGTCGTCGGTGCTCTCGTTGCTGGAGGTGTTGCTGGAGGTGTTGGCCTGGAGCGGTTGCTCAGAGGAGGCCATCGATCGCAGCAGCGAAGGCATGGTCAGCCTCGCCGATGGGCTCGTTCTCCGCCTCGGCGCGCAGGGTGATGTTCACGTATGTACGCCCGAAGCTGATGTCCGGGTAGCGGCCCTGGGCCTCGCAGAAGTCGTTGAGGCGATCCAGGAAGTCGCGGTTGCTGGCGTAGTCGTCGAAGTTGACGCGCCGCTCCAGCCACTCCACGCGGTCGGGCTTGGGCCGAGGGTTCCACTGGTGATCCATACCTCTGAACCTAAGCCAGGCCGTTGGGATCTCCCAGGCAATTGGGCTCCCCCAGGCAATCTGTGCGCCCTGCCGCCAGGCGGCTGGCCCAGGCCTCGGCATAGGCGCGATTGGCCGCCTGGTGGCTGGGATCGTCGCTGTTGAGGGGGTGGGGCAGGGTGCCGTTGATGGCCGCGTTGGTGACGCAGTACATCGACTTCTGGAAGCTCATGCAGATCTTCACGCGAATGTCGTCCTCGCCCCGCGTGCGCTGCAGATACCAGCTGTGCAGGGCCTCCGGCAGGTGCCGGTACATGTCCTGCATCAGCAGGCTGGGGGGAATGCCGGCCCCCATGGTGGGCAGGGGATCGGCGTAGAGGGCGCCATAGGCGAACTGGCCCTGGTCGTGGGAGATGGCCTGGCTCTGGGCGTTGAAGCTCACTGTTCCGAGGAACGGCATGCCCCGCAGGAACACGGCTTCCACGTAGGGCACGGCCACATCGGCCAGGAAGGTGAGCTCCGCCTCCGGCGGCAGGATCCAGTGCCGTTGGCCGCCGATGCTCACTGCGTAGGTGATCGGATTGGCGGCGGCAGCCACCAGGCCCTGCTTGAGGAACTCCACCACCTCCGGGATCGAGCTCACCTGGCCCTCGCGTTCGGCCTGGGCCAGATCGATGAACAGATCGCTCATCACCCGCCAGAACTGGCCCAGGGCATGGGTGGTGGCGGCCGAGCGGATCAACTCGGGGATGAAGTTGGGGAACAGGGGGTTGAGCAGGCCCAGCAGCGGGTCGCGGCCCTTGGCGCGAATGATCGCGGCACAGCTGGCCTTGAAGGCCTCCGTGTCGAAGTAGGCGTCGAGGCCGCCGGTGCCGTGCCAGAGCATCGCCTTCTGGCAGTACTCGGCGTACTCGAAGTTGATGCGGTTGTGGCTGAGGTGGCGCCACAGCTTGGCCGGGTTCAGCTCGCCATTGAAGAAGCGGAACACCGGGAAGGGGTTGAGGAACTGCTGCTCCCCCTGGAAGATCAGGTTGCGGCTGTAGGCATCGAGCACCACGCCGTAGCTCTCGAGCACGCCCACCACCTCCAGCAGGTGATCCGGGGTGTCGGCCAGCAGGGGGATGCCGCTGAGCAGCCGCTCGGTGAGCTGCCCGGCCGTGGGCATCAACACCGGCTCGCCCTGGGCTGAAGCGCCGCTTCCGATGGGGCCGCTGCTGATGGAGGGGAACTGGGTGCTGGTCATCCGTTGATCACTCCGCCTCGGGCCAGGGCCGCCACAAGTTCAGGCATCTGGGACATGGCCCTGGTGGTGGCCTCGCCCAGGTGGGCCAGGCCGCCCGGCACCAGGCCGATCACGATCACCAGGGTGGTGAGCACCAGGGCGGGCAGCTGCTCCAGTAGGGGCACACTCGCCAGCTGCACATCGGCCGGAGCGATCCGCTGGCCGCTCTCGGTGCAGCTGGGCTGGGCGGCCCGAATGGCAAGACGCCCGAAGAACGCCCGGTTCACCAGCAGCAGGAAGTATACCGCCGTGAGGCCGGAGCCCACCATCGACAGCAAGGTGGGCCAGGGGTAGGCCGTGAGGCTGCCCCGGAATACCAGAAATTCGGAGATGAAGCCGGCCATGCCCGGCAGGCCGGCGCTGGCCATCACCCCCATGATCATCAGCGAGCCGGTGAGGGGCAGGCCTCGCTCCGGGTTGAGCAGGCCCCGCAGCACCTCCAGGTCGCGGGTGCCCGTGGTGCGATACACCACCCCCACCAGCAGGAACAGCAGGGCGGAGATCAGGCCGTGGCTCACCATCTGGAACACGGCCCCCAGCAGGCTCACCGGGGTGGCCGCGGCGGCCGCCAGCAGCACGTAGCCCATGTGCCCCACCGAGCTGTAGGCCACCATCCGCTTCATGTCGCGCTGGGCGATGGCCGCCAGGGATCCATAGAGCACCGAGATCGCTGCCCAGACCGCGAGATAGGGGCCGATGGCGGCCCAGGCCTCGGGGAACAGCCCCAGGCAGAAGCGCAGCAGCCCATAGGTGCCGAGCTTGAGCAGCACCCCGGCCAGCAGCACCGAGACGGGCGTGGAGGCCTCGGTGTGGGCATCCGGCAGCCAGGTATGGAAGGGCACCAGGGGAATCTTGATGCCGAAGCCGATCAGCAGCGCCCCCATCAGCACCAGCTGGGTGGCGAGGCCGAGCTGCTGGCTGAGCACGGGCGTGAGGCTGAAGTCCACCTGGCCGGTAACGAGGGCCAACCCCAGAAAGGCCCCCAGGATGAGCATGCCGCTCACGGCGGTGAAGATCAGGAACTTGGTGGCTGCGTAGGCCCGGTTGGCACCGCCCCACACCGAGATCAACAGCCAGAGCGGTATCAGCTCCAGCTCATAGAACAGGAAGAACAGCAGCAGGTTCTGGGCCAGGAAGGCGCCGTTCACGGCACCGCTGATCACCAGCAGCAGGGCGAAGTAGAGCTTCGGCTTCTGGCTCACCGCCGAGGAGGCCCAGGCCGAAACCAGCGTGAGGCCGGCGTTCACCAGCAGCAGCGGCATCGAGAGGCCGTCCACTCCGAGGCGGTAGTCGAGGCCGAGGCTGGCCACCCAGTCGAGCGATTCGCTCAGTTGCATCCCGCTCAGGGCGGGATCGAAGCGGCTCAGCAGCCACAGGGTCCAGGCCAGTTGCAGACCCAGCACCGCCAGGGCGCCCTGGCGCACGCGCTCGGGCCTCGGCTGGCCCGGCCAGAGGGCCAGGGCCAGGGCCCCGCAGAAGGGGATCAGCAGCAGGGGGCTCAACATCACCGGCGCCTCACCCGAACACCCAGTTGAGCGCCGCCAGCAGCACCACGGCCAGCAGGGCGGTGAGCATGTAGGTCTGGGTCTGGCCGGTCACGCTCAGCTTGAGGCCATCGGCCGACACCAGCGAAAAGCGGCCCAGCCGGTTCACCAGGCCGTTCACCAGGGTCTGGTCCACCCAGTCGGTGAGCCGGGCCAGGCCCGTCACCAGGTTCACGATCGTGAGCCGGTAGATGCGGTCGGTGTAGAAGTCGAAGGCCAGCAGATCCTGCAGGGTGCGCACGGGCTGCAGCAGGGAGCGGGCGTAGGTCTTGTGGACCGGCAACAGGCAGGCGATCAGCACCCCGATGCCACCGCTGCCCACAACGGCGATGGCCACCACCGGCGAGAAGGAGGCGATGCCGGGCAGCGGGTTGAGCTTGGTGAGCAGCAGCGGCGTCAGCAGCACCACCACCGAGAGGGCCACCATCGGCAGGGCCATCTGCCAGTTCACCTCCGGAGCCCGGCGGGTTTTGGGCTGGGGTGCCCCGAGGAACACCTGGCGATACACGCGAGCCAGGTTCCAGGCCATCAGGGCATTGGTGAACAGGAACACCAGGGCAAAGCCCGGCACCCGCTGCACCAGCACATCGGTGGCCAGGGCGAAACACCAGAAACAGCCCAGGGGCAGCAGGCCCGTGAGGCCCGCACCGGCCACCAGGTAGGCCGTGGTGGTGGCGGGCATGCGGCCCCCCAGCCCCCCCAGTTCGGTGATGTCCTGGCAGTTGGTGGTGGCGATCACGCTGCCCACGCTCATCATCAAAAGGGCCTTGGCCACGGCGTGGGCGAACAGCAGCAGCAGCGCCAGGGAGGGCAGCTGCAGGGCGATGGCGATGAACACCAACCCCAGGTAGCTGGTGGTGGTGTACGAGAAGGCCCGCTTGATGTCCACCTGGGCGATGGCCACCAGGGAGCCACCGATGGCGCTGATGGTGCCGATCGCCAGCAGCACCCAGGTGGCCACGGGCGACTGCTGCAGGAGCGGCATCACCTTGATCAGCACCAGGGCGCCGCAGGTGACCACCACCGAGTTGCGCAGGATCGAGGCCGGGTTGGGGCCCTCCATGGCCTCATCCAGCCAGAGGTGCATGGGGAACTGGGCGCACTTGCCCGTGGGTCCGGCAATCAACCCCAATCCCAGCAGGGTGGCGGCCAGGGGCGTGAGGCTGCCGCTGGCGGCCCACTCGTAGAGGTGGTTGAAGTCCATCCCGCCGGCCCAGGCCGAGAGGGCCACCACGCCCATCAGCAGCAGCACATCGCCCACCCGCTTGGTGAGAAAGGCATCGCGGGCCGCGGTGACCACCAGGGGCTGGGCATACCAGAAGCCCACCAGCAGATAGGTGGAAAGGGTGAGCATCTCCAAGAGGAAGTAGCTCACGAACAGCGAACCGCTGATCACCACCCCGCTCATGGCCCCCTCGAAGAAGCCCACCAGGGCGTAGAAGCGAGCCAGCGACCATTCCTTGTCGAGGTAGCCCAGGCCGAAGAACTGGCCCAGCAGCGACAGGGAGGTGACCAGTTCCAGCGCGATCAGGTTGGTGGGGGAGAGATCCAGGGAGATGGCCAGCTGCAGATCAGCCACCTGCAGCCACTCGAAGTTGAGCACCTGGGCACCGCTGAGGAACACCTCGCGCATGGCGAGGCTGCCATGCACGAAGGCCACCAGGGTGGCCAGCAGGTTGAGGTAGGCCGCCGGGCGCGGCCCGTTGCGCTTGATCCAGCCCGCCGCCCAGGGCAGGGACAGCACCACGCCGCTGAACCCATACAGGGGAATCAGCCAGGCGTACTGCAGCGACAGCGGGAGGGAGGTGGCCAAGCGGTGGGGGAGGTTCGGACCGCCAGAGCGGTATCTCGGCGGCGGAATCTAGGCAAGGGAGTCGCGCATCGGCTGACCAACGCCGCGCGACCCTGTCACGGGATGGAGCCCGGTGGGCAGCGCGGAGCTAGAAGCTGGCGCGTCGGTCGGTGTAGCGGGCATAGCCCCGCCGCCGGGGGCCACCGAGCTCCTGCAGCCAGGCGTTGAGCTCCTCGCCATGGTGTTGTTCTTCATCCCAGAGGCTCTGGAAGAAGGCTTCATTGGCCTGATCGCGCAGCAGGGCACAGAAGCGGGTGGCCTCGGCGTAGTGCTCAATCAGCTGGGTTTCCAGCACGGCGTTCTGCTCCAGCAGACCCAGCAGGTCGGGGGCGTGGGTCACAGGCTGCAGTTGGGAGGCGGCCGGTGCCACCCCCAGGGAGAGCATGTGTTGCACGATCCGCTCGGCGTGCTGCATCTCCTCCACCGTCTCCTCGCGGAAGCGGTTGGCCGCGTCCTTGTCGCCCCAGAGCTCCAGCAGGGAGGCCTGGGTCATGTATTGCTGCACAGCCGTGAGCTCAAGGCTGAGGGCGCGCCCCAGGTAGCCCAGAACGCGCGGGTGGACGGCATCCATGCTCATCAGAGACGACGGGCGGTGTCGGTGCTGCCGGCCAGGGCGGGTTCCACTTCGGTGTGGGGGCGGGCAATGATGTGGGCGGCCACCAGGCCATCGCCCACGCGCTCGCAGGCATCGGCGCCGGCGCGCACAGCGGCGTTCACGGCGCCGGTTTCACCGCGCACCATCACGGTGACGTAGCCGCCACCCACGAACTCGCGGGCCACCAGGGTGACTTCGGCGGCTTTGGTCATGGCATCAGCCGCCTCAATGGCGGGCACCAGGCCACGGGTTTCGATCATGCCGAGGGCGATGCCGTGCACAGAGGGGGCCATGGCGTTGGAGGAACGGGAGGAGGACGGTGGGGTGGTGCCGCTGCCACCGCTGGCGCGGCCAGCGCCGGCTGCGCTGGAGCGGCGGCTGGTGCTGCTGCTGGCGGAGGATCTGGGGGCAGCGGATTTGGCGGCCGGAGCCGCTGTGCTGGTGGCCACGGTTTTGGCAGCCACGGTTTTGGTGGCAACGGTTTTGGCGGTCACCGTGACGGCCGGAGTGGCCGCGGCGGGGGCTGGAGTGCTCGGGGCTGCCGCCGCGGGGGTGGCCGCTGCCGGAATCGCTGTCACCGGGGTGACGGCCGCGGGCTTGCCGGTGTTGGTGGTGGCGGTGGCTGGCTTGGCGCTCGCCGTCGTGGCAGTGGCTCGGGGTTTGGCAGTGGCCATGGCGGTGGTGGGCAGGGCCCGGAGAATGGTTCGCGGAGTGAACGGTGGGGACTCAGGCAGGCCTGAGAGGGGGCGCAGAGACTCCCTTATCCGTCCGGCGACCAGTGGTCGATGATGCCGCCGATCGTGAGATCGGTGAACAGATTGGCGTCGCCCGTCGCGAAGCGGGCGGCCGAGCCGCTGGCGGTGAACACCCAGTTGCCCACCGCCGCACCCACGGGGTCGACGGCCACGTTGAGCTTGCCCTTGGCGGTGCGCAGCACCCGCAGTTGCTGATGGGCGAAACCTTCCACCCGTTGGGTGCACACCAGCGAGCCCATCACCTGCATGATCTCCATCAGGCAGAGCCTCCGGCGGCCATGGCCTTGCCGGCGTCGGGATCCCAGTGGTCGATGATTCCCACGATGGTGAGATCGCTGGGGTACGACTTGCTGCCGGCGGCCTCGCGGGCCGCCGAGCTGCCCACACAGATCACCCAGTCGCCCGGGATGCAGCCCACGGCATCCACGGCCACCTTCTGGGTGCTGCCATCGAGCACCACCTGCAGGTGTTTGTGCTGGAAGTCGGCGATGCGGTTGGTGGAAACCAGCGGTTTCACAACTTTGCAGATCAACATCTCAGTGACCCCCTCCGGTGTTGAAACTGATTGAGGAACTTACGGTTTCGGCCGGCAGGGGCCGGTCGCGATCGCGCACCGTGAGCAGCGTGTGCAGCAATCCCTGTTGGCAGAGGTCGCTGTAGCGACTTTCGATCGCGGCCTTCACCCGCTGGCAATGGAGCAGCGCCCGCTCCCGGGCCCCCGGCACGGCGCCGTGGTAGTCGAAACGCAGCACCACCGGGATCGGCAGCCCGCGCGACACATTCAGGCCCTTGAAGATCTTCACCCCCACATCGAGGTCGGGCGCGCCTTCCTCCACGGTGTCCATGTAGGCGAAGTAGGTGAGGTTGCGCAGGTGGATCTCCTTGAAACCGATGCCCACGCCGATGAAGCGCTCAGCGTGGCCGTAATCGCTGTAGCTGCCGCCGTGGTACTGGCGAACGTAGTCGATCTGGGAGAGATTGTTCTCGATCAGCAGCGCAATCAGCTTCACCATCCCCGCATCCGGCTGGGAGGCCGCGGCGCTCAGCACCAGCTCGGCGATGCGCTCGCGGGCCTGGTCGGCCCGCAGCTGCCGGGTGGCCTCATACACGTCGCGGGCATCGAGCCAGCGCTCCAGATCCGTCGTGCCGTCGCGGCCGGGCACATGCACCCGGATCGCGTCGGTGTCGGTGTCCATACCCACCAGCAGCAGATCCACGGAGGCACCGCAGCAGAAGCTGTTCTCCACCGCCTGTTGGAAGTCCTTGAGGCGCTGCAATCCCTCGGCCGCCGCGGCCGTGTCGTTGCTGCCATGGGCGGCGCAGCCCTCATGGCAGGGATCCTTAGAGCTGAAGTGATACACCACCACCTTCAGGTAGCGGGTGTCGGCGTGGGCGGGGTTGGGCAGGCCCTCGCGGTAGCGGCGATGCTCCGTCTTCACCCAGCGGTCAACGGTGTTCTCCACGTCGAACATGGCGCCGGCATGGGGGCGGCGGCGCACGGAGCTGAAGGGCAGGCGCAGGCCGTAGGCCACGGCATGGGCCAGGCGGCCATCGGCGCAGGGGGTGACATCCAGCAGGTGGAAGCCGCACTCCAGCAGCACGGCATTGAAGGCCTCAGCATCGGGGCTGCCGGCCTGACCCGCCAGGGGATCGTTCTGGAAGAAGTTGAGGCTGGTCTGCTCGTAGGCCTCGAACACGCACCAGGCGAACAGGGTGCGCATGTCGAGCTGGCTGGTCCAGGCGTTCTCCAGGATCGGCAGCGGCAGCTCGTAGCCCAGCTCGGCCTTCGCCAGCTGCTGGGCCCGGGAGGTGAAGTTGTCCTCGTGCTGGAGGGCGGAGAGCCGCTTCAGCACCGGCACGATGCGATCGAAGGAGTTTTTGGTGGCCTCTTCGTAGGCGCGCAGGGCCGCGTTGGCCTGGCCGTTGCTCAGGGGATGGAGCCCCGAACCGGAACCGTTGCCACCACGGATCACCTGGGCGGCTACGGACCGCACCCGCCGGCCGGGCGCCGCCACCGAGTTACTGGTGGATGAGACGGCCGGGGTGGGTGAGGCGGCCGGGGCGCTCAGCGGCTCCGGCTTGTTGCGCTGGCGCTGGGCCGAGCGGCTGTTTCCCTGGCGGGCGGCCATGGCCAGCTCCCGCTGCAGCAGCACCTTGCTGAAGGCGGTCACGGGAGCCAGCGGGGTGGCGCCGGCGCCGGGATCGGGGTTGGTCCCCGGGCGACGGCGGGGGGCCGTTGGTGCCAGGGGCTTGGTGCGCGGGGCCGAACGCCGGGGCATGGGTTACGTCCCTCAGCCGCGGGCGCCGCCGGACACAGTGATCAGAGATCCCTGGTCCGTGCTGCCGCTGGATCCGGTGACGCGACTCACGGGCACGGCCACCTCGGCATTGCGCTTGGGTTGGGCCGCGGGCATGGCGCTCATGGGGCCGACGCGGGTGGGGTTGCGGCGACGGGCCGAGCTCCCCTCCGTGCCGGTCACGCGGTCACCGCGGTCCCAGTCGTCGCCGGTGATGCGGTTGCCGGAACCCTCACCGGTGACCCGGGAGGCGGGGCGCAGGTCTTCATCCGCGGTCACCACGGCAGTGGTGCCGCGGGCAAGGGGCTGGCTGGCGAGGGATTGGGGAGCACGCCGATCGAAGCGGAATTGCTCGGTGCCGGTCACCTTGCCGCCAGCCATGTCAAAAGGGCCGGTGATGCGACCTCCGAACTCGTAGGTGCTGCCGGTGACGCCGCCACTGCGCTCGCGCTCCTCCTGGGCCGCACGGGCGGGGGACTGGACGCTGAACTGCTGCCAGGCAGCGGCATTCAGGGGCTGGGGAAAGTCTGGGGCGGCAGCGCCGGAGCCGCTGGAGATGCCGCAGGCCTCAGCCTGTTGATCGGCGCCGATGTAGGGGGTGCCGGTGACGTCTTCACAGGCTCCGCGCTCGTCGCCGGTCATCACGCCGCCAACGCCGGGCTTGGTGCCGGTCATGCGGCGGTTGGCCATGGCCATCGCCATGGGCAGGCGCTCGCGCACGGCCTGCACCTGCTGGCTGGAGCACCACTGGCCTGCCTGCTCGAGGCCGGCGTAGGGGGTGCCGGTGACCACCTTGCAGGTGCCGGGCTCATCGCCGGTGACCTTCTCGCTGCGGCCGGTGCGGGTGCCGCTCACCACCAGGTTCTTGTTGGTGATGCTGAAGCCCACCTTGGCCGCTTCGGGAGCGGGACGGGTGCCGCAGAAGGCATCGAACTGCTGGCTGCCCACGTACTCGTCGCCGGTGACCAGGCGGCAGCTGCCGGGCTCATCGCCGGTGACGCGCTCGCTGCGGCCCACGTGGGTGCCGGTGATGCCGGTGCCACGCAGGGTATTGAGAGTGGCCACCTTGGTTGGGGTGCGGCCGGGAACCTGGGGCTCGCCGCCCAGGTATTGGTCGCCGGTGAGCTGGCGGCCGGAGCCGGCCTCATCGCCGGTGACCTTTTCGCTGCGACCCACCATCACGCCGGACACGGGCCGGCCGCCTTCGGTGGTGCTGTGGCCCACCTTGCGGATCGAAGGGGTGCTGCTGCCGCAGTAGGCGGCGGACTGGTTGGCGGAGATGTACTCGGTGCCGGTCACGCTCTTGCAGGTGCCGGGCTCATCGCCGGTGACCTTTTCACTGCGACCCACCTCGTTGCCGGTGACGCGGTTGCCGTGGCTGGTGGCGCTGATCCGCACCTTGGCCGGCTGCACCGGGCTGGGCTGGGTGCCGCAGAAGGCCTGGAACACCTCAGCTCCGAGGTACTCGGTGCCGGTGATGGTGCGGCAGGTGGCGGCTTCGTTGCCGGTGGTCTTGGCGGAGCGGTTGGCCTGGGTGCCGGTGACCACCTGGCCCGCCAGGGTTTCGCTCACGCCCACCTTCAGGCTGGCATCGGCGGCTTGCTTGGAGCCACGGCGGTTGGGGCCACTGGGCCGGGTGGTGCCGCTGCCGCTGCCTGTGCGCACGATGCCGGCGCTGCCGCTCTTGTTCTTCAGTTCCCGCAGCTTCTGGGCCAGTTCGCGGGTGCTCAGGTCAGGGTTGCCCTGGCGCACCACGGCGGCGCTGCCGGAGGAGGCGCTCGTGCTGGCCGACTTGCCCTTCTTGGCCAGGGCGTCGCGACGGGCGAGCACCAGGGCCCGGCTGGGGTTGTGCTGGGCGGTGCCCTTCTTGGTGGCTGCCCGGGCCGCGGCCCGTTCACCGTTGCCGCTGGCAGGACGGCTGGTGGCCAGAGACAGGGTGGCGGTGCGGGCGCTGCTGCGGCGATCCGTCGCGGCGGCTTCCGGCTTCTGCTCCTGGCACTTGCACTTGTGGCCGGCCTCGTGGCGGGAGGGATCGCTGGCGGAGGGGGAGCTGCCGGCGATCAACGCGGCTTTGGCTGCCTCGGCACGGCTGCGATCCTTGGATTTGTCGGCGCGCTTGCCGCTGCGGCTCAAGGCCTCCCGGCGGGCGAGCACCAGGTCGCGGCTGGGGTTGGCGATCGGCTTGTCCGGGCTGCGGCGCGCAGCGGCAGGCGCGGCGGACAGACCAGCGGGCCGGCGGGAGGGATCACTGGCGGCGGGAGCGCTGGCGGCTGCCACAGCCGCCACCGGAACCACGTTGGTGCGGGTGGGGCGGGCATCCGCGGCGGTGCGAACACGGCTGGAGCCGGAGGTGTAGCGGCCAGCGGCTTTTTTGCCGCCGTTGGTCAGCGCCTTGCGGCGCTCCAGAGCTGCTTCGCGACTCGAGTTGCTGGCCATGACCGCCCGGCGAATGGAATGACTGATCGGTATGCAACAGCGAGACGATCCAGTGCCGCGGCATACCCGCTGCGCTTGGTCGGTCTTTCAGCTGTTGATGGGTAGAAATAAGGTCCCGGGACGCGCCCGGGACCGCTGAGATGAAGGCGCTGAATCAGCGGCCTTCGAACACCACGAAGCAGGAACCCTGGCTCTGGGTGTAGGCGTCGTAGCCCACCAGACGCACGTGGTGGTCGGGGTAGGCGCGGTGGCAAGCTTCCAGCTCGCTCACGATCACGCTCAGATCCTTCTCACCGAAGAAGGGCAGCTTCCAGTAGGACCAGTAGGTGGCCATGGAGTTGCTGGGGTGGACGTGCTCAACGAGCGGGCTCCAACCCTGGGCAATGATGTAAGCGATCTGGTCGTAGATCTCGTCCTGGGTGAAGGGCGGCAGGAAGCCGAACGTCTCCAGGGTGGCGACTGTTTGGTAGTCACCCACGGTGCTCTTGAAGGGCATGGGGATCCTTGAGATGGATGGAATGAATGGCCCTCAGCGATGGTGGAGGAGTCGATCACTGATCGAACTCCCCACACCCGTCGTTGAGTGATCAGTGAACGTCGAGCTTGTCGACGGTGTCGAACTCGAACTTGATTTCCTTCCAGGTCTCGAGGGCGATGGCCAGCTCGGGGCTGTGCTTCGCGGCTTCCAGGAGGATGTCGCGGCCTTCGCGCTCGATTTCGCGACCGGCGTTGCGGGCCTTGACGCAGGCTTCGAGAGCCACACGGTTGGCGGCAGCACCAGCAGCGGAACCCCAGGGGTGACCGTGGGTACCACCACCGAACTGCAGCACCGAGTCGTCGCCGAAGATGCTGACCAGCGCGGGCATGTGCCACACGTGGATACCGCCGGAGGCCACGGCGAACACGCCGCCGAGGGAGCCCCAATCCTGGTCGAAGAAGTTACCGCGGCTGCGATCTTCGGGAACGAAGGATTCGCGCAGCTGGTCGATGTAGCCCAGGGTGGACTGACGATCGCCTTCCAGCTTGCCCACCACGGTGCCGGTGTGCAGCTGGTCACCACCGGAGAGACGCAGGCACTTGGCCAGCACACGGAAGTGGATGCCGTGCTTGGGGTGACGGTCGATCACCGCGTGCATGGCGCGGTGAATGTGGAGCAGCATGCCGTTCTTACGGCACCACTTGGCCAGACCGGTGTTAGCGGTGAAGCCGCCGGTGATGTAGTCGTGCATGATGATGGGCTGGCCCAGTTCCTTGGCGAACTCGGCACGCTCATACATCTCCTCAGGAGTTGCGGCGGTGCAGTTGAGGTAGTGACCCTTCTTCTCGCCGGTTTCCTGTTCAGCCAGCTTCACAGCTTCGGCCACGAACTCGAAACGGTTCTGCCAGCGCTGGAAGGGCTGCGAGTTGATGTTCTCGTCGTCCTTGGTGAAGTCGAGACCACCGCGGAGGCACTCATACACCACACGGCCGTAGTTCTTGCCGCTCAGGCCGAGCTTCGGCTTGATGGTGCAGCCCAGCAGGGGACGGCCGTACTTGTTCATCCGGTCGCGCTCGACCTGGATGCCGTTCGGCGGA
>Ga0315899_10000226_pt1 | contig 69851 bp, 59 predicted proteins | sample LakEriMetagenome_2_FD_203518 | JGI IMG/M metagenome (GOLD analysis project Ga0315899, IMG submission 203518) | Freshwater fungal communities from buoy surface, Lake Erie, Ohio, United States - Buoy 4 MA112 | ecosystem: Environmental > Aquatic > Freshwater > Lake | place: USA: Lake Erie, Ohio... | reverse complement strand
CCTTGTTTATCTAGAACTCTTCTTACCGTTTTACCATTAGAGTATTTAACATACTGTACAAGGTGTAAGTTACCTTGAAATACTTCAATCATAGTTTTGAAAATCATAATAAGTAGATTTAGTGAGTAAATATTTTGACGACTTGCCTGTGCTAGGTACACAGGACTTGGGTGTTAATAATAATAATATTGATTGTGCTCAATATTTGAAGCATAGACAAGAGTGTAACAATATCCTACATTGCTACTAGACCGCTGAGTCATCACTTGAATTAAACTGAATTCCACTTCAGTCAGCTATATTCTCCCAAGTGGAATCTTGTGGAGGAGAATAGATAATTAACATACAACATGCAACGCCAGGAATATCCCGAACATGAATGTATGATAGTTTAAATTAAACTCACATAGCTTTATCAATACTATATGTAAAATACCTGGTTTTAAAGTCTGCACTAACTTTGGATTCATATCACTGCAAATGATATGTTAGCACTATATTCTCTTTGCAGGAGAAATATAGAACCCAATAGTAGCCCCACAGGTTTGTCACTGTTTGCTAACAGTAAGGAGAGTAATTTATAGTCTTACTCAGGACTAATACTTTAGTATCATCAGAAGGTTCTAGTTTACTTATACTCATAAACCTACAATTTGAGATGCCATTACAGGAAATCTTTTATTGTCATATGACCCTTTTATTTATTACACGGTGGTCAACCCGTGGAATCAAGAACCTATCTAGTATAGGATTACCTGCATATCAGTGCAAGTTTTACCAGTGAATAATTAACTAGAATGTATAGTATAGACTACCCTGCAAGAGAGTAGTCTATTTCAAGTAAAAGGTCTACAGCTTCCCAGAATAATATTTTACTCTGTGCAGATATATCCGCAGACTTTAGATAAAACACTTTTTGTGCTAATGGCTTATCATGTTTAGATAGGCTAATAACAAACTTAATAAAAGTATCTTCATCAAGTTGATTAAGTAATGATGGGTTAGCTAATACTTGATTACCTAACTTCTGTGCTTGTTCAAATCCTTTCATGGTTTATATTGTTTTAGTTGATTACTAATTGAGTAGTTAGCTATATATATTTTTTATTTAGTATAAATACTAAATCTAAATAATACATAGTAACTATAAGGTATAGATATAAGAGGTGGTTTATTATAAGCTAGTTACATACACTTAATTAAACTAAAGTATACGCGCGCGTAGATAGTTATCAAGGAAAAAATATAAAAATATAATCTTCCAAGTACCAATAACTATTAACTATTAACTATTTGCTGTAGTCATTGACCCAACCCCACTCCCATATCTCTTTCAAATTTAGGGTTAGAAAAAAATGGGTAAAAGAAAAAAAAGAGAGAGTCATAAACTCTCTCTGTTTTTTTGTTATTCTTAAGAACCTACTGGATTCTTAAGATTAACCTTTGCTTTTGGTGCAGACTCCTGTGGAGTCTCAGCATCAAATGCAGAAGCCGCGGCAGAGGAAATGCCACTGCCCATTAGTTGACGAGCTTGTAGCTCCGCTACCTTGTCAGCTAATCTGGCAGAGCCTTTGCTCTCCGCAGTTTCAATAGATCCTGCAGCAGCAGTGATCTCATTGAAATCTACAAAGTAACCAATGCCTTCGGTGAAGGTTACATTGTAGAGCCTAGTGTTATCTAAAGGGCTTGCCCCGAAGATAACATGTGTTGTGCCATCATCAGCAAAGCGGTGATTGGCACCTTGATAAGTTTTATACTTATCAAGTTCGGCAGGTGCGCCTGATAAGGCGTAAATGGCTCTAATCTTACCAGTAGCTTTGCTTCTGTAAGATTTAATAAATTTTGCTTGTAGCATAATTTGTTAATTTAAAAGGTTAATAAATATTATCCTTTTAAATTTAGGGTTAGCAGAAGATGGAGAGCGCAGAGGCAATGACAAACTTTTTTGTCTTGCAAAAAATTTGTCTGAGCCTGTTAGAAAAAGGACACGTGCTGTGGAAAGACAAGGGGGGTCCCCCTCCTTGGCTTGGCCCGGGGGGTGTCTGCATAGGGGATCCATCACATCCTCTAGAATAAAAAATTTCTCCTACCGGTTTGGAGTTTTAAAATTTAGTTGTATGTTTGTCATGTTATTTTAAGGGTTAATAAATAGCACAAAGGTCTGGAGTTGAAAGCCCGGGCCTTTGTTATTTGTATTATATTTGTCTTATGGAAAAATGGAAACTATTTGTCCTATATGTATTAGGTGTATGTGTAGGAGTTGCTATAGGGTACATGATGTCTGGATGTAAGTCTACCCAGAAGTGTGATGCCTATAGTAAGTGTGCTAAATAATTTGTATATTAGTATATGAAGAAGATAGACATGGGTAAGTATATAGTACTCATTGGTAATGATGCCACTGAGATATTTGACTATTACAAAGTCCCGGAAATGCATGGTCTAAACCGTCAGGATGCACAAGCTGAAGAAGTAGACAAGACTAAGGGTAATGGTGTTTACATATATGGGTGGACTAACTATGATCCCGCGGATAAGAAGCTAACGGCTAAAGATCCATATAAACCATTCTTGTTTTTGAACATGGGTACTTTCAAGAAGTATAATCCTACAGAGAAAGCGACAGCTGTTATGCATGAAACTATGCACATGAGTATTCTACTAAACAACTGGAATATCAAAGACAAAGAAGAAGAGGTTATTGGGTTTGCCGAAGATGAAGCAAACAAGATCATAGAGAAACTAAAGACTACCAAGGTAGAAGCACCAAAGAAGAACTTCTTCTCAAGAAAGTGAAAATATATTTTGATCACATTAATGGTTTTGGTAAAGTAAGTGATCTAGAAGTCATAGTGAATTGTGCCTATGGTATACTAGAAGAAAATGAATCTTCTATAGATGCACTCAAAGAGGGATGGATTCCCTGGGAGGGGAAGTGGTACAATGAAAGAAGTACCCGGATAGATCTAACAGAATACAAGCCAACTAAAACCACAAAGAAATTATCTAAAAGAATTATACTAGAACACGGGGATGTTGCTGGTAATCTAGAAGCTTACGTGGAGTTGTATGATAAGTATTGTACATATCATGGATTTAAGCGGGATATTAAACTAGAATCTTTTAAGGATTGTAAAGTCATAGAGTACTGGGCAGATACATTGGTGGGAATTAGTTTGTATAAACAGTTTGATACACAATTTGTAGCATACCAGTTTATCTGGGATTATGCTGATCCTAAACTTTCTCTAGGAACAGTAGCTCAAATGTATGAATGTGAAACTGCTAAGTTACTTGGCTGCGAATATGTATATTTGTTGGGGGGATATGAGAAGTGCTGTCTGTATAAGTCAAACTATTCAGGGTTTGAATTCTGGACAGGAAAAGAGTGGAGTAAAGATATTGAACTCTACACAAGACTAGTAGAAAGGGATGAACAAATTAAGATAGAGAATTATGATCTATGAACCAACTAATAGAGTAGAAGTAAACACACCAAAAGGCCCGGGGGTTATTTGGTTAGTAACTGAATATGGGCATGAAACAGATACTATATACACTGTGATTCTAAATGATACGGGAGAGTTTTGGCAGTTTACTCACAAAGACATAAGAGCAAAAAACAATATTACATATAACCGGGTAATAAAAAATTAAGTATATTATATAGTACTTAATAATTTATATCATGGCAAAAATAAAAGAAATATCAACTAAGCTTGAAAGTCCAAAAGTATCCCGTCCAGGTGTACATGCTAAAGCGAAAACTAGTAATTTAAAGTCTAGCAAAAACTATAAAAAGTTATATAGAGGTCAAGGTAAATAAATTTTGTTTATATTTGTCTGTGACTCTAGAAGAAAAAGTACTTTGGGAAAAGGCAACTAATCTTGCAGAAGATAACCTGCAAGCTAGAGAATTATTTGAAAAATTAAAAACCAATACAATGCAACTAAAAGGAAAAAGGGTTTTATTAAACAAACCAGAAATGAAAGAATCTCCATTTGAATTAAGTGAAGCTGACAAGCAAGCAATTGAAATGGACATGAGAAAGACATGGACTAAGTTAGAAGTTTATGCTATCGGGGATGAAGTAGAATCAGTAAAAGTGGGGGATAAAGTCTACATGGGAATCATTGGACTTCAAGCATCTGAAGCGGTAGAGCTAGAAGATGGAGTAAAACTAATGGTAGCTGAACGAGACATTGCAATAGTATGGTAAACTTTACACAAGAATCAGAAGATATATATCAGAGTCAAATGAAAACACCGTTTGATAAGATAGTATCTAAACAGATACCACTTGAAGATAGACTTGTAAATCTTGATAGACCCAAGTATTATGGCGGAGCAGGAAATACTTATGAGGTATTTAATGTACTAGAAGCCTGGGGATTAGATGAAGACTTTTATCTAGGGAATGTTATAAAGTATTTAGCACGAGCTGGTAAAAAAACTTCTAATAAGAAAGAAGATTTACAAAAAGCTTTAGTATATTTACAACGAAGAATAGATAAATTATGAGTGAACAAGTAGCCTTTAAAGAAACTAAGATATATTCTTTCGGGGATATCTTAGTAGGTTTGGACTCAGAAGAGATCAATGAGTCTGAACAAATTATTGAATTGAGAAAGACCTTCTCTAAATTAGCAGAAGATCTTAAGGATAACTATAATGAAAACAGATCACCAGTAAAGAGTCTTTTGTTTGACCAAGCAATTGGAGAGATCACAAGAACATTATTGTTATCTGAGAAACTATTAAAAATGAAGTGATGAGAATAGTTGCAATTATTATATTATTTACAGTTATTGCTATGTTATGGGCAATAGCACATTTACTATATAAGCCTGTGTATGATAAAATCTCACAGCAGTATGTAATTAATGAAGATGATTTTAAAATTGCAAATATTTGCATTGGCGTTATGTTAGCTATTGCACTATCAATCGGCCTACTACTCTAGCCTGTTTTCCTTGTTTCTCATACAGGTACAATCCCCGGTTGCAAAGCTGGGGATTTTTTTGTATATTAGTGTATGGCAGAAATCATTGAACAAGGTGAGTTAAATGTACTTGGTACTACACTAGCTACGGGTAGTACAGCTGTAGTATCTACTAAACTATTAACAATGAGGTTTTATAATCCTTTAGCTTATGTACTTACTATAGAAAGATATGATGCATCAACAGCTACTAGTGAAGTATTATATGAATTTAATCTAGCAGCGGGTGACACAATTAATGATAACTTGCAATATGCGTTAAAAGCTGGAGACAAGATAACTGCTTATTCAGATATTCCAGGAACAACATACTATATTTACGGAGTAGACTATGCAACTGATTGATAAGAATGGTAATGTCTTTGGTGGTGGAATAGAAATAACTGGTCCAGATGGAAAGCCAAAAACAACAGGGGGCGGAGGTGGTTCACCTACAGGGCCAGCCGGGGGTGATTTATATGGTACCTATCCAAACCCTGGTGTAGATTGGAACTTGGGTATATCTACATATAGCATGTATTATTATCCATTAAGTTCAAATCCTGCTGGATATATTACAACTGCAGCTCTCTCAGGTTATTTAACTGTGGCTACCGCAGCAAGTACCTATTATCCGCTTACAAATCCTAATGCATTTATCTCAGGTATAACAGGATCAGATGTAGTAACAGCTCTTGGATATACTCCGTATGATGCAGCTAATCCTGCAGGATATATAGATTCATCTGCACTAACTCCATACTTAACATCTGCAACAGCAGCTACTACTTATCAACCAAAATTAACTTTAACTACTACAGGAACATCAGGTGTAGCTACTTTAAGTGGTGCCACATTAAATATTCCTAATTATACAAGTAGTGTTTCAGCAATAGATACTCAACTTTTTTTAAGCAGTGGTGTATGGACTAAACCTACTGGAGCAAAATATGTAGAGGTTTATTTAGTTAGTGGTGGTGGAGGAGGTGGATCAGGCAGAAGGGGGGCAACTAATACTGCACGATATGGAGGTGGTGGTGGTTCATCTGGTTCTTTTAACATTGCTAAAATAAATGCGGACAATTTAGCTGCAACAGAAAATATTTGGATTGGTACAGGAGGAACTTCGGGCCCTGCTATAGCAGTTAATGATACCAATGGTTCACCAGGAGGTACTGGGGGACTTTCATTATTTGGTGGTTCAGGTACTGCTATTACTGCAAAACTTACTACTGGAAATGGATTTGGTGGTGTTGGAGGAACTGCTGCTGCACAAGGTGGTTCTTCTATAGGAAACTCAGTTATGTTTGGGGTATTGTATAGCTCATCTATTTTTGCTACAGGAACATTAGGACCAGGTGCTTTTTCAGGAGGTTCAACTACTTATTTATCTAGACCATTAACGGGAGGTGGAATAGGTGGGGGCCTTAGTACAGTAAATGCAACTAATACAGGAGGTGGTGTTCTTATAACAGGTATTGCTACAACACAAACAATTGCAAGTGTTTCAACAGCATCAGCTGTAGGTAGTTCTGGAAATAATGGTAGTTTACTAACAAATAGTCCTTCAGGATTATTTTTTGCAAGTGCTGGAAGTGGTGGAAATTCTGGAGATGCAGCCGGCACTATAGCTGGGGGTAGGGGTGGAAATGGAGGTCCTGGTGCCGGAGGTGGGGGAGGAGGAGCATCTGCAAATGGTGCAAACTCAGGCGCGGGCGGAACTGGAGGAAATGGTTTTTGTTTAATTATAACATATTTCTAATGATAAGAGTAGCCATAATAGTAGACGGTGTTGTAGAAAATGTAATTGTAATCACACAAGAAAACCTAGATATGTTATTAGATGTAGATCATATAATATCTGATACATTAGAAATCGGGGACAAAGTATAAATACTCTTCTTATAAGTTTGTTATCTAAATAATTTTTATTATATTATAGATATAGTGTATATAATTACTACTAAAATAATATAATATGAGCCAAATTAATGTAGATATAATACTTCCTCAATCATCAAATGTTGTAGGAGTAAATGGAGTAAACATAAGTTCCCCACTAGGAGATCCTGCTAACGTTGCTTTTGGAAATGGTGGTCTTTCAATGGTTTCAGGTTCTAATACTACATTAATTGGTAGTAGTGCTGGTGGGTCACTAACAACAGGAAATCAAAATACAGCAGTTGGTACATATTCATTAGTAAATTGTACAACAGGAAGTAATAATGTTGCTGTTGGTATGAATTCATTATTTGCTAATGTTACTGGAAATAGAAATATATCAATTGGAAATTTTGCATTATATTCAAATACAGTAGGTAACAACAGTGTAGCAATTGGATATGAAGCTTTAAAACTTTATACTGGTACTCCTGGTCAAGTAGCAATTGGTTTTAATGCTTTGGCAAGTACAACAACTGGTATTAATAATACTGCAATTGGAGTTTCAGCTCTAGGTTTAGCAACCGGATCAAGTAATACATCAGTTGGACATGAATGTTTACCTAGTTTAACTAGTGGAACAGGGAATACAGCTTTAGGATTGCGAGCTGGTGCAACATTTAATTCCGGAAGTCAGAATACTATTGTGGGTTATCAAATGGGTTGGACATTAACTTCTGGAAATAATAATGTTATGCTCGGTACTGGTCAAGCTGGTGCATCTTATTTAAGTTCTGGAAGTAACAATATACTAATAGGTTATCTTGCAGAACCATCTACTCCAATTGTGAGTAATGAAATTACTCTTGGTAACTCAAGCAATACAGTTCTTAGATGTGCTGTTACTTCTATAACATCACTCTCAGATGTTAGAGACAAAAAAGAAGTTACTGAGTTAACTGCAGGACTTAATTTTGTAAATACTCTTAAACCAGTGGAGTTTGTGTGGGATGAAAGAAATGAAAATGGTAAACATGATGTTAAAGATTTTGGTTTCATAGCACAAGATCTTAAAAAATCTCAGGAAGATGCAGCATTAGCTGAAACATTAAATTTAGTATATGAACAAAATCCTGAGAGACTTGAAGCTTCTTATGGAAAACTTGTTCCAATTCTTGTCAAAGCAATACAAGATTTATCAAAAGAACTTAATGAATTAAAAAATAAATAAGATGAGTACAATAAATGTAGATATTGTTAATCCACAATCAGCAAACTATGTTGATGTAAACGGTATTGAATTAAGATCTTTATCTGGTGGTCCAGGAACATTAAATAAATATATTGGAGCTTCAGCTCCAGCATCATTAACAGCTAATGCTAACCTTATGGTTGGTAGTGGAGGAAGTGGCATTACTACTGGAAGTAGTAATACCGTATTAGGTTTATTTAGTGGAGGCTCACTTACAGATGGTGATGATAATGTTGCCGTAGGATCTATTGCTTTAACAAATACTAATTCTGGTTCTGAAAATGTAGCAGTGGGTAAACAAGCTCTTGCCGTGGTAGGAAACAGCTCATTTGGTCAAGTAGCAGTAGGAAGTGGGGCACTAAAAAGTATTATAGCTGTAACATCTAGTCCTAACACAGCTATTGGATGGCGATCTCTATGGAATACTACGTCTTCTGGTGCAAATACAACTGTAGGTGCGGGATCTGGTCAAAGTGTTAGCACCGGTTCAGATAATACTTTTTTAGGTGTATATGCTGGTGAAGGAAACGGTTTAAATCCTATTACAACAGGTTCAAATAATATTTGCATTGGTTCAAATTCCGGAGCACCTACATCAAGCACTAGTAATTCAATTACATTAGGTAATAGTTCTAATAATGTTTTAAGATGTGCAGTAACGTCTATTACATCTTTATCAGATGCAAGAGACAAAGAAGAAGTTGCTGAATTAGCAGTGGGATTAGAATTTGTTAAAGAGCTTAATCCTGTATCATTTGTTTGGAATGATAGAGAAGAAGATGGAAAGCATGGTGTAAAAGATTTTGGATTCATTGCACAAGATTTAAAGTCTACTCAAGAAAAATATGAGATGGCTGAAACATTAGGTCTTGTATATGAAGAAAACCCAGAGAAGTTAGAAGCAAGTTATGGTAAACTTATACCAATCTTGGTTAAAGCTATTAAAGAATTGTCTGCTAAAGTAGAGGCATTAGAAAATAAATAATAATTGCACATTAAAATAAAAGGTCATGGATATTTTAAATTTTATAAGTTGGATTAAAGGAAGTAGAATAGTTACTACTGCAAATCCTACTCAAACTCTTTTGCCTCTTGGATTAAAAGATGCTAGAAGAGATGATGGTTATTTAGCGGGTGCAATCACATTAAGTGATTTTATTTCTCAAATAACTCCTATTACTCCTGCTGTTACATCTTCTATTTGGGCTAATGGTTTTAAAGTAGTTGGTTGTATTAATGAAAATTTAGTATTGCCTGATAATTCAAATTTAGAATATCAATCACCATTAGCAATGTGCGTAGGGAAAACATTAACTGTACCTGCAGGTACAACATTAACAATAGTATAAAAGTCATGGATGTATTAAATTTTATAAGCTGGATTAAATCTTTAAAGATTACCACTACTCTTCCTAATAATACTTTAATTCCTGTTGGAATTCAAGATCCTACTAGAGGAGATAGCTTTTTACCAGCTGTTATTACTAGTCAGGATTTATTAGCAAATCTTCCTGCGGGAGCACAAGGACCAATGGGTCCTCAAGGAGTACCAGGACCAGTAGGACCAGCAGGTCTTAACTGGCAAGGTGCATGGTCAGCAGCAGGAACATATGTTGTTGATGATGCAGTAGGTTTTGGTGGAGCATCTTGGTTTTGTATTGCCAATGTAGGACCAGGTGGAGTTAATCCTTCTGCAGATCCAACTAGCTGGGCATTATTAGCTTCCCAAGGAGCAACCGGACCTCAAGGTCCTCAAGGGATTCAGGGTCCTGTAGGTCCATCTGGAACAGCTACACCAAGTTTTAGTAAAGTTCCATCAGGATTAGTTGTTGTAGCACCGGGATCTAATATAACTGTTACATTTAGCACAATACCTGCTAATACTTATAATAATAGCTCTTGGCCTATTTTTGCTATAAATACAGCTTTGCAAAAACTAGCAGCAGCAACAACTTTAAAAACAAAAGTTTATATAACTAATACAGCCCCTAATCAAGGATCTATTTTTAATGCTGTTGGAGCAACTCTTATTGCAGATACAGATACTGCAACATCAGGTGTAAATCAAAGGGTTGTAAAAATTGAAAAAGATATATGGTTTACTAATAATGCTTGTCAATTTTTAAATAATGGAACAAACCCAAATGTAGGATTTTCTGATTCAGCTATTGGAAGTAATGCTGGAGCAACATATAATTCTGGAATTTTTGAAAATGCAATGACAGCAGGATTTATAAACTGGTCACTTAATACATATATTGTAGTTACTGTAGAATCAGTTGGAGGGACTTCTACTATTGCAGCTAGATATCTTTCAGTAGCAAGAATTTAATAATAATAATACAATAAATCATGGATATTCTAAATTTTATTTCGTGGATTAAAGCTGGTAATTATAGAACCACTTTACCAACAGATGTACCTAATCTTTTAGCAATTGGATCTAGAGATGTAACAAGAGATGATGCTTGGTTACCATTAGCAGTAAATGCAGAACCATTACAATCATTATATGATAAAGGAACAGTAACTCAAACAATTGTTTCTAGTAATCCAGTAACTCTTAATTCAAGAAATGGAGTTGTTGAAACTGTAGCACTTACTACAGCAGCAACAGGACAAGAGTCATTTACTTTTAACAATGCTAACCTTACAACTAAATCAACTGTTCTTTTAACTGTTGAGTATTTTAGTACTGGTTTTCCAGTGGTTAGTTTTGGTAATTTATCTGCAGGATCACTTACATTAGTTATATCTAATGTTGATGCTCTTAATGCATTAAATGGTGCTGTACGTATACACTTTATGATCATTGATTAATTATGTCAATAGGCAATCTAAAGGACTACGGAAACAAAGGGAATAATTTCCCTTGGCAATATAGAATGTTGCTAGGTTTGGATACTATTAATGATAGTATTAATACAAATCTTGTATCCGCTGGCGCAATGGCTGTAGATGCCTTTGGAAGACAAAGAGTTTCTAATCCATTAACATTATTTGATTCTTCCCATAGATATCATGACAATGGTTTATGGAATACATCTACTGCTAGTGGAGGTGCTGCCGTATTTAGTCCTAATGAAGGTTTAGTAAATTTAAATGTAAATACTACAAATGGTTCTCAAGTACTACGTGAAACTACTAAAGTATTTTCTTATCAACCAGGAAAATCACTTTTAATACTTACTACATTTGTAATGTCTCCAGCTCAAAATAATCTTAGACAACGAGTCGGTTACTTTGGAACAGATAATGGTTTATATCTTCAATTAAATAACTACACACTTAGTTTTGTTGAAAGAAGTATAGTTACTGGAGTAGTTACTGAATCTGTAGTAGATCAATCAGCATGGAATGTTGATAAAATGAATGGTACTGGTCCTTCTGGTGTAACATTAGATATTACCAAAGCTCAGATAATGTTTATGGATATTGAATGGTTGGGAGAAGGAACAGTAAGATTAGGTTTTATTATAGATGGTAATTTTATTGTGTGCCATAAATTTAATCATGCTAATTTAATTCCATCAACATATATAACAACTGCAACTCTACCATTGAGATATGAAATAACTAATATAGGAGTAACCGTAAATCCAAGTACACTAAAACAGGTTTGCTCTACAGTAATTTCTGAAGGTGGTTATGAATTAAGAGGTGCGCAACAAGCGATAGGTACTCCTATTACAGCTCCAACAAGTTTGGCTGTTGCAGGAACTTATTATCCAATAATAAGTATAAAATTAAGAGCAGGTTATTTAGATAGTGTAGTAATCCTCACAGCTCTTTCAATAATGGGTGTAGCAACAGGTATTTACAATTGGAAAATAGTAGCATCTGGCACAACAACTGGTGGAGCATGGGTTCCTGCAGGAGTAAATTCATCAGTTGAATATAATATTACAGGTACAAGTTTTGCAGGAGGAAGAATATTAGCATCCGGATTCTTAACATCAAGTACACAAGCATCAGTAAGTTTAGATATACTTAAAGAAGCATTGTTTAGTTTTCAACTTGAAAGAGATACTTTTACTAGTACTCCTTATGAGATTGCTTTAATAGTTAGTGCAAGTACAAATACTGAGCTTATTTATGCATCAATGGACTGGGAAGAAGTAAGTAGATAAATAAAAAATAATAATTATGTCAGTAGGAAATTTAAAAGATTATGGTAATAAAGGAAATAACTTTCCTTTTCAATTGAAAACTTTACAAGGGCTTTCAATACCTCAGTATAGAAACTTAAGAACTCTTTACTTATTTGATAATAATCCGTCAACATTAGAGTCTTTAATTAATGCAGAATTTGCTAATGCACCTGATTCATATTTAGTGTCCCAGAATGTATTCTTTGATGGTTCAACAAATACATTTGCAGCATTTATAACATTTGCTACTTTATAATGAAAAGATTATTTCTATGTTCTTTATTGCTAGTATTTGTTACTTCTTGTTCACTAGAAAGAAGATTGGAGAAATACTGTCCACTATGTACACAAAAAGATAGTACAGTATATATAACTCAAATTAGAGATACTACAATTAAGATTCCTGGAGAAACTGTATATATAGAAGATACATTATTCTGTGATTCATTAGGTAATGTATATGCTTCTAGACTAGCTGAAAAAGATGGTACTATTATTAAACTACAATCAAGAGTAAGAGATAATAAATACAAAGTAATTGCCCGTGTAGATACTGTATACAAGACAGTTAAAGGCAATACAATTTACAAAACCAAACTTGTAACAAAAACTCAAAAGCCACAAAAAATAAAATATATCCCGGGTTGGGTCAACTTCCTAGCATGGTTGGGTGGAATATGGTTAATAATTATTATATTATATATTATATACCGTCTGATTAAAGCTCAAATACCTACATTATGAGAACAAATATAACACTGGCAGTTTTGACAATTTCATCTTTCTTTGCACCTATTCAATTAATGGCAATAATTTTAATGTTTATAATCTTTGTAGATACAGTTGTTAAACTAATATCTCTTAAAAAAATAACTAAAGAAACTAAGAGAAAATACAGAGATGTATTTAAATCTAGAATCCTTAGACAAGGATATGTTTACAAAGCCCTGGGTTATTATATTACTGCGGGTGTTGTATTCCCATTAGACTACTATGCACTTACTCCATTCATTAATGGATTACTAAAGTTTTTAAACTTTGATTTTGTAATTGCTGTTCCGGCAATACTTACAAATATTTTACTTGGCATATTCTCAATTATAGAATTAGCTTCAATCAATGAGAACTGGTTTGATATTACAGGTAACAATGTACTTAATAAAACATGTGATACTGTAAAGAAACTAAGAAAAGGTTTAAAAGACGCATCAGACACTTATAAAGACATCAAGAACTAATGAAACTAGATATTAGTAAAATAGTACAAGCGAGATTAGACAAAGATCAGTTCTATGCTGAAGAGTCTAAGAAGACACAAATCTATCTGCATCATACAGCAGGTGGAGGCAATGCAGTAGCTGTATCACGGTACTGGAATAGTAATGATACAAGAATAGCAACTGCATTTGTTATTGGGGAGAATGGAGACATTGTACAATGCTTTTCATCTAAACATTGGGCTTGGCATTTAGGTATTGATTCAGAAGACTTTACTAAGAATGGTGCAAAGTATCAGAACCTTAATAAACTTTCTGTAGGTATAGAAGTGTGTAACTGGGGTCCATTAAAACTCCGCAATGGTAAATACTATAACTATGTAAATGGTGTAGTTAAACCTGAGAATGTTACAACACTAGAGACACCATTTAAAGGTACCAAATATTGGTACAAGTATTCAGATGCACAGATAGAATCTTTAAGACAATTGGTAGAGTATTTATGTGAAACATATGATATTCCCAAAACTTATAGATCAGAAATCTGGGCTATTGATAAAGAAGCATTCAAAGGAGTACCTGGAATCTACACACATAATTCTGTAAGAAAAGACAAGAGTGATATGTATCCAGATCCTAAAGTAATAGAAATGTTAAAAAACCTATAATATGAAATTTAGAAACTCTTGGAAATCATCTGCTAAGCAATGGGATAAAATAATGATTAGAATAAGATTATCATCATTAGATATATTTACATTTGAAATGGACATATCAAGAAACTTTTATTTACTTACAATATTAAATTTGACTATTAAGAATAGATAATATTATTTAATCTTCTCTAAGTAACATGATCCGGGTATATACTATACCTGGATTTTTTATTTAAACTTGTTTTATTTAAACTTATTTTATATATATTTGTGTAAACTAATGTAAATTAATACACTATGGAAACAACAAACCAACAACCGGAAATGGAGATGACTCCAGAACAATTAGAAGAGCAAAAAGAAAGAATGCTTGAGTTTTATAAAACTTCAATGCCATACTTAAAAGCTCAATTAGATTATGAAAAATTGTTATTAGAAATTGATGAAGCAAGATTTAAAAGATCAAGTATCCAATATCAATTTGCTATGATGATGAATCCTCCACAAGATGAAGAGGAAGATTTAGAAAATGATCAACCAGAAACTGCTACTAAATCAGAAAGCAGAAAACTTAAAAGAGGATAGTCATGGCATTAGTTAACCAAGTACAGAAGCGTGTAAAAATGCCAAAGTGGGAGGTTGTAAAATTTCAGATACTCACTCATTGTTATGTAAATAGAATAACAATGAGTGATTCTGATCTTAATTGCTTAACTCTTTTAAGTTTTAATCAACCAATTGAACTTACAAGTTTTTGTTATGATGCATCTTCAGAAGAAGAACCAATCTTTAAATCAGCACAAACTGTAAGGAATTGTATAAATAAAGCTGAGAAAACTGGATTAGTTATTAAAGATCAAACTAATAAAAAACAAATACTAGTTAATCCAAATTTAAAAATTCAAACTGAAGGTGTTATACTTTTAGACTTTAAGTTTCTAAGCAATGAATCCCAAGAAAGCAAGTAGACTTTACAAATCTTTTGCAGAAGACAATAATTATGAAGAACATTTAGTTGAAAATGCTATTGAGTTTTACTATAAACATTTAAGAGATATACTTAGTAATTTAAAATATCCAAGAATAAATGTTGATGGTTTAGGTCATATATATGCTAAACCTACAATTGTAGATAAAACAATAAATAAACTATATAAAGTTTTAGATGGACATGATACGTCTACATTTAATGCATACCACAACAAAAAAGCAATGGAATTAAAACTTGATAATTTATTAAAACTTCAACAAAAAATTTTAGAGCAAAAGGAAAAGAAAACAAATTTTTTTAAAACTAAAAATAATGAAGAACGTACTTAATCTTATCTGGCAAAACAGATCACAAATATTTGAGGGAATTAAAAACTCAGTTGTTAGAGATGAGACTGTAGAAGAAATCTCTAGACTTAGATATGACATCTGTGATGAGTGTCCAGAAAAAGGTAAGAAGTGTGCGGTAAAGGGTACAGCTCCATGCTGTAATGAATGTGGATGCTCTCTTGCTTTTAAAACTAGATCACTATCATCATCATGTCCATTAGGTAAATGGGATGCTTTAATTACTGAAGAACAAGAAGAAGAATTAGAGAAACTATGAGTATAGTATTTAATGCCAAGGATCATAGCTATAGAAGCAATGACGGCTCAGAGATTAATTGGATAAGTGTAACTACTTTGGTATCACATTTTAAGATACCTTTTGATGCTGAGAAAGTAGCAAAGAAGGTTTGTAAGAATAAAAGATCTAAGTGGTACGGCTATACTCCAAAAGAAATTGTAACTATTTGGAATGCTGAATCAGAAAGAGCAATGTCTCTTGGTACTTTTTATCATAACCAAAGAGAAGCTGACTTATGTGCTTTAGCTTCAATAGAAAGAGAAGGTATAACTGTACCTGTATTTAAACCAACAGATTTAAATGATGGTATTAAGTTAGCACCATCACAAAAACTAGAACCAGGCGTGTATCCAGAGCATATGGTTTATCTTAAATCAGCAGGCATCTGTGGTCAGTCAGATCTCGTAGAAGTAGTTAATGGTAAAGTAAACATTATTGACTATAAAACTAATAAAGAGATTAAGACTGAATCTTACAAAGATTGGGAGGGGGTGTCTGAAAAAATGCTCTCTCCTGTATCTAGTTTAGATGATTGTAATTTTAATCACTACAGTCTGCAGTTAAGTATCTATATGTACATGATACTAAAGCATAACCCTAAATTACAACCCGGGAAAATGTTTATCCATCATATAGTATTTGAAACAGATGGTTTAGATAAATATGGATACCCTTTAACTAGTTATGATGATAATGGAGATCCAATTGTTAAAGATGTAGTGCAGATGGAAATACCATATTTAAAAGATGAGGTAATTGCAATTATGCACTACCTACATGATAACAGAGATAAAATTAAAAAGAAATGATAGTAAAACTATTTGATATACAGAATGGTAAAGTAATTCCCACAGAACATTGCTATACTCTAAAGGCTCTTAAAATGGTTATGGATAACTATCCTGATAACTATATCAAGATATATCAGTACTTATTCTATATGACTTGTCCTAATCCAGATTTAAATCCATTCTTTTATACTCCGGATTTAGATAAAGAGTCTTTAATTCTAGATCAAATAGAAGCAGACTTCTCTACTGAAGATGAAGATATATACATAGCACTGCAGTTCTGCCAGAGAATGTATGAGACTCCTACATCCAGAGCATACAAAGGAATTGCATCCATGTTAGATAGATTAGGTAGATATATGGAAACTACACCTATTACACACGGGCGTGATGGTAATATTACTGCTTTAGTAAATGCTGCTAAAAACTATGAGGCAATTAGAGCATCTTTCAAAGGAGCTTATAAAGATCTACAAGAAGAACAATCTAGTAGAGTAAGAGGTGGTATTGGAATGGCATATGATCAGTAATGGAGATATTTGAAAACATACCAACTTATGATAATGGAACTTGGACTGTTACAGACTTTTCTTCAAGAGAAGAGTTTGCCAAGTTTTTAAGAGACTTATTTAAAGAACCAGGTAAATATAACTTTGATGAAACTAGCTTATTATTTAATGCTGAATCCAGAAAGTTCAGACAAGACGGATATTACTGCGACTCTCCATTTAAATCCAAAGATTTTATCAATTACTGGGATGAACAAAAACTCAGATGTAGGAGAGGAGTTATCTATAAATCAGAAGACAACATATGGTACCTTACTAGAGACTATTACATGTGGCTTAACTTCCTACCAATATTTGATAAAGAACAGCAAATTTTTGACTTTGCCAAAATACGGGATGCACAGTATCACATGGCCCTCTATGAACTATTGGCAGAACTCAACTACAAGCATGTAGCTATTCTTAAGAAACGTCAGATAGCTTCCTCTTACTTTCATATGGCTAAGCTTTTAAACCAGATATGGTTTGAGTCTGGGGTCACATTAAAGATAGGAGCAAGTCTTAAAGACTATATAAATGAGAAAGGCTCTTGGAAATTCTTAGATGAATATGCTGCATTCTTAAATGAACATACTGCTTGGTATAGACCAATGACTCCACACAAGGTAATGATGTGGCAACAGAAGATAGAAGTTAGAAAAGGAGATAGAAAGAATGAGGTTGGTCTCAAAGGTACTATGCAAGGTATGTCATTTGAGAAAGATCCAACAAATGGTGTAGGGGGTCCGGTAAAGTTCTTTTTCCATGAGGAGGCAGGTATTGCTCCTAAGATGGATCAGACATATGAGTATATGAGACCAGCAATGAGATCTGGTTTAATTACTACAGGTATGTTTATAGCTGCAGGCTCAGTAGGGGATTTATCTCAGTGTAACCCTCTTAAGGATATGATCCTGAATCCTACTTCAAAAGATATTTATGCTGTAGAAACTAATTTAATAGACAGTAAAGGAACAGAAGGTCTCTCAGGTTTGTTTATTCCTGAGCAATGGTCTATGCCACCACATATAGACCAATATGGTAATTCACAAGTAGAAGAAGCTTTGATTGCCCTGGAAGAGCAATTTGAAAAATGGAAGAAAGAATTATCTCCAGAAGATTACCAGTTAAGGATATCTCAGCACCCTAGAAATATTGAAGAGGCATTTGCACATAGATCAGTATCTGTATTCCCTCCACATTTAGTAGCAGCACAAAGAAGAAGAATAGAAGAGAAGGAATATGCATATGAATTCTTAGATATATTCTATGATGAGAATGGTAAACCTGCTGTAAGAGAAACAACTAAACTCCCAATTATGGAGTTTCCTGTATCTAAAAAACTAGAAGATAAAACAGGAACATTAGTAGTTTGGGAAAGACCAATTAAAGATCCAACCTTTGGTCAGTATTATGCATCTATTGACCCCGTGTCAGAAGGTAAGACAACTACCTCAGAATCACTGTGTTCTATTTATGTAATGAAAGCTCCAGTTGAAGTAACTAAGGTAACTGGCGTAGAAACAGAGACTTATCTAGAACAAGATAAAATAGTTGCAGCATGGTGCGGTAGGTTTGATGATATTAATAAAACTCATCAAAGATTAGAACTAATAATAGAATGGTATAATGCTTGGGCATTAATAGAAAGTAACATATCTCTTTTTATTCAATACATGATATCTAGAAAGAAACAAAGATATCTTGTACCAAAAGGACAGATTATGTTCCTTAAAGATCTTGGTGCAAATACTAACGTTTATCAGGAGTATGGTTGGAGAAACACGGGTAACTTATTTAAAGCTCACATGCTTAGTTATGTTATTGAGTATTGCAAAGAAGAGCTAGATACAGAAACAAAACCAGATGGAACAATAGTAAGAACTAAATATGGAATAGAAAGAATTCCAGATCCCATGTTAATCAAAGAGATGCAAGAATATGTAGAAGGACTCAACGTGGATAGACTTGTAGCATTTACTGCTTTAGTTGCATTTATGAGGATTCAGCAATCAAATAGAGGATATGCTAAAAGAACAATCATGGATGATGCAGCTAAAAACTTGCAAAAGTCAGAAAAAATGTTTAAATTAAATAGTAGTCCATTTAGGCATATGGGCAGCAACCGTGGATTAACAAATGGGTCAGTGTTTAAAAAATCCCCATTTAAAAATATAAAATAACTATGCAAGTATATAACGCATTACAGTTAAAAAAAGGTGCTAAAGTAGAGCAGAATAGAATGGGTAGTATTACCCAACCTTTGCAGTTTTTATCTAAAAAAGATAAAGATCCAGAATGGGCTGCTTGGAACTTAGACTGGTTAGAATGGAATGGTCTTAAGCAAATCAGAAGAAATGCAAGAAGACTAATGAAAAACTATAAGCTTGCAAAAGGTATTATTGATAGATCTGATTATATAATTGAAGAAGATAATGAATATAAAGATATAGTAGAATTATTAACTAGAGAAGAAGCATCAGCATTAGAGTTAAAGTTCTATCCAATTATTCCAAATGTTATTAATGTCTTAGTAGCTGAATTTGCTAAAAGATCAACAAAGCTTACATACAAAACCATTGATGAGTATTCATATAATGAAATGCTTGAGCAAAAAAGAAAAATGGTAGAAGACACTTTGATGTCTCAAGCACAAGTTAAAATTTCAGCAGCTCTTATAGAACAAGGATTAGATCCTCAATCAGAAGAAGCTCAACAACAATTAAATCCAGAACAATTAAAAAGTCTTCCTGAAATAGAGCAATTCTTTAAAAAGGATTATAGATCTATGGTAGAGCAATGGGCTTCACATCAGCATAAAGTGGATGTAGAAAGATTTAAAATGGATGAGCTAGAAGAAAGAGGCTTTAGAGACATGCTTATCACAGATAGAGAATTCTGGCATTTCCATATGATGGAAGATGACTATGAAGTAGAGCTCTGGAATCCTGTAGTTACTTTCTATCACAAGTCTCCGGATGTAAGATATATATCTCAAGGTAACTGGGTAGGTAAGATAGATATGTTAACTGTATCAGATGTAATAGATAAGTATGGTTACATTATGACTGAAGAACAGTTAAAAGCTTGTGAGGCTATTTATCCAATTAGATCTGGTGGTTATATTGTTGGAGGATATCAAAATGATGGTACATATTATGATGGAACTAAATCACATGAATGGAATGTCAATATGCCATCTCTTGCATATAGACAATATACTACTGCTAGAGCCAATTCTATTATGGATGGCGGTGATATTATAAACCAGATATTATCACAAGGAGAAGATTACTTTGACCAAGGTACTGCATACTTACTTAGAGTAACTCAAGCATATTGGAAGTCTCAAAGAAAAGTTGGTCACCTTACTAAGATTACAGAAGAAGGTGAAGTAACTAATGAGATTGTTACTGAAGACTACAAAGTAATTGATAAACCAATATATGATACTAGATTATTTAATAATAAAACAAAAGATAATTTAGTATTTGGAGAACACATTGATTGGATTTGGATTAATGAAGTATGGGGAGGAATTAAAATTGGACCAAACATTCCTTCATTCTGGGGTATGAATAATCCAGGTGGGTTCTCTCCTATATATATCGGTATCCAAAAAAATAAAATTGGACCATTAAAGTTTCAATTTAAAGGAGATCAAAGTTTATATGGATGTAAACTTCCTGTAGAGGGTTCTGTATTCTCAGATAGAAATACAAAGTCTACAGCACTAATAGATTTAATGAAACCATACCAGATTGGATATAACATTGTAAATAATCAGATTGCAGATATCTTAGTAGATGAACTTGGTACTGTTATTATGTTAGATCAAAACTCTTTACCTAGGCACTCATTAGGTGAAGATTGGGGTAAAGGTAATTATGCTAAGGCTTATGTAGCAATGAAGAATTTCCAAATGCTACCTCTTGATACATCTATTACAAATACAGAGAATGCATTAAACTTTTCTCATTTCCAGAAACTTGATCTAGAACAAACAAATAGATTAATGTCCAGGATTCAGCTTGCTAATTACTTTAAACAACAAGCATATGAAGTAATTGGGGTTAATCCACAAAGAATGGGGCAACAGTTATCACAGCAAACCGCTACAGGAGTAGAGCAAGCTGTTGCAGCATCTTATGCGCAAACTGAAATATTCTTTATTCAGCACTGTGATTACTTAATGCCAAGAGTACATCAGATGAGAACTGATTTAGCTCAATATTATAACTCTACTAAACCATCTACAAGATTAACATATATCACAGGAGCAGATGAGAAAGTTAATTTTGAAATTAATGGTACAGATCTTTTAATGAGAGATCTTAATATCTTCTGTAGTACAACTGCAAATCATAGATCTATTCTTGAGCAATTAAAACAAATGGCAATTCAGAATAATACTACAGGAGCATCTATTTACGATCTTGGTAAGATTATGCAATCTGAGTCAATTGCTGAAGTTAATACAGTACTTAAAGCATCTGATCAAAAACAACAAGCTCAGAAACAACAAGAAATGCAAAGTCAACAGCAAATGCAACAAGAACAACTTCAAAAACAACAAGAGATTGAGCAAATGAAGATTGATGCACAAGCTGCTGAGAAAGAAAAAGATAGACAAAGAGATATCTTAGTTGCCGAAATTAGAGCTGCTGGTTATGGTTCTATGTCTGATGTTAATCAAAACATGATGTCAGACTATAATGATGCCATGAAAGAGATTAGATCAAGTGAACAATACCAACAACAAACAGATTTGCAAAGAGAAAAAGAAGTAAATAGAATGTCTATTGAATCTCAAAAATCTCAAATTGAAAGAGAAAAAATCCAAGCGCAGAGAGATATAGCAGATAAACAGTTGCAAATTGCACAGGAAAACAAAAACAAATATGATAATAAGAATAATAAAAAATAGACTTAGCTATATAGTCTGAAAAAAAATTTTTTATCATATAAATTTTTGAAGTTTATTGCTTATATTAAATTATAAACAAAACCAACAAACATGGAAGAATTAGAAAAAAATCTTGATGAGAATCAAGTGCAAGATTCTACAACGGTAGGTCAAGCAGATGTAAACATTGATGAGATCTTTGGAATGCCAGGAGCTGACAGTGTTATGCTACCAGCAGAAGAAGAGAAACCAAAGTCTATGTTTTCTAAAGAAACAGTAGACACCACGTTCCTTGACACGCCTGCTTCTAAAGAAGAAGCAGCAAATAAAGAAGTAGTTAATGAAACTATAGCTGAGTTAGATAATCTAATTTCTCAGGAAGAAGATGCCGGTAATAAAGGAAGACCAAAAGTTGATAAATCAGGTCTTGCTGAATTAGCAGTAAAAATGATTGAGGAAGGAACTCTTATTCCTTTTGATGATGATAAACCATTAGAGGAATATACTACAAAAGATTTCCGTGAACTATTTGAAGCTAACTTTCAGGAAAGAGAAAATGCAGTTAGAGAGAATACTCCAAAAGAATTTTTTCAATCATTACCTGAAGAACTTCAAGTAGCTGCAAAATATGTTGCAGATGGTGGACAAGATCTTAAAGGTTTGTTTAGAACTCTTGCGCAAGTAGAAGAGATGTATGAACTAGATACATCCAATGAGTATGATCAAGCTGAGATTGCAAGACAATACTTACATGCTACACAGTTTGGAACTGCAGAAGAAATTGAAGCTGAGATTCAAGATTGGCATGAAATGGGGAAACTTAAACAAAAAGCTGACCAGTTCAAACCAAAGTTAGATAGAATGCAAGAAGAAATTGTAGCTAGAAAACTTGCAGAACAAGAGTATAAGAAAGAACAACAAGCAGCTCAAGCAAAAGCTTATCAAGATAATGTATACAATACACTATCTGCTGGCGAACTAGGAGGTCTTAAATTAGATAGAAAAACTCAAAGTATTTTATTCTCAGGATTAGTTCAACCTAACTACCCTTCAATTTCTGGTAAACCTACTAACTTACTTGGGCACTTATTAGAGAAGTATCAGTTTGTAGAACCAAGACACGATCTTATTGCAGAAGCACTTTGGTTACTTGCAGATCCAGATGGATATAAATCTAAAGTTAAAGATCAAGGAGGTAAACAAGCTGTAGAAAAAACTGTAAGACAATTGAAGACAGAACAGTCTAGAAAAATTACTTCTTCTGTAAATGATGATAGAGAATATGATTCTAAAACAAAAACAAGTAAACCACAAAGAACTATCTCTAGAAATAATATGTTCAAGAGATTTTAATTAAGTAACAATAAAAACAAATATAAAAATGGCAACTCCAATTTTAAACAATGGGATATTCCTAAGAGACACAGCCTACCAAGCGTCATCGCATGTAGACTCTTATCACTTAGTGAATATGTTAAAAGATGCTGAACCTATGGATTTAGGTCCAGTAGACCTTTGGGCTATGGCTCAAAAAGTAGAAATGCCGCTTTACCAGCTTTCTAGCTTTGGTGGCAAAAATGTAATTATGGTTGATAATGCTCGTGGAGAGTATAAGTGGCAGACCCCTGTCTCTACAGATCTTCCATATATTCTTGAGGATATTGAACCACTTAACACATTTAAAGGTGTTGATGGAAGTACCTTCAGAATTAAATTAAGCCGCAGAGAATTTGGACATGGTGATATCATCACTTATGACAAATACAATGGGGTTGAGATGTACATTACAGATGAGGATATCCTCAACTTAGGTGACGGTTATGTTTACACTGTACAGTTGGTAAACAACGATAACAACAGATTCCTTGATAACAGATTCTTGGCTAATGGTACAAGATTCTTTAGAAAAGGTTCAGCAAGAGGTGAATATGGTGAAAGATTCTCTGACATCATTACTCAAGCTGGATTCCGTGAATACTATAACTTTGTTGGTGGTGCTGAAGCTCACGTACATTATTCTATCTCTTCTAGAGCAGACTTAATGATCAAAGGTGGTATGAATGCAGATGGTACAGTTCCTGTAACTGAGATCTGGAGAACATTTGACAAAAATAACTTAGACCCATCAATCACATCTTTAGAGGATATGGTTAAAGTTATGGGTAAAGACGCTGTTAAAAAAGCATTTGACAATGGAGATCTTTCTAGAACTTTCTTGACAAATATGGAAGCAGCTCACCTTTCTAAAATTGCAACTGACATTGAGACTTACTTAATGTGGGGACAAGGAGGTAAAGTTCGTCAAGATGGTCCAGATGATATCAGATTGTCTGTTGGACTTTGGCAACAGTTGAACAACGCGTTCAAAAGAGTATACAACAAAAATAACTTTACTCTTGACTTATTCCGTGGAGAAATCTATAACTTCTTCAATGGTAAAGTTGAGTTCCAAGGACCAGATCCAAAAAGATCTCTTATTGTACAAACTGGTATGGGTGGTATGCGTATGGTTAATGAGGCCATTAGACAAGAAGCTATCGCATCAGGTTTGTTAATTCAGGCTGCTGATATTGGTGCTATCACTGGTAAAGGTATGGACTTGAACTTTGGATTTGCTTATACTTCATATGTAATTCCGTTCTTGGCAAATGTTAAGTTTGTTCTTAACCCAGCATTTGACAATGTTCATACAAATGATATTGAGAACCCAATCATTGATGGTTTCCCATTATCTTCTTATAGCTTTATCATCTTTGATATCACTGATAACACTAATGATAACATCTTTATGTTGAAACTTTCTTGGGATAACCAATTGAAGTGGTGGTACCAAAATGGTACTATGGACTACATGGGAAGAACTCAAGGATTCCAGTCTTCTGGACAATTCAACGGGTACCGTGTGATGATGTCTCAAACAATGCCAGCTATTTGGGTAAAAGACCCAACTAAAGTCTTGAAAATTGTTATGAGAAACCCAATCACCGGAGGCTCTCTATAATAGATCAAAGTATGAGAGGGAGAGTAATATCTCCCTCTTTTTACTTATTTTTAAATTTTAAAACCAACAAAAAATGGAAAGTACAGGATTTACAATGGTAGAACTTAATAAAGCAGCTACCGCAAGAAAAACAGCTATTGCTGTAAGAACGTTCTTTGATAGAAACTCATCTAACATGGGATTAGAAATTTATGAACAAGTATTGTTTGATGGTGTAAAGCACCATGAGCAATTAGCTTGTTTAGAAGTTAATGGAGTAATTAGATATATCACAGGTCTAAATGAATTTGCACCTGAGATTAAAACATTACCAGAAGATCAAAGAAAAGCAAAAATCAGAGAAATCAGAACAGCAGTTGCTGAGCTAGAAAGAGAACTAGCAGCAAATGTTCTTGATATTGAAGATAAAGATTTTTGGAATAAAGTAAAATTACTTGGTCCAAATAACAAAGATTTCTGGAATAAAATAGATATTAAATGTGGTAATGAGCCATTATATCTAGATCCAAAAGATCCTTTTGATAGAATTAAAATTTATGCTATTGAAGCTGGAGGATTTTCAATTATAGCAAAAAGCTATGAAGATGCAAGATCAAAAGCTAAACCGCCTAAATTTTATTTAGATAAAGAAGAAGAAACTGTGATGATCAGAACTGAGTACAAGAAAATGCGTAACAAAGCACTTTCTGAGTTGCAGAAGTTATTTGATAAGAACAGTACAAAACTATTCTATGTTGCTAAAGTTGTAGATATTAACAGCACGCAGTATAGAAAATCTACTCCAAATGATGTCCTTTATGAAAACATGGATATGTACATAAATGGTGAAGGTGGAGAAAGCAACAAAGAAAGAGCAGCAAAATCTTTCATGGATGCAGTAAATATGGATATGGAAACACTAAAAATTAAATCAGTTGTTCGTGATTCCGTATTTTTTAAGTATATTATTAGTAAGGCAGATGGTCATATTTATCATGCTAAGTCAAATAGCTTACTTGGTAGAAATGTATCAGATGTTGTGGAGTACTTGAAGAACCCACTTAATGAGGATGTTCTTAAAGATCTTACAACTTCTGTTGAAAAACTATGGAACTCATAAAATTAAAATAAAATGGCAACTAAAAAAATAATTAAAAAACCACTAATGAAAAAAGGCGGTGCAAAAAAACCTTTAAGAAAAGCTCAACCTGGTATTCAGGTTGGACCATATGCTGCTTCTGATTTACCACCAGCATCAAAAGATAAAAATATATATTCTGGACCAATCAATGAAAAAGAAACAAAGGCCATGGATGAAAGATATCCATCTACAGTTGGTAAAGCTCCTATAATGGAAGGACAAGGAACTAAGAAAACAGGATATATTAGTCCTAAAGGTGTAGAAGCATATTATAGAAGAAATGATGAAAATTATTTAAGATCAAATGACCCAAATGTTCAAAGTTGGAATAAAGTAAAAAATGAAAACAAGGATGGCGAATATTATCCAACAACTAATAATCCAGATTTTAAAAAAGGAGGTTCTATGAAAAAAATGAAAACTGGTGGTATGGTTAATTCAAATGCTAAAGTACAGGCAATTAAAAAAGCTGGTAGTAAAGGTGTTAAGTCTGGAACCAATCCTAAAGCATCTGCATCTAAAGTAGCAAAAGGTAAAGTTGGTGGAACTAGTGTTGCTCCTAAAAATGCTGTTCCTAAAGCTAAATATGGTATGACAATGAAATCAGGTGGTGCTAAACCTAAAGCAATGTATGGAGCTTCTATGAAACCAGGCATGATGAAAATGGGTGGTACTAAAAAGAAATAGTCATGCCTAAAGATTCTTGCTATCATAGTGTAAAAGCGCGGTATGCTGTGTTTCCTTCAGCAAGGGCTTCTCAAGCTATTGCCAAATGCCGTAAAGGTAAAGGTCAAGTAAGAAAAACTGAGAAGGGTGCAGAGCTAAAAAGATGGCAAGCAGAAAAGTGGCAAGATACTAAATCAGGAAAAGCTTGTGGTGCCGGTGGTAAAAATGAATACTGCCGGCCTACAAAAAGAGTATCTAAAGATACACCAAAAACAAAATATGAACTATCTCCTTCTAAACTAGCTGCTAAGAAAGCTGAGAAGTCAAGAGTAGGAATGGGTAGAAGAGTTAAAAATGTATAGTTATGGCAATTAAAAAAACAACAAAATCAACACCAGCTAAGAAGTCATCTTCTTCAGTTGGTATTTCTATTTTAGGTGGTAGCAAAGCAGACATGAGAAAATGGGAAATTGAATCTGCTATGTCTACATTACAAAGAGCTGCTGAGATTCAGAAGAATGCTAAGCTCATGAATGATGTAAAAAGACTTGCTGCTGAAAAAGCAAAAGAATTTAATAGTATTGCTGCTGGTAAAAAGTTTTAATAATGGCACAGGCAAAAACAAAGAAAGTAAAAGTTACTGCCGGTGGAGAAAAACATGTAGTCTACAAGAAGACTACAAAAAAAGGTGAAGGGAAGATTGGCCATATAATGGTTAATCATCCTACTAAAGATAAAGGTCAGTGGGATACAATTGATCTTACTGCAAAAGGTAAAGCCAAGACAGTTGCGCAGGGTGTAGCTGCTACAAAGAAATGGCATAAGGATAACCCTGATTATAAATATAAAGGAAAAGGAAATGGCAAAGTCTCCAGCATGGCAAAGAAAAGAAGGTAAGAATCCAGAAGGAGGTCTTAATGCTAAAGGCGTAGCATCTTACAGAGCAGCTAATCCCGGAAGTAAACTTAAGACAGCTGTTACTACTAAACCATCAAAACTAAAAGCCGGAAGTAAAGATGCTAACAGAAGAAAAAGCTTTTGCGCTAGAATGTCTGGGATGAAGAAAAAACTAACAAGCTCAAAGACAGCTAATGATCCTGACTCAAGGATTAATAAGTCTTTAAGAAAGTGGAATTGTTAATTTTAATATATAGATTATGAAAACTTGTAAAGTGGGTTGTGGCAAAATGAAAGCTGGAGGCCCTGTTAAGAAAGTAAAAAAGATGGCTAAAGGTGGTGCCGCAGATTATAATTATGGTATTCCATTAAATGGTTTACCAATGCGACCTACTAATGGTAATACGGATATTTCTAAAAATCAAATGGGAACTAATCCTACTATGAAGAAAGGTGGAATGGTTAAGAAAATGGCTAAAGGAGGTTTTCCAGATTTGAATAAAGATGGTGAAATAACTAAAGCTGATATTCTTAAAGGAAGAGGAGTATTTAAGAAAGGTGGTACAAAAAAATATCAAGGTGGTGGAAATACTGGTGAAAATCCAAATCCATCTGGAAAAAGCATTGGTAAGCAAGCCGGTGTATTTGGTGGAGCACTTGCTGCTTTAGTTGGTTTAACTAGAGAAGAAGGTATTCAACGTAGAGCTCAAAAAGCCGAAGAGAGATACAAAAAAAGACAAGAAAAAAAGCAAGCTAAAGTAGAAGCTAAAAATATGCCTAAAAGCAGAATGGGTGGAATGACAAAATCTAAAAAGAAATAATCATGTGTAGCTGTAGAAATAAAGGTAAAGTAAAAAAGTAAGTCATGGCAACTAAGAAGGTTACTGCAAAATTTGGTGCATCTGTAAAAGTACAGAGAGGATATCCTGGTAAAATTAGATCTTCCAAAGATCAGGGATATACTCCTGTTGGAGAAAGAGAACCTGACAGAACTAAGTTTAAGAAAGGTGGATCAACTGATAAGAAGTGGATTCAGAAAGCAATTAATCCTGCACATAAAGGATATTGTACACCTATGACTAAACCTACTTGTACTCCTAAGAGAAAGGCTCTTGCAAAAACTTTAAAGAAAATTGCTAAAAATAAATAGTAATGTTAAATAGTACTATAACTGTAAAGATTAAACAACGGCTAAATAAATTAGATAGCCAGGACTATGACAACTTAGAATGTTGGCAGATAGTCGAGGCATTTAATAAAGCCCAAGTAGAGTGGTCTAGAAGACAGTTGCATGGTATTAATGTAGTTAAAGAAGGTGATGAGCAATCTACCAGAAGAAAAGATGATTTACAAGTTCTTCTTAATAAAACTACTATAACTAATTTAACAGATAAAGGAGACTATTCATTTTTAAGTATCCCTGGAAATTATCTTCAATGGAAAAGAGTAGATGTATTTGCTCAGAAAGATTGTTGTGATAAAAGAAGAATGGTAATATATCTTGCTGAAGAAGCAAATGTATCTATACTTTTAAGAGACAAATTAAAGCAACCTAGTTTTGAATGGGCTGAAACATTTGCTACTCTTATAGATGATAATATAAATATCTACACAAACGGAGAATTTAATATTCCGGAAGTTCAACTTACATACTATAGACAACCTAGAAAGATTCAAATTCAGGGATGTGTAGACCCTTATACTAATTTACAATCTTCTGTTAATGTTACATGTGAGTTTAAAGATGATATAATAGAAGTAATAATTGATGAAGCAGTTAGTATACTAGCTGGAGATATTGAGTCTGGAAACCAATTCTCTAGAGGTACAGAAACTGCAGAACGTAACAACTAATAAAAATGGAAAAACCTAGAATGTTAAAAAGAGATGCTATGACATCAGCATCTTATTCAAGTGCTCCGACAGGAGGATCTGCAAATTGTGATACAATGACAGCAGCTTGTGTATCAGAATTAATGAATGCTGCAACTAGTATTCATAAACTTCACTTAAAAGTAAAAGGGACCGGATCATATGCTGCTCATAAAGCACTTAATGAATTATATGATGCACTACCTGGACATGCCGATGATCTTGCTGAAGGATATCAAGGAGCATCAGAAAAATTACTTGACTATAAAGAGTCAGCTCCAAGAACATTGAATACAGTAGAAGAAGGTATAGCATATCTTAGAGATATGTATCAAATGATTAATAGCCTACAAGCTAAAATGCCTTACTCTGAAATTGTAAATTCATTGGATACTGTAAAAGATACTATTAACTCCGGAAAGTACAAATTACTTTTCTTAAAATAATTTTGGAGTTACAGATATTTTTACTATATTATAATATATATGTTTAACTAAAATTTAAAAAAATGGCTTATTTTAATCATGCGTTTAAGAAAACGTTTCTTGCTACAGGAGCTAACATTGTTGGAGTTCCGATCACAGATCCTTCTGGAAATTCTTTAGGTAATGCTAGTGCAACTGGTGGTTATATGACTACAGGTAGTTTACCAACTTATGCTTTAAATCAAATTGCTGCTGCATCTACTCCAATCAATGGTAACTATGAGAACAACTATGTTGGTCTATTTACTAGAGATTTGATTTCTGCAACTCCTGGTGATCTTGCATCTTGTTGTCCACTTTACTTAGTAGGTTCTGCTATCTACTGCCAAGACAGAATTAGTCCTTTCTTAGGTGGATACCAAGAGACTAACAAATCTAAACTTATCAATCCTAGATATGTATCTAGATTCTATAGTGTAGATTCTTGTCTTCCTACTAATAATGTAGTACACGTTGGTTCTACTTATGCTAGTGTTGGTGGTGGTGTTCTTACACTTGATGCTGGTTCATTGGTTGGTGGTACTGGTTATACTAATGGTACTTCTACAACTATTGTAACAGGTGGAAGTGGAGAAGGATTAATCGTAGAAATTACTGTTGCAGCTAATGCAGTTACTGCTGTTAGTGTTCTTTCTCCAGGTAAAGGATATACTATTGGTGATACATTAACTATTGTTGGTGGTAACAATGATGCTACTATTGATGTGTTAACTGTTACAGCTCCAATTGATCCAGTTATCCCTGGAACAAACTGTTGTAAAGAATTCTTATGTGGTGAGACTTATAATCTTCGTTTAGATGTTAAAGGTTCTCCTGCATTAAGATTCTTAGATCACAATGCATACTATACTGCTACAGCTTACACAGGATGTTGTCCAGCAGGAGCTATTGCTCCAGTTGCAGTTGACTCAACTGAGGTAATGATCCTTTGGGCTAATGACTTATTAAACTCTCCAATTGTATCTCCATTCATTCAGATTGCTATTCAAGATGAGGCTGGTGTTATTTGGTATGCTCCAGGAACAAATGCTGCTTTCTTAGCTTCAGTTGGTGCTGGTACTTGGGATAACTATGTATCTCCAGGACATGTCGTAGGTGCATGTGCTGGTTTAATTCTTAATGGTGCTTATGTTGATACAAGATTTGGAGATTGTACTTTCCAAATTTCTGACTTCTATGAGAAACAACCAGTTAATTTATATCCAAGTGAAGTAGATTTAAATGGTGATCCATGTGAATTTACAGGAATTTGTGTTGTTAATGAGTGTTTAGGATCTCAAGCAATGGGTCTTGGAGAATCAGTTCTTAGAGATATCATTCTTTCTGAGTCTTACAGACAAAATTTCTTCTCTTCTGATTTCAGAATCCGGGAAATTACTCAAGGTAACCAAATTGTAAATGCTGTTAACAGACAAGCACTTTACTACAGAACTTACTTACAACACAGTGTCCCTAGATTTAACAATCCATCTGGAACATTTGATAATGATCAATACTTGTTAGAAGTTATCTTTACTGATGCTGGTTCTGCAGCCGCATATGAATTCAATGTTACATCTTGGTTGAGTAATTGTGGAGTATGTGAGCTTGAGAATTTTACTTGCAACTCAACTTGTTCAGCAGTTGCTTTCCCAGCTCTTCCAACTCAGTGCGGAATCTAAGAATTAAAGGTTAATAAATAAATAAAGGGGAGAGAGAGTTTATACTCCTCTCCCTTTTTATTAAAAGAAAGTTATATGGCAAATCATGTATTAAGTTTAGAGGTGCCTCAAGTAATGAATGAATGCATTCTAAAGATACTTGACACAAGTGTATATCAGACAGCAAATCCTGCTATTCCAATAGTATGCCCTACCTTAAATGTTACTGTACCTGGATTTGGTTATTCTAATCAAATTGAAGGAACAGCAATGACCAACTTTGTAAATGATGGTCACATAACTTTAACTGCTTGTGATTTACAATTACAAACAGCAGATTGCGGAACTCAATATTATAATTTACCAGACGGTATTTATATTATAAAATATAGTGTTTCTCCAAATGATCAGGTATATGTAGAGTATAATCATTTGCGAGTAACAAGTGCTTTAAACAAATATTACAAGATTCTTTGTGATATGGATGTTGCAGCATGTGATCCTCCATTTAAAGTAAAACAAAGACTTGAAGAACTAAGATTAATTTTTATGTATCTTCAAGCAGCAAAGTCTAAGGTAGAGTTTTGTCTTGAGCCACAGAAAGGTATGAGCTTATACAACTATGCCGTTAAGCTTTTAAATAAAATGGAATGTAAAAACTGTTAAACCAATAAAAACCAATAAATATGAACGCGTGTCCTAACTGTAAAGCAAAATTATCCTGCGGATGTCAGAAAAGAAAAGCATCTAATGGACAACAAGTATGTGCTAATTGTTTAGCAAAATATGAAGCACAAATAAAAAATAATAAGAATAAAGAAAATACAAATAAGTAATGTGTAGCATAGTTCCAGGTTCATTAACAGTAATAGTATCGGAATGTGATCCGGTTACACAGACATATTCTATTTCTGGAACTATACAAATATATAATAGTTCAACTTTACAAGGTTTAATTGCATTTGGAACAGCTTGTGGACTTGGGGGAACAAGTCCATATGTTGTAAATGGACCTTTCTCTTCAGGAACTATTACAATTCCTTATACTATAACTGGTATTATACCTACTGGTCCATTGGGGTGTATTGTATCTGCAGACATTTATAATACATCAACAGGAACCAGTATTTTATGTGATTCAGCTGAATTAGAGTTTATTGCTGCAGAGCCTTGTTTTACAAGTTTCTTATATTATGAATTTACTAATTGCTGTACAGGAGATGTGCTTTCATTTAGTCCTGGAGATGATAAATTTTTTATTACAATAGATGAAGGTACTTATTTATATACAGGACCAAACTATCAAGGATTAGAATCTAATACTTGTTATACTGTTTCAAATGCATTTACAAATGATCCAGTATTTTTTGGAAACTTACCTCTTGTTCCTGCTAATAGTACAGCAAATTACACAGAAGCTATAGATTGTAATGATACATTAGTATGCCCAGGTTGTGATGTTCCATGCTACAGAGTATATTCTTGTGACGGAGGTGTTCCTCCATTTAATACATATACAGATCTTTCAGATTATCTTGGACAGTTTGTAGAACTAAGTTTAGTTGAAGAACCATCATTAGGATGTTTTTATGTACAGTTAGTTACTACTGGAACTTGCGCTGACTCTGTAGAAGTAGAGATAGTTAGTGAAACATGTAATTGTGAATGTCTTTGTTACACGGTTGTAGGATCAGCAAAAGATATCTATTGGGTAGATTGTAATAATAGTTTACATAATACTACACTAAGTTTACCTGAGTTTCAAATATGCTCTAAAATATATCCTGTAATTGAAGGAGAAGTTGCTGGAACAATACCTGTGGTTAATATTGGCCTTCCTTGTATAAATGATGAATGTCAAACTGGATGCTATAAACTTGAAGATCTTTGTGATGGACTTTTAGATCCTATTTACACTAACAAAGTATCATTAGGAGTATATGCTATTCTAGGGCAAATAGTTGTATTAGATGGTTATCCAGATACTTGCTGGACAGTTACTGAAGTGGCAGAATGTGATTGTGCTATTGATGTTACTGTGCTTCAGGTATATGAAGATTGTATTACATGTAAAAATCCAAGTAAGTATAAATTAACTAATTGTGATAATAGCAATCTTATAGTCTATACAAGTTCAGACTTAAGTGCGTATGTTGGACAAGTAATTATTAGAGAAGATTGTCCTGGATGTTGGTATGTAGAAGAAATAGAAAACATACCGTCAGATACAATTGTTACTGTAACAATAGCTTATATAGATTGTATAGAATGTGCAAGAGAGTATTATGAATTAACAGATTGTACTGGATTTAAAGATCCAATAATTACTTACACAGATCTTAGTCAATACTTAGGTTCTGTAATTAAAATCAAATATTGTCCAGAAACATGTTGGACGGTAAATGCAACTAATGTTCCCACAAATGCTGGTATAGTAATACCGGAAGTAGAATATGTAGACTGTCCAGAATGTTTACTTACATTTCCATGTATTTGTACAACAGTAAGAAATGACAGCACTACATCTAAAGAATATAGATACTATGACTGTAATTTAGATGTTCAGTTCTTTACTCTTGCTGCAGGTGCAAAATCAGATAGATTCTGTATGAGAGTTTGGGCAGAGTATTATCCTGAAACAGACTATATAGAAACATTTGGAGATTGTACAGAAACTACTACAGATGTATGGGATTGCCCAGCAATTATTTATCCAAGAAGAAGTATTGAACCTGGATATAGTACACCTGTTTGCAGTACAGAAAAATATGAAAAAATATCTTGTAGATCTGCAGATGTTTATTATAAACAAGTTCTTTATCTAAGATATGGTATAACAGATTGTTGTCCAGATGAAAATGATAAATGGGTTATAAAGAAAGAACTTATAGATATGGATGCATTAAGAGATCCTAACTATGAATGTACAGTAGTAAATTCTTGTTGTCCTAGTACACCATCATGTGGATATTCTCCGTGTAATTGTTCACAACCAATAACCACTTGTAATTCTCAATAATAATTAGTATATTATAGATATGAAACCTATAAATTTAGATAATAGTCCATGTAGTCCAATATCAAGTAATTGTGTGATTTGGCAGGGTCCAGATATTCCATGTATTAAACTATGCACTGGAGATACTGTTTCCGATGTTATTCATAAGCTTGCTACTGAGCTTTGCAATATCATGGATCTTTTAGATGTTAATGGTTATGACTTATCTTGTTTTGATTTAGCAAGCTGTAAGCCTCAAAACATTCAAGAGTTAATTCAATTTCTAATTGATAGAATTTGTGCAATAGAAGCTGCTCAAGCGGCAGCTGCTGCAATACCAGCTACTAATGTAACTACTAGATCAACATCCGCAGACACATTAGTTACTGTTGCGCCTTGTTTTGTTATAGGTACAACAACAGTCATGACTATTGCTGAATATGCTCAAGCAATGGGAGCTAGAATTTGTAGTCTTGTTGATCAAATTACTATTATTAATAATCAGATTACTAATTTAGATATTAGAGTAACTGCATTAGAAACTGCTCCAACACCAACATTTACGGTACCTTCAATCTCAGTTGATTGTACTTTAAGTGCTATTGTTGTTTCTCCAGGAACTTATACACTTACTGAAGTATTAGATGCATTAGTAAATGACGGTACTTATGGATATTGTGCATTAAGATCTACTACAGGTTTACCAGCAGATATTCTTGCAGCAGTTCAGTCACAATGCATAGTTGATACTGATGCTTCACTTGTATATGGGACACCATTTTCTGTTGCTTATTTAGGCCAATGGGTTCCTATTGCATCTACAAATACTGTAGCAGATGCAATTAATAACATTTGGCTTTCACTTTGTGATGTTTATCAGTATGTGAGTTCACTTTCATTTACTGGATCAACCACTAATACAATTCAGCTTTCTGTTTCAACAGGTCCAGCATATTCTTTTTCTGCAAAAATCTTAGATACTGGTTGGATAAATCTTGATGGATTTGGATTCTATACAGGATCTGATACAGATGCATTAAGACCAAGAGTAAGAAGAATTGGAAATACTTTGCATTTTAAAGGTCAAGTAATGATTCCTATTGATGATGGAGTAGGCGCACCATTATTATGGCAATATCAAAATACTCCACCAGTAGATACATATTATTTGTCTACTACTGTAACTCCTGCATCAGTTGGTGCTGGTTCTGTAATTGCATCCTCTACTGGATTGATTACATTTAATCAAGGTGTGTCAGTTATACCAAACTCAGTAATGAGTGCATTAGAAAGCCTTGATGATAACTATACTAAAAACTTTACAATAGGTTATAGAAGAACTCAGATTAATTCTATTCCAGATACCAGTACTATTCTTACTACCATTGGAAGTTTATCAATTGCAAGTAATAAAACGTTATCTTTTGCTTTACTTAAAAACGGAGAGCAAAATGCTTTTTCTGGAACAGATGCATTTAATACTTCTCATTTAAACTATGTTGTATCACATGTTCGTATTGGAGACTATGTTCCTAAGTTTGATAATGCAAATACTAATGTAAATAGTAATGTTGCACCAGGAACAATTGGTTTGGATATGGAATATGATACAAACCTAAGATATCAATTTAGTTGTAATGCAAATGATGAAACAAATCTTGGAGGGTTTATATTTCAATTAGACGGGTTAATTGCTTATATAAATCCTTGTACTACTGATATACCAACACCAATTGTTTGTCCTTAATAAATTAAACTATGGCTACTAATACTTGTACAAATTGTGGATGTAAAAAATGTGGATGTGCAGACAATGCACTAGTATCACCTGCACCATGCCCAACTCCGGCTGGATGCCCAACACCTTTAACTTGCTCAGAAGTATTTGATGCAGAATGTGTAGTATATACTGGCATAGACATAGAATGTGCTAATGAGGTTGTTGTTGCAACAGATACTAATCTTGCAGATGCATTAAATGATATTATTAGTTATTTTTGTGAATTTGTTGTTGCACCATCAATAGGTGCAGTAGTTAATGTATGTGGAACAAATGATTATTTATCTGTTACATCTACAACTAATCCATCTACTGGAGTTACTACATATACAGTATGCTTTGATCCAAATGAATTACCTGTTTATCTTGTAGATTATGGAACAGGAATTAATGTTACATCATCTACCGTAGGTAATACTACATCTTATATTGTTAGTAATACTGATCCGGGATCTGCACAAAATATTTTTAAAAATATTGCTGTAGCTGGTCAATCAACAGTAATTGCAGATAGTAATAATGATACATTAACTTTAGCTGCCGGTACTGGCATTCAGATTACAACTAATGCAATTACAGATGAAATAACAATTACAAATAATAGTCCGGCATCATCCGTTGGATTAGGGGATGCTGGTACTGGGGCGCATGAAAGTTTAGTAAATGATGGCACTGGACCATCATTAGCTACCAAAGGTTTAAAAGCTGGTACAGGAATTTCATTATCATCAACTGCTACAGATATAACTATATCAGCACCCTCTGTGGTTTCACCAAATCTTTGGGCAACATTTATTGGTGATGCAGGATTTACAACAGCCAATACGCCAGTTGATATACTTACAGTAATTGGTGGTAAAGAAATATCTACTAATATAATAGGAGATACTCTAATAATAAACAGTTGGGATTATGAAATTGGTGAATATGTTTCAACGGAAGGTGGGGTAATATTCCATAGATGGTTATCTGGAACGCCTGGAGGATCACCTGGTCCAGGATCAGTTCAAAATTATCTTGTTGTTGATACAAATGATTTATCTACATCAGCACAATGGGCTTCTTTAAATATAGATATTTCAAATGTTGAAAGTACATGGGATGGTAAAACTAATACTACAAATCTAATTGCCGCAGGAGCACCTGGTGGAATTACAGTAGGTACCGCAGCTCAATTATGTGATGCAAGTACAAACAATGGTAAAACAGACTGGTACCTCCCAGCCATAGATGAATTAAATAAATTATTTAATAACAGATGGGAAGTAGCACAAGGAATAACAAGTTCTGGAGGAACTCAGTTAGTCTTCACCTCCTATTGGAGTAGTACGGAGTACGACAGCAGCACCGTGTGGTACTTCTTCTTCTCCAGTGGGGGTGCCTTCAACGCCTTCAAGAACTCCACCTACTATGTGCGTGCGGTAAGGAAGTTTAATACATAAAGTTGCAGTTTGTTGGTTTCTGTAACAACTGGTAGAACCCCTGCACTTGCGGGGGTTTTGCTTTTATTCCTATATTTGTTAAAGTCATTTATTTTTAGTATATTAATTAGTATAGTATGAGGGATTTTAAAAAACCAAACCTTAATGCTTCAAGGTATAGACCTGAAGTTTACAGTATAATGAACAAAGAGTTCTTTGACAGTTTTAAAAAGAAATATCCAAAGTATAAAAATTTGGATAATAAAGACATAAGAAAGATAATTAAATCTTTTAATGAGTTTATATATAATACAGTTATAGAAACTAGAGATGGTGTAGAATTACCTGAAGCAGTTGGTTGGTTATTTATTGGAACATGCCAAAGTCCATCTTCCGAAAATATTGATTTTGCAAAATCAAATAAATATGGTGTAGCAGTATCAAATAAAAATTGGGAAACAGATGGTAAGCTTGCAAAAATATTTTTTACAAACTACGCATTAAAACACAAAATGAAGAATAGAGAGTTTTGGAGTTTTATTGCATGTAGAGAATTTAAAAGATCTGTTGCAAAATCTTACCCAGAGAATTGGAATATGTATGTAGCTGTTGACCCAAATAAAAAATTAAAATTAGATTACAAAAGAATATCTTTTAAACATAGTCTTAAAAATAAAACTGCCAAAGAGCTGGAACAATATAATGAGTTTGAATTATGACAACTATAGGTGAAGCAATATCAAGAGTTAGAAATACTCTAAAAGCTGTTAAAGAAGATCCATTCTTAACAGATAGAGTTATCTATTCTTCTATTATAAAGTATGGACAAACTCTTCTTAAGAGAGAAGATAATCAGTTTAGACTGATGAAGATTAGTTCTATATTTCAGGTATTGCCTTACATTGAACTTATAGATGTAGATAAAGTAGAAGCTGGTTGTTTGGGAGTTTACTCAGGATGTTATTTTAAAAGATCAAAAGAAAAACTTCCAACCATTCTTAATGGAGCAATGGGTCCAATTATACGTACCACATCTTCAATAGATGGTAGCATAGAGATGTTTAGAACAGATCCAGGTACTTGGGTTTCTATGACTAAAACAACTACATTTAAATATAATACTAGAAAATATTTCTGGTATCTTAATGGTTATATATACTGTCCTAATATTGATTGGGATGCAGTTAGAATGGAAGCTATATTCCAAGGAGTTCAAGATCCATGTACTGAGACATGTGATATAGCACAAGATAAACCACTATCAATTCCAGAATATTTATTTTCTGAGATAGAGCAATTTGTAATTAAAGAATTAACCATGACTATGCAAGTTCCTACAGATGGTTCTGATGATAGTCAAAATGTACTTAGATAATGGACTTTAACTATACTCTTAAATATAGAACATTTGATCAGCTGTTAGAAGATGTAACAGTTGACTTAAATACATTTGCTTTAGAAAATATGATTGAGCCTCAGCAATTAATTAAAGTTGCTAAGAGAATTAATTATGATTTAGGATTAAGATTAAATCAACAAAAAGAAGTTCTATTAGAAGTATGCCATGGTAAGGTAAAACTGCCCGATGACTTTTATACTTTTAACTTTGCTTTTATATGTGGAAACTTTGTACAACAACTTGGTTATGGACAACAAGCTTCAGGAACTCATATTGTAGAAGTACCTTACCAAGAGGTACCAGCTAATGTAGATGTGTGTGCCCCACCAACTGTAAACTGTAGAACATGTAATTCTAACCCATGTAATCAAACTGCAGGATGTGATCTTAATTTCCCCATAGTAGATCCAATACCTACACAGTATGATCCATTAAATCCTTATGGTGACACATGTATTGCTCCAAGAGTATTTATGAACTGTAAAGGTGAAAAATGGGAACTTGTTCAAGTATTAAATAACTCAGGTGCAACAAGAACTTATACAGATCTTATTCCATTAAGAATGAAGCCAAGTCAAGAAATAGAATGTGACTGTCCTAATCTTTATTGGAATACCGCAAATCAAGGATGGATTAAAGGAGGATTTTTATTTACAACATTTGACACAGGTAAAGTATATTTAAACTATCAAGGTCAAATGGAAGATGATAATGGTAACTTATTAGTGCCAGATCATGATCTTTTAAATGACTATTATGAGTATGCATTTAAGTCAAGGATTTTTGAAAACCTATATTTAAATGGAGAGGATGTAGCACAAAGAATGCAGTTAATAGAACAAAGATTAAAAGCTGCAAGAAATCAAGCGTTAGGTTTGGTTAATACACCAAACTTTAGAGAGATGGAAAAAATGTGGTGGACAAATAGAAAAGCAATGTATGGTAAATATTACTATATGTTTGAAAGTTATTCACCTGATAAAGCATATTTTGCTAATAGAAATTATGCTGGTAATTACAATAGAATAGTATAGTATGGCAAAGCAGCAAGGTCAAAATAGTGCGCAGTTAATTACTAATAGTTTTAATAAGGGTTTAAATAAAGACTCTGATCCTTCATTTGTAGCTGAAGGCATGTGGACACATGCAAGAAATGCATCTAACAATACTTGGGAAGGGGATATAGGTACTTTGTCAAATGAGTCATCTAATTATTTGTGTGCAACTGCTGGAGTAACAATGCCACAAACAGGTCCATTTGCTGCACCAAACAGATATATAATAGGTGCTATACATTTATATAGTGACCGTTGGATAATCTACACTGCTGGTCATAATCAAATTGGTGTTCCTGTTTTATCTGAGATAGGTTTATTAATAGAAGAGAGATGTATCTATATGCCTATTGTTCAGGACGCATGTTTAGGTTTTGATAAAAGATATTTAATTACAGGATCAGCAAGAGAAAAAGAAGATTGTACATGGCAAGTATATTGGGCAGATGGTTTAAATCCTGATAGATTTTTAAATGTTGGAGATCCACAAACTTGGTTGGATCCAAATTTCTATACAGTATTTGGAACATATGGTACAGCAAATCAAAATACTTGGTTAGCTGCAAATGGTAGTACAGCACAATGGCCTGGTGTAAGTTGGGCACAGTTATGTGATGCCGGTGGAGGTTGTATTCAAACTGTACCTGGTGTATGGCCAAATATTCCTAACTGTCCACCAGAAGGAGCATGCATAGATTGTTATGATTCAAAACAACTTGACTGTAATGGTATAAGACTTGCAAGATTAATGGAGACACCTTGTCTTAAATTACTACTTGGTGTATCTGGAGGAACATTATTAAATGGAACCTATTTTGCAGTAATTGCATATAGTATTAAAGGACAAAGAGTAACAGATTATTTTGCACCTAGTAACACTCAGCCTATTTGGTATCCAAGTGATAGTCAAGGATCTTTAACATTAAATGTTTCAGCGGATATAGATAACTTTGATGAGTTTATTTTGGTGATGGTTCAGAATATAAACCAAGGAACTGTTGCTAAACAAATTGGAATCTATTCTACTAAAACAACAACTATTGAATTAGATAGAATTAAAGAAGATCTTATTACAGTTCCTATAGAACAAATACCAATACAAACTCCGGTGTATGAAACATCAGATCAAATAACTGATGCAAATAATTACTTATTAAGAATAGGACCAAGATCTAAATTTGATTTTAACTATCAACCGTTAGCTAACTTAATTAGAGCTAAGTGGGTTGCAGTAGAATATCCTGCAGACTATTATGTAAAAGGTGGTAATAAAGGAAGTTACTATAGAGATGAAGTTTATGCTTTCTTTATCAGATGGGTATACGATACAGGAGATAAATCTTCTTCTTATCATATTCCTGGAAGACCTCCTCAAACTTATCTTTATCAACCACCAAATGGTGGACCAATACAAGGAGTTCCTGAAAATTCAGATCTTATAAATGATATAAATACACTTGATGATTCAGATCAAATATTTGAGATGTATAATACTGCATCATCATTCCCTATTCCTGCGACATTAAATACTACTATTGATGATGGTGGAGTTGTGATAGGTTATGGTGATATGGGATATTGGGAATCAACTGAAAGATATCCAGATGATAAACCTGAGATATGGAATTCAAGTTCTCATTGTTGGACGGGTCCATTAGGCAATACACCTATTACTGTAAATCAAGCTCAATGGTATCCTAATGACTTATGTGCTCAACCAATAAGACATCACAAGTTTCCGGATAATAGTTTGGTAGATGCAAATGGTAATCCAGTAGCTTTACACTACAGACCAAATCCTGGTATCAATACAAATGAACTGAAGATTAGGGTAATGGGAGTTACATTTGAAAATATAATATTCCCTGTAGATAATGATGGTAATTTAATTCCTAATATAGTTGGTTTTGAAATTTTAAGAGGATCACGAGAAGGTAATAGAACTATCCTTGCAAAAGGTATGATTAATAATTTTAGAAGCTATGCGTTACCTGAATATCCTCTTGGTGTTTCTGGAACATCAATACAACAGGGTCTTTATGCCAATTATCCTTTTAATACAATAACACCAGTACAAGCAGGTAATATTCCTGGAGGAATATATTCAGATCCATATATTAAATCTAGCTTGTTTCAACAAGTTCCACAAGATATAGTAAGTATACATTCACCTGACTTAATGTTTTCAACTCCATATCTTTCAGCAACAGAATTAAAGATATATGGTGAGTTAAGAGGAAATTCACAACAGTTTTTTAAATATCCAGATAATCATCCTAGGCACAAGTTGCTTAGTGATGTTGTTCCTTTGATTGCATTTATTGCTGGTGTTATGGAAGCATTAGTTTCATTAATTGGTAAACGTACAATTAATCAACCTGAAATAAATCCATATTCTGCAAATTATTTAGGGACTACAATACCAGGTCCAATTGTACAAAACCCTCTTCAACCTATTGCATTAAATGCAATAAATGTTTTTGCAAATAATTATAATAATTTTATAAATTCATATTATTCATCTGGAACTGCAGTTACAGATGCTTTAGCTGCAATTGTTCTTGGATATAATGGAACGCAATATAGTCTTCAGCAAGCAGTATTATCAGCTGGTGTTAACTTATGGGCTGATGATGCTGGTATAGGTCCAATGACTATGGTTGGTTCTATTCAATTGCCTGATTTTGCATATTTACCTGTTGGGTTAAGTGCAATTGGTGGATTAAATACTTTTGCTTTCTATTGGTCAGAAGGTGCAAATGTTGCAATTGATGCTGCATATACATTTGTTAGATATGAACAATATGCATTACAATCTATTGCACATGGTTTTTATCCTAAGTGGGGACAAGCAAAAATTAATGAAGCAAAAAGATTTAAAGTAGCAGACTCATTTTATATTAGAGATAATATACAACAAATGCCTGCCTACCAATCTAATACAACTGGTATTTATACTAGATATACAATTAATAATTTACAGCGTGGAGATACTGCAGTCATAAGAACTTTATCGGGTCCATACTTTAATCCGGCAAATCCAAATGGTACAAGTACAGGACCATATTTTATTACAGGTGCTAATAGTGATGTTTCACTGGTAACAATGTCTGGTTTAAATGGAAATACAAGTATTAATAATAATGTTACAACCAATAGTTTAAATAGTCAAAATCCAAATTGGACAGATATTGACCAAACATTTAGTTTACCAATTGCTAGTCACTATGCTGCATTAAAGTATAGGATAAGAAATCAATATGGACAATTAGAATCTATTAAACAAATTCCAATTACACCGTGTGAGCAAAAATTTTCTGATTATTCTATTCAACAAATAAGTAATACTATTTGTCCAGGTGGACAAGCTGTTCTTACTGGAATCACAAGAACTAATATTTTCTTTGGTGGAGATGTATTTATAAATAGATACACAGAAAAGAATACAATGTTATTCTTTTATAATTGGTTATATAATCAACCCGATGGTTTTGAATATAATTACTATTTATATTCAATGATACCAAAAGCTAGATTCTGGGCTAATACTCTCGAGTATGAGGCTCAAAATATGGCAATCTCAAACTGGAACTCTATTTCTTCAATTACTAGTGTTACAGGAGCATTTCCTACTGCATTTTATAAATTAGATAATACTAATTATAATTTTAATAATGATTCAGTATTTAATTATCCAGGTTTTTGGAGAGCAAAAGAATCATATTTTTATTTAGCTAATTCTGGAGTAAGAGACTTCTTTGTAGAAAGTGAAGTACTTGTAGATTTTAGAATATCTGGAGATCTTGAATTTGAAAAACATTATGACCCATATAGATATACAGATTTGTATTCAATGTTTAGTATGGACCCTCAAGTTATTACAAGAGGAAACATATGGAGATATGATTATTCTTTTAGTATAACTAAATTATATAATCAATACTTCTCATCTGGTAACTTACAGAGTAGATACTATAATCCTTTTGTAGCTCAGTTGTGTTATACATATTTACCGGATAGAATTATATATTCTCTTCCGCAACAAGAGGCATCATTTAAAGATAGTTGGTTTATTTATTTAGTAAATAATTATAAAGATTTTATATCTCAAGTATCCGGAGTTAAGTCAATTAATAAGAGTGGTATATTCATCACTTTTAAAAATGACAGTCCTGTTATGTACCAAGGTGTTGATACATTACAAACAGATCTTGGAACTAAAATTACTATAGGTGACGGAGGTTTATTTAGTCAGCCTGGACAGTTTGCATCTAATGCTGATAAACCATATGAGTATGGATCATCACAAAATAAGTTTTCAATTATAGGTACACCAGCTGGTATATATTATATATCTCAAAATCAAGGTAAGATATTTTTATACTCTGGTGCACTTAAAGAAATATCTCAAGCAGGTATGAAATGGTGGTTTACTTATTTCTTACCATATAAACTTACAGAAGATTTTCCTGATTACCCATGGCAAGATAATCCTGTAGCAGGTATTGGATGTCAATCTACATATGATAACCAAAACTCTATAGTTTACTTCTCTAAGAAAGATTACCAATTAAAGCCTGAGTTTAAAGGTAAGGTTCAGTATATACCATTAATTACACGTGGTAAACAAAAAGGACAAGGTGATTATTTTACACACACTGATTATCCAGGTTCTGTGTTCTTATTAGGTGATGAGTTCTTATTCTTACCAGCATCTTGGACAATAAGTTTTGACCCTAAGAATCAGTTTTTTATTTCATTCCATGACTGGCATCCTGATTTAGCATTTCCAACTAAAACTGTTTTCTTAACTACTAAGAACAATGGGATTTGGAAACACAATAATCTTTGTGATAACTTCTGTAATTACTATGGATCTAATTATCCATTTGAAATTGAACTGCCGGTTAACACTGGACAAACTGTAACTACTCTTAAATCAATTGAGTATATCTTAGAAGCATATAGAAGAAAAGATAATTGCTATGATCAATTCCATGTTTTAGATTTTAATTTTGATAGAGCTGTTATTTTTAATTCTGAGCAAGTTTCGGGATATTTAAATCTTAACTTATTTCCAAAGAATAATATTACATTAAGCTTAGACTATCCTAAACTAAATGCGAATAATAATTCATTTGATATTCTATTTTCTAAAGAAGAAAACAAATATAGAATAAATCAATTCTGGGATATTACAAAAGACAGAGGTGAGTTTCCAATTAATTCTGATTACCCACCTACTGGACCAGTGATACCAGGTAGTACAATATTACAAGGTAACTATGACCAACGTGCCATTTGGTTTACACAACCTAACGGATATATTAAAACATTAAATCCGGTTAATCTTAACTATGCAAAACCTGAAATGCAAAGAAAAAAATTCAGACATTATTTGAATTTTATTACATTTATTAAAGATATCTCAGGTGACACAAATATGTTATTAAAATTAGCCAATACTAAAAATCAAATTTCTCCAAGATAATGTTCAATAAGAAGCTCCTTTCAAGTATAGATTTAGGGAAGTATGAAAAAAAGAATCCCTATAAGAAAGATATGATTTTAGATCCTATGGGTCAATGGAAACATCCTGGAAAAAATACTAGGATACCCTTTAAAAATAAACTTGAGGACCCGATTATTACAATGAAAGGAGTTAATTATCCTGTCTTAGGTATAGCAAATACTGGACAAAAACAAATGATGCAACCCGGAAGAGAATATAGTTTTCCTGGAGCAGATTATGTTGATGAATATCCACAGATGGCGGCTGGCGGTAGTTCAGAACAAAAAATAATTTTTGCTCCAAAAGAAGGTGGATGTCCTGACGGAGAATACTGGACTGGAACAGAATGCAAACCTATTCCTAAAAATACCAAGATAGTATATAGCCAAGAAGAGTTAGATAAATTAAATATATCTAAGAAGGAACAGCAAAGATTATATAATGAATACATTGGTAGAATTAATAAAAAAAATGCTATAGATAGTGCTTTAAAAAAGAAATATGGACCTATACAAAGTAAAGAAAAATTTTATAGTACTTTTGAATCTATACCTGGACATGGATTTTCTCCAATGATGTCATATGGACCAGCATCTTTAACACCAAATGGTCTTGGTCCTGGAATTCCTTCCATGAATGAAACTATGGTTGATTTTAAAACTTGGAAAAAGATGTTGGATAAATCACCGGTTAAACCAATAGGTTATAAAGGACATCCGGGTGGGGGACATTTTTATCCAATTTATGAAAAACCAAACAATTATATATTAGGTTATAATAGAGAAGAAAAAAAACTAGATATAGAACCTATTAAACCTCCAGCAGTTCCATTAAGAGTAGACAACGGTATTTTACCACCATTGCAACAGTCAACTTATGTTCCACAAGAACCTATTGAAGCTCCACAATATACATTAGATCCTTATACTGCAGAGAGACCATACTTAGATGTTCAACTTCCGCAGAATAAAATTAAAAGATTATTTGATAGAGGTGTAATAGATAGTAAAGGTCATATTGAATTAGGTAGAAAAGATAAGACTAGATTAATACCAAGAATTGTTCAGAAGGTTACCGGATATGATCCAGCATACTTTGAAGGTTCTTATGATGAAGAAGGTAAGTATATTCCTGGAGAATTAGATTATGGTAATGAGGTTGGTGGTAGAATGGAATTTAGAGGAGCTGCATCTTTACAAGATTTAATAAATCAACAGAAGTATGCAAAAGAGTGGGAAGAGTATGAAAGAAAAATTGATGAGAGAGAAGAACAGTCAAAGAAAAAACAAGAGCAAGGTCAAGCATTTAAAAAAGGCGGATCTAAAACTAAATACACCAGTGATATAATTAATAGTACTAATTATCTTTTTGCGGAGCACCCTTTATTTAAAAAGAAGAAACAATCTAAGAAAAGAATATATAGTCCTAATGCAAAGTATTATGCGGATGGTGGAGAAAATTTACAAGAAGAATGTCCACCATATCACTATTGGAATGGAGAAACTTGTGTTCCAGTTAGTAGAGAACTTGCTCCTCTTGATCCACAATACTTATCAGAAAATCCAGATGTTGCAACAAACATGCAAATTGAACCAGAAGTAAGTGTTAGCCCATTAGGTTCGGATTTTTCTAAGGCAAAGTCATGGATTGATAAATGGCATGATTCCCCAATGCATGATAAAATGCTTATGAAATCATTAAAATTATCAAATCAAGAAAAACTTTTTAAAGAATATAAGGATAAAAGAAAAAAAAATATACAAACTATTCCAGCACTAGATATTGATTTTGATAAAACTAATCCTGCTTATAAAGAAATTTTAGAAGAACATGGATTTTCTCCATGGGGATCGTCTAATTTTAATACAGGTGCTGTTTCAGTATATGATTCTTATCCTGGAAATAACCAAATGTTAATTCATGAGGTTAGCCATTCTTCTGATAGACCAGATGATAAATTAGGCAGACTTATTCCATATAATGACCAATTAACAATACAATACAGAACCCCATTGAATTGGAAAAATACTCAATATGGTAAAGATATAATGAAATTATATAAAGAAAATGGATGGCAGTTAGATGAGATAGATGCAAGTAGGGGAGACGAAATACCAAGAGATATATATGAACAACAACAATTTGATGATTGGAATAAATATTTATTAGGTGATCAAGGAACTGAAGTTAGAGCAAGATTAAACGAGATAAGACAGGGTGCACAAGAAAAAAATATTTATGACCCTTTTAATAAAAAAATAACAGGAAGGCAATTTAAAAATTTAAAAAATCTAAAATATCCTAAACCATTAGATGAACTTAGAAAAACTTTTTCTGATAAAGATATAAGGTGGATGTTAAATAACATTTCTAAAAATAATAATGAAACTGAAGATGCTATTCAATATAGTAAAAAAGGTGGAGCATTACCAGAAGGTAAATACGGATACTCTGTTGGCAATCTTATAAGAAAACAATTTGGTGGAGGATTGCCTAAAGCACAATTTGGCCTTACAGGTATGGGTAAATATCCAGCATTAACTGCTACACCATTTGATTTTAGAACTTCCTATGGTCAAGCGTCAGACTTTAACAAAAATCCTAATTACAGTTTAACATATACTGTACCAAGGTTATTTAAAAAAGCAGAGCTTGCCGGTAATCCTTTATCTTTTACTTTGGGTAGACCTTATAATACTGATGCAGAAAGTTTAACAAACCGCAGTTTAAATTTTATACCTCAAGAAGGACTTTTTAGTTCTTACTATGATCCTGCCACGCAAGGTGCAAGTAATCCACAGTACCAACAATATTTGCAAAATGTGTCAGATACTACTGGAACTCCTGTTTCCGAATTAAATCAAACTGTTATAAATCAATATAATGCTGCAAAAAATCTAGCAGGTGCAAAACCTTTGTATAAAAAAGGAATTCCACTCACAGCAAATATAGGTTGGGATGCTTATGGTACTGCATTTGGAGATAGTTCTAGTGGTCCTTTTACTGGATACGGATCTTTAAATGTTGGATATGCACCTGAACCTGGATTCTATGGTACTGCAGATTTTGGTATGATGGGTGTTTTTGGTAAAAGAAAAAATAATGCATCTATAAAGCCTCAAAAATATTTTGATAAAGGTTTAATAAAACAGGGAGATAGGGCTTTTATACCTAAGTTAAATATATTAAATTTTGCACTTAGACAACGGCCTGAATATAATGATATACAAACGCAACAATTGTTAGACTTATATCAAAAAGATATAGAGCAGGGAACAAAAACTGCTGAACAATTTCTTACAAATAAAACTGATGAAAAAAGATTTGATTTGTCTTTTTTAAGTCCAGAAGCTACATTTCAAATAAAACCATTTAAAAACATTCCTGGAGTAGCTTCTATTACTGGAGGACTTAGATTAGATTATGGCGGTAAAGACACTTCAGGAGATAGAATTCCTATAACACCTAAACCATATGGTAATGTAAGATATACAGTTCCATTAGATATTGAACTACCAAAAAATAAAATAGCACATTTATTTGATAAAGGGGTAGTAGATCGTGATGGTCATGTTAGAATACCAAAAAGAACATACAGTGATTATGCATATAATCAAGATTATGATGAAGAGTATACTGATGAATACACAGGTGATACTCCAGAAGAAGAGATACCTACAGAAAACAATTTTGAAGTTAACCCACCAGAACTTCAAATAAATCCTAATGGTACAGTAATAAGAAGAGGGGATTGCCCAGAAGGTTATGAAAGACCATGTGAAAAATGTAGATGTCAAAAAATAAAAATACCTCAAAGTTATATAGACAAAAGAGGTAAACAGTTATTTGGTAATGAGCCTATTGCATTTGAAGACGGTGGAGATATACAACTTAAACTAACTCAAAAAGAAATAGACAAGTATGTTAAGGGTGGTTATATAGTAGAAGATATCTCTGTACCTTCATTAACTAGAATGGATAATGGAGGCTATAAAGGTGAGGTTTTAAAAAGAAAAAGAAAACGAAAAAAACAAGAAACTGAACCCGTAGAACCTTTAAATATTCTACAGCCTGGTGAGGAATTATTTCCTTTACCAACATCAGAAGAAAGAGAATTATATTATGAACCCATTTCTCTTAAAGAAATGAGTCCTGAAGAATTAGAAGTATATAAAGCAGAAGAACAAGAAAGATTAAAATATGAATCAGATAAAGCTGCTCTACCAGGTTATTTTGATGAAGCAATGCAATGGGTAAAAGATTGGCATAATTCTCCAATGTACAATCAAATGGTTTTAAAAAGTAATTCGGGTCAACAAAAAAAAGCTGATGATCTAACTAAGCTTAGAAAGAAGAATATTGAAACTATACCTCCTTTAGTTGTTTCAGAAAAAAAATATGAAATCCCGGCTGGTAGTGAAGAATTTGATATTATCGCGGCTGCCACTTCTGATCATGATACAGGAGAAATAGAAATTTATCCAGGAGGATTTCATACTGCTCCTTCAACATTTGTTCATGAAATATTACACGGTTCTGATAGACCAAGAGACTTGTATAGCTGGGATTATCCAGCTTATAAAACTGGTTTACCAATTGATTATTTTAATAAAAAAGGAATTGATTTAGGACATTGGGTTACAGAAATGGAAAATGATAATGTTATTGATGTTCCTGACTGGATGCTTTATGAAGATCCAAGATTTGATGATGAAGGTTTAATTTGGCATAATAGAATAATGCCTAAAAAAGACCAAATGTATATTACAACTCATAGAGGTTCAAATTGGAAAGATAATGAGAGATACAAAAAAGAAAATGCAAAGGGTCTTTATACAATTAAAACAGATAAAGATATTGAGAATGAGTTAAGTGATTATAAAAATGATCCTAACTATAAAGAAATCTTTAAAGCAACAAAAGAGTTGCCATATGAAATAATTGAGGGTAGAAAAAAAGATTGGAAAAATTTTGGACATAACTATGTATCAATACCAACTGAAGTAAGAGCAAGACTTGGTGAAATAAGATATAATGCACAAAAAGAGGGAATTTATGATCCGTTTACAGAACAAATTACTCCTGAGATTTTTCAAAATTATATAAACAAAGAAATATATATGCCCCCTATTAATGATCTTAGAGAGGAATATACTGATGAAGAAATTCTTTGGATGTTACAGAATATATCTAAAAATAAATCTCAAGAAGATGAATCAAATATAGTTCAGTATGGAAAAATGGGTGGAGAAAAAAGAAAAAGGAAAAATAAGAATAAAGAAAAAGAATCTGAAACTATAAGTTTAAATGAAAAAATTCCAGAATCTACATATACTCCAATTGATCCAAATTGGTTAGCTGCAAATCCTGGTACATATTCTCAAATTGTAAATAAATCTGAAGTACCAACAGAAAGACAAGGTTCAGATATTGGTAAACTTAGAGCAGAGTATCGTGATAAAAATCCAATGGATATTTTCTTAGATGAAAAGAAAAGACAATATCTAAAAAAGAACAAAGGATTAAATAAAGCTGCAGGAGTTACTATGGAAAATTTTCCAGATGTTGTTCTTCAAAACTTTATAAATGAGTATGATTATAAAACAAATAATTATGCTGTAAATAAACTTGGTAAGAAAGAAGGGTGGAATCCTAGAAGAAGAGGTGAGTGGGTAACTGAATTAACACCAGGTGAAAGAGAAGCTGTTGCAGAATCTAAATATGGTTCTAAACTACAACCTAGTTATTGGTCAAGATCATTAGCTGGTGTACAAGAACTTGGCAATACACTTTTACCAGGACAACCATTTCAATATAATATTCCAGGACTTATTAAAAAAGAGCAAAAAGAAATGAGAGACTCTAAGTTGAGTGCTCTTGAAATTTTAGCTCCAATAGATATCCCAGGAGCAGCAATAGCCAACTTAGCTAAGAATACGGGATTATCAACTGGATCAGATTATAAAGAACAACCTAATGTTTTTGCAGGAGAAAAAATGGCTAATGTATCTGACATGGAAGCAATGGCATTTAATCCATTAACTTATGCTGGTGTGGAAGCTATACCAGAACTTGGTATAAACATGGTAAAAGGTGCTAGAAATCTATCAAGAGGTGTTGGAAAAAATATTGCTAAAGGATATGAAGCATTAGCTACTGGAAACTCTCCATTACCAATAGCTTGGAAATTAGAAAATCCTAGCCCTTTAGAATCTATTCTGCAAAATAAAAACTATAATTTGACAGATGAAGAAGCAGAAATTATAAATGAGTATATAAAAAATCCATATATAATAAAATCATCACCTGAAAAAAGTAAAATGTTTGCTGATATTATACGAAAAAATCAAGTAGACTTAAGCAATATAAATCAACCAATTTCTAGATATGATAACTATTATGTTAGTAGTTATGATAGAGATCCATTACCTACCGAATATGGATCAACATTTTCTTTTCCAAGAGATAGATCTTGGTCAATTGGTATAGATAACAATGCTAACACTCGTTTGAGTGAAAAACAAAGATTGGTAATACCTTCAAGATATGCAAAAAAATTAAATGAAAATTTTCATGCAGTTAACTATGCTGATTCTAGATTGACAGAAGCATTAGTTAGACCATATGAAAAAGAACTAATTGGAAATGTTCCAGAAGGATTTAAAGTAATTGGTAATGTTAAAGAAGGTAATATTGAAAATATAATTATAAAACCAAAAAAAATAAGATCACTTAAAAAAGAACCTAAATGGGAAATACCATCCAATTCACAACTTAAACAAGAATTTAAAGTTGAACATGAATTGAAAGGTAATACTTTTTTTGAAAGTGAAGACCAATTTATGAATGCTATAAAAAATGCAACTGTTGAGGAAATAACTCCAGAGTTAGATGCATCAATTGGTTATAGAAGTCGAACAGCTTCAAAAGATGCTCTTGTAAATATGAGTAAAGGTTATAAATCTTGGCCAAAATTTAGAAATGAAGGAACAATAGATGCAATATATGAAGGTTTATCAACTGGTAAAAAAATGGATATGCCTATTGTTCTTGAGTTTCCTAATGGTACAAGAAGAATCTTTTCGGGAAATACTAGAATGGATGCATCATTTCAGTTAGGTAAAAATCCAAAAGTACTTGTTGTAAAAGTTCCAATAGAATCACCGAGTTCTCCTAATATCTTTGATAATATATCAGATGTAACTAAAACTGAATTAAATGTAAGCAATCCTGCAACAGAACTTCCATATGATCTAGAGAAAAATAGAAATGCTGCTGCAATTATTGAAGATTTAAAATATGATAGATATCTAAAAATAAATTCACCAGAAGGTAAAAGAAGAATTGAAGAACTTATTGCAAATAACCCTCATATGAAAAACATGACATATGAAGATGTTAAACAAGGATTTGCTAATATGGTAAATGAAAATGCAATGCAAGCAGCAAAGGAAGACGAACTTCTAATACTCAATCAAAAAATTAAAAATTTAGAATCAAGTCCTAATCCAGATCTTGCTGAAATAGAAAAGTTAAAAATTCAAGCAAATAATTTAGAAGGTGAAATTGTGCTTAAAGAAATGGTAATAGAAGAAATAACACATAATGCTCGAATGAGAAGAGACAGACCTGTAGCAGTAAGTGATCCAAATACCACTAAAGATAATTTTGACCTTAATAAGGATGCTTTGCCATCAGACATTTGGTCAGTTTTAGGAAGTCCAGAATTTACAGTTGATGATTTGTCAAGAATAATACCACATGAATTTGGTCATTATTTTCAACAAGGTGCAAAAACAAACTTAGATGATATGTTATCTAAAATAAGTTTAAAAACTAATGATTCATCATTAAACTCTAATTTATTTTCAGATGAAAAAGGTGCTTCAAATTTCTTTAATAGAATTATGGGAGGGGGCGACTCATTTAACAGAATGAAAAAATACTGGAAACAAGGAGGTAAAGGTCAAGAAAAAACTGCATTTATGGAAGAGGTTCGTGCAGATATGCTACAACGTGGTATGATAGAAGATTTATATCAAACTATAACACCTGAACTATTAAAAGATCATTACTTAAAGTATATGGCAGAAGTTGGTAATAAGTATCCATTACGCATATATGATATAATGAAAAATAACTCAGGCAACTTTAAAATAATGTCAAATGTTTTAAATAAAATGCCCGCACTTGTTCCAATAGGTGCAGTTGGTGCTGGCATGATGATGCAAAATAATGAGGAAAATAATATACCAAAACAAAAACGTGGAGGTATAGTATCTGAACTATCTAAAAAAGAAATTGATAAACTTATTAAACAAGGATATATAATAGAGGAAATTGATTAAACTTAATAGGTTTAAGCAGTAAATTTATTTTTAGTATATTTAATATATAACGTGCACAATGACAAAAAAGAAAGTAAGAATATACAAGGCTCCAGATGGTAAAGGTCAGTATATAAATAAAACTGCAAAGTTCTTAAACAAAGCTGCATTTGGTGGTGAATCAGGTACACCACAAGATGACATGTATAATAAATTAAGTCAAGCAGCATACATGTCTATTAAAAAGGGTCAGTCTCCAAAAGCTGTTTATGATTCACTTCTTAATAGTAAGATTAGTAAAGATATTGCAGAAAAAATTGTTGCTAGTGTTGTGCAGTTTATGCTTGCAAAAGGTGAGTTAGAACCAGAGGAGTTAGAACAAGCACAACAAAAAGAACAACAGCAGCAAGAGCAACAAGCGGCTCAACAAGAAAAGCAAAAAATGGCTGCTGAAAAAGATGCTGCCAATGAAGCACAAATGGATGCTTATAATCAACAGAGCATGGATATTGCTAATGACATGTCTCAGTATGATGAAGAAGCAGAAGCTAATCTAGATACAGAAGATTTATTAGGTTTTGAAGGTGGAGGTCAAATGACAACTGAAGACTTACTTGGTGAGCTTAATAAACATGATAATGATATTAACTTCCAAGATCTGGAATCATTAATACAATCTACTCCTGGAACTCAGAGTGCATCTTATCCAGGACTTGAGAATTATTATTTACCATATATCCCACTATATAGTGGTAGTAATGAAATTCCAATGTATGATCCAATATCAAATGATCAATACAAGTTTGGAGGTAAAACAAAAAAGAAATTTGCAAGAGAAGTATTAAATCTTTTAAAGAAAGAAGAAGGTGGTGAAGATGAAGTTATTAATCAAACTACTGCAACACCAACAGATGATCTTACAGGAACAGTAAAAAGAAAGAAAGATTCTTTTATTAATTCCATAAGTGATGAAGCTAAGCAAGTTAAAATACAAGAATACTATGCTCAAATTAAAAATTCAAATGATCCGGATACACAAGAGATTCTAGGTAACGGTCCAGATCAAATGAAAAGAGGTGGTAGAACTAAAAGAAAAAATAACAGACTGCTTAGAAGAATTAATCAACTCTTAGGAATGAATAATAACTATGGCTTGCAAGGATATATGCCATATAATTATTTTAATAAATATGACAGAGATTATACTAGCAGAAGATTTGATCCTATTGATTATCCAGAATTAGTAGAATATCAAAAAGAACTTTTAAAAAAGATGCCAACATTAGCACAATTACCAATGGTTATGCCTAATGTGGATATATATGAAACTGGAATTTTTGGTAGACCAAAGAAATATAGAGTGTCATATGATATTCAACCAGTAGATAAATCAGCTGAACAACAAGCTGATGAAGCAGTAATTAAAAATAATGTAGGGTCAACTTTCCCTATGTTATTTTCTAATCCGGGTTATGAAGGATCATTACCTCCTGCAGGAACTATGTTAGATGTAGTTAATGACAGGTCAGTAGCTCCAATAAGATATGATGCTTCTGTTAAACCTGCAGCTCCTACTGGACCTATGGCATTTCAATTTGGTGGATCAGCAATATATGATCCAGCAGCTAGTGGTTTAGCAAAATATGTATATGGTGGAAATGATTTTCCAGAAGATTCTAAAAATGTAAATGATCCATATTTTTCTGATGTAACACCTTATCCTCAAATGCAGGATGGTGGGGACCCTACAGAATTTACTCATTATACTCATGGTCAAGATGATGTATTCCATGATCAAATGACAGGTCTTGTACAAGCAAATGATGGTTTAGAAGTTGGTGATGATCAGTATGCTTTAGACTATATTCGTCAATTAGCTAATCAAATGAAAGGCTATAATAAAGCAACAAGACAACTTGGAAGACAGTATAGAAGAGCTACTGGAAATACAATGCTTGATTATTTAATTCCAATAAATAGATCATTTGGTACAGTATATGACATACAACAAAAAGGTATGCCATTTGTCTATGGTTCAAATGAAGCTTATGAAGGTGAGATAGATCCATCAAGATTTGTTGCAAGGGATACATATAAAACTGGTCGTTTTGGTCCTAAGAAATTTATAGACTATTATTCAGTTGGTAATGAAGGATTAAATGTTCCAGATGATTTTTCTGAGATTGAACCATATGGTAAACAAACAAGAAGTCAAAAACAAGATCAGCCAAGGTCAGCTTCTGGTGATAGATTAGATAGAAGAATTGCAAGATGGGATAAAAAGGCTGCAAGAAATGAAGAAGAGTATGAACCTATGGAGGGTGCTATTACAAACTATGAAAACCCAGAAGATTTTTATAATGCAATAAATCCTGTATCAGAAGAAGATGCAGAATTTTTAGGTGCCGGTTTTACTCCATCTAGTGAATATAAAAATAAAGGTAAGGTAAGAAAGGTTAGAGATGCTGAAGGTAACTGGTATGATAGAGATGAAAAAGTGATACCAGGTAAAAAATCTCCATCAGAAGTTCCTGGATATTATGATAAAAAACAAGAAGGTGGAGAACCAAATAAAGAAGATTATTACAATAATCTATTCTCTAAATTAAACTATAGTAACAACTATAGCAATTATTATAATGAACTAGCATATAAAAGAGGCGGAAGAGTTTTAAGAAAAGCAGCATTTGGTTTAGAGAACACATCGGTAGCATATGATGATAATTCTGTTATGGAAAATACTCCAGATCCTATGGAGCAAATGACAGCATTTCAAGGACCTATTATAGAAGATAGTGACTTTAATTTTCCAACTGATCTTCCTGGACCAGTTTCTACAACTCAACCTTATGTTGAACCTGCAGAAGATGATTGGTCAGGTCCTCAAATGAGTAATCCAGAAATAGATTATAAAGCTGGACCTACACCACTTAAAAATAAACTAGTAGGTGTAAAAAGAAAAGTAAAGAGAAATAAAGGTTTTGATGGTGAAGCATATGTAAATGCATTTAATGCAGGTGCTAAAGGTGTTCTTGGTGGAATTGATAGAATGAACAATAGAAAGCAAGAAGCTCAAATGTATGCTGAAAACTTTGATCCTACTCAACTCTATGGTAAGAAAGAGAGAATGGATAAAGGTGACTGGGATATAAATACTGGAATTAAAAGAATTAATGAAACAGGATCTGATAGATTAGGTCGTTCTAAAAAGTATGGTGGTTACATGCAACCAGGAGGAGTAGTAGATCAACAAATGTATTACCCTGAAGACAATATGGTTTATCCTCCAGGAGATAGTCAGTATCCAATGATTCCTTTAAATCAAGATATCATGGATATGTTATATAATAGATACTATTCTAATCCTAACTTTGTACCATATACGGAAGATCCATATAGAGAAGAAGCTCCACAACAAGTGGATTATAGAATGGTAAAAGAAGGTGGAGAAACCTATATGTCAGATGAACAAATAAATGCCTTCTTAGCTGCAGGAGGAGAAATTGAATATTTATAATTTTGTATTATGTATCGTAGAGTAAGAATTAAAAAATTGCCACAGGCAAGAACTGGTTACCAAGTTCAAGGTTCACTAGCTAATGATGTACCAGCTTTTGGTGGAGCAGATTATAATGCATATATAGGAAAACCTAACTTAAGACAAAGTAAGTATATTACTGCTGTACCAAGAGATGAGGCTAACTTAGAAGCAGAGGGTGGAGAAACTGTATACGGTGATATCAATGGGGATGGTTTTCCAGAACACAAAATTATAAAAGGACCAAGACACTCTGAAGGTGGTGTACCATTATCATTACCAGATGATACATTTATTTTTAGTGACACTAAGTCAATGAAAATAAATGACCCTAATGTTCTACAAATGTTTGGTAAGATGCCTAAAAAAGGTAAAGGTCAACAAGGATTTACTCCGGCAGATCTTGCTAAACAATATGACATAGATAAGTATAGAAAAATATTACAAGATCCTGACTCAGATCATATAGCAAAGAAAACAGCTGAGTTAATGATCCGTAATTATAATATGAAGCTTGGAGCATTAGCTTTAGCACAAGAAGCTAAAAAAGGATTCCCTCAAGGTATCCCTGTTGTAGCTAAACCATATATGGAGGCAATGGGTCTTACAGAAGATAAACTCCTACCACCAGAATATAGAACACTGTCAGCTCCACAAGGAGAAGAAGAAATGCCAGAAGATCAAATGCAAGATCCTTCACAACAATATGCTTCTGATGATTATGATGTAGAAAATACACCATATGAAACTGAAGAAGAAATGGGAATGCAACCTGGTATGGGATTAGATCAAGTAGCATTAGAAGGTCAAATGCCACAAGAGCAAATGCCACCTATGGCTATGTATGGTATGGAGATGGGTGGTTATGATATGCCATTCTATAACATACCAGAAGCAGAGTATGGCATGCCTATGGGAGCTAATTCTAGTAATTATATGGGAAGAACTAAGAGAATGCAAGGCAGTGGACCATTCATGGCTAGAGAAGGAATTATTGCGGGTGGTATGTTAGGTATGCCATTAGTAATGGAAGATGGTGGATATTTACCTAAAGCTCCAACAGGAACGGAAACACCTAAATATAAAACATATAATGAGGCTGATCTTCCTGCAGGAACTGTAGTTAAAAATCCTAATGATATGACTCTTAAGGTTGGTGATTATGTAAAACAATCTGATGGTACAATAACTAAAGTTACTAGTGCGGCTTTAAAAACTAAAGTTGATACACAAACAAAAACTGGAACAAGAGCAGATTTTATGAATCAATCTCCTGATAATAAAGCATTAATGGAAAAGGCAGATAAAATTCTTGAAGATGCGGTTGCAAGAGGTCAAGCTGTTAAAGTTGGTGATACAATAAAATTAAAAGGTAATTTAACTTTACCATTTGAAGATAGAATATTATTAAGTAGAGCTTTAAATTCCTCTCCAGAATTTGGAACAGCGAAATATAAAGTTGGAACACAGTCTATGACAACAGGTTATTCACGAAAAGTTAATAATCAGTTCAAAGGTTCAGGATCTTTTGTTGCAGGATTTACACCAGAAGATTATGAGAAAAGATATTTATTTGAAAAAGCTAGAGGTTTTGGTTTAAGTGATCAAGAAGCTTTTGATAAAATAAATCAAATTTATAATGATCCTACGCAAAAAGCAGAACTTAGAAAAGAGTATTTAAGTTATTTAGGAAAAGGAAATTTAGCACAAGGTAAAACAGATGCTGATTTATTAAATCCAAACTTTTATAAATCTAATTACTATGAAATAACACAAGGTATTGAATCTGTATTAGGTGCTGCAGCTAATAGACCTACAATGGGTGATGAGCAATTATCTGGTTTTGAACACTTTGATGCTGCTGGTTTAAGCCCAGAGTTTAACTATGAACCACCTGAGCAACCATGTCCATGTAAAGATGATAAGGGTCAAACAGTAGAAAGAGATGCTGATGGAAATTGTCCATGTCCAGATAAACCAAAAGATTGTCCTTGTGGTAAAGATCCTGTAACTGGAGAATGTAAACCATGTGACGAAATACCACCGGGAAAAAAACCTCCTGTATCTCCACCAGCTAAATGGTGGTTACAAGATACAATTAAAACTACTGGTGCATTTGGAGATTTAATGGGTATTAAAAAATATATGCCATTTTCACCTAGAGTAGATCTTGAAGAACCAAGACCTACATTCTTAGATCCTACAAGAGAACTTGCTCAACAGTCTGAACAAGCAAATATTGCTATCATGAATTTAGCTGCGTTTGCTGGACCACAAGCTTTATCAGCTAGAGCATCAAGTATACAAGGAACTGGAGCAAAATCAGCTGCTAATACATTATCTCAATTTAATAATGATAATACTAAATTAGCTGATGCTTTTGAAATGAAGCAAGTAGATATTAGAAATCAAGAAGCACTTGCTAATCAAGCTGGACAGCAAAAACTTTATGATGCAAATACTATAGCTAATCAACAGTTTGATAATTCAAGAATGGCATTAAGAAATCAAATGAGAAATCATTATACAAATGCCATCACTAATAAAGCTAAAACAGCTACATTAAATCAGTTATATCCACAGTACGCAGTTTTACCAGAGACTGGTGGTATGCCAGGATTTAAAGGTGGTAAGCCAATCAAGCCTGAAGTTACTAAAAGTGCTCAAGAATACTTTGATGAAATAAAACAACAGTATCCTGATATGGATGATAAAACTGCATATCAAATGGCTAAAGATAGAGCAGGTACTCAGACAACTAGTGATAATGCTATGGATGTTGTTAATGCACAATACAATGTACCATCTGGAACACAAATGAGATATGGGGGGTTTGCTAATGGGGGCTTTGTTTATGGAGACTCAATCTATCCTTTCTTTTTTACTTAAACTTTTAAGATTTATTAAACTTAATAAATTTTAATATATTTATATTATAATAATAAAATATGGCAACGTATATACAAGGAGTTACAGATTATATACCAGATTACCAGCCTTTTCAGCCTGACTTAAATTTCTATGCAAGTTATTTGCAGACAAAACAAAATCAGTATGATAGTAACTACAAGGCTTTAAATAATCTATATGGTCAATATTTTTATGCTGATTTAACAAGACCTGATAATATTAAAAAGAAAGATCAATTACTTAAGAATATTGACTTTAATTTAAATAGAGTAGCTGGTTTAGATTTATCATTAGAACAAAATGTTCAACAAGCTTCTCAAATCTTTACTCCATTTTATGAAGACAAAGTCTTGATGAAAGACATGGCATATACTAAAGATTTTACTAATAAGTATAATGGTGCACTCAGCTTACAAAAAAGTAAGGATAAAGAAACTAGACAAACATTTTGGAATGAAGGTGTAAAATATATGCTCTACCAAAGAGAGAAATTTAAAAATTCCACAGATGATGAATCAATGGGATTTGCAAATTCTGAATATGTTCCATACAAAAATGCAGTAACAACATATCATAAGCTTGCAGAAGAGATGGGAATATCTGCTGATATTACACAATCTAATGGTAGATATTTTGTTAGACAAAAGAATGGTGACTTAATATTACAGGATTTAACAAACATCTTTACTTCAGCTTTTGCTAATGATCCTGAGTTGCAAAAAGTATATGAAGTTCAAGCTGTTGTAAATAGAGAAGATAAAATAAGAGAGCTTGCTTCTAGTAAATATAATGGTGATATAGGAGCCGCTGAAAGAGAATATTTACAAACTCAAAATGCTACTATACAAGAATACATCAAATTAAAAAATACAAAGAATCAAGAGAATTTAAAAGCAGTAGAAAATAAAACTCAAGATGTAAATAAAAAACTTGAGCAGGGAGAGATGAATCAGTTTACTGAGGATTATGTAAAGTCTCTTGAAAAAGCATACGGTATTGCACAAGATAATATAAACTATACTGATGCATTAAACAATGAAATATCAGATGATAAAAACAGAAGTTTAACTACAGCTGGAGGAGAATCTGATCCTAATGATATAGAACAACTAAGATACAAAGTAGATGCTGGTACAGCATCAATGTTTGCAGAACAGGATATTGCGGAAGCTGCATATGGATATTCTAGAAGAAATATGGTTGTTGATATATCAGCAGATCCATATGGGGTATCTGCACAAAACCATGCCTTTGCATTATCTAGACAGAGAGAGGCACAAGCACATAAAGAGTTTATGCTTGAGCAAAAAGATAAAAAAGATAAAGAAAATCTTGTTCTTAATGCTGGTTTAATTAATGGTACTTATATTGGTACACAAGAGGTAATGGGTGCAGATGGTAAAATGCATACTGAAGGAATTCCAAACCCAGCACTATTTAATAGAAGAACATTACTAGATAATGAACCAGGTGCATCTACAGATGGAGAAAATAAACTTGTTGCAAACAGAGATAAACTAAAAGAAGTTACATCTGAGTATGCAGATCCAATGATTAAAAACATTGTTAATACTCTTAACATGTTTGTTAAAGCAGGATATTTAAATAAAGGTGATATTGCTCCAATGTTCTTTAATGGTAAAATGGATGCTGATCAATTCCTTAAGAATTATGAAAATAAATCATATGGATATTTAAGTGGGAAAGGAGCAGATTATTTAGAAACACTCTATAGTAAAGTTACTACATTTGCCATGGCACACAGAGGTGACCGTGGTGTAGCTGATTCATATTTAAGTAGTTCTTCTCATGAAAAGTTTGATGACTATATTACATATTTAAGAGCTAATAAAAAACTTAAAGCAGAAAATGCTGAAGTTATTGATAAAAATCTTTATTCATCAGTTGCCTTAAATAGTTTAGGACTAGATGATAAAATGAAGAAAAAATTAATTGATACTTTCTATGATAAAAATAATTTAATGGCTTTATCTAAAGAAGATTTTATCAATGCCAATAAAAATATGAAAGTTAATTCTGCTTTGCATTATCCTCTTTCCGTAACTAGTGCTGAACAAACTGATAGAAGTTTTTCAATGACTCAGAAAGAATATAATACTTGGAAGCAGAATGTTTTAAAACTTGATAAAGAGTTGTTTTCTTTAGATCCAGGCGGAAAACTAACTAATCGATTTATAGCTAATGTTGCAACTATTGGTGATCCAAATCTTAGGAAGAAATACAATAGAGTTCAGCAGATTAAAAGTGATCTACAAAGAATGGGTGCTTGGAATGGTGAAAGAAAAATAATTATTACAGATCATAAAGATCCCAGCGGTAAAGTAAAACCAATAGGTGTAAAACATAATGCATCTTCAATTTGGGATAATGTTAGTAGAGATAAAGAGGAAGTATTATCTGGAATATATGATGAGCTTGCAAGAAATTTTGTAAACACATCAAAAGGTAGAGAGATTAAAAGTGTTTATGATTCTCCAAACTTTAAAGGAACTGGTTTAGCAAGTACAGGAATTAATGGTTTAGATGTTTCTATGGCTGCACCTACTACTCCTGGTTTTAGAGCCTTCATGGATTTCATGCAAAAAGATATGACCAGAATTAATTTATATGATGGTAAGAATAAAGTAAGTTTCTTTGGTGCTAATAAAACTGGTGTAGAAGATACTGAAGATTTATTAGGTGGTAATGATGCTGCTAAAGTAACTGAATTAATTCTAGACTACTACTATAAAAACATTGGTAAAAAAGAAATTAAACCTTTCTTCTTTGGTTCAAGACAAATTGCTCTTGAAGATAAAAACACCGGAGCAATGGTTATTAAACCAGACAATCAAGTATTAAAAGAACTCATAGAATCAGATACTCAAGGTATAATTAATAAAGAAGTACAGCAAGCCATATTAAAAAATGGTATCTCTATTATATCTAATAAAAATAATTTCAGTAATGATATCTTTAGAGGTAATGAAACAACACCTTTGGAGTCAATGGTAAATGCATTAAATGAAATTACTTATACTAATCCTATGGGTGGTGGAGATATAACTGTTGCAAAAAATAGCACAGGAACTTCAGACTATAATGTTTATGGTAAAATGTATTACTTAGATGCTAATGGTAATAAGAAAACTGAGAAGTTTACATTACCGGTATTGATGTATCAAAATAATATTGATCAGCTTTTTGCACAAGGTAAAGAAATGCTTAGACAGAATGCAGAAGAATACGCAGAACAGTATAGAAACTTTCACCAAAACAAAAATAAATAGGCATGGCTGAAAATGAAAATTTAGATGTAACTGGTAGAGGAGAATTTTTAAGACAAGGAACGACAAAACTTGAAGATTTTCTTCCTTTTGGAGGTCAACAATTAAATACTCAGAATAATTTAATTGCACAGAATCCACAAAGGCCGCCTATTCAAGTTGAGAATCCAACAACAACTCCTCAAAAAGCTGTCATACAAAAAGATTTTATTCAGGATAATGGTCCTGGAATAATGCCTTATAGTCCTAATCAACTTGCTAAAAGTCCATCACAAAATGTAAAAGCAAGAATACAAGCATTACAAAGTCAAGCATATAGTTTAGAAGATAATTCTCAATACTCTAAACCTTTTATGTATGACTCCACAGCAACAGGAGCACACAAGGCTAAGTATAAAGGATACGGACAAAGAACATATGATAGAATTGGTTTTAGCCCACTTGTAAATAATGAAGAAATCTTTATTAATAATACATCTATAGCAGATGATTTTATAAGAACTGCTACAAACTCATTTTTCCCAATGCTTGGCCAAGGATTAATTGCTAATCCTAAGAGTTATGCTCAATTGTTTCAAGGAAATGTTGGGCAAGACTATGATCAATCTGAAGATTATGAAGAATATTCTAATATAGGATATAGTAGTAGAGGTGGGCCATTAGCTTTTATAAACAATGTCTTTAATTCATTAGGATATAGTGCTGGGGTTATGTTTGAAGCAGGTGCAGAGATGGCACTTGAAGGAGCTATAGAAGGTGGAATTGCTGGAACATTAGCTGGTCCAGAAGGAACAGCTGCTGGTGGTTTAGTTGGAGGTGCTGTTGGGGGAGGTATAGGAGTAATTAGAGGATTACTCACATTACCAAAGTCTCTATTCAATATGGGGAAGTATGGTGGCAAAATGCTATCATCTTTAAAGAATGCTGAGAAATTTACAGAAGCTAAGAATCTATTTACTACAGCTATTAAGTCTACAGCAAATTTTGTTAACCCTGTAAACAATACAGTAACTGCCTATAATCAATATGATAATTTAACTGGATTAGCAAGAGCATCAAGAACAGCCGGAGGTTTCTTTAGAGATGTTATTGGTATGAATGCTGCCTTAAGTGAAGGTAGATTAGAAGGGGGGTTTGTAGAAAATAAAACATATGAAAAATCCTATGATAGATTTTGGAAAGAATTTAATAGAGCTCCTAATGATCAAGAACAACTTGAGTTAAGAAAGAGAGCTAAGTTAGCAGGATTTCAAGATACATGGAAAAATGGTATGCTTGTTTTTTATTCTAACAAGCTTGCGTTCCCAAATCTTTTTGGTAATAAACTTTTCTCTAAAATGTCCAGAACAGTTGGCAAAATAGGAGATGAGTTTGATTTAATTTATCAAGCTGGTAAGAAAGGTATCCAAGAAGGAAGTTATGAGTTAGTAGATTACAATATAAAAAATGCTCTTAAAGGTTTTATTAAACCAGCAAACTTTGGTAAGGCTTCATTAATGTATTTTAAGACTAACCTGGTAGAAGGTGCACAAGAAGTTTTACAAGATGTATTGGCAGATGCTACTGAAGAGTATTATGTAAATTCTTATTTTGATCCAACCAAAGCAAACTTTGATTACTCAATGGCTACATTGGGCAATGCTTTTGGACATCAAGTTTCTGAACAAGGTTTTGAAACCTTTATGTCTGGTTTTGTAATGGGTGCATTTTTAAAGCCAGTATCTGGTGTACCAAGATGGGCTACTGTCCAGTACAATAAAATGAAAATGACTCCAGCAGAGTATAAAACATATACTGATGATAGGAAAGCATATGGTGAGCAGGTAAAAAATGCAATGAATAAGATGCATAAAAATCCTGTTGACTTTTTAAATGATAGAATGGTTAACTACGGTAACCAAAGTATCATATCTAAAAGACTAGCAGATGATGAAACAGATGAGAAAGAAATGTGGGATGGTGTTAATGCATCTTTCTTGTCAGATGTAATTACTACACTAAGAGCAGGTACATTCAAAGTTTGGTTAAGTAATTTTGAAAAATACAACCAGATGAGTGATAAAGACTTAGAAGATACTCTAGGTCTTAAAGAAGGAGAAGGTCCAAAGATGCGGGAAACAATGTCAAACTATGTTTCTAAAGCTAAGAAAATACAAGCAAGATATGATGAAGGCCAAAATACTTTTGGCAAAAGAATGATTGACCTTACTAATTTAAAAGAAGGTAGTCCTGAATATGAAAAAGCTCAGATATATAATCAAGCACTAGAGAGAGGTCTTTATAACTTAACATTCTTAGGAGAGACCTTTGATTTAAATCTTGAAAGAATAAATGCAATGACTCAAAAACTTGGGTCATTGGATGCAATTAAAAACTTACCTGGTGCAGATTTTCAAATATTACTTGATCATGAAAGATTGACCAATAATATTAAAATGCTTCAAACAGAAATTGAAACATTAAAACAAACTGGTGATCAAGCTGCAGTTACACAAGCAGAAAGGAAAGAAAGATTGTTAACTAAGTTACAGAAGTTTCAAGATTCTCAAATTGACTATTTAACTCTTAAGAAAGCAACGGAGTCTTTAGAAGTACTTAAACGTGAAGCTAAAGCTGCTGGTAAAAAAGCAAATATAGAAGATCTAGAAGTTGCTAAAGAGATTATTGACTATTATAAAAAGAATGGAAAGAATCCTAAAAAAGATCATAAAAAAGCATTTGAAGAATTATTAAAAGATTTATCTGGCTCAGATGTCAACTTCATGAAAATGATGAGACAACTAAAAGCTAATGATGGCATGAGAGATTTATTTACAAAGTTAACAGATATATATGACTTAACTTTAGAAAATAAAAATGTAGTACCATATATTACAACTCTTACAGATCCTGATGGTTTCTATGAGCATGTAAATAGAAACTTTGAGTGGATGAGAAATCTTTGGCTCAGTAGACAAAACTATTACAAAGAAGTAATAGATAAGTCTATGAGGATGAAAGAAAACAATGACGCATTAAGAGAACTAGCTAATCTAAATATATATGTTGATCTAGATCAGTTTGCGGATTGGACAGAAAATCCAAATGCATTGCCAGAATATTTTATTGATGCTAGTCAAGGGTCAGAAAGAATTATTCCAAAAGGTAGTGTTCTTTATGATAAGTATGTTAAAGTTCTTAATGATACAGCAAGAGCTCAAGAAACAAAGGCTGCAGGGGACCCTGTAGATATTAATGGTCAGCTTGATGAAGCCATAGAAGATTTGATGAATAAAAAAGCTGTGGAAATTGATGAGGCAGATAAACAATTCAAAGAGGCTTTAAAGGTAGAAACAACATTTACATATGATGAACTACTACAACAAGAGGAAGAATTAAGAAATGCACAAGAAGCTACTGTTCTTACAAGTACACAGAGAAAAGCAATTGATACTGAAATAAGTAAGTTCTTTGATAGTTTGCCAATAGATGATCCGGCAGCTATACTAGTACAAATAAGAAATTTTGTAAACAGTGAAGTTATTCCAGAAGAGTATTTAAATGATGATAGAATAGTTGAGTTTAGAGATGAGTTTTTAGTTAACCCATCAGATGACAACATGCTTGGGTTACCTGAGAAAAAGATGAATGAACTTAGAGCTGATGCTATTGAGTTATATAAATCTTTTCCAGCAACTTATGATGACATGCAGAGAAGAGATGCTGCAGGTAGATATTTTGCAGTTGTAGAATTAATTAATAACTATTTAGATTCTACTGAAACTATTAGCTCAAAAGAAAAACAAGAGAAAGCTAAAGAAAAAGTAGACACTAACATTATCAACACTACTCAGGCATATGCTGATTATCAAATTGCACTTAAAGATATAGAAGAAAGATATGCTGGATTATTACAAGAATTAAAAGATATCTTTATTAAAAGAGGTGCTGGAACAACTCCTACTGATACTGAACTATCTACAAAATCATCATGGTCTGAAATACAAAAAGCCGCACCTACTTTATATAAAACTTTATTAGATCAATTTAATAAAGAGGTTGTTGAAGGCATGGGTATAAATGAGTCAGATGAAAACTTTGAAGGTATTAAAAACAACTGGTTAGAACAGCAAGGTGAAACAATCAACAGATATAATGTTGAAAAAGAATCTGCAAAAATTATTAAAGAACAAGAGGCTAAACAATTTAAAGTACCGACATTAAAGTATTTTAAATTACCAGCAGGTATTGCAAATATAACTCCTTCATCAAGGATTAAACCATATCAAGATGTTATTTCTGCATTGAAGTTAATGTTACAAACAAAAATTGCTGTTGATTTAAAAACAAAAAAACAAATAAAGCTAACAAATGAAGATTTAACAAATATTAAAAGTGATATTGTAGAATTAGAAAGATTAGTAAACTGGTTAAGTGAAAATGGAGTTGTAGAAAATGAAACTTTATTTGATGTTACAGATAATATCTTTACTGAAAAAGTAAAAAATAGAGCTGGTGAAATAGAAGAAGTAAGGGATGAGAATGGTGTATTAATTGAAAGAAGAATAGATGGTGCTCCTACAAGAAGGGTAACTAAAGAAGCTGAAAAATTAGATATAGAAATTACACCTGGAAAAGAAGCTTTTGTTTATGAACCTTTAAAAACAAAAACAAAGACTAAATATGATGCAGAAGGTAATGTTACTGAAGTATATGATGTACCATCACCAATTATGTCTGCATATGATGCTATTATAGAAAGTGATGAGATTGCTGATAACAAAAAGTTAGATGCTTTCTTAAAGTCATTTACTCAATGGGTGATGGCATCCGGTCTAGTGTTTAGAGATAAGACAGGTAAAAAAATAAACAAAGAGAAATATGATCTATTAAAAGAATCTTTAGAACAAGATTTCTCTAGAGAGAATGTTTACAATACTGTTGGAAGTCTAGCATTTAAACACTCATCAGATGCTGGTAATATGATTGATGATTTAATAAAAGATTTTTTAACTAGAGAAGGTACATCATTTAAAGAAATAACCAAACCTGAAAAAATGTCTAAAAGAGCATTTGATAATTTGTTTGGTAAAAATGGTGTAATTAGAAAGTTTAGGGATGGTATAATTGATGGTGATTATATTATTGTTGGTGCTGGAGATTTAGTATTTGATAAAACTCTTTTTGAAAACGGTATAGTAGGTGAGACAGATTTAGTAGCTATAAATACTAGAGGGGAGTTACAAATTATTGATATTAAAGCTCTTGGTTCTGGAAGCTGGACGATATTTAATTCTGATCTAGAATTAAATAAAAAAATTAATGCTCTTAAAAAACAAGGGTTAACAGATCAAGAAATTGAAAAAGATTCTGATGTTGCTCTAATAAAACGAAACTTATTAAAAAGTAAAAAGCAATATTATAGAATTCAACAATCTATTTATAGAAACTTAATCTGGAGAATGACGGGGATTAAACCCACAAGAATTGGTTTAATGGCCTTAGAGGTAGATGTAGATACTGAAGGCAATATTAATAATGCAAACATTTCAAGTATAGTTCCTAAAGGAGAAAGCACACTTGAACTAGAATACTTCCCTGGTGTTGAATCAATTGTTCCAGAACCTGAAGTTACAAGTCAACCTACAAAAGGTCTTGTTTCTGAAATAACAGAAGAAGAGTTTAATGATTTTGTTAACAACGGTGTTGTTTCAGAAGATAGAATTAATTCTATTGCTAATAAGATTAAAAATAATCAATCATTAACAACTCAAGAAACTGCAATATTCAATGATAAAACTTCTGAAGTAAATGCAAAAATTCAAGAAATATTTACTTTAGAAGATGATCCAGAAAGATCTAACGTTGTAGCTGATAATCTAAATCAACAAATCATTTATAATGGTAGAGTTGGAACACTTAGACTTGTAGGTAATGTTTACACTATATTTTATAGTGATGG
>Ga0315899_10000225_pt1 | contig 69923 bp, 51 predicted proteins | sample LakEriMetagenome_2_FD_203518 | JGI IMG/M metagenome (GOLD analysis project Ga0315899, IMG submission 203518) | Freshwater fungal communities from buoy surface, Lake Erie, Ohio, United States - Buoy 4 MA112 | ecosystem: Environmental > Aquatic > Freshwater > Lake | place: USA: Lake Erie, Ohio... | reverse complement strand
GAGGACGAAAAGGGCAAGGGCAACGGCGTGTACACGCCCAAAACGCGTTATGACGCGGATGCCAGCTTTATTGCGTATCTCAGCGCACACGGTTGAGGGTGGTAACCGGTGGGTGAAACCGGTTTGCGTCAGCCGCGAAGCAAGGAGTGAGATGATCGCGCGACTGGGCATCTTCGCGGCGGCGGGTCTTGGAGCTCTGGTAGCTCTGAGTGGCTGCTCGCGCACGGATTACGGGCAGGGAACGCCTGAAGAGACCATTGCGAGCGCGAGCAAGATGGTGGAGCAGGGCGATGCGGAGAAGCTGCCCAACCTGATCTACGCCGAGAACGAGGACATGCGGCGGTTGCTCAACACAATGGGCCGCCTGACGGGCCACATGGAGCAACTGGCGACGGAACTCAACACGCGGTTCCCGGAAGAGACGGCGGAACTAGCCAAGAAGGCTGAAGAGGCAGCGAAGCAGGGCAAGTCCACGAGCTTGATCGGCCAGCTCGCACAGCAGGGGCGTCGACAAGGCGCGGGCGGGCGGCGCGGTCGCAACGCGCGGCCTGGTGAGCGGCAGGATCAGCGTGAGCAGTTCGATGATGCTATCACGCGGTTGTTTGCTGATCCGTATTCATTCCTGCGGGACAACGAAGGGCGGTTGACGACGGCTTACTTGACCGATGACAGCGTGGCGCTGTTGTGGGATGGCAAGCCGGTCATGCAGCCCATCGGCATGGTGATGAACAAGGCGCCGGATGGCAAGTGGTACTTTGTGCTGCCCACCAACGCGCCGGGCATCAGCGGGTTCATGCCCAAGACGCCCGAGCAATACAAGCTCATGGGACAGATGATCGCGGTGCTCGACAAAGTTGTCGTTGACCTACAGCAGGAAGTGGCGAGCGGGCGGCATGGCTCGCTGGAAGCGGTGAGTCGGCGTGCGGGCGAGATGACGTTCTTGCCAGCGGTGTTGACGTTCTATGCGTATTCGCAACTGCGCGAAGAACAGCAAAAAGCCGCAGGCGGCAACTGAGCGCGGCTGCGGCTTTCATGATTCCAGGATGCTCAACTTAGGTGCCCGCGGGGATGATGCGGTAGATTTTGTCGTCACCTTCGCGCGGCTGGGCGCGGCCGTCCTTGTTGCTGGTGCTGAAGTAAATCGCGCCATCAGGTCCGACGGCGACACAGCGAATACGGCCGAAGCCCGTGGCGTAGCGCTCGATGGCGGTGACCTTTTCGCCCTCGAAAGCGACGCGATAGACACCCGGGTCAGCGTCGCGACGCAGGCCGCCCAGAGCTCCGAAGAAGAGCGAGCCCTTCCACTGCGGGAAGCGCTCGGCGTTGTAGTACGCAGCGCTGGAGGGAGCGATGGCGGGTGTGAAAACAACGGTGGGGGCGATCGTGCCTTCGGCGGTTTTGCTACCCCAGACTTTGGGCCAGCCCATGTCGGCGCCAGCCTTCACGATGTTGAGTTCATCGTCGCCTCGGGAGGGACGCACTTCGCCACTGGGGCCGTGCTCGGTTTCGAGGATGAGGCCTGATTCGGTCCAGACGATGCCTTGCGGATTGCGGTGGCCGAAGCTGAAGATCTCGCCGCGGGTGTTCTCTTTGTTGACGAAGGGGTTGTCCGCAGGGATGCTGCCGTCGTCGTTCACGCGGAGGATCTTGCCGCCGAGGCTGGACATGTCTTGTGCGAGTTCCTTCTCGAAGGTTTCGCCCGTGGTGATGTAGAGCTTGCCATCGGGCCCGAAGGCGAGGCGACAACCGACGTGGTTGCGGCCCGCGGGAATGCCGGTGAGAATCGGTGTCGGCTCCACGAGCGCGTCGCCCGTGTCTTTGAGGCGCACAACGCGCACGTCGCGGCGGGTGCCATAGCTGATGTAGACGAAACGGTTGGTGGCGTAATCGGGGTGGACGGCAAGGCCCATGAGGCCGTTCTCGCCGCCTTCGCCGATGAGGTCGGGCACGGTGTAGAGGGGCGACTCGCGGAGCTTGTCGTTTTCGACGACGCGGACAGCACCGGAGCGTTCAGTGAAGAGCGTGCGCGAGGAGCCGGTCCAGACGATCGACCAGGGGACTTCGACGCCGGTCACATAGGCTTCAATCGTGAAGTCCTTGCCCGGACGCATCACGGGAATGTCTTTGATGGTGGGCTTGGTGAGATCCAGCGGAGCTTTCTCGGCGGGCGCGTCGGTCGCGGGCTGTGCGAAGGCGGCGGAAGCGAGGAGAGCGGAGAGGCTAAGGCTCAAGGTGATGGCACGAGGCATGGGGTGCTCCTGCGGACGTATTGCGAGTTGGACGGTACGCGTACGCCCGGCGCAGGGGCGCGTTTCGAGGATTCGGGAGATAGAGGGCCCGGTGGGCGGAATAGGGCTTAGTGGCCCGGGTGCGGGACGTCCATCGTCCAAAACGACTCACCCAGTTCGTTGCGCATAATGCGGAGATTGGGGCGTTCGCGCGGGGCGACGCTGTGACGCAGCAAGCCTGAGATGTCGGCGAGGACCTGCTCACACTCGGCGGCGTAACCGTGGCCCAGCATGCTGACGTCGATGCTGGTGACTTCGACCGTGTCGATGTCGGGCACGACGGTGACGGGGGGCATGTATCCGGCGCGGGGGAAGTCGTGGACCCAGTTGCTGGCTTCGAGGGCCATGTCTTTCTTGCTGACGTAGAGCGTGGTGCGCTCGCTCAGACGCGGGTAGGCGAGGGCGAGCTCTTCGAAGGCCTCGGCGTCGACGTCGGGCGCGGCGAGGATGATCTGGCCGAAGCGGCGATCGGGCTTCTCAAGGAGCTTCTGGGCAACGCGGGCCATGACGCGGTTGCCCATGCTGTGGGCGATGACGTGGACTTTGTCTGCGCCGGACTCGTCGAGCATGCGCTCGAGGAAGCGGCGCACGTGTCTTTCACTGGCTTCGACCGAGGCGGCATCGGCGGTGTAGCCGCCTGCGGCGTCTTTGCTGGGCCAACTGCAAAAGGCGGTGAGTCCGGGGACGTCCAGATCGACCGCCAACTGCGCGGCCCGCAACGCGGCTCGCTCGAAGGAGTTCTTGTAGCCATGGATGTAGACGAGGACGCAGCGCTCGCTGCGATGTGATTCTTCGAGGTATTCCTTGAGCTGGGCGAAGAGGGCGTCTTCCTGCAACTGCTCGATTTCGGAGATCGTGATGTCGTCATCTTGCCACTTGGCGAGTTGGCGGTACCAGGACGAACCCAGCGTGCCTTTGGGGCGGCTGTTGGGTACGCGACAGACCACGCTGCCGAAGAAGGCGTCGCCCTGCACGCTGCGCTCGTTGGTGAAGCCTTTGCTCACGTCGGCGCGATCCACCGGCTCACGGTTGGTGCCGTACCAGACGCGTACGAGTTTGGCATTGCTGTCGGTGGTGTCGTCGATGGGGCCCCGGCCGCGACCGACCGCGTCCATTGGGTCGGGTTCTTCGCCCGAGCCGACGACCACTTCCTCGGGGGCTGCGGTGACGTCGGGCGGCGAAGTTCCGGCGGGGGTGCCTCCACTGCCGCCTTCCATGTCGTCGGGGTTGGGCTGCGTCGATGTGTCACTGGGGGGCGCTGACTTCTTTTTCCCGCACGACGGCATCATCGCGCCAGTCGCTGTGAGCACCACCAGCATTGCCGCCAACACCACGCTGCGCACTTGCACCATCGCCCGTTTCCTCGCCCCCTTGATTGCACATATCGCCCCACGCGTTGCCGCGTGATTCAGACTGGCGTGATTCAGACCGGATCGGACAAATCGGCTTCACCCAGCAGGCGGAAGTCCTTCCGCCGCAGGATCTGGCCCGCCAGTGTCAGGTCGTCGACCGCAAGGGCGATCGTGGGAGCCGAGGCCCCCCGTGACATGAGCGGATAGGCGAAGTGGATGGAGAGTTCGGCACGCAGCAGGCTCAGGCACATGCTGCTAAGGGTGTGGTTGCCGGAGAGTTCCACGACCAGCACGTCGCGCATGGTGTATGCCAGGCCACTGTCATCGAGCACGCGCCGGGCGAGGGTGGCGTTGGTGGGGATGATGCGGACCACGGCATGATCGCTCGCTTCGTTGACGCTGATGGCCGCGAGCAAGGCGTGGCGATTCTCAAAGACCTCGACGAGGTCGTGGAGTTTGCCGACTTTGTTGTGGAGAAACACGGAGAACTGCGTCACGCTGGGGGGTGAGTAGCCGTGGGCGGTCTCCATGGGGGTAGGGGCTTGGCTCATGACGGTACAACAAGATAGCCCGTGAACTCACAGGCGTGGATGCAGTGTAATCGAAAGTGGCTTGCGTCGCAATGACGACGCAACTGGAATCCGGAAGCGCAAGAAAAACGTCCGCGCGGGGCGGACGTCTGTCGGTCGTGCGTGCTTGCTTACACACTGAAGCTGCTGCCGCAGCCACAACTTGCGGTTGCGTTGGGGTTGTGGAACACGAACCCGCGGCCCATGATCTCGTCTTTGAAGTCGACCGTCACGCCGCCCAGATAGAGCAGGCTCTTGGGATCGACGATGATGCGGACACCGTGCTGTTCGAACAGTTCGTCGGTGTCCTTCTTGGTTTCCGTCAGGTCGAGGATGTAGCTGAAACCGCTGCATCCGCCGCCTTTGACACCCACGCGGAGGCACACCTTGTCGGCGTCGAGCTCCTGCTGCTGGATGATGGTTTTGATTTCGCGGGCGGCGGTTTCCGAGAGGATGACGCTCTGCGTGCTGTTGTCGCCCGTCTGGGGCAGGGTGGTGGTTGCCATAGTTGAGACTCCTTCGCAATTGGCCAGGGGATTCTACGCCCGCACTTGTCAAAAGTTCGCGTTTGCCTGTCAATGAGATGCTCTGGCGGTCGGATCGATTCGCAGACATGCAGGTCCAAAAACAACGCGGCCCCGCGATAGGGATCGCAGGGCCGCGGTAATCAGACGCGAAAGCGAATCAATACTTCACGCTGCAGCCGTAGGGCTGGGTTTCGGCCTTGGTCACCGTTTCACCAGCGATCAGCTGATCAAGGGCGGCGGCAACGTAGTTGACCTTGCCGGGAGCGTCAGAGCCGCGGTCGTCGTCGATAGCGCCGTGGTAGGCGACCTTGCCGTCCTTACCGACGATGAACATTTCAGGCGTGCGCTTGGCGTTGTATTCCTTGCCCACGGTGCCGCTCATGTCCATGAGGATCGGGTACTCGATCTTCCAGTCCTTGACGGCGGTCTGGTTCTTGTCGAGGCCAGCACCCTGCTTGCCTTCGGCGCCGCTGTTGATGCCCAGGAAGACCACGTTCTTGTCCTTGTACTTGGCGTGGAGATCGTTGAAGGTGTTGCCCTTCTTGCCGTAGTGCTTCACGACGAAGGGGCACTCGGGGTTGAACCACTGAATGACGACGATCTTGCCTTCCTTGGTCAGATCGGCGAGCGTGTGCGACTTGCCCGAGGTGTCGTTGAGCGTGAAGTTGGGAGCAGCATCACCCACGGAAATGCTCTTGCTCTCTGTGCCCTTGTCGGCCTTCTTTTCGGTGTTCTTTTGTTTGTCGTCGTACTTCTTGGCTTCCTTCTGAACTTCCTTCTGGACTTCCTTGGTGGTGTCCTTGGGCTTGTCGTCGGCCCAGGCGAAGGTGGAGCCGGCGAGAGCGAGTGTGGCGGCAGTCAGACCAAGCAGCAAAGCGTTCTTCTTCATGAGAGATACTCCAAAGTTGGCGAGCGTGGATCCTTCCGGGCACGCTCGCGGGGGTTCCGAACCTCTGTCGCCGCCGTGCACGTGACGGCGGGTTGTGGACGTGTCAGTTACTTCGCCGGCGCTGCGGCTGGCGTTTCGGTCTTGTTTTCAGATGGTGGCGTGAAGTCGAGGGCATGCCAAGTGGTGGTGGCTGACCCCGAAGCGCTGGCGCGAGTCACTTCAATGACGCCCCGGACGGTGAGGGGCTCGCCCTTGCGCTGGTGCATACGGACGCGGAGCGTATCGCCCGTGGCTTCGCCTTCTTCGATCAGGTCTTCGGCAGGGGAGGAGTCCGCACCTGGGAAGAACGCGAGCTTGGTTGCGCCAGGCACGCGGACGGTGAGAGTCGCATCAACAAGTGACGTTTCCGGCTTCGTCGCGGCGAGTTCTCCCCAGCCCGTTTGGATGGTGCGGGCGCGGGAGGCCGCGATGCCGGCGGGAGCTTGCTTGGGTGCCGGACGGTCAATGACCGCAACCGTGGTCTTGGCTTCACCTCGCTCGGGGATGCAGGCTTCCTGACACACGAGCCACTTGCTGCTGGCCGCGATCTCGAAGTTCTTGAACTCGGTGGTGGCTGGAATGGTAATGGGAATGAGGATGGTGGCTTCACCAAAGTACACGTGATCAACCACGCCGTTGTCCATGCCGTAGCGTGTTGGAGCGGGCCACCGGGGCTCGCCCGCCTGCCAGCCTTCGGGCAGCGTCAATTTCCACGATGCGGGCATTCCAGTGTCGTTCAGGCCATCCCAGTAGGTGTGCCAGTCTTTCGCGATGAGGTAGTTGAGGCCCAGGGTGATGGTGCCGCCGGGTGTGGCGGGGCCATCAAGTTGCAGCGAGAATGCGACCTTGTTCTTGCGATCGTCCGTCGCCTCGGGCTGAGCGAGCACGCTGGGGGCGGCTGCGGCGAGGCCGACTGTTGCGGCGAGCAGATGCCGCCACGTGGAGCGAGCGAGAGAACGGTGGTGCGATGGATCGGGCATGCTCGTGTCCTACGTTCGGCGATTCGCAGAGTTCAACGATACAACCGACGCGCGATTGCGTTGCAGAGTTGGATGCTGTTCGCGTGTTTGCGGTTGCAACGCGCTTGAAGGGTGCAACAATGGCGCATGCCACATGCTTTGTTCGCCGTTCGCACGGGATGTCTGATTGTCGCTGGGTTTGCCGCGGTGCTTTCGGCTTGCGGCTGCACGAGCAAGGGTGAACAGCGTCTGAATTTCCTGGGCATGGGCGTGGATGACAGCGAGCTGCGGCGGATGGCGCCGGAGAAGGCGAACGAAGTGATCGCGGAGAGCTGGGAGAATGGTGAAGCGATGGAGCTCATCATTCTCGACGCTCGGCCGGTGGAGCAGTGGCAGGCGCAACGCATCGCAGGCGCTCGCAATCTGCAACTGGGTGATGTGCGACCCGGCGCGCTGCTGGTGCCAACGTGGGAGCCCAACGATCTGCGTGCGGCGAAGGCGGAGAACGCGGGCGAGGCACGTTCTGATCGTCTTGCCGATTACGACACGATTCTGATCTACGGCGCGGATCCGTCGAGTGCGACGCCTTACGCGCTAGCAAAGAAGCTGCGCGGGCTCAACTACACCAAGGTGTACATTCTCGAGGGCGGGCTGTACGCGTGGCGGGCTTCGGGCGGCGAAGTCATTTCGTCGGGCGAGTAAGCGTCAGACTCTGCATGAACCTGTAAAGACGAGTTCGCCCGGTCCGGACTTGATGACGCGTTCGGTTGTGTTGTCCCAATACACACCAAGATCGCCGCCTGGCACGGTGATGGTTGCGGTGCGTGCGAGCTTACCTGCGAGCACGCCCGCCACGAGCACTGCACATGCGCCGGTGCCGCATGCGAGTGTGACGCCCGAGCCGCGTTCATATGTCCAGATGACTGCGCGCACCCGCGAGGTGACGGCGGCGACGTGCACGTTGACGCTGCGCGGAAAGAGCGGTGAACGCTGCAGCACGGGACCGATGGCTTCGACGAGCTCTCGCGTGGGTTTGTTTCTGCCTTGACACCAGAGCACGGCGTGCGGGTTGCCCATGTTGACGCAGGTCATGGAGTCGATGACGCTCCCGGCGGAGCCCAAGGACTTGCGGAGTGACGCGGGCAAAGCAACTCCGATGATGGCGGGTGAGCTGTCGTGCGAGGCGTTTGCGAGAGATGCAGCGCATGGGATGAGCTGGGGCGCGAGGTGCGGCGTGCCCATGTCAACTTGCGCTGCGGCGAATGAACGCAGGCCCTTGCGCACGATGTGCATGGTTCGCTCGCCTACGCCATAGACCGCGACCTGCAGCGTTGAGTGCTTGAAGCCGTGCTGATCGCACATGTGGCGCGCGATGCAGCGAATGCCGTTGCCGCACATGCCGCCGTCGGTCCCATCGGCGTTGAAAACGCGCATGGCGACGTGAGCGGTCTTGGAGCGAGTGAGAAGCAGAAGTTCGTCGGCGCCGATGCCGAAGCGACGGTTGCAGAGTTTGCGGCTGAGATCGTGCCAGTCGCGACGCGTAAGGGCGGGCGTGGTGATGGCGTCGATCAGGACGAAGTCATTGCCGAGGCCGTGGTATTTGAAGAATGGCAGCGTTCGCGGTTGCTTGGCGTGCATGGCGGGAACGTAGTCGCGAGGGGGGCTTGTTGCAAAGAAAAACCCCCGCCGGGTGAGCGGCGGGGGAGAAAGAAGCGAGGAGAATGAAACTCAGCGGATGTCGGCCAGCGGAGTCTTGATACCGAAGGGCACGGGCGAGGCAGACCAGCCACCACCGAGGAACAGGTCGTAGTGCTCCATGGTGACTTGGAAGGGCAGCGAGCCGGTGATGTCGATAGCGAAGAAGCTGGGGAGGCCGCCACCGACGATGGCCTGAAGCTCGTGCAGACGCAGCTGCTGGAAGCCGTTGGCCGGGATGGAGATGTTGACGGCGGTGTTGGCACGCGGGGTGGTGCCCGGCTCGTTGTAGAAGATGATGTTGACGGTGGCGTTGCTGGCGACGGCGGAGGGGTTGTAGAAGTAGAGGGTTTCGAAGTAGAGGCGACCGGCGGTGGCACCGTTGATGAAGGCATCGCCGAAGAAGAAGCGAGTGCCGGCTTCGTACTGCGGGGTGCTCGCATCGGCATCGCCGCGTTGCGACTGGTAGCTGAGCACGCTGACGGGCAGATCGCTGGAGTAGCGAATGCCTGCCGCGTCGCCCGCGACGAGGCCCAGCGACGCACCGGTGATGGTGACCGAGCGGCCGGCGGGAACCTGAATGGTGCGCTGGCTGGCGGTGATGTTGTTGCGGATGTAGGTCGCGGAAAGGTTGACAGTGGCGGGAGCGGTACCGGGGTTGAAGATGCTGATCTCGCTGGTAACGCCGTTGCCGTTGGTGATGTTGGTCAGAGCACCCTTGGTCGTGCCGCCCTGTGCATCACCCAGCGCACCGAAGGCGCTTTCGTTGCCACCACCGAAGCGGTAGGCGGTGATGCTGGCGACGACGCCCTCGAAGGGCTGCGCGGCCAGCTGCGTATCGGTCGCGACGGGGGTCGCGTTGATCTGCGCACCGAAGACGCCTGTGCCGAGCTGGGTGAAGTCGTTGATGCCGAAGCCTTCGCGGCCCAGCGCGCGGACGCGGCGAACTTCAGGCAGCGTGACACGCGAGCCGTCCGCAAGGAAGGCTGTGAGGGTCACGTCGACTTCGTAGTTGTGGGGGTTCCAGAAGAGGATGAAGTTGAGTGCGGCGCCCGGGTTGCGCTCGACGCGCGGGAAGGACCAGGTGGGTGAGACCTTGTCGGTGAAGGCATCGCCCGTGCTGCTGCCGAAGTCGTAGTGGCTGAGCGTTGCACCCAAGGGCTGGATGGTGGCGGGATCAACCGGCACCGTCTGACCCTGGCTGTTGACGTATGTGGTCGGGACCGTCCAGTCGAGGACGACCGAGTAGGGCTTGTTGGGGATGACGCCCGGGGCGCGAACGATCTGACCGTTGATGACGGCGGTGATCGTGTAGCCGTCGCGGCTGTTGGGCTGCATGGTGCCGCCCGGCAACTGCGTGGGGGTCGTGCCGTCGTCGTAGTAGAGGGTCAGACGGAAGTCGACCGGGAAGACGTTGGGATTGACGATCGGGACGAACTCGCTGACGGTGTCGCTCGAGAAGCCTTCGGGGTAGACGAGGCGGTTGACCGCGGACTCGGTCAGCACTTCGAGCTTGTAGGCACCGACGCTTTCGCCCAGACCGTCGACGATGACGAAGTAGCGCACGCCCGCCGGTGAACCGAAGGAGACTTGCGCGGTGGAACCGGGCAGGCCGTCGGCGTCGGTAGCGATGACGGTACGAGTGCCGTCGCCATTGTCACGCAGCACCTGGATCTGAGCGTCGAGGATCGAGCCAGCCGGCGTCGAGAGACGCAGGAAGACACGGCCCGGCGCGGCAGTGGTGAAGGCATAGAGGTCGCGATCGCCCGCGGGCTGGATAAGGCTGGCCTGCGGGTTGGTCGTGCCGCCGATGCTGCTGCCGTCACCCGTACGCGAGTTGAGGACGAGGGTGGTGGGGGAGTTGAAGTCGATGACCGAGGGGTCGGTGCCGCCACCGCCGCCGCTGCTGCCGGCAGGGCCCTGCACCGTGATGCGGTACTCACCCACGGGGGTTGCACCGGCGAGGACCAGAGCATCGACGAGCACGAAGTAGCGTTGGCCTGCGCTGGCGTTGTTGATGGTGAAGGCTGCTGCCTGACCGGCGGCCGACGAACTCGCGGTGCCGACGAGAGTGAAGGTGGCCGAGCCATCATCGCGGAAGACGCGGATGCGGGAGGCGATGGTGCCCAGCGTGCTCACGAAGGGCGTAAGCGTGACGTTGTGCACACCCGTGTTGAGCACGGTGAATGTGAACAGGTCGTCGTCGGCGTTGGGGCTGATGCGCGGATTGGCGACTTGGTTGGGCGAATCGGTGCCGATCTGGCCCAGACCGGTTGTTCCGTCGATCGGGATGATCGTGGCGAGATCCCATTCCGTGCGGTTGGCATGGTCGTCCAGCGGCGGGACAACGAAGCTGAGGGTGTAGGTGCCGGCGACGCCGAGGTTGGTGTTGGTGCCTGCCCCGATGCCGTCAACAGCGATGTAAACGACTTCGCCACGATTGACGTTGCTGAGCGCCGAGCTATCGAAGCTGGCCGTGATGAAGTTGGGGTTGATCGCGTCGGCCATCTGTGCCTGCGCGAGCGTGGTGAAGCTGCCGTCGGTGTTGAGCTTGAGCAGCGAGAGGCGAGCCCGCAGGAAGCTGCCCGCGCCACGGGTGAGCGTGACGCTGACGTTGCCTTCGGTTTCGAGGACGAAGCGGAAGATGTCCGTGTCGCCCGCGGCTTCGAGGTTGCCGTTGATCGAAGCGGTGCCGGTGAGGGCATCGATGATCACGGGCGTTGCCTGTCCGGTCTGGCCGTTGTCGAAGTTGCCATCGCCATCGCTGTCGGCGTCGGCGTGGTCGTCGGTGGGGTCAGCCAGGACGATAAGCGAGTAATCGCCAATGTCGGCGATCTTGTCGGTGCCTTCGACGACGACGTAGTAGAACTTGTACTCGCGGAAGTCGCCGTTGTCGACCGAGCCACGGCTACGGGCCGGGGTGACCGACGCGAACGTCGTGGCGATCGGCAGCGTCTGGTTGGGAGGCAGGAACCCTTCGCCCACGCCCACACGCATGCGGATGACGCCTTCCTGACCGCTGGGGTTCTCGGTGATTTCATAGACCGAGACGCGCGGTGTGAGGTTGGCAGTCGCCGACTCGACGCGGAACTGCAGACGCTGATACTCGGGGAACTCGAACTTGAAGACGTCGGAATCGCCCGGCTGTCCGATACGCCCTGTGACGGTCGTGGAACCGGTGAAGTCGTTGATTTCGAACTCCGTCGCGTTCTGGAACTTGGTGCTGTTGGCGTGATCGTCGACGGCGGGCATGCCCGACAGTTCGATGCGATACTCGCCTTCGCTGAGGCCCTGGCCCAGGACGTCGATGCTGAACACTTCGCCGGCGTTGACGGCGAAGGACAGTTCAAGCACGCCACCACCCTGCTGGATACCGAAGCCAACCTGCGCGCCGTTCTCACGGAAGACATCGAAGTCGGCGTTCAGGATCGACCCGTTGATCCGGGTGAGACGGACCAGCGCCGTGCCGGAGCCCGGCGCGGTGAACGTGAATGTATCGAAGTCGATGGGATTGTTGGCAGCGGTGTTGTTGATGATGCCGGTGATGGAACCGCGGCCGTTTTCAGACGTGCCCGGAATGTCACCGATCGCAATAGGCGTTGCGGCTGCAATGGTGCCAGCGTTGTCGTGATCGTCAACGACGACGTTGCCCGACTCAAAGTCGGTGATCTGTTCGCCCATGCCGTTGATCAGCAGTTGATAGCTGCCGAAAGCACGCGACCAGTCGACGTGTTCGTTGATGTTCGCGACGCGCTGATCGGTCTGGCCCGGAGCGGGCGGCGCGATGCGGCCGTTGACCCACTTCTGGCCGCTTTCGACCTGAATGAAGTAGACCTGACCTGCCACGACGGGGATGACCACACGCGGGTCTTCGGCGCGGAACTCAGCATCGAACGTGCCCGTTGAGCCAAAGTCGCTGAACTCGCCGACGGGCACGCCGCTGGGAAGCAGACGACCGTCGTTGCGGTAAGCAAAGTTGTCGTCGTTGTAGCCAATCTGCGTGAAGTCGTTCGCGAAGACGCGGATTGCGCCGTCGAAGCGGCTGTCGTAGGTCTTCTCGAGCGCGATGTTGGGGTTCCAAGGCGAGGTGCCGCCGCCACCCTGGTTGGGACGCAAGCGAGCGCCGCCCGCGGTCTGCTGACCGTACACGTCGTTGAGCTGCGACGTACCGAGGCGGATTTCAGCGGTACCGGTGAACTCCGCACGGAAGAAGAAAACGTCGGTGTCGTTGATGTCTTGGATGAGGCCCAAGCCGCCGGCAAACGTCGCCCCGCCATCGAGCGACGGACGGATGAAGGTACCCGAGATGTCGTGGCCCGTCACCGCTTGCGAAGCCTGGTTGGGGTTCACGACGATGTCGGTATCGCCGGTTTGCAGGACACCCGCGATGCGAGCCTGCGTTGCGAGGTTGAACTGACCTTCGTTGGCCGTTTCGCGGAACGAGCCACGGGCGCGACCCATGTTGTCGCGGATGCCGTCGTCGTTCACATCCTGACCACCAGCGGCGGCAGTCAGGTTGAACTGGTAGCGGCCTGTGCCGCCTGCTGCAACTTCGAGGTAGTAGGTTTCACCGCCCCACAGACGCAGGTTGGCGGTGTCGGGCAGCACGAAGTTGGGGTTGGCTCCGGGAGCGAGCGACTGGTCGATGGCGCCGGGGTTGTCGGCCAACGGGTTGATGGTTTCGTTGGTGTAGATGACCGTGCCCTGGCTGTCCAAGAGACGGATGCGGAAGTTGCCGGTGCTGCCGCCACCAAAGACGGGGTTGAGGCTGATGGCCAGACGCTGCGCGGCGCGATCGTGGCGGTCCCACTGACCGGCGATGCCATCGTCAAAGTCGCTCAGAGCGAAGACGGCGGCATCAGGAGCAGGATTGCCTGTGTTCGACACGCCGCCCGCGCCGTTGTTGCCAACCGGGCGGAAGACGAAGAAGTCGTCGTTGGGGAATTGACCCGTTTCCGCGGCGAACTGCGCGATGTTGTTGGCCGGGATGGGCGGAAGCTGGGGATTGGGCGGCTGAATTTCGGAGTACTGACCGCCGACGTAAAGCACCTGCTGCGGGTTGCCCGAGTCGAGCTGGTCTTCGATGCCGGGTTCTTGGGCATCGTTGACGGCGCGTAGCGAGAAGACCGGACCGTTGGGTGTACCGACGGTTCCGGGCTGCTGGTCGACCGAGTAGGTGATGAGATTCGCGACAGTGGGATCGCCACCGAAGACGAAGTCGCCACCGATCATCAGGATGGGGTCAATCGTGGTGTTGTTGATGTCCGCGGGATTGAAGACTTCGAGAGCGCGGACGGTGCCGACGAGATCGGCTTGACCACCGACTTCATTGCTGAATGGATTGCCGAACATGAGGCGCGGCGTGTAGACCGCCAGCGCCGCATCCTGCAGTTCATCGACGAGGCCCCAGACCACGAGGTTTGACGAGCGACGCGGTTCATTGATGAAGGGTGCCCCACCCGGCGCCGGGTTGGGCACGGAGTAGATGTAGTTCGCGACGAAATCGCCACCGATGTAGAGCACTTCAAACGTGCCGCCAGCGCCCTGATCCAGATCGGTACCGGTGACATCGATCTCGAAGACTTCGAGGGCGAAGACGGTGCCGTTGATCGTGCCGCCGGGAACCGGAGTGCCCGTGTTGATGCCTTCGGTGAAGGCGCCGTTGTAGCGAACCACGCCGCCTGTGATGTCGCCACCAATGTACAGAGCTTCCGGCGGATCGGCCGGATCGGCGACGGCGGTAATGGGCGGTGGGCCAGCTTGCGCAGCGCGGCCGGGGCCGGCGTCTTCCGCGTCGTACACAGCGAAGGCGAAGACTTCGCCGTCGGTCTCGACACCTGCAGCGGCGCCGAACCACGCGCCAAAGGTGGGGTCGAAGAACGCGACGTTCGCCGCAGCGGTACCGTCGATGTCATCGAAGAGGCCGCCGATGAAAAGGCTCTCGCCGAAGATGATGTTGATTGGAGCTGCCGGGCCGGTGTCATCCGGATCGAAAGTCTCGGGGTCGTACGTTGCGATCGCGTTGACGGGACCGGAGGCTTCGCCCAGCGCGTCGCTGAAGACATACGTGCCAAGGTCAGGGTTGAAGGCCCAGATCGCGAGGTTGTTGACGGTCGTGAGCGAACCTGGATCAGTCGGGTCAGCGAGGAAGTTGAGCGTGAAGTCGCCGCCGACGACCAGCACCGGACGGGCGCCGGCGAAGGGTGTCCAGTTGAACAGGGCGCGAACTTCGGCGCGGTCGGTGCCGGCGGTGTCTTCGTTGTTCACGAAGCCGAGCTGGACAGGACCGCCAGGCGTTTCGAGCACATTCTGGTTGCCGGTGAACCAGTAGTCGGCAGCATCCCAGATGGCGAGGTTGCGCGAGTCAACAGGCAGGGCGGAGTTGGGCTCAGCGCGACCGAAGTCACCACCGATGAACAGAGCGGTGCCCTGATCGTCATCGTTGCCCGCGTAGCTGTCGAGCATGTCATACGGCGCGGTGAACTGGAAGAGGTCCGTGTCGCCCGCCTGGTAGATGCGGCCTTCGCCAGTCGCAGTCGTGACCCAGTTGCGGTCGCGGATCGGGTTGCCAAAGACGTCGAACGTAAGCGTGGGTGTGCCGAAGGGCAGGGGCGTCGCGTCCTTGAGATCGCGATTGATGTTCTGGCCCGTGCCGAAGGGGCTGTCGAGGTGATCGTCGTTCTCTTGGTTCGGGTTGTTCGAAACCGTGTGGTTGGCTTCGATGAACAACTGGAACTGCACCTGGTTGTTGGCTGCAAAACCGTCGACGATGACGAAGTAGCGTTCGTTGCCGACAAGTTCGATTTCGAGCTGCGGGACGAGACCCGCGAAGTTGTTGTTGAAGGCGATCTGCTGACCCTGCGCGTTGTAGAGGCGCAGCGCGGGGTCAGTGACCGGAGCCAAGCCGGTCGGCGTCGCGGTGATGATCGCACGGCCGCTGCCCTGCGCCACGAACGAGAAGCTCTCGCTCTGGAACGTCGGCGGGTTGGTGTTGGGGACGGGCACCGGATTGGGCGCGGGGTTGGCGGCATCGAATCCGTTGAATGCTTCGTTGATCGACGGGCTGCGGCGCGTCAGCAAGTCAAGCTGCACGGGCGTCGCGATCGCGTCGAGCAGAAGATAGAACGCACCGGTGGCGAGCTGGCGGTTGTTGGAGAGGACTTCGTCGCTGCGGACACGGATGAAGTACTGCTCGCCCGGACGAGCGCGGAACGTGACGAATGCGTCATTGAAGCGGCCGGTCTGCTCGTCGCTTGTGACAAGTGTGCCCTGCGCGTTGTACACGTCGATGTGCGTGTCGAGACGCGTGAGCAAGTTGTTGTCCGCGCCTTGCGCGTTGACCGTCACGAGGCTGTCCCACTGGCTGCCGGTGGGAACGTTGTAGCGATAGATGACTTCGTCTTGACGCAGACGAGCGTTGACCGGGCCCAAGCCGCCAAGCTGGCCCACGATGGCCTGCGGCAGGATCGGGGGAGCGCCGGTCGCATCGGGCACGGGCGAACCGGGGGCGCGTGCGATGCCCGTGTCGGCCGGCAGATCGCCGCCGATGTCGAACGTGGCGTTGGTCGTGCGCATGCGGAGCGTGTAGGTGCCCTGCGGGGAGCCCGGGTCACTCTTCACGACGATGCGATACTCGGTGCCAGCGGTGGCGACAAAGCCGGTCCAGCCGTCGCGCTGGAAGCCGCTGGTCAGCGTGCCGTTGTTGGTACCGCTTGCGATGAGCGTGGTGCCCGAAGCGTTCCAGACTTCGACGGCGGTGTCGAGGGTGCTCGCGGCGGCCTCATTCGAGGTGTCGCCCAGCACGCTCACAAAGCCGGCGGCGGGTGCCACGAAGCGATACGTGTCGTTGTTGGTGTTGACGAGCGCGGGGTTGATGTCGCCCGCGATCACAATGCGGCCGTCCGCATCAGCAGCAGGGAGCGCGAGCGGAGCTGCGAAGCTGCCTTCAAGCAGTTGCCGAGGTTCGAGCACTTCAACCTTCTCGTGCGAACCAGAGCTGAGGCCAAGGGCCCGGCCCATCGCGCGAGAAAGCAGCGATGTCAACGAACTCCCGCGCGTACGCGTCATGCGGCGGCGAAGGGAAAGGGTCGAACGAATGTCCCTGCTATCCATAGTCGGCTCCACCGACGGACCATGTGCCAGTTCGTCATACATCACGACGAACCAGCGTCCGCCAACATCATCAACCGAGTCGGCTCACGCTATCCCAACGTTGTCGGTTCGAGATTCCGCATCTCGAACACTCGCCCACCTGGGCTGCGTGCTTTCACACGCGCCCCGGGCAAGGCCGGGGCTGTGCTTGGTCAGCACGGTAGCCCTCCGCCTGTTGGGACGTGACAGGATACAAACTCCGGTGGGGGTCTGTCTAGTCCCCCCCTACCAAGATTGGACCAAATAACTTGGTCTTCGTCCGGTGGGGTGGGTGGGATGGACGTCATCCCGCCGCTTGCAGCGCACCTTGGGCGCGTCGAGGCTGTAACCCGTCGCCGTCTATTCGCGACATGTCCGGCCGGGTTGCCGCCATTTCGCTACTGGCAGGTATCGAGCGAGAATGACACCACTCAGCCTGCGGTGGGCGAGGTTCGCTCGACAGCCGCGCGGGCGAGCACTTCCGAGGTGTCATAGATAGGAAGGGGGCAGTTCTCTTCCCCGATGACGAGGGGCAATTCGCTGCTGGCCAGAATGACTGCTTCGCAGCCGCCCTCGTGCATGTGCTGCACCATTGTCATGATCGCATCGTGGCTTTCGGGGCGAGATTGGCCGTAGATGAGCTCTTCGAAGATGATGCGATCGAGCCGCTCAGCCTCGTTCTCGCTGGGCGCGTGAACTTGAATGCCGCGCAGGCCCAGGTGCGTTTGGTAGGTGGAACTGCGGGTGACGAGCTTGGTGCCCAGAATGCCCACGGTGCGGCGGTTGTCCTTGGCGAGTTGCTCGCCCACAAGATCGGGAATGGTGAGCCAGGGAATGGGACTGCCCACTTCGGCGAGTTGAACGCCGTGTTGGACGGCGTTGTCGGCGGTCATGCAAAAGCCCGCCCCGCAACGCGCAAGAATTTCCGCGCTTTTACGCAACAGTTTTCCCACGCCGTGCCAGTCGTCGCGTCGGAGGCACTCGATATAGGCGAAGAGTGGTTCGTTATGCACGCTGATGCGGGGCTGCTGATCGGGGGCGCGCATCGAGCCGGCGTGTCGCATGACAAGGCGGTAGAGGAGCGCGCAGCCTTCGGGACTGACGCCGACGATGCCGATGTGGTTGGTGGGGATTGCCATGGTGCTCACGTCGACGTGCTGTGAAGGGCCGCGCAAACGACCCGCATCAATATACGGAGTCACGCGGCGGAACGCGAGGGAAGATTTTCCGTAATCTGATCGGCGGTCCGTTATGATCGTTGCCCATGGCACCGATTCGTACAGCTGATCCATTCGATACGCTCGGCCTGCCGGCAACGTTCGTGCTGGATGCGGCGCGCGTGGAGCGAGCGGCGCTCGCGAAGCTGGCGCAGCTGCACCCTGATGTGAGCGATGCGAGCGTGTTGGAAGAGATGGAGATTGCTGCTGCTCGTATGAATGCTGCACGCGATGTGCTGCTCTTTTCGCTGTCGCGGGCGGAAGCTTTGCTGAAGCGACTGGGCGGACCGGCCAAGGAAGCGGATAAGTCATTGCCTCCGGGAGTTCTCATGGAGATGATGGAGGTGCGCGAGCAAGTCGAGCAGGCCGTTGCGAGCGGCGACTCCGCTGCGTGCACGACGTGGATGGCGTGGGCGATGGACCAGCGTGCGCAGATGGAAGCGACCGTTGCTGCCTTGTTCGCCAAAGCGGCGACGGACGCAGGTGCGCTGCGCGAGGTGCGTGTGCAACTGAACCAGTGGCGATACATCGAGCGGATGATCGAACAGCTTGATCCGGCGTACGACCCGGGACAGTCTGATGTGGGAGGCACGGCGTAACGCATGCCAGCCTTGCCCATCATCATGTTGGCGCTGCTGCCCGTCTTGCTGGCGGTGTCGGCGGCGTGCAGTGCAGCCGAGACGGCGCTTTTCAGTCTGACGCAGGCTGATCGCATGCGATTGCGCAAGAGCTACGAATCCGCATCGACGGCGGCGGAGGCCTTGCTGCGTCAGCCGCGGTCGTTGCTTGTGGCGATTCTGCTGGCCAACGTGACGGTGAACACGGCGTTCTTCACGCTTGCGGGTCTGGTGGGCAAGGAACTCCTGGGCGATATGGCGCTGGCGGCGGCAGGTTTCTCGATCGGCAGCGTGCTGGCGATGATTCTGTTTGCGGAAGTGCTGCCCAAGGCGATCGCATCGGTGCACCGCGTGGCGGTGTGCAGACTTCTGGCGATTCCCGTCTTTGCGTGGTTCACGCTGATCTCGCCATTGCGATTGGTGCTTGATCGGGTTGTCATCGGGCCGCTGGCGCGGTTGTTCAGACCTGCGGGCGCGGGCGAGGCCGAGCCGCTGACGGCGGAAGACTTGTCCAATCTGGTGTCGCTGCATGCCGAGCAGGGCGTGTTGCACGAGGGCGAAGAGCAGTTGCTTGCTGACGTCGTGCAACTCTCGACGCTTCGTGTGCGCGACATCATGATTCCTCGTGTGGACGTCCGCTGGCTTGATGCAGTGAACACAAGCCAGGAGCTCTTGCAGGTGGCGCGCGAGACGGGTTACACGCGGTTTCCTGTCTGCCGCGGACGGCTTGATGAGCGTCAGCTTGTGGGAATCGTGAACGTGCAGCGCGTGCTGCCTCGCCTTGCTAAACAGGGCGTCGCGGCGCGACTTCCACTTCCGGGCCTTGTCGATGATGTGCGATTCGTACCTGAGCGAGCACGCGTGGATCAACTGATCGAGCTGTTTCGTGCGTGCAACTGCGACGCGGCGTTGGTCGTGAACGAGACGGGCGAACTGGTGGGCTTTGTGCAAGTTGACAACGTGGTCAATGAACTCGTGAAGTTCGCGGCGAGCAGCGACGAAACGCCTCGCCAGCAGGTGCGCATGGTGGGGCTTGGTGAGTGGGAAGTGCCCGGGCGACTGTCCGTGCACCATTGGGAAGAGTTCTTCGAGCCCATGGAGGGCACGCGGCGTGAGGGTGTGAGCACGGTGGCGGGGCTAGTGCTCATGCGACTTGGGCGTGTGCCGCGTGTGGGCGACATGGTGATGATCGGCAATGTGCGGCTGGTGGTGGACGCGATGAGCGGACGCAACATCGAGCGCGTGCGAGTTTCCATCACGGAAGTCGGCGGGCCGGTGAACGACGCGAGTGCGGCAAAGAAGGAGGCGACGTCATGACGACGTGGGAGTTCCTCCTCTGGTGGTCGCTCATCGTGCTCACGTTCGTGGGTTCGTTCCTCTGCTCGGGTCTGGAGATCGGCAGCTACTCGCTCAACCGCGTGAGGCTGGATCTGAAGGCGTCGCGTTCCAACGCAGGTGATGACGTTCGCATCCTGCGGCGCGAGATCGAGCGGCCCGCGCGGCTGCTTGCGACGCTGCTCATCGGCAACAACATCGTAAATGCGGTGGCGGCAGAAGCGACCACCAACATTCTCAACGCGACGGGCAAATCAGTGCTCGCCATCGCCATCATCAACACGGTGGTGCTGGGGCCCTTGCTCTTTGTCCTGGGCGATGCCTTGCCCAAGGAGTTGTTCCGCGTGGAGGCAGACCGGCTCATGCCGATCTTCGCCCGCTCGCTTCGTCTGTTGCGATGGATTCTCACCGTCACCGGCGTGCTGCCGCTTGTGCAGTGGTTTGCACACGTCGCGGAGCGATTGCTCAAACTGCCTCAAGATTCAGCCAGCGATGCGCGGCAGCGCATTGCAAACCTGCTGAAGGAAGGCGCTGGCTCAGGCGTACTGAGCGACGCGCAGGTGAGCATGCTTGATCGTGCGCTGCTGTTCCGCAACTTGACGGCTGGCGACGAAATGACGCCCTGGGAGAAGGTGTTTGTGGTGCCAGCCGGTGCAGAGCGCGGTCGCGTGTTTGATCTTGTGGCGGGCAAAGAGCACGGGTATTTCCCGGCGGTGGATCGTTCAGGCAAGGTGGTGGGGGTCGTGCGACACCTGGATCTGTACACCCAGACACGCAAGTCGCTGGCTGAACTTATTCAGCCTGTGCCGCGTATTGGGTTGAATATGCCGGCCCGTGAGGCGCTGGCGAAACTGCGCTTGCAGAAGTCACGCGTAGCGATTGTGGAGGATGCTGGTGGACGGCCGATTGGATTGGTGACCGCTCGAGATCTGGTCGCGCCGCTCACGGGTGATCTGGCGGGCTTGTGAGTCGGGCGAACGGTCGAGTGTGCCAAGGAGCGTGTTATGAAGGATCGCATGCGAAACGTGATTGGTGGGTTTGATCGTCGCCGCGGTCAGGGCGGCGTCATGGTCATTGTCATTGCGGCGGTGCTCGCTCTGGTTGTGGTGGCGTTTGTCCGATCGCGTTCCGGCGGCACGCCAGCGACGCTGGTCGGATTTGACAACGCGGTTGCGATCGATGCGGCACTTGCGAAGGGCAAGCAGGAAGGCAAGCCCACGTTGCTTTTCTTCACTGCCAGTTGGTGTCCGCCTTGCAAGCACATGAAGAGCGAAGTGCTGCCGCAGGATTCGGTGGCGACCACGATTCGCGATCAGTTTGTGGGGGTGTACGTTGATATTGATGCACGTGGCAGCGATGCTCAGGCCTATGGCATCGAAGGTGTGCCGACGTTCATTGTCGTGAACAAAGACGGCGAGGAAATCGCCCGGCGCAGCGGTGCAATGTCGACGGACGAGTTTCAGCGGTTTCTGACGGCGCGCTGAACGACTACACGAGACGGATGCGGATGGGGCCTTTGGCATACGAGGGATCCACGACGCTGCCGCGTTGCGTGATGACGACCTTGCCTTGCGCCACAAGGCGGCGAGCGGCGCTACGGGCTGGTTCCATCAGAGTTTCCCAGCCTGTGGGACTCACGAGTCGAGCAGCCTCGCTCGGGCAGATCGTCGCGCTGCCTGCACGCGGTGCGAGCAGCGAGAGAATCGCAGCTTCCAGAGCGGTGTCTGTTGCAGAAACGCCTGCGCGGCGACACTTGTCGCCGCAGTAGCGGACGTTGTCCCAGTCGCGTTCCCACTTCTTGCGCCAGGTGATTTCTCGGCCGCAGACGACGCATGGTTTGCTGGGGAGAGGACTGGGCATGTGGCGCGGAACCTTGGACGAATTGGCGGCGAGTGTCGATACACTCTTATGTGAGCGATCGCGAGAAAAGTTGTCATGTGAAGCCGACGGGTGGCAAGTCGGTGTCCTTGCCTGTGCTGGCTTCGACGGCTGAGGGCGGTACGGACGCAGCCAGCAGCGGCAAAACGCACGGCAAGGTGAAGAAGAGCAAGGCCAGCAAGTGGCGTGCAGTCACGCTGATTGCCGTTCACGTGGCGATGGGGCTCCACCTGCTGCAGTGGATTCGCGACGGCGTGACGGTGTCTCCTGTGGAGCCCAGCGAGTCGATGTACGCGCTGGAAGCGGGCGAAGTGAACGCGGGTTTCATTTTCTTCATTTGCGCGCTGGTTGCGACGTTTCTGCTGGGACGACTGTTCTGTGGGTGGGGCTGTCACATCATCGCGCTGCAGGATTTGTGCAGCACGATCATGATGAAGCTTGGCGTGCGCCCCAAGCCGTTTCGCTCGCGACTCTTGGTGTGGGTGCCGTTGATTCTGGCGATTTACATGTTCGTGTGGCCCACGGTGCGCCGCGAAGGTCTGCAGCGCTACGTGCGGGAAGGCACGCAGATCGCGGTGTCAGCGATGGCTGGGCCAAGCTACGAGCAGGGGCCTGCTGCGTTGCTGCGTGAGGAAGCGGTGAAGTACGCTCGCGCACCGCTACCGATATGGATGGGGCAGACACAGCCGTTTCCCGGGTTTCGCAACGCGCTGGTCAAGGAGAACTTCTGGGAGACTTTCGCACCGTGGTATGTGGCGATTCCGTTCCTGGGGTTCTGCTGTTTCGCGATCGTGTACTTCCTGGGCAATAAAGGATTTTGCACATACGGCTGTCCGTACGGCGGCTTCTTCGGTCCGGTTGATCGTGTGAGCGTGGGACGCATCGTGGTGAACGACAAGTGCGAGGGCTGCGGCCATTGCACTGCAGTGTGCACCAGTAACGTGCGCGTACACCAGGAAGTGCGGGACTACGGGCAGGTTGTCGATCCGGGCTGCATGAAGTGTCTGGACTGCGTGAGTGTGTGCCCCAACAACGCGCTTTCGTACAAGCTTGGCAAGCCTGCGTTCCTTGTGCAGCCACGGACAGAAGAAGCTCGCGCGGGCAAGGTGCGCAAGCCTGAGTACGACCTGTCGCTGGGCTGGGAACTTGCAGCCAGCGTGCTCTTTCTTGCATTCTTTCTCGCGTTTCGCGGCGCGTGGAACTCGGTGCCCATGCTGATGGCAGTCGCCATGGCAGGCTGCTTGACATTCTGTGTGTGGAAAGTCGTGCAGATGGTGCGCGTTGCCAATGTGCGCGTGCAAAGCCTGCAACTGCGCGTCAAGGGAAAGGCCACGCTGACTGGCCGGGTGTTTGTCGTGTTCACATTGGCGAGCGTCGTGCTCGCGGGCTGGTGCGGCTGGGTTCGTGGCACGCAGGCGTATGCCGAAGCTCTGGACCATCGTGTGATCACGCCCGAGGAAGTGGTCTTCTCGCCGAGGTATGTGCCAGACGCGGAACAGAAGGCCATTGCCGAGCGATCGATTGCCTTCATGACCAGTGCGGGTGCGCGTGAAGATGGCGGCTGGGGCTGGGACCTTCAGCCAGCGCAACTGACTCGGCTGGGCTGGCTCGCAGCGGTTGCAGGTGACTTGCCCAAGGCTGAGGTGTACCTGCGTCGGGCGTTGGAAGGCGGGCGGCCCAACGAGGCGATGGTGGTGGGGTTCCGACGTGTGCTTGCGTTGCAAGGCAAGACCAACGCGGACCTCAACGCCGCGATGGCGGAAGTGCTGGTGAAGCGCCCGGACGCGGACAACGTGCGCGTGGCCGGGGCGTTTGGCATGTTGCAGCAAGGCAAGCGAGCGGAGTTTGAAGCCGAACTCGGCAAGGCGCTTGAGCGAGGCCGGCACGGTGACGAACAGGCGCAGCGCCGAGCAATTGAGACCCTGGCTCAACTGGCGGCGAATGAGGGCAACCAGGCGGCGTTTGCGGACGTGACGGCGCGGCTGGACAAGCTGATCGAGCTGCGGCCATCGGTGGGTGGGTTGCGAGAGGTGCGAGCGGGGTTTGCCGCAGGACAGGGCGACCTGCCTGGCGCGGAGAAGTGGCTGCGCGAGGCGATCGAGCACGCACCCCGCAGTGTGTCGTACTGGAAGCAACTCGAGCAGGTGCTGGTGGAATTGGGCCGCGATGCCGAGGCCCGCGAGGCCGGACGCACCGCGGCGGTGCATGCAAGGCGTTACGCGACTTGGTGAAATACCCGTGTTTCCGGGACTTCCAATGGGTTTTGGACGTCCGTGGATGCCGGCCCGAGAAAAATCTTTTTCCAGAGAACGAAAAATCAGGCTAGCAGCATCCGGAGTTTGTGGTAGAGTGTAAACATGGCACACCCGTGACGGACGCGGGTGAGCCTTTCGTGTCGTCGGTGGTCGCCGGCGGTGCTCTCGTGGGCTTTGGTTCTCTTGTGTCCCTTCTGGGACGGCCGTGAGGAGCTTTTGAACATGGCGCAGAACGTGAACAAACTTGGTGTGGCCAGCGTGCTGGCGGTTGCAATGTGCGCAGGGATGGCGATGGGCCAGCCGCGCACCCAAGGTCCTGACGTGATCGTTGGCGATCTGTCTGACTGGGCGTCGTACGCCCCCTTTGACCCGGATGGTGCGGGCGCTTCGCCGCTGATCCACGCGTACGCAATCGGCACGACGAGCTGCAACATCGGCACCGCCCTGCTGGACTGGTACACGACCGGCACCGCAACGGCTCAGAACCCCGTCAATCACCATCCGGTCATCGGTCAGAACCTGTACCGTTATCGCCCGGTCGTTCTGCGTGACTCGGTCACGGGCGTGCCGATCAGCACGACGCCGGTCGGCCAGTTCGAGCAGATCGGCCAGAGCTGGCTGAAGCACGGCTTCACCGCACTCAGCCAGAGCCTCTGCCATCCGTGCGTGACGACGGACAGCACCGGCGCGACGCTCGACCCAACCTGCAGCGACCCCTATGTGGCCAGCCTCAACGGCAGCCAATCGCGCCTCGGGCCGCGTTTCCAAGTCAACGCTTTCACGGGTATCTATCCGTACCCGGTCACGGGCGTGCCCACCGTGCCCAGCACAACGACGGGCGGCAGCATCTTCCGCCGTCTGCAGGTGCTCCGCACCGACCTCGATCCCGCTCTGAACTCGGGCGCGATCTACTTCGGCGAAGGCCAGTACATCACGCAGGACGACCACCCCGCTGAAACGAACATCGGTACGGTCGCCAACCCCATCTGGGTTAAGAACGCGTGGAACAACGTCAGCTGGCGCCGCGCGAACTACACGTTCAGCAGCGCGACGACGAGCAGCGGGACGTTCTCGTGGAATGGCTCCACCCAGCGTCTGCAAAGCGTTCTCTTTGGATGGAAGAGCGTGCAGCCCACCGTGCAGATCGTCAACGTTGACGTGCCCTCGGCTCCTCTGCCCGGCACGAACGTGCCTGCTGAAGGTCGCTTCCAGATTGGCTACAACGTGACCGATTTGGGCAACGGCAAGTGGTACTACGAGTACATGGTGTACAACATGTTCAGCGATCGCTCAGCCGGCTCGTTCGCGATCAACATCGCGGGTGATGGCTCGTGCGTCGATGTCAACAACATCGGCTTCAAGGACGTCTTCTACCACAGCGGCGAGCCCTATAACGGCACCGACTGGGCGAGCAGCAAGTCCAACAGCCAGGTGAAGTGGGAAGTGACCGAATCGTTTGCCCAGAACGCTAACGCGAACGCGCTGCGTTGGGGCACGAGCTACACGTTCCGCTTTGTCTCCGATCGCGCTCCGGTCGCTGGCACCGCCACGATCGGTTTGTTCAAGCCCGCAACGGCTCTGAGCACGGTTGGTAGCGTTGATGCTCAGGTCATGGTTCCCAGCGGCGGCAACTGCGGCTGCGATCTTGACTACAACAACAACGCCGTCTTCCCCGAAGACCAAGACGTGGTTGACTTCTTCAACGTCTTGGCAGGCGGCGAGTGCACGGGTTGCGACAGCATCGACTTCAACCGCAACGGCGTCTTCCCCGAAGACCAGGACGTGGTTGACTTCTTCAACGTGCTGGCTGGCGGCGACTGCCCGTATTGATCGGCCATGATCGGGTCGGATAAGTCGCTTGCGAGCTTCGTCTGTGAACCGATTGTCCGCAACTGTCGAAAGTTGTCAGACGAAAGGGCACAGGATGACACTCTCAGGCACCATGCGACCCTTCACGAAACTTCTGACGGCCGGAGCGATTTGCCTCGCTCCGGCCGTTTGTTTTGCGCAGACGACACTGGAGTTCACCGCTTCCGCGGATGCCACGCTGTACGAAAGTTCGGTTGCGAGCCCGCTGGCAAACGGCGCCGGTGAATACGTGTTCATTGGGACAAACTCGCTGTCTTCCACCCGTCGGACGCTGCTGCGATTTGATCTTGCGGCGATTCCGCCGGGCAGTGCGATCGTGTCGGTGCAACTGCAGCTTGATGTCAATCAGGCTGCCAATGCGGCGCCCTTGCCGGCAACGCTTCACCGCGTGAGCCGCGCGTGGTGCGAGGGACCGACGATTCCGCTTGGCGCGCAGGGCGGTGGCGCGGCGGCGCAGCCGGGGGATGCGACGTGGCACGCTTCGTGTCAGGGCAGCGCTGTGTGGACCACGCCTGGCGGTGACTTTGACGGGATGGTGCTGACGTCTGCGCTCGTGGGCGGTCCGGCCAAGGTGACATGGCCTACGAGCCCGGCGTTCGAGGCGGCGGTGCAGTCGTGGGTTGATTCGCCGGCGACCAATCTGGGGCTTGTGCTCCGCGGGGATGAGGCCGCCGACGGGACCGCCAAGCGGATGCTCAGCCGCGAAACCAGCGGCGAGGGCAAACGGCCGCGTCTCATCGTGAGCTTCACGCGACCGACATTCTGTGACGGGATCGACTTCAACAACAATGGCGTCTTCCCGGAAGATCAGGATGTCATTGATTTCTTCAGTGTGCTTTCAGGTGCTGAGTGCGCCGCGTGCAGCGACATCGACTTCAACAACAACGGCGTGTACCCCGAAGATCAGGACGTGATCGACTTCTTCACCGTGCTTGCGGGCGGGGCTTGCTGAGTGATTGCAGATTGATCAAGCTATGAAAAAACCGGCGCTGATAGCGCCGGTTCGGGGTTGATGCGTGACGACGTTCAGGCTGCCTTCTTCGTCGACTTGGCCGCTTGGCGTTCCTTGCTGGGCACCTTGATGTCCCAGGTCAGACCTACGAGGCTCATGGTCTTGATGACCACATAGCTGAGGTCAAACTGCCACCAACGCAGGCCGTGGCGGGCGCTGGTCGGGAAGGCGTGGTGGGTGTTGTGCCAACCTTCGCCCAGTGCGAGGATGCCCATGACGGGGTTGTTGCGGCTCTCGTCGTGGCTGACGAATTCCTTCGCGCCCCAGATATGGCACACGCTGTTGACGCTCCAGGTGACGTGGTGCACCCAGAACATGCGCACCGCGCCGCCCCACAGGAAGCCCAGCAGCACGCCAGCCCAGCTCTGCGTGATGACACCTGCGATGATGCCGGGGGCAAGCAGGCCGACCCAGACCCAGAAGCGCCACTGATTGGCGACAGCGACCAGCAACTGGTCCTTCATGAGGTCGGGCACATAGCGCTTGTAGTCGGGTTCTTCTTCCGCATTGCGGATGAACCAGCCCATGTGGGCGTGATAGAAGCCCTTCAGAAAGCCACCAAAGGTTGAGGGCAGCTCGCCGTCATCGGGGTGATGGTGGGGGCTGTGCGGATCGTCTTCCGCGTCGCTATGGCTGTGGTGCTTGCGGTGCCATGCGCACCACTCCAGCAACTGTCCTTCGCCAGCCATGCTGCCCGCGACGGCCCAGAACCACGTCATGACGCGAGATGTGCCGAAGCTCTTGTGCGTGAAGAGTCGGTGGTAACCAATCGTGATGCCCAGACCAGTGATGGCGTACATCACGAAGAACAGCGTGAGATAGAGCCAGCCGAAGCCAAAGCCCCACGTCGCGACCATGGCGCCGACCACGGCAAGGGCAGGAGCAACCACACCGACGAGATTCCAGACTTGCAACTTGCGAGGAATCTTGATGGGGACGTAGCTTGGACTGTTCTCGGGAATGACCGGATCAGCGGTCGGATCGAAGACTTCGTTGGGTGCTTTGGGATTGAACGTGGGAATGACGGAGGGCGTGTTGAGGGGAATCTGTGTCATGAACGTGCCGGCCTTGGCTCTCCGAAAGAAATCAATTCATGCGGCTCGCGGGAGGGAGGGCGGGTCGCATCATCAACGCAGTAAACGCTAGGCAGAGGAATCGGACCGATGCGTGAGAAAAGTACAAAATGCTCGTGAACTCGGGAAAGTGTGGGACAAAGAGGGGGCTTGCGGTCCGACAAGCCGTACGTGCTTGGGGCATGCAGGTTTGGTGATCCTACAATCAATGTTCCATGGCTTCCAAAGGCATTCGCACTATCTCGTTCGTCAGTCTGGGCTGTCCGAAGAATCTTGTTGACAGCGAGAAGATGCTGGGTTTGCTTGCCGAGAGCGGCTTGACGCCTGTCAGCAGCCAGCAGGAGGACTTCGGTGGGGCTGACGCGGTTGTTGTGAACACGTGTGGTTTTCTTGAAGCCAGCAAAGAAGAAAGTCTGGGGGTTATCAAAGAAGCGATCGCGGCCAAGGAAGCTGGCAGCGTCAAACGCGTGATTGTCGCGGGCTGTCTGGTGCAGCGCCACCGCGCGAAGATGCTGGAGTGGGCGCCGGGAATTGACGCGATGGTGGGGGTATTTGATCGCGACAAGATTGTTGACGCGGTGATGGGCGGCGCGGATGGGCAAGCGAAATCGCGAGCAGAAGCCGCGCGGCGGCTGCCCAAAGCCGGAGAGTCGCCCAAGTACTGGATTGCAGGCAATGCACTGGTTGCGGCCGATGAGCGAGGCCTCAAGACGACAGGGCTGACGGTCAACGGCAAGGACGGCAAGGGCATCGGCTACTTTGAAGACGACTCGTCGCGACTGCGGCTGACGCCTCGCCATTACGCGTACCTGCGCATCAGCGAAGGGTGCAACCAGAACTGTGCTTTCTGCACCATTCCGAGCATTCGTGGCAAGATGCGCAGCAAGGGGCCTGACGCGATTCTGCAAGAAGCACGCGAACTGCTGCTCGACGGTGCGCACGAACTGCTGCTGATCGGTCAGGACACGACGAGTTATGGTGATGACATCGGCCTCGGTCTGGCGAATGCGAAGAAAGAGAAGTTCTCCAGTGGGCTGCCTCGCATTCTCAAGCAGCTTTCTGATACGGTGCGCGACACGAGCGGCCAAGGCTGGCTGCGATTGATGTACGCGTATCCGACCAACTTCAGCGATGAGATCATCGATGCGATGGCGGAGTTGTGCGCGAATGGGCACTTGATTCCCTACCTCGATATTCCGCTGCAGCACGCCAGTGACAACATGCTCAAGGCGATGCGTCGCAACGTTACGCGCAAACAGCAGGAGCAGCTCATCACGAAGCTGAAGAAGAAGATTCCCGGATTTGCGGTCCGCACGACGTTCATCAGCGGCTTCCCGGGTGAGACGCAGGACGACCATGAGCAGCTCGTGGAGTTCGTCAGCGAGATGGACTTTGAGAACGTCGGCGTGTTTGAGTACAGCCATGAAGATGGCACCGTGGCAGGCACGATGGAGAAGGACCCCAAGCTCGCGGTGCCCGCGGAAGTCAAGGCCGAACGTCGCAACGAAGTGATGGAAGCGCAGCAGAAGCTGGTCTTCGCGCGAAACGAAGCGCTCGCCGCGAAGTTCGATGAGAAGCACCCGCTTGACAAGCAAGGCAAAGCCAAGGGCCAGCTCGTCGATGTCATTGTCGATGCCGCTCTTCGTACCAGCGGTCGCAAGACGACCGGCGTGAGCGACGGTGGCAAGCTGTATCAGGGACGCACGAAGAGCCAGGCTCCGCAGATCGACGGCGTCACGTTCGTCCAGAGCAAGGACAAGCTTGCGAGTGGCGAAGTGTTGCGATGCGTGATCGTTGGCTGGGATGGCTACGACTTGGTAGCCAAGCCCGTGAGTGAGCTTGAGAAGAAGGTCGCGCTGAAGGTTCTGCGCTGATCCCGGCAGCTGACGTTGCCTGCGTGCAGCGTTCACCTATCAGCAATCGCCGAATGATGGCAAAGTCAGGGCCGCATCACGCCGCGCGAGCACGCATCGCGTCGATGACGCGATTGGTGCGCTGTTCGTTCTTGTAGTCCATCACGATGAGTGATGCGTGGACCACGCCCGGAATCCAGCCGAGCAACGTCAGGATGATGTTGATGAAGCCCTGCAGCACGCGGCCCGTGCTGAAGACGGCGACTGGCGGAAGCAGGATGGCAAGCAGGTAACGCATGGGGAACCTCGGATGGAAGCCGACGCGAATCGGCGTGTGTGTCAAGAAGTCATTGGGGATCGGGCTCGCGTGATTTCGCGCTTCCAGCGTGGGTTTTTCGGCGTCTATTCGCGCTTGTGACGGGGCTTGCTTCTATCCTTGCTTTCGATTTTCCGGACGCACCTTTGCGTGTGTGGGCGCAGAAGCAAAGCCCGCCGCGCCGCTTGATTGGTCATCATGGCTCAAGAAAAGAACACGTTGCTCCGCGTCGTCGTGCCAGTGGTTCTGTTGCTGGGGGCGATCGGAGTGGCTTTCGCCGTCTTCCGGACGTCAGGAAGCAGCACGCAGCAATCGTCTGCGCAGACGGCACAGCCCGCACCGACGACACCAGCCGGTCAGCCTGCGGATACAGCGGCCGCGCAGCAGACGCCCCCCCAGCAGAGTTCCGCTGCGACGGATGTCGCGCACGGTGGTACAAGTGGATCCACGGATCAGACCGGTGACGGTGCTTCTGGTGCCGCGCTGGGTGCGCTTGAGGGGATGGGGATTACACCCGTCCAACAAGGCGCAATGGCTGTGCCCACGCTGCGTGCACTGATCCATCCCTATTCGCCCGGCACAACCAGTTTGCCGCTGGGGTCGCTTGAGAAGGACGCGCCCGGTGCGATGCAGTTGGAGTTCAGCGCTGGGGGCGCGGGTGTCAAGAGCATCCGCCTGCGCGACTACTTCGAGAGCATCACGAAGGACACGCACACGCTGGTGCAGAGCGAACTGACGCCACCCAGCGGCACGATCTTCAGCGCGATGGCTCCGTTTGCTGCGCTGAATCTGCATGTCATCTCGCCCGCGGCACCAGGCGAGAAGCCGCGAGTGCAGGAAATCCCGCTGTATGGCTACGCCGATGGCACGGTGTGGCTGCCCACGCCGTTCAAGCCGGGCGAGTTCACGGCGACGATCGTGGATGAAGCCAACCAGCCCGTGCTGCGGTTGACACGCCGCTGGCTTGTGGGCGACGAGTCTCGCATGCAGGGCCAAGGCGCGCTCAAGCTCGAGCAGCAGATTGAAAATCTCTCCGGTATGCCGCTCACGGTGCGCTGGTTCCAGACCGGCCCGATCGACATGCCTCACGAGGCGAAGGGTTACGGCGGCGACAAGCGCAAGGTGCGCTTTGGCTACATGTTGCCTGCCAACCTCGAGCCCACTCGCAGCGTGGTGATGGCGGGCGAGTACGACATTCCTCACCAGACGCTTGTGGGTTCACGCGACAAGGCTGGCAGCTTGCTCATGCCGCTCGATCATTTGCTCGATCCGTTCAACCTGGACGACTACCAGAAGCTGCTTCGCCAGCCGCCGGTATGGCCCAATCGCACCAGCATCGAAGAGAAGCACGAACTGGTGTGGCTGAGCATGAGCAACCGCTATTTCGGCATGATGTGCTTTCCTGCAGTGGATCCTGCAGCGTCGGGCGAAGCCAAGACGCTGTCGTGGATCAGTGCCGTCAACCGCATCGCGGTGGGGGAAGCGAAGGCTGAGAGCGTCGCGTTGCGGTTGGACAGCAAGCCCATCACGATCGCCGCGGGCAAGGCCGCGGACTTGAGCCTGGCGATGTACGCAGGTCCGCTGGACACCAGCGAGATGAACGTGGACCCGCTTCGCAAGTCGATGAACGCGGCGGGCGCGGTGATCTACAACTTTGGCGGCCCGTGCGGACCATGCACCTTCAGCTGGCTGACACACGGCCTGCTGGGCCTGCTGCACGTGCTGCACGACTACGTCTTCCGCGATTGGTCCCTGGCGATCGTCATGCTGGTGGTCATCGTCCGCACGATTCTGCACCCGGTCACCAAGTGGAGCCAGATTCGAATGGCTCGCTTCGGCAAGCAGATGTCGGGGATCGCTCCGAAGCAGAAGGAACTTCAGGAGAAGTACAAGGACGACGCGAAGCGTTTGCAGGCCGAGACCGCTCGCCTGTGGCGCGAGGAAGGCATCAGCCCCACGGGCATGCTGGGTTGCATTCCGATGTTCCTGCAGATGCCGGTGTGGATCGCGTTGTACGCAACACTCTTCTTTGCGGTAGAGCTGCGTCACCAGCCCGCTTTCTACGGCGTGGTTCAGGCGATTCTGCCGCAGGGGAGCACGTTCTGGCGTTTCCTGGGCGACTTGTCGGAGCCTGACCGCCTCATCTACTTTGGCAAGTACTTTGATATTCCGCTTATCTCGGGTCTGCTTGGTCCGATTCACTCCATCAATGTGCTGCCGCTTGTGCTGGGCGTGGTCTTCTTCATTCAGCAGAAGTACCTGACGCCGCCCATGGCGACGCAGATGACTCCCGAGCAGGAGTTGCAGCAGAAGATGATGAAGTGGATGATGGTGGTGCTGTTCCCGCTGTTCATGTACAACGCGCCGAGCGGCCTTGCGATCTACTTCATCGCCAACAGCACGCTGGGTATCTTGGAAAGCAAGTGGATCCGCCATCAGATGGACAGCAAGGGCCTGCTTGATCTGGACAAGATGAAGGCGGAGCGAGCCGCGAAGCGCAAGCCGGGGCAAGAAGGCTTCCTGGAGCGCATGCAGCGCATTGCCGAGGACCAGCAGAAGAACCGCACCAAGTCTGCGTACAACCAGCCCAAGAAGAAGTGAGGCATGTCGCCGGCTGACACCATCGTCGCGGTGAGCTCGGCACCGGGAACCGGCTCGCGAGCACTCGTTCGCGTGTCCGGAGACCGCGCGTTTATCGCGATGCTGCATGCTCTCGGTGCGTCGGTGCCGCAGGGTCGTGGCGTGCATGCTACTACGTTGGCTGTACCTGCCCAGCAGCATGGAACCGTGCGGTGTGCTGCATTGGTGGTTGTGTTGCCTGGGCCCAAGTCCTTCACGGGGCAAGACACGCTTGAGCTGGCGCTGCCTGCAAACACCGCTTTGGTTGAGCGTGTGGTCGCTGCGTTGACATCGCAGTCCGGCGTGCGTCTCGCCCAGCCGGGCGAGTTCACGGCACGGGCGTTTCTGGCAGGCCGCATGACGCTCGAGCAAGCTGAAGGTGTTGCGGCCTTCATCGCGGCTCAGCATGAAGAGCAATTGGACGCTGCCCGCGATTTGAAGGCGGGTATGGTGGGCATCACGTATCGCGCGTGGGCTGACGAACTCACGACACTCCTTGCACTGGTGGAAGCGGGCATCGACTTTACTGATCAGGAAGATGTCGTGCCCATCCCGCCTGCACGGCTGCATCAGCGAGTGCTTGCGCTGCGAGATGCGGTGGCCTTGCACTTGGGTGGTGCGGCGGGCGGGGCCGCGAGCACGGCACTGCCCCGCGTGGCGTTGGTTGGTGTCCCCAACGCTGGCAAGAGCACACTGTTTAACGCCTTGCTTGGCCGCGAGCGAGCGGTTGCAAGCACCCGTGCGGGCACGACACGCGACATCATTGAGGAAGAGCTCGATCTGTCACGTGATGTGCCAGGAGCGGGCGGCGTGTTGCTGCAGGACTTGCCAGGCCTTTCATTCGCGAGAGATGCGGCAGCAGGTGACGTGGCGGTTCAGACTGAAGCCGATATCGCTGCCCAGCACGCAGCCCGAGCGGGCGTGCAGGCGGCCGATGTGCTGGTATGGTGTGATCCTACTGGGCGATTTGATGATCGGGCCGTGGCGGCACTGCTGCAACTGCAAGGCTGGAACGCGACGAAGGCCGTGCTCCGCGTGCGGACGTTTGGCGATCAGGTGCGAGCCAGCTCTGTCATCGAAGCCATTACCGTTTGCGCGGTGGATGGATGGAACTTGGCGTCGCTGAGGCGGGCTATCGCGGATCAGGCGTGCGTGAGCAAAGCAGCCGGCGTTGCTGCGTTGTTGCCGCGTTACCGCCGATCACTCAACGAAGCGTCCGCTGCTCTCGCGCGAGCAGCGGAAGATGTCCCGGTGCACGCGTCGCGTCTGGACGAGCCCGAGACAGTCGCGGAATCACTGCGACTTGCGCTGATGCACATTGGCGAGCTGGTGGGCAATATCTCGCCCGACGATGTGCTTGGTCGCGTGTTCGCGACTTTCTGCGTCGGCAAATGATCGCTTCACGCCGTGATGTCCACGCTGGCGCCGGGCTCTGGAGGCGGCTGGCCCGAAGCAAGGCGTCGTGCGTTCTCCGCGGCGGCTCGCTCGGCTGGACTCGCAAAGCCGTCAGGCGGATCAGGATCCATGATTTGGCGCAAGTAGGCCATCGAGCGGGCAACGACCTGCTCCTGGTCAAACGACTCGACATCAAATGCGCTGTTGTTGGCAGGTTGCTCGCGTGGCTGCGGCTCGTACGTATCGTCGCCACGTTGCTTCGCGTCGTCGCGAGATGCGTTTGATTGCTCATTGCGACGCGCCGGCGTGACGATCGACCCGGGAGCGATTGCTGCGAGAGCCTCCCTCGGCATCGCGGTGAGCTGCTGGGACGGTTGAGCGGGTTGGGCTGCGGTCGGCACCATCGGACACCTCCGTGAAACATCACGGGTTGCGGCTCCGCCGGACTCACGCGGACATCCGCCGCGTCACTTGAGTCGTCGTCACCATTTCAGCATGCAATATGTCTTTCGCTTTGGCAAAGGCGAACTCCCCGCGAATCACGGGATACCCGCGGGTCTATGCCGGTACAGATATCACAGTCGATACTGCTTCGCGCAGTTATGCGCGGCGTGTTCAAGTCCGCTGCTGCGGGCCAGTTCTAGAGGGGCAGTGACGGGTCAAACTGCTTGGTGAACATCATGCGGTCAATCTTGCCATTGCGCACGCGGTACACCGCGAGCATGGCGTACGGGGCGCGGTCGGGCACTCCCGTGATGTACTCAAGATCCGTGACGAACTCACCCAGAGCCTGGCGATTCATGACGGCACTGCGCTGCTGGGGCCACTTGCGGAAGGTCTCGCCATATCGCTCTCGCAGGGCCGCTATTCCCGTGAATCGTGGAGTCATCGAATCAAGGTCGAACACGAGCACATCGTCGCTGAAGCAGTTCGCAAATCCTTCGATATCGCGGGCGTTGTAAGTATCAAGCTGACGCTGCACGAGCGTGATGGGTGACATGCTGCATTCTCCATGAGGGTGCATGTGTGATGCCTGCGACGTCTGCACGTTGCGAGCATCGTCCGAGTTTATCACGCTCTCCAAGATGACTGGAATAGGCGGGAAAGCGGTGCATGCTGAGAGTGCTGGAGCATCGCCATGCGAAAACACGACGACATGTTGTTTGCCGGCGTGTGCACAGACGTTGTGACGTGGCTGCGTGTCGGCAGCGTTCATGGTCTCTCGCTTGCTGCACGTCTCAAATCGTGGAGTGTCGCCTGTACAGACTGGATTCTGCGGGCAGGTGACGAAGTAACCACGCACGACGTGCGAGGCGTGGTCTTTCGTCCTCGCTACGACTGGCTCACACTGCTGCGTGCCTGCATGCCGTTGCACCGCGATGCGAGAGGTCGGCCCACGGTCATTGCAACATCGCGGATGCATCACCTCGCGAGACATCGCCGTGAACGGTTGTGGGGCGTGCGGAGCGCGATCGAACACGACGTACGAGCCGTGATGCGGCGAACGCGGGTGCGATGCAGTCTTGTGTTGCTGCTCGTTGCAGCGGGGCTCTATGGCATTCTCGCGGGCATTGATGGCGTGGGGGCCCTGTCCGCGGGCAAACTGCCCCTGGCAATAGCAGCTCTTGCATGTGTCGCGGCAGCGGCTGCAACGCCCTTGCTGCAGCCATCAGTGCGAGTTCGGCGGCAGATTGTCCTGTCACACGCTCGCTGCGCGTGCTGTCTTGAACGACTCGACCGGAGTGACGCGGAGGATGTGTCCCGCTGCTGCATGTGCAGCTGTGCGTGGCTCAGCGTGGAAGTTGGCGAGGGCGACGGCGAACATCACCGCTGCGATGGATGCGCATACGACCTCTCGGGCGTGCACGAGCCGTATTGCCCCGAGTGCGGCAGCGCGACCGGACGCATTCAACGGGCGGCTTGAGTGATTTGGCCCGACATCAGATCGGCTTGGTGAGCGCCTTGCGCACTTCGTCAAGCATGCGTTCAACCTGGAAGGGCTTGAAAAGCACGCTCTGCAGGCCTTCCTGGCTTGCACGCACGATGCTGTGGTGCGGGTCATAGCCAAAGCCGGTCATCAGAATCACCGGCAGGCCCGGCATCGCCTTGCGGCTGGCAGCGAAGACTTCATAGCCGTTCATGCCGGGCATGCGAATATCGCTAATAAGAAGGTCAAACCGCGTGGTCGCCTCCGTCATGGCGGTCACAGCTCCATCACCACTTTCGCACACGGTGACGAACGCGCCGCGGCGTTCCAACACGCAGCTGATGATCGTGCGAATGCGAGGCTCATCATCAGCAATCAGCACACGCTTGCCGGCGATGACGGGATCGCTGGCGTTGCTCGCCATCGCCTGCTCAACGCCCAACAGGCCCGCCGGCCCTGCGGTGCAGTGCTGAAGACGATTCTTGATTGAGATGAGATCCTTCTTGATGCGCTCGAGGTGGGCAAAGTGCTCCGGGTCGTTGGCGGCATCCTTTTCCAGAATCTCGACTTCGTGGGCGATGTCAGCGAGCGGCTCTTGCAGTTCGAGTTCCACTCGGCCCGTGATTGTCGCATTCGTGGTCGTGCGTTCAACCACGAGCAGATCCAGCATGTGCAGCGCGACAGCGATGTAGCGGGCGAAGATCTCGCCAAGTTGGCGTTCTTCTTCGCCAAAGGCCTTCGCCTGTTGGCTCTCGACATTCATGATGCCGATCACCTTGTCGTGAACGCGCAGGGGTACGGTGAGGCTGCTCTTGGCATCAACGATGCCAGGCAGATACAGCGTGTCATTTGACGTGTCGGTGCACACATAGCTGCGGCCGCTCGCAGCGACGTAGCCGGAAATCCCGTTACCTTCCAGGCCCGGGCGAATCGTGAAGCTGTCAAACTCGGGCGGCAGGCCGTAGGCGATGACGAGCTCGAGCTTGCCGCTGCGTTCGTCCAGCAGGCGAATGGCGAAGTGATCAAAGTGCAGCAGATCGCGCGCGACGGCGATGATCTTCTGCTCCATCAGCTTCAGGCGTTCGGGCGCGTTGAGTCGGCGGACGGTGTCGCGCTCAAAGCGAACAAGCTCGCTGCCAGCGCGGTCGATGGCGTCGATGCGCTGCTGCAGGCGCTTGGCGGCGGAAACGTCGCGCACCAGCACGATGAGGCATTGCGACCACTTCGCAACCGACGGGCCGATGGCATCGATGGTCTGCTGATTGACAGGTGTCAATACCAGCTCATAAAAACGATCGCCCTCCGCCAGCGTGCTTTCGGACTTTGGCGGGAGCCAGCCGGGGGGCACGGTAACGGAGGGTGGCGGGAGGGGGTGTTCTTTCTGGAACTGGCGACACGCCGTTGCGATTCGTTCAAGCATCGCGCTGCCAAGATTGGCGAGCATGTCGTTTGCCCATACGACCTGGCCGTCTCGCGTCGCGAGGCCGACGCCTTCGCCAATGGCGGAAAGCAGCGAGAGGGCGAGTGTCGCGAGGGCGGCGTCTTCCTGCGGCGTGTGGCTCGCAGGATCAGGTTTGAGGTTGTGCATGGCAGCGGTCGCATCGCTGACACGTGACTCCGCACGGGTCGCTTGCGAATGGGGGGCTGACTGCTGGTCTACCACGATTGCGGTCTCGTCCTTCGCCCGTGCAACTGCCTTTGGCGAATCAGGCATCCTGCCCGATCTGTAACTGCGTCGTGAAAAGTCACACCGGCGGCGAAGTGCCGGGAGAGACGCGTGATCCGAACGGATCCGCCCACGTCGCGAGCCCTGAACGTTATGTCGCCTCTTGGGGTGGCGTTCCGGCGATTGGTCATACTTGCTTTGATGCCGAAATGTCGCCCAAGAGTCTCGACCTATCCGACACTTACGGGTCGGCTGTGTGCTGGGATGCACTTGCTCCCATTTCGACAGGCCGACCCCGGCAAAGCCCCGAAGTTCTGGGAGATAACCTGTTTCCTGTGGTGTTCGCCCAGGGCTGGGGAGTCCGGACGGTACGTGTTCGCATGTCTCGCGGATATGCGATGGAGCGCGGCATGGTTGTTGTGGATGATGTGCACAAGTGGTTCGGCAGCGTGCACGCCGTACGAGGCGTGAGCTTTGAGCTGCCCGCAGGCACTGTTGCAGGCCTGCTTGGGCACAACGGTGCAGGCAAGAGCACCACCATTCGCATGATCGCGGGATACATCACGCCTGATGCGGGGCGAGTGAGTATCGCGGGGCACGACATGACGGAGCAGCGATTGCAGGCGACCCGCCAAATGGGGTATCTGCCGGAAAGCACGCCTCTGTATCCGGAAATGCCGACGAAGGACTATTTGGAGTTCCGCGGGCGGCTGTTCGGGCTGTCGCGCGAGACTCGGCGGAAGCGTGTGGATGAAGTGATTGAGCGATGCTGGCTGAAAGATGTGCGGCTGCGGCGTGTGGGGCAATTGAGCAAGGGGTATAGGCAGCGGGTGGGGTTGGCGGCATCGCTCTTGCACGAGCCGAGGGTTCTGCTGCTGGATGAGCCGACAAGCGGGCTGGATCCCTCGCAGGTTCGCGAGACGCGGGACTTGGTGCGCGAATTGGCGCAGGATCGCACAATGCTGATCAGTAGCCACGTGCTACCTGAGGTCGAGGCCATCTGTAATCGCGTGATCATCTTCGCGGGTGGCAAGGTGCGTGCGGCTGGGGGCGTGCAGGAGCTTGCACGAAGCACCGGCGCGGCGGGATATGTGGTGGAAGCGAAGCTTGATGCGAGTCGCGCGGGCGATACGGGTGCGGCGTTGCTGGCGTTGCGCGAGGCGATGATGCGTGTGAGCGGCGTGTCGGATGTGAGCATGACATCTCTCGCTGAAGGCTGGACTCGCGTTGACGTGCAGGCGTCGCGCGAGTCGGGCGACCTGCGCGAGGCGATCGCACGGGCTGTTCCAACTGGCGGGCTCGTGCGTGAGCTGCGGCCCAAGGCAGCGAGTCTGGAGAGCATCTTCATGCGAGTGCTGGAGCAGGCCGCACGTGAGGAGGGCACGCTGGCGCCTGGAGCCGGCAAGCAGTCGATCGCGGACTCGGCAGCCGACAACACGCGTGCCAGCGATGGGGGTGGGGCATGATCGCATCGCATGTGCTTCCTGCGTGGGCTCTGGCCCGACGCGAGTTGTCGAGTTACTTCCGCCAGCCCGCGGGGTGGATCATCATCGCGTTGTTCTTGCTGCTGACGGGTGTGGTGTTTGCATTCGCAGTGCTGGTTCCCGCTCGTCCAGCCAGCATGCGAGCTTTCTTTGATGCATCCGGTTGGCTGTTGCTTCCGGTCGCCCCGGCGATTTCCATGCGATTGCTCGCAGAGGAGTTCCGTACAGGAACGGTCGAAGGCTTGATGACGGCTCCGATTTCAACGCCCGCTCTGGTGCTGGGCAAGTTCTTTGGCAGCGTGTTGTTTCTGCTCGCGATGCTTGTTCCGACGCTTGTGTATCCCATCACACTGATGGCCGTGAGCGATCCGGTGCCTGATATTGGCCCCATCGTGGCGGGATACGTCTGCTTGCTGCTGCTGGGCGTGCTCTATCTGTCACTGGGTTTGCTCGCAAGCAGTGCGACCGCGAACGCAACGCTCGCATTCATCGTGACGCTTTTCCTTATCCTCGCGCTGTTGCTGGTGGGCACGCTTGGTCGCCATGTTGACGGCGTGCTGCGGGAAGCGATTTTCGCCATGAGCCTGCCGCCCAGACTTTCGGACTTCGCCAAGGGCGTCATCGCGACCAATCACATCGCGTGGTTCGTCACGCTGAGCGGCCTTGCGTGCAGCCTTGCGATGATGTTCGTGCAGTGGCGGAGGTGGCGATGAACGCAACTGCGCCCAAAGCGAACATCAAGCGTGCTCGCACGCTCACTTTCTTTGCGCTGGCGGCGGTCACCGCCATATCGCTTGCAGCAAGTACGGCAATGCTCAACCTGCTGGCTGATCGCTACGCGGCTCGTGTGGACGTCACGGCGACGGGCGAGCAGCAACTCGCGCCTCGCACCACGCAACTGCTTTCGCAGCTGGCCGGATCCACCCAGCTCATCGTTGCGGCGGACTTCCGCACGATTGATCCGCGTGCCAGACAGTACCTGACTGACGTGACGGACGAGCTTGCTGCCCGCAGCAGAGAGTTCTCCTCAACGCTGATCGACACCGGCAGCACGCGAGGCGTTGCTGACTTCAAGGGCACGATCGCATCGCTCGTGCAGCGAGACAAGGCCATTCTCGACGCACACGTCGTCGCGATCGAAGCGGGGTCTCAGGCGGCGACGGGCGTGTCACAACGACTGTCGCAGAACATCGAGCCTGAGTTTGCAAAGCTGGCGCAAGCGGGCTTTGCAACGCCCACGCTGCGCACGTACGCCAATCAAGCTGCGGCCGTCGTGCGGCTGCGGGCGAGCGATCTTGCGGATGTCTCCGCCCGCGTCAAGCAGAACCTCACGCCAGACGATCTGGGCTTGCCCAAGCTCGATGAGGCGCAACGTGCGTTGCTTGAACGCATGGATCAAGCCGCGAGTGACTTGAGCGCTCTGGCACGCGATGTTCGTCGCTTGTCACAGGACGCATCAACGCCTTCGCAGTCGACCCAGCAACTGTCTGCGATTGCGTCGCAGCTCGATGCGACTCGTGACGCGACGCTGGCACAGCTCGGTAAGCTGCGGGAGCTCAAGCGTCCTGATTTGTTGCGCGTGGCCGCGGCTCTGCGCACCGGTGCTGCCGCATTGCTCGTGGGTCCGCCAGGCACAGATGGCGCGAGCAGTCTGGTCGCGCTCGACATGGGCCAGTTGCTGCCCAGCGGCGCATGGCTGGATGCGACCGAAGCATCACGCGGCGATCAGCGTCGGCGCGTTGAAGAGCTGGTCGCCGCTGCGCTCGCAAGCGTGCTAGCACCCAGCAAGCCCATCGTCGTCTTCACGCACGCTGAACTGCGGGCGTTCATGGACGAGGCGCCGGTCATCGATGCGATGCGAGAGCGGCTGGGTCTGCGTGGAGTGGACTTTGTCGAGTGGTCCGTGGTGACAAAGGATGCGCCGGCCATCGCCGAGGTGGACCCGACGCTCTCCAGGCCGCTGGTTTATGTGGTCATCAGCCCCGACAGCGCGGCACGCAGCGAAACCGGAGCCATGTCGGGCACGCAGCGAGCCGCAAAGCTCGCTCAGACGATCACCGCTCTGCGAGAAAAGCAGAGCAACATGCTGGTCTGTCTGCTGCCAAGCATGCTGCCGGGATTTGGTGAGAAGGATCCCATCGCCGTCGCGATCGAGTCGTTTGGCATCAATGCACGTACTGGCACGCCGCTCCTCACTCGGATTACCACGCCTCAGTTCACGTATGTCGAGAACGAACGCGTCGTGCAGACAACCGACGCGAGCGAACACGTCATCGCGAGCGCTGTTCGTGGTCTGCCCACCTACATGACATGGTGCGTGCCAGTGGAACTGGCTACCGACTCACGCGGTTGGCGCGGCAACCCCGTGCTCACAACTCCGGCCGACACGCAGACATGGGGCGAATCGCAGTGGCTCCGCGTCTACCAGACGCCGCGTGAGCAAGTGCCGCTCATTCCCGACCAGCCCAAGTTCGACGAAGGTCGCGACGTGAAAGGCGGCACCGGTGCGTGGACGCTTGCAGTCGCGACGGAGAGAGATTCGCAGCGTGCGGTCATCGTCGGCAGTAACAGTTGGATCACCGACAAGTACAGCCAGCAGACGGGCACGGTCGAAGGTCGCCAGACGCTGCTCTTTCCTGGTAACGTGGAGCTCTTTGAAGCGAGCGTGCTGTGGCTGGCCGGCCAGGACACCATGATTGCGCAGAGCCCCGCGGCGCGAAGCGTGGCGATGGTGCGAGCCATCGAGTCGCCGTCGCTTTCGCGACTGCGCTGGTCCATCGTGCTTGGTCTGCCAGGTGTTGTGCTGCTGGTTGGAGTCATCTACGGCATGACGCGGAAGTGATGCGTCACTGCCCGAGTGCACGCAGCAGTACCGTGGCGTAAGCCCCGCGTGGAAGCGAGAACGCAAGCGTGCGTTTGCCACGCTTGCCCGATGAGTCAAGTTCGTCCGGTTCCGCTCGCGTCATCGAGAATGTGGTCGCACGCACTGCCAACGGACGCGGCGCGCTGCCAAACGCCGGGCGTCGCAGCCCGGGAATGTGCAGGTCCGGCAATGCCAACTTCTGTGTCGCAAGCTGCGCGGCAAGCGACTCCATCCAGGCCACGGGTCCCGTGGAATCCGGGCCCGGCATAGGTACAGCCGTGCGAGGCCAGTTGCACAATGGCGCATCGGCCCATGCCGAAGCTATCGGAAACAGCATGTCGCCGAATGGATCTTCTGCGTGAATGACGCTGGCTGCGTCGGCCGCGCTCTGGACGCACTCTCTGGCAGCTCCGTTCCAGATGAATGACTGAAACGCATCGACACACATTTGCTGCGTGAGGTTGGGGAGTTGCGCAAAGGCATCGCGGGGCGGCTTGCCATCGGCAAGCGTCTCGATGGCGAGCTTCTCCGGTACATTGGGTGCTTCGCGGGCCAGCTTCTTCCAATCACCCCAGTGTGCCGCCGCCAGTCGAGTGAACTCACGCTTCTTGCCCATGTCCTTGCGATGGGGCACCGCGATCAGCAGCCTCATCGCCGCGGCGAAGTCGCCCTTCATGAGATGCACCGCTGCAAACTCACCTCGAACGCCCGCAAAACGCTGATCACCAAAGTAGTTGATCAGCAAGAGTCCATCATCGTTGTACAACGCATCGGCACGGCGGGCCATCTCATCGCTCGCGACTCGTGTGAGATCTCGCACCACAATCGTGAACGTGTTATGCGCGATGTCCGCCGCTTCGATCGAGTGAGGCACAAACCCCACGAGTTCTGCCGACCAGTTGCGATCGCTCAGCGGAGCTCGCAGCTTTGCCAGCATGCCAGTTCCGTCGACGGGAACGGTGACATGCTGCGTCGTGTGAGCGTGCTTGTCTTTCAGTCCCGCATACGCCACCAGTCCGGCCTTCACGCCCAGAGCGCGCGCAAGCATCGAGCACGCATCGGGCGTGGTCAGGCTTGTCTTGGTCAGGTGCAGCAGGGCGTGCGAGTGCGACGCATCGTGCGCCGTGGCGATGTGTGGCAAAAAGTCATCGCTGAGAGTCTCACGAACACGAAAGTCATCGGGCTGCTTGCGGATAGTCATGGTGGGGGCGTGCAAATCAGTGCGAGTGTTTGCTCGCAGATGGAGGAATGGGAGGTTGCTGCGCATTCGCGCCCAGGGGCGATGCGATGAAGTGCCGCACCAATGGCTTCGCCGCACCCTTATGGAACTTCTTGGCTTCGTCCTGCACACGCTTATCGGCGAGCGTCACGCGGCTGTGCTGGCGCAGGTGCTCGCCCCAGCTTTCGACCACGAAGACTTCCAGCCACTTGGTCGGTTCTTCCGTATCGCGAGAGAGCAGCCATGACATCGCTCCATCGCGATAGCGAGTCGTCGCCACAGGCTGCATTGCCGCCCGGAAAGCGTCGGAGTCTTCCAGATTAATGAGGTACTCAATCGTGATGACCACGGGGCCATCGTCGTGGCCGATCGGTGTCGCTACCACCGGGTCTTCCCAGCTGTTGGCCTTGGTCAGGTCTTCGCCATGCACCGACTGCAACGGGAAGAACTTGATGGTCAGCAATCCCGCGATCATGCCGCCAGCAGCAAAGAGCAGTGTTGCCGGTGTGCCGATGCGCCCCGCAAGTGTGCCCCAGATCATGCTGCCCAGCGCCATGCTACCAAAGAAGATCGCCAGGTAACATGCCAGCGCCCGCGCACGCACCCAGCTTGGCGTTGCCATCTGTGCACTGCTGTTCAGGCTCGTGACCATCGACAGCCAGCACATGCCGCCGACGAACATGGTGAGAAGCGAGTAGATTGGAAACGAGATGCCCATCACGACCGGAGTCGGCTGCTCGCGAACCAGCGCGAGCGATACGAGTGCCCCCGCGCACACAGTGGTTGCCAAAGCGATCACGCCGTTTATGCCAAGTCGCCGCCGTAACGGAGTCAGCACAAACGCCGCGGTGACGGCGCCCGCACCCAGCGATGTCAGCATCACGCCGTACCCAGCGGCCTTGAGCCCCAGTTCCTGACTGGCGATCGTGGGCATGAGCGCCCACATGGAACTTGCGAAGATCACGAAGATGAACGATCGGACGAGCACGGCACGCATCGGCGGCGAGTGCCGCACGTATCGCACGCCCGCTCGCATCGCACCAAAGAACCGCTCGCCGGGCGCCGCCTGCGCCGGAGGCGTGTACCGCCACGACCACAGCACAACGATGATGCCCACGAAGCTGATGGCGTTCAGCATGAACGCGCCGCCGGGCCCGTAGCTGGCGTAGATCACGCCGCCAATTGCCGGCCCGATCGCCCGCGAGAGATTGAGTGAAATCGAATTGAGTGCGCTGGCCTGCGGCAATTGCTCCCGCGGCACAAGATCGGTCATGGCGGTTTGCCATGCGGGGTTCGTCACTGCGGCGCCCACACCGAGTGCAAACGTCACCACCAGCAGCAGGAGGGGAGTAACCGCCTGAGCAAAGGCAGCGGCTGCCAACGCCGTCGCCGCGACGAGCATCGCTGCTTGGCCGACGATGAGCAGCTTGCGCCGATCGAGCACATCGGCCAGTGCCCCCGCCGGTATGGCGAGCAGGAACGTGGGGAGCGCGGTGAACGCCTGTACCAGTGCGACCATCAGCTTGTACTGTGGGCTCGCTTTGTCTGCAAGTTCTGTCATCAGCCAGCCCGCGCCAACTTCATGCACCCATGTGCCGATATTGCTCGCGAGAGCGGCGATCCACAGCCAGCGAAACAGTGAATATCGCAGGGGCGCGAGCGCACCCTGACTTCCCTGCTGAGTAAGCGAAGAACCAGAGATGGGAGCGACTTCACTCATGACTGGACGCGCGTTGCCTTAGTTGCTTCCCGAATCAGTCTGCCTGCCCTGCTCTGATGGGACGGCTGGTGCCACCATCGGCGCGGGCTGCGGCTGCCGTTGCTTCATGAACTTGTCACCCGCCATGTAGCCACCAGTCATCGCAAACACCAAGAGCGCACCGGTCAGCATTGGGGGTGCGGGGGCCGGAATATCAAAGATGCGGCAGGCGGCGCCGATCACGAACGCCAGGACGATACCAATCAGCAGTTTCATGCAGTCCTCCGATGCGAGGGTACAACGGGCACAAACGCATTTCTTCGGCATTTCCGCCACGAGCGAGCGACAATCGTCCCAGATCCCATCGAACACTGTTACCATGCAGCTATGCAACCCCGAAAGGCAAGGACGCTCGCCTGATGGCTGACACAAACGCATGCCATAACGAATCCCCAGCGATGCGTCGGACCGCGCTGCGCAGCGAGGTCGCGCGCAGCTCAGCTTTGCTCGTCATGCTGCTCGTGCTGGCGGCGGTTGCCGGCTACTTCGTCGTGCATCCGGTGGAAGCCAGCCGAGCCGAAGAAGTTGCAGGCTTGGTTCTGGTGCTCGCATTCATGGGCTATGAGCTTGTTTGGATGCGCACCACACTGCTCAGCCTGCGAGGTGAGCGTGAACCCGCACGCTGGGCCCGTGTGCTCAGCGTCATCATCGAGGGGTTGATTCCCGCCGCCTTCATCGCGGTACAGCTTCGCAGTACCGGCGATGCGAACGGGGCTGTTCAGAATCCCTTCGCTGTCCTGCTTGGTCCCGGCTTGGCATTTGCGTACGTGCTGCTGCTGCTGAGCGTGCTGCGACTTGACCCGCGGCTGAGCCTGCTGGGTGGCATTACCGCCATTCTGAGCTTCGCAGGCGTCTGTGGATATGTCTTCGCCACGCGCCCATACGCCGAACTCGGCGCGCCCTTCGTGCATTGGACCACGTTCCCGATCATGGGTGTCATCCTCGCGCTGGGTGTTGCCAGCGCGTGGCTTGTCTCTGCGGAGGTTCGCAAGCACGTCAACGCTGCGGTGAAGGAAGAGGAAACCAAACGCAACATCGAACGCATCGAGCGAGACTTGCAAGTCGCTCGCGACATACAGCAAGGCCTGCTGCCCGCTCGGCTGCCGGAAATCGCGGGCTACGAGATCGCAGCCTATTGCAAACCCGCCGACCAGACAGGTGGCGACTACTACGACTGCATCCCACTTGCCGGCACGCCTCGCACGCTCTTTACCATCGCCGATGTGACCGGTCACGGCGTCGGCCCGGCGCTCGTGACGGCCGCCGCCCGTGCGTATGTGCGTTCGACGGTCCATGCACAACTGTCGCTGGCAGAGGTTCTGCACCGTGCCAACGCGAATCTCTATCAGGACATCGCCCCCGACCGGTTCGTCACCCTTGCGATACTTGATCTCAACGCGCAGGAACACCGGGCCACGCTGCTCAGCGCCGGACAGGGCCCCATGCTCCGTCTTGTGCGAGAGGGTGACCAGTCACGCGTTGAAGCCATCAATGCGCACGCCCCGCCGCTTGCCGTTGTCGAGGAACTTCCTCTGGGCGATGGTTTGACCTTCGATATCGCGCCGGGTGAGTCTGTCATTCTCATGTCAGACGGTGTGTTCGAGTGGAAGAATGCCGCCGGGGAGCTCTTTGGCGTTGATCGTGTCAAGGAGCTGCTCATGCAACACGCCGACAAGCCCGCTTCCACGCAGTTGGCGTTGGTGCAGAGTGCCGTCAAGGCATTTGCGGGCGAGAGTGTGCAGAGTGACGATGTGACGATCGTGGTCGTGCGTCGCGCGCGGGAGGCCTGACTCAGGTCTTGACAGGCCGCAGCAGTATGCGGCCTGAAACCGCAGTGGGGCGATCTTCCGGACTACGTTGTGGATCAACCAGCAATCCAAGCGCCTTGAACTCAAACTGTCCGCCTTCAAGCTGCTTATGCAAATCGACTTCGATGCGAAGGCTCGATCCGGGCGCGACGAAGTTGCCATACTTGAGCGCACGCACCTGTCCCAGCACCAGCCGCGGATCCGCCCCGTGCTGCGTCACCGCCAGATGGCGTGCTGCTTGCACAAGGCACTCCAGCATCATCACGCCCGGCAGCACCGGGAACGTCGGAAAGTGATCCTGCAAGTACTCTTCGGCATTACTCACGTGCTTGATCGTCACGATGCGCTGCGGCGAGAGTTCGAGAATGCGGTCAAGAAGCGTGAAGTGCATGGGCGTGAGTAGAGACTGGGAGCGAGGCGGTTCAGAGTTACCAGAAACGGGTTGCCGTCGGACTCACTTTGCTTCGAGGTCGCGCTGTGCAGTCTTGATCTGCTCAGCGATCTCTGGGCTGCGAATCGTCTCGGAAAGGGCCGCAAGTGCGGGCAGGGCGCTCTTGTCGCCCAGCTCTACCAGTGCGCGGGCAGCAGTTGTGCGGGGGCGATTCTCGCGGCCTCGCAGAGCCGCAAGCAGGGTGTCACGCGCTTGTGCGGGGTTCTGTGCACCCAGTCGTGCCACGGCGTTGATGGCCTCTGCCCGCGTGCGGCTCAAGTAGCCTTCGCCTGCATACGGCGCGACGGCATCGAGCGCGCCGGCTGGCTTCGCATCGGCGAGCGCATTGATCGCCGCTTGACGCACGATGTCATGCTGACTGCTGGTTTGTAGCGCATTCATGAAGATCGGCGTGGCTTCAGCCACGTTCATCCGGGCGAGCGCTCGCATGCTCTCCCCACGTACACGCTGGCTCTCATCGGTAGCCGCACGTTGCAGCAATACCGTCGTCGCGAACTCTCGCAGTGATGTGTCTTCGGCGTTGCCGCTGCGGGTAACAAGCGCAGCCAGAGATGTACTGAGCTGCTGCCGCACTTCCCACGCGTCACGTGCGGTTGTGACAAGCGAGCGGATGTCGTTGCGTGCGTTGCGCTGTTCGAGCGACTTGATCGCTTCGACTCGCACAAAGATCGGTTGGGCAGTATCTGTCGCAATATCGCGCAGTAGTTGATTGGCCGTGCCGTCTGCCACGCTCTCGCCCGTCGCCAGCCCGCCCAGCGTGCGCATCGCGAAGACGCGCGAGATCGGAGTCGGCGCGCTGCGAAGCTGATTCGTCCACTGCTCCGGGCTCTGCTGCGTCGTGAAACGTCCGAGCGTCTGGACGCGGTTGTTCACGCTCACAAACACCGGTGGGCCTTCCAGATCAACCTCGAACACCTGCCGATTGCTGTTGATCTCCGGCTCAATGACCACGTCGGGCCCGGCCGAGTTCTTGATGTACACCGGCATGTTGAACGCAAACGCCGGATTGTCGCCGTCCATGGGCTGCGTCTGCTGCACCGTGAATCGCAACTTGCGTCGATCCGGGAAGTAATTGAACTTCACATCGACAGCAGGGAGTCCGGGCCGCGCCGTCCATTGCTCAAAGAACTGCTCGAGCGACAAGCCCGACACATCCTCCGCCATCCGACGAAACTCGCCCGTTTCGACCGTCGTGAACTTGTTCTTCTCGACGTACGCCTGCATCACCTGCCAGAACAGGTCATCGCCCATGCGCTCGCGAAGCATGTGCAGCACCATCGCGCCCTTGGGATACGGGTTCGCATTCCGGCGGAATGTCTCCCACGGATGCTTGTACACCTTGCTTGCCATGCCGGGTTCGTCGGGCGCACGCCCGTTGTCTGCCGCCAGCACGCGATCAAAATCGCTGAGCACTTCGCGCATGTAGCCGGCTTCGCCGTCACGATGCTCGAACCAGATCGATTCGAAATACGTCGCGAAACCTTCGTTCAGCCAGATGTGCTCCCACGTGTTGCAGGTGATGAGATCGCCGAACCACTGGTGGGCGAGTTCGTGGGCAATCAAACCGTCCAGGTCGTTGTCCAGGTCGCCTTGCTCGCTGAACACCGCCGTGTCGTACATCGTCGTCGCGGCGGTGTTCTCCATACCCCCCGCCTCAAAGTTCCACACCACCAGCTGCGCGTAGCGATCCCACGGGTACGCCTCATCGAGCTTGCTCGCAAAGACATCGATCATCGGCCCCGTGTTGCGATAGGTGCGGGCGACATCAGCCGCGCGGCCCGGCGGCACATACACGGGCAACGGCAGGGGCGACTTGTCCTTCTTGTCGCGTTCAAGCGATGCGAGATCAACCACGTCAAACTTGCCCACGATGAACGTTACCAGGTACGCGACGTGTTCTTTGTCTTGCACCCAGTGGAACGTTTCGTAAGGCTGCAAGCGGGGGCCGGTAGCGCTGGTGACGCGCCGAATCACGCGCTCTTGCGACGCAAGCCGTCCATTGGCGCTGACCAGAAATCCCGCAGGCACTGTCGCGAGAATCTCCGTCGTCAGGCGCTCATTCGGAAAGTCGTGCGCTGGAAACCAGTAGCTGTTGGTTTGCGGTTGGCCTTGCGTGTGCAACTGTGCGGGACGCCCGGCCCACGCGGGACTTTCGGGAGTCCAGATGAGCCCGCGAGGCGGATCGTTCAGCGTGTAGCTCGTCACGATCTCCACGGCTTGCTCCGCTGGCAGCGGCGGGTTGAATGTCAGCGTCAGCTTGTTGTTCTCGTAGACAAACGTCGTTTCGACGCCCGCCACTTCCACCTTGCTGATGCCCATCGCCTTCGCGTCCAGCGTCATCGTGGTCGTTTCGCTGAACGGCACCACCCGCAGCGTCTGCTTCCCCGTCAACTGAGGCCGATTCATGTCTGCAATGAACAGTTCCAGCTTCATGTGCTGAATGTCCACTGTGCGTTCGGGCGCAAAGTTGCGAACATCTTCGCCCGTTTCGCTGTTGAACGCAGAGAGGCTGCCAAGGGCTTCCAGCTTGCCATGCTCACACGAGAAGTCCTCATGTGCCGATGCAGCGAGCGGAAGACCGAAAGCAAGGCCCGCGAAGAGCGAAAGAGATGCAGCAGTGCGCATAGGAAAGGCTCAGGTTGCTCGCGCGAACAGCACGCGAGTGACGACCGACGGAAACGTCCGATTGCAAGTTTAGCGGCGATACGCCGTCAATGCGTGTGTGCCGCATCAGATGCCGCGTTCGCTTGGCTCTCCGCATCGCCCAAGAGAATAGTGCCTGTGGTGAGGTCCACCCCGCGCGAAGCAAAGCTCGCAAGTAGCGTGATCTCGGGGTCATACGCGATCTGCACCGGTTCACCACGCAGCACCACCGTTTGCGAACGCTGGCGCGTCTCGGTGCTGAGCATGACCGTCTCCACGGACTGGTCGGCGTAGGTGATAAGCACCGGAATATCGAGCGCATACGCCGGGTTCTGGCGATCAATCGGCTGCGTTTGCGTGATGTTGAACGTCGCCAGACGGCTCGGCACGTCAACTGCGTGCTCAATCGTCAATCGTGGGAAGCCCGGACGCAGCAACCATTGCTCAAAGAAACGTTCCAGGCTCCGGCCCGTCGCAGCTTCCAGTGCGAACCGGAAGTCATCGGTTTCCACCGCTCGATTGCGATTCGCGTCGACGTACGCACGCACCGCCCGGTCAAATGCGGCGTGCCCAAGCTCCTCGCGAAGCATGTGCAGCACCATCGCCCCCTTGCCGTAGGGGTTGTCGGCTTTCTCAAAAGTGTCATCCGGGTTGCTATATCGCTTTGAAACAATCGCTGGCGTTTGCGGCGCACTGAGCGCTTCACGACGGGCCATGCTCCGCAGCAACTGATGAATCGACTGCCTGTAGGCATCGCGCCCTTCCGCGTGCTCCAGCCAAAGCGATTCCGCAAACGTCGCCCAGCCCTCGTTCAACCACAGGTGGTCCCAGTGCCGGCAGGTCAGCAGATCACCCATCCACTGGTGGGCCATCTCGTGCACGATCAAGTCGTCAGCGGCTCCGGGCTCGCCTCGCAGCGACCGCATCGACATCAACGTCGCGCCGGTGTTCTCCATGCCGCCCCATGTAAAGCCGCGCGTAATCGCTTGCGCGTACTGAGGCCACGGAAAGGGCTCATCGAAGTACGTTTCCAAAAACGCCATGATCTCAGGGGTCTTCGCATACATCGCCGCCGCCTGCTCTTCCGTCCCGAGCGGCGTGTAAAGCGGCATCGACAATCCCGGACGTGCCGACTCCGCACCACCCAGTTCAATCACCGAGAACTTGCCGATTGCCAGCGTGATCAGATACGGCGCATGCTCGCTCTCGAGCGACCAGTGCCACCGCGTACGTGGCTGCATGTTGCTTCCCAGCGATGCGGGCGATGAGCCCACGAGTCGGCCGTTGCTGAGAACCGTGTACCCGTCTTCCACCGTCACGATCACTTCGCTCGACACGCGGTCCGCCGGACTGTCAAACATGGGCAGCCAATGGCTGTTCAGTTCCGCCTGCCCCTGCGCATGGATGACCGGCGTGCGGTGCGACTCGCGTTCCGATTCTGCGTCAGGCGGTGCGAACGTCAGCCCCTCGCCCTTGGCCTGGTCAAACGACAGGTTGTACTTGAGGACAATCGCTAAAGGTGACCGCGGTGGGAGCTCCTCACGCAGCCGCAGCGTGACTTTGCCATCCTTCGCCGTCCACTCCACGGGCATCCCATTGACGGTGGCGGCGGTGGGCACCGGTGGCTGGGGTCCAGCGGCATCCAGCACGATCCGCGTGACGGGCAAGCCGGTCACCTCACCTGTCAAGGTGGCAACGCCCGTCAGGGCCGCCACGTTGATGTCCGGAATGTCGAGTTCCGCGCGGATGTGGCTGTAGTCGATGGGCATCGCCTTCCGCCAGACCTGCGTGGATTGCCCGTTCGCCGGGTTGAAGCGAGGGTCGCCGATCGTTTGGGCGAAACCGTTGGCAGCAAGGAATAGGGAAAGGGCCGCAGCAGTGAGGAGTTGCATGGCTGGGAGGTGTGTTGGGGACACGAATGGAACAAGAACAGGTCACACAGCATATCGAAACTACGCCGGGTGTGCGGACCTTGGTGACCAGCAAGTTCAAGAAGTCTGGAGCGGCAACTCCCGGGGGCGCGTGCGGGTCCACACAAGCCAGACCTGCGCATTGAGAAACTTGATGAAACTTTCGCGTCAGGTTCGGGTTGCGCTTCGCCTTTGGCACAGTTTGTGGTACGATGCGTTATGCCCTCCGCGCTTGATCCCTCCCAGGCGTCGCAGCGTTCCCATTCCAGCGTTATCCCACCGACTGATCGAGCGATCTCGCTTGAGAGCGATCCGTTGTACGGTGCGGTTGGCGCTGTTGAGGTTGCGCGCGCGCAAAATGCTGAAACCCTGGCAATGGCTACTTCGGGGAAACCCGTAGCGACCGGCGGCAGTTTGCCGTCCGAGCTCTTCCGCGGACACCGTCCGCAGGATCTCGCCAGCATCTCCGGCGGCGCGAGCGAAAGCGAGTTCTTCAGCCCCACCCCCGAGGGCTATGTCCGCGGCCGCCACAAGTACGTCATCGTGCTGGGCACCGTCATGAGCGGCCTAGGCAAGGGCATCTTCAGCAGCAGCCTTGCCAAGATGCTGAAGGACAAAGGTCTGGTAGTCGCCCCCATCAAGATGGAAGGCTACCTGAACATGGACTCGGGCACCCTCAACCCATATCGCCACGGTGAAGTCTTCGTCCTCGACGACGGCACCGAGTGCGACATGGATCTGGGCACTTATGAGCGTCTGCTCGACCAGAATCTGTCTCGCTACAACTTCACCACGAGCGGCCAGATCTTCAGCGAGATCCTCCGTCGCGAACGCCAGGGCCAGTACCTCGGGCGCGACGTGCAGATGATCCCGCACGTGACCGGTGAAGTGAAGCGCAAGCTCCGCGAACTCGCGATGCGAGGCGACGGTCAGAAGCCCGCCGATGTTGTCTTCGTTGAAGTGGGCGGCACCGTGGGTGATTACGAAAACGGCTTCTACATCGAAGCGATGCGCGAACTCGCGTTCGAAGAAGGTCCGGGCAACGTCTGTTTCGTCGCCCTTACTTACATCATAGAGCCGCCCGCGCTGGGTGAGCAGAAGAGCAAAGCCGCACAGCTTGGCATCAAGCGACTGATGGAAGCGGGCATTCAGCCCCACATCATCGCGTGTCGAGCCAGCAATGAAGTGGGCGAGAAGATCCGCGAGAAGATCGCGATGTTCAGCAACGTGCCCATGCGTCGCGTCTTCTCGATGCATGACCGCACGAGCATTTACTCGATTCCCGAAGACATGCGCAGCGAAGGCCTCGATCGCGAGATCATGAGCCACCTCGGTCTTCATGATCGCGTTGATGTTCGCAGCGAAGACGTTCACCGCGAAAAGTGGCTCCAGTTCGCCCGTCGCCTCGCGATGGACAAGCCCCGCGAAATGTCCGTCGCCATCGCCGGCAAGTACGCCGAACTGCGCGACGCCTACGCCAGCATCGACAAGGCGCTCGAGCACTGTTCCGCCAGTTTGGGTGTTGAGATCAATCGCGAGTGGATTGAAACCACCGAGATCACCGATGCCAACGCGGCGCATTATCTGGGCAAGATGGACGCGATCATCGTCCCGGGCGGCTTCGGCACCCGCGGCGTCGAAGGCAAGATTGCCTGCGTGCGTTACGCCCGCGAGAAGCAGGTGCCTTATCTGGGCATCTGTCTGGGCTTCCAAGTCGCTGTCATCGAGTTCGCACGCAACGTGCTGGGGATCAAGGATGCAACCAGCACCGAATTCAACGCGAACGCTGCCAACGCCCTGATCTCCGAACTGCCTGAGCAGAAGCGCATCGAAGGCCTTGGCGGCACCATGCGGCTGGGCGCGCAAGATGTCGCTATCACGCCCGGCACGCTCGCCGCTTTCCTCTTCGGCAACGCCCCGACAATTCGCGAGCGATTCCGTCACCGCTACGAAGTGGAACCCGCGTTCATTGAGAAGCTCGAAGCTGCCGGCCTGATCTTCAGTGGTCGCCACACTTCGCGACCCATCATGCAGTTCCTCGAACTGCCGCGCATGCTGCCCGCAGCCAGCGGTGCAGGTGTGCAAGAACTGGCAGGCACTGCGGCTGCCGGACTCATCAAGCCCGGCGTGACGCACCCGTACTTCGTTGGTGCTCAGTTCCACCCCGAACTGACCAGCCGCCCGCTGCGTCCGCAGCCCATGTTCATGGGCCTCATCGCCGCCGTCATCTCCAAGAAGTGGCCGACGATTGACCCGCGCGATCCGTGGGCCGCGGAAATTAAGCGCTGGACGCCAGCCGTCAAGCGCGCCGCGGAAGTCGTGGGCGTGTGACGTGGGCCTTGTGAGCGACACAGGTGTGTGCGTGCGCGCGTGGGACTGGTCTGAAACCAGCCAAACGCTCTGGATCTTCACGCGCACGTTGGGTCTCCTTCGCTGCGTCGCCAAGGGCAGCAAACGCGCCAACAGCGCATTCTCCGGCGGCGTCGAACTCATGACCCGCGGCGATCTCGTCGTCAGCACGCGAGCCATCGAGAAGGGCTCGCAAAGCATGACCACGCTCACCGCGTGGGACTTGGCTGAAATCTTCCCCGGTGCTCGAGCCACACTCGGGAGCTTCCACGTCGGCATGGCCATGCTCGATCTGGTGCAGCACGCCATGCACGAGAACGATCCGCACGAAGTGGTCTTCGACGCGCTTGTCGCATCGCTGCGCGAACTGGGCGAGGAACGTAGCGAAACACTCGCACTCGCACGCCTTGCATGGATCGTTCTCGCCGAGACGGGGCACACACCTGAGTTACATCGCGATGTGCGAGCCGACACGCCTCTCAACGCCGCGAAGAGCTACGCCTTTTCGCCCCGGCTGGGCGGCTTCACGCAAGACGACACCGCACGCGAGTGGACACACGCCGGTCCGTCTACTTCCAGCCGCTCAACCATCGAGATCGGTCCCCTCTGGCGCGTGCGAGACTCCACGCTCGAGACGCTCCGGCGACTGGCCAACGCCGAGGTTGTCGATGCCGCAGCCACGGATGCCGCGACCACCCAGCGAGCCGCCAAACTGCTGCTCATGTACTTTCGCGAAGTGTTCCAATGCGAGCCCAAGGCGGTGGGCGTGCTGCTGGAGCGGTGGGGGGGCGCAGCGAGCAAGTGAGAACGAAAATGGCCGCACCCTGTGGTGCGGCCATTCGTCGCTGATGCCTGCAAGGGCTTACTCGAATGCACCCGTCACCGTCAGCGGGAAGTCCAGAATCCCCGCGACATCCTTCGCACTCTTCTTCTCAAGACTGCTCAGCCGCTTGATGATCGGCTGCGGATCATCCGCCGCGAGCTTGCCCAGCGTCGCGAACTTGTGATTCAGAATGTCCTTGAGATCAACCTTGTCCGGACCAAGGTGGTTCCGGGCGTGACCGCCCGGGTACATCACCAGTCCCGTGTCAAAGGTCTGGTTCTGCTCGTCGGTTATGACAAAGCCGGTCGGAATCCCGTCAGGATACTTCTCGTCGTACTCGCGGCCGCCGTGCTCAAAGCTCATTTTCGCCATCAGCGCGCGAGTCAGATCGTTGTGCAGAGCGTTCTTGTCAAAGTCATGCGGCGTGAGCATGAGTTCCTTCCAACCCAGCTTGCCCTTGTGCCCGTTGGCCTTCAGTTCGAGTGCCTTGCGGAGCATGGTGCACACCAGGTACAGCATGCTGTGGTCCGCGCTTTGGCGAGTCTTGGGATCGCGCTTCGCCGGGTCACCGATAATGCCGAACGCCGGCTCGTACGCACGCACGCGCATCGCCTTGATCGCATCACCCGACTGATCCGCCAGCAGGTGCGGCTGCGCATTGATGAGATTGATCAGGCCCTGAAGAGCGCCCGCGCTCTGATGCTCGTACAAACCCAGCTTGAAGTGCATGCCCATCACCGCGAAGTCATCGCCGCTGCGCGCCAGGTGCAGATCAAACGGGCTGGCGTAATCCTTGCCCTTCACCGCATCAGGAATGCCCGTGCCCGCGCTCTCGCTCTTCACAAACAGCTGTCCGGGGCCTTGGAACAGACGGAAGATCGCCTCAGGATTGCGGAAGATATCACGCGGCCCCATGAAGCCCATCATGCTGCGCTTCACGCTGAGCACCGCAGCCTCGGTCGTCATGGCTGCGCTTGCACCCTTGCTGTCGCTGAGCTGCTTGCCCGCGCGAATCGCCCGGAACGGAATGTAGTGGGCGATGAGCATGCCGATCGCGCTCTCAATCTGTTCCGCCGTCGCACCCATCATCGCGCCAAACGTGGCCGCACTGCCAATGCCGCCGTGGACAACGTGGTCGATCTTGTAGCTCTTCAGGCTAAATGCTTCCGCCAGGCGACCGCGAATCTCGTCAAGCAGAATCATGCCACGAAGCGCGTACTCGCCGTCTTTGCCGCGCAGCTGCGCCGCCGCCAGGGCCACCGGGTAAAAGTCGTTGTGGCCGAACTCGCCAGCCGTCTGCTTGCGCTGCGGGTTGAAGCCGAAGTTGGTCCCGTTGCTGTCCCACTCACGCACTGCCGCGCTGTTCGCGACGATGGCCTTCTCCACCTGCACATCCACGTTGCTGCCAAATACCGGCACACCACTGCGCACCGCCTTCGCGTGCGGAGCCCAAGGCACGCCCGCGAACGTACCCGCGCCGCTCGGCGGCACCTGATACATCATCGCTTCATGGCGCAGCAGCACCGGCGCGTTGGTTCCCAGCGCGATCGCCGACAAACCGCAGATGCACGCGTCGGTGTGAAAGAGGTTGGTCTTCTCGATGACGCTCGCGGCGGGCTCGCCTCGCTTGCCTGCGGTGCTTGACATGAAGTCAATCGCGTAATGCGCGATGCCGAGGGCTTGGTTGCTGTTGGCGGGGAGCGTCGTGAAATCGTTTGGCATAGGGCGGCAAGGGTAGAGGCTGCGCCCGCTCGGGGCAGCGACACGAGCGGCTCGCTTGGCGCAAACAGTTCGTGATTCGCGACTTGCGGCGAGTGCTGGGCTCGCGTTTTGCGTCACTTTGCCGCGGGCGTGCAGGGCGTTTGTGCCAGAATCGCCTCGTCATCAGCGCGCTGGCCGGAGGTCGCGAGTGCCTCGCGGGCTTTGCCGCACAAGTCCGCCGTGAGATCGGTGCGGCCCAGGTCTTCTGCGGCGCGGGCGAGATTCGCGAAGGTGCGTGCGCGGCGCGGGTGGCCCGGAGGGGTCAATGTGTCGGCTTTCGAGATGAACGCGACGAACTGATCTTCGATGGTGTCGGGAAGGCCTGCGCGTGAGGTGTGAGCGTGATTGAGCTCGAGCCGCTTCTTCAGGCTGTCGCGTTCGTCTTTGTTTGCCACGCCGAAGCGGATGCGGAGGAAGTCCTCGGCCCATCGGTTGGCAGCGGCGATGTCATTCTTGTCGGCGGATTCGCGGAGCAGGCCTGTGTTGACGCGTTCGATCTCGTAGCGGTAGTCGTCAAAGTTGCTGATGAAGATGTCGCGGGCACGCGTCAGCGTCGCGATCGACTTGTCCGTCTCGCCCGCGATGCCATAGATGCCTCCGACATGGAGCATCACAAACGCGAGCGACGGATGGGTGGGGCCGAACGTGCGCTCCGCACGTGCGAGCACGTCGGGTGAGAGCGCGATGGCTTCCGCAAACTTCTTCTGCTGATGTAAACAGACAATGAGGTTCGCCGCTGCAGCGAGTGCGTGCGGGTGGTTGGGGCCGTAGTACTTGTCGCTGCTGGAGACGAGTGCGCGCAGTGCTGCTTCTGCCTCTGGCCACTTGTTCTGTGCCATGAGTGCCCCCGCTTGCGTGCTGAACATCGCCATGCGGTGTTCGCTGCGCTCGGACAGGTTCATGGCCTGAACCTCGGCGATGATGACTTCGCACTCCTCGAATCTATTGGCATTGCTTGCCAGTTCGGCGCGCAGCACCTGCACCTGCGCGAGCAGTTCGACGGGTGGTTCGGGGAGCTGACGCAGATCAGCAAGCGTGCGATCGGCCACCGCCTGGCTTTCCTCGTTGAGCCCTGCGAACTGCAGGGCGTCGGCGTGCGCAGCGCGGGCTCGCAGTGTCCGTGTGTCGAGTGCGCCAGCGGAGGACTCGAGCTGCTCAAGTCCAAGTTTGGTTTGCTCCACTGCCTTGGTGGGCTGGCCTGCGAAGGCAAGCGCGTAGCCGATTTCGCTTCGGATCTCGCCTTGAAGATCGGGCTTGTCGGGGAACGCGGTGGGAAGGCGCGTGATCGCGCGATCGAAGTAATCCGTGATGCGCGTTGCGCCGCCGTCGCTGCCTTCGCCATCAGGCGGGGCGGCGCGGACGAGATCTCGCACAAGGTAGTTCTTCACCGCCTCGGCGCGCTGGGCCTGCGTTTCGGCCATTCGGCCAGCTCGAATGGCCTGCACTGCCTGCCACACGGCGAGGCCGCCGAAAGCAAAGACACTTGCAGCGACCGCGACTGTCGCCGCGACACCCACGCGATTGCGAGCCGCGAACTTTCGCAGTTGGTACGCGCTGCTGGGCGGCTGGGCGAGCACGGGCAGGTTTGCGAGAAAACGCTCGATGTCGTCGGCGAGTTCGCCCGCGGACTGGTATCGCCGCGCGGAGTCCTTCTCGATTGCCTTGAGCGCGATGGCTTCGAGATCGGCGCTGGCCGTCGCTGCGACGGCCCGGAGGCGGAGCGGCTCGACCTCGCGGATCTTTCGCGTGGCGCTGGCGATGCTCTCATCGCGCACGTCGATCGGCAGCTTGCCGCTGAGAAGCTCGAAGAGAATCACGCCCAGCGCGTAGACATCGCTGCGAGTGTCGGCGGTGGTGCCGGCGACCTGCTCAGGGCTCATGTAGCTGAGCGTGCCGATGAGCGAACCGGCCTGCGTGTGCTGCGTGTTGCTGTCTTCGAGCGTGCGGGCGACGCCAAAGTCGAGAATCTTGGTTTGCACACGCAGGTGCTGAGTGCCGCCCGCGCCGCCTTCGGCGATGCGCTGCACGAGCACGTTGGCGGGCTTGAGGTCGCGGTGGATCACGCCGCGTTGATGCGCGTACTGCACGGCTCGGCAGATGTCGACAAACAGGCGGAGCTTGGCCGCTTCGTCGAAGCTGGATGCGGTTGCAAAGGACAGCAGCGGCGTGCCGTCGACATACTCAAGCACGAGGTAAGGCACCGGGCGCGACGAAAAAATCGGGGCCGAACCCGAATCGAAAATCTGCGCGATCCCTGGGTGAGAGAGCCTTGCAAGCACGGTCGCTTCACGCTCGAAACGCTTGATCAAGTCGGCGGAGGGCGCAATGGAGCGGATGACTTTGATCGCAACTTGGCGCTGTGGCGACTGCTGCCGGGCAAGGTATACCACGCCCATGCCGCCTTCGCCCAGCACGCGTTCGATCTCGTAACGACCGATGTGCGTGAAGGGGCCGACCTGCGTTTGCCCCGCTTCGAGAAGCGTGGTGTCGTGCATCGCGGGTTTGTCGATGCGATGCTCGGGTTCCTCATCGGCAGCGAGCATGCGCGAGATGCGATCACGCATCGCCGCATCGGGGCAGAGGTCGGCGAGACGCTGGGCGCGGCGAGATACGGGAAGCGCGACGACTTCCTCGAAAATGCGCTGCATGGTCGCAAGGTCCGCCGCGGTCATGGCGCCTCCTTGCCCTGCACTTCACCTAGCCGTTCGAGCAGCCACGCCCGCGCGAAGCGCCACTCCCGCTCGATGGTGGACTGCGACAGCCCGGTGACGTTGGCGGCTTGCTCGTTGGTCAGCCCAGCGAAAAACCGTAGTTCCACGAGTTCGGCCTTGCGTGCGTCGGCTTTGGCGAGTTCTTCCAGCGCGTCATCGAGCGCGAGCAGGTCGAGCGAGGTTGCCCCGCGCGACGGGTCGGGCAGATCGAGCGTGAGGCCTTGCTTGGCTGCGCCGCCGCCTCGCTTGTCGCGATTCTTCTCGCGCGCGTGATCGATCAGCACTTGCCGCATGACCTTGGCGGCGAGGCGAAAAAAGTGATCGCGGTCGTGCACTTTGGCTTCCGCGCCGTTCACAAGCTTGACGTACGCCTCGTTCACCAGCGCGGTGGGTTGTAGCGTGTGCGAGCCTTCGCTCCGCATCATCGCGCCAGCAAGGGCCCGCAACTCGCGATACACGACAGGAAAGAGCTTGTTGGCGGCTTCGCCGTCACCCTGGGCAGAGCGTTGCAGCAGCAGCGTGATGTCGCCGGTCGGTTCGGTCATGGGAAAGACTCAGCTCCGCACGGAAGGTACTGCACGAAAAGAGTAGTTCGCTGCTTGGACGCAGGTCGTGCCGGCGGCGAGATGAACATGATGCAAGAAATTCCGGGAGACCGTGAAGGCGCGTGGCTGCGGACGTCGTGAAGTGTGCAGAGGGTCTTTCACTCACACAAATCGGAGGCTTGTCATGATTCGCTCAGTGCAAATTCTTTCACCCATCGCCCTGCTCACGCTCGCCGCTGGAAGCGTTTTCGCCCAGTGCGACGAGCCCAAGTGGGTGCAGATGAACGTTTCGGGTCCGTCCGCCCGGACAGCTCACGCGATGGCGTGGGATGATTTCACGCAGCGGGTCATCATGTTTGGCGGGCAGGACATCAACGGCACCGCACTGAACGAGACATGGGCGTGGGATGGGCAGGGCTGGACCCGGTTGAACCTCAGTTCTTCACCGACCGCACGCCGCAATCACACGATGGGGACATGGTCTGGTCGCGCGGTGGTCTTCGGCGGCACCACCAACGGCTCGGACCGGCTCAATGACTCGTACATCTTCAATGGCACAGTGTGGAGTCAGTTCACAACATTTGATCCGCCGCCCAGCCCGCGCGCCTTCCACAACATGGGCACGATCGGCTCTGGCAACAACACCCAGCTCATCATCATGGGCGGCACCAACGCCAACTGCTCGCAGATTTTCGATGCCTTTCGTCTCAGCACAACGGGACAGTGGATTCCGTTCGTGCCGCCCAGCAATGCGGCGCGGCGCACGCTGACGGGCATCGTGAGCATCGAGGGACTCGGCAACAACGACTTCGCGATCTTGCAGGGCAACGTCACGCCTTGCGGCACGCCCAGCGCGGGCAACACCATCTGGCACAACGCGCAGACCGACGCGTACAACGTCGTGCAGGGCAACGCGCCGCAGCCCGCGCGGTGGAACTTCGCTCACGGCAGCAGTTGGAATGATCCCAACACGCCTCGCAAGGGCTACATCCAATTCGGCGGCGATCGTGGCAACGCCTTCAACTTGCTGGGCGACACCTGGCACACGCGCGAGAATCTGCCTGGTTCGTTCAACACATTTGCAGTGCCCGGCCCGGCGCCCAGTGCCCGGCGCAACAGCAACGGCATGGCGTGGGACGTGGCCCGCGACCAGTACGTCATGTTCGGCGGCAACAACACGCAGAACAGCGCGCTCGGTGACACGTGGGTGCTCACGTTCAAGCCCATCTTCACCACCCCGCCGATTGCGCGCAACCTCTGCTCCACGACCAGTGCGTCCTTCACCGCAATCGCCGACGGGCCCGGCACGATCTCGTACCAGTGGTTCTATAACGGGTTGCAGATCGTCAACGGCCCTCAAGCCAGTGGCATGTTCATCACCGGTGCCAACACCAGCACGATGAACATCATCAACGTGCAGCCCGTGCTGTCGGGCACGCTGACGTGCGTCGCGACCAACGGCTGCGGCGCAACGACTACTCAAAGCTTCCCCGTCGCCACCTCGCCTTGCTCGCTGCCTTGCGGGCCCATCGACTTTAACGGCAATGGCGTCTATCCAGAAGACGCTGACATTATCGACTTCTTCAGCGTGCTTGCCGGTGGTGCGTGCCCGACTGGTAACTGTGATGACATTGACTTTAACGGCAACACCGTCTTCCCCGAAGATGCCGATGTGATTGCGTTCTTCCGCGTGCTGGCTGGCGGGCCTTGCAACTAAGCCTGCAGGCAAGAACAACGCGTGCGGTGCTGCAACGCCGCGCGTGATGACCTTGCACCTGCAACCCGCCCACAACGAGAGCTGCACGCACCTTGCTCGTGAACCGAGCGCGAGCGCAGGAGGGAGAAGGCCCCGGACGTGAACCGTTCGGGGCCGTTCGCTTTCGTGCTCTCTGGCTTGGTGCTCGTTGCGATGGACGCGCGCTAGTGCCTCACGCGGTTCTACCCTCCGCTATGCTCGCCGAACTCACGCTCGTACTTGCTGCTCTTGCTCAACCGGCTCCCGAAGCTTCGGCTCAGGCTGCAGCCACGTCTGCGGTCGACTTGACGGTCGTTGGCTTCAACGTTGAGTCAGGCGGAGCGGACATCGCCGTCCTTCGCAAGCAGGTCGCCGACATGCAAGGGGTGGACCTGTGGGGATTCTCCGAGGTTGACAGCGAAGACTGGGCCCGTGAACTCGATAAGGGCGCGGAAGAAGGCGAGAACGCCAGCTTCGATGTCGTGCTCGGGGCTTCCGGTCAGCGCGACCGTCTTGCCATCGCCTTCAATACCGATCGCTTCGAGCTCGTCCGCAAGGTCGAGCTCGGCGATATCAACATCGAAGGCAAAGTGCGTGCGCCGCTCGTCATCCAAGTCAAGGATCGCGAGCATGCCGGGCTCGAGTATCTCTTCATGGTCAACCACCTCTACCGCGGCAGCGCAGAAGGCCGCCACAAGCAGGGCGAACTCCTCAACGCGTGGATCCGCACACAAACACTCCCCGTGATCGCAGTGGGGGATTACAACTTCGACTACCTCGTCGACGGTGGCGACAAAGGCCAGCGCGATCAGGGCTTCGACAACATGACGAAAGACAACATGTGGACATGGGTGCGTCCCGCCACGCTCGACACGACAACCGCCCCCAGCAAGCGCCGCCCAGGTGCCGTACTCGACTTTGTGTTCGTCGGCAATGACGCCGCAAAGTGGCCCGCTTCCAGCGAGATCGTCAAGCTGCCTGACGAGTTCAGCGATCGGGATAAGACCAGTGATCACCGTCCGATCCTCGCAACTTTCGACCTGCCAGGCGATGCTGCAACGCAGCCGACAACGACACCCAAGGTGGATCCCGCCGTCCGCGAGCGCGAGTTGCGACAGATAGACGAGCAGATCGAGCGTCTGCGCGAACAGCTGAAGGAACTGGAAGAGCGCCGCCGCAAGTTGCAGTGATCCCATGCCGCGTCGCAAACGCACTGGCCCCCGCAAACCTCGCAAGCCCGCAGTTGCCGCCGTGCCGCCGGGTTTCGTTATGCCACCACCTGCGGCTGTCTCGCGCGACGTTCTCGCCCGGTGCCAGCAGCTTGGCTTTGCACTCGCGGGAATCGCCCCCGCCCAGCCATCTGCGTACGCCGATCAACTCCGCGCGTGGCTTGCTTCCGGCAAGCACGCGACGATGCAGTTCATGCTCGACGACGTCGACACGCGCGTCGATCCCACACGCATTCTCCCAGGCACGCGTGCCTTCATCGTCGTAGCCGATCAGTACGCCACGCGAAACGACGCGCCCGATGAGCCTCCACCCGGCCATGCGAGCGTCGCTCGCTACGCACGTGGGCGAGATTATCACGACACCGTCAAGCGACGCCTTCACGCCCTTGCTGATCAGCTTCGTATCACATACCCGGGCAGCGAGTTTCGCACCTGCGTTGATACCGCGCCCATCAATGAACGTGAGCTTGCGGTGCTTGCCGGACTGGGCTGGCAAGGCAAGCACACGCTGGTCATCCATCCGCGCTTGGGAAGTTACTTCGTGCTGGGAGTGGTCGCAACCACGCTGGAACTCGTCCCCAGCAGCCACATTCCCGATAGCTGCGGCACATGCACACGCTGCATCGACGCATGCCCGACCCGCGCCATCTCGCCCTACAGCGTCGACGCATCACGATGCATCAGCTATCTCACCATCGAGCGTGAAGAGCCCATCGATCCGTCCTTTCACGCAGCCATGGCCGATTGGCTCTTTGGCTGCGACATCTGTCAGCAAGTTTGCCCGCACAACACCCCGCGCGATGCTCGCATCGATATCGGCGCGGCACACGACGCGTACACGCCGCAGCACACGTCGTTTGACCTGCTCAAGGTGCTTGGTTGGAGTGAAGTCGACCGCCGCGAGGCTTTCACCAACAGCGCGATGAAGCGTGCATCGCTCGCACAGATGCAGCGCAACGCCATCATCTCCGCGACGAATACCTTGCAAGGCCAATCACGCACGACGCTCAAGCAGAAGCTTGCAGCGTTGGCGACGGATCTGTCGGCTCCTGCGTCGGTACGCCAGACGGCCCAAGAGGCCCTCGCGGGCCTGGCAGCAAACGAGCGATGATGCCTGCGACAAGCACGACGCCCACGCCCGCATACAGCCAATGGCTGTGGCGATCAATGAATCCCCACCAGTAGAACGGTGCCGCCGCAACGATCGCCCCCGCCATGATCGCCAAACGCTGTCGCGTTACAACGCCGCCGTTCTTCTGGTATGGCCACGCCACGATCCACACGTACGCCGGGAAAACCAGCCCGTAGAACGACATGAATCCGCGGTAGAACAGCTCCCAGTTCGTCATGTCCGAACGCAGGTCGCCAAGCACCATCGCCGCAAGCATGATCACGATGCCGCCGACAAACGCCGCAATGGACAGTCCCTCCGCACGCGGCAAGTTCGCCGCAGGGTCACCTTCCCGCAGCACTTCATCATGCACGCCAATGGTGTACAGCAACTGCACACCCACATGAAAGACGAGCGGAATCGCGAGGAAGTAAACATGCACCGGCTGGTCCGCCGCCGCCGCCTTGCTCACCACATCAATGCCATACAGGAATGTCAGGCAGATCATGCTCGCAAACAACACCAGGAAGCCGACGAGAAACGCAAAGCTGCCCTGCGACCCTTGCGAGCGGATGCGAGCCTTGAGAAACGTCGCATCCAGAAACGGACAGAATGCAAACCCCAGCATGCACACCGCCGCCAGTCCACCCAATTCATGAATCGGGCGTGACGGCGTAGGGAGCTTGTCAGCGCCCATGCGATCACTGCTCCCCAGTAGCCACCACGCCGCCATCGCAATCGAAAGCACAAACACGACAATTGCTGTCGTGCGAGCACGCACCCCTCGCACCAGCGGCTGCGCAAAGATGCTGCCAATCACCAGCGCGATCAGCACGATGCCTTCTGTGCTCAATCCCTGCGTGCGCAGCAGCCACACGAGAAAGAACATCTGAAACGCCGTCGTCACCGCCGAAAAGCACATGATCGCGGTGCGATGCCGCTGCGCAAAATCAAGCGCTGCGCCCGGCTTCGCGAGCGCGAGCCCCATCGCCGCCGCTCCGATGCAGTTGGGCAGCGCAAACACCAGAAACGACCACATGCCGTAGTCGCGAATCAGCAGCACAGGCAGCCACATGCCGATGCACCAGGTCCAACTGATGGCCAGAAACGCAGCTTCAGAAAAGATCGACCAGGGGCGCGATGGCATGACGCAGGTTAGTAAGTGAGCTGCGACCGCGTTCACACCCAAGAAAGTCACGGAATCGGTTTCGGATGCACGTGTCTCCCTTCATCGTGCATCGCGAGCTCCGTTGCATATGCACGCTTTCTGCTGCTCTTTCATGCATCCAGAACCGGTCTCGCGCCGAAGTCAAGCGAGTTCCCCCACGTGCAACTTAGTGCTCTGTTTCGGAGCAGCCGTGGACGAAGCCCAGCGATTCTGGGTCATTCTGTGACGTTGTCTGACTCGTCCTCATCTTTCGCGGACAGCCAGTCGGCGTGATATCTCGCGCCCGTCACACTCGGAGGTCTTGTGTCATGATGAAAATGTCTTCCCTGCTCGTCGTCGCTCTTGCTGGTTCCGTCGCTTCCGCTCAGTGCAGCGAAAAGTCTTACGCCAAGACCGACTGCACCGACAACAACAAGCAAGCGCAAGTGACGCATGCCAGCTATGACAAGCAGGCGACCAAGGACATCGTCGACACCGCTATCGGCGCCGGCTCGTTCAAGACGCTCGTCGCCGCCGTCCAGGCTGCGGGCCTCGTTGAAGCCCTCAAGGGCCCGGGCCCCTTCACCGTCTTCGCCCCCAGCGATGAAGCCTTCGCCAAGCTCCCCGCCGGCACCATCACCGAACTTCTCAAGCCGGAAAACAAGCAGAAGCTCGCAAATATCCTCAAGTACCACGTCGTCAGCGGCAAGGTTCTCGCCGCCGATGTCAAGACCGGCGGCGTCGCCACCCTCGCGGGCCAGCGCGTTGATCTCAAGGCTGACAAGGGTGTGACCGTCGACGGCGCAAAGGTCGTCACCGCTGACATCGCCGCTAGCAACGGTGTTATTCACGTCATCGACACCGTGATCATGCCCAGCGACAAGAACATCGTTGAAACCGCCGTCGCAGCCGGTTCCTTCAAGACCCTCGCCCGCCTGCTCGAACAAGCCGAACTGGTCGGCGCCCTCAGCGGCGAAGGCCCCTTCACCGTCTTCGCTCCCACCGACGAAGCCTTCGCCAAGCTCCCCAAGGAGACTGTCGAGAGCCTCCTCAAGCCGGAAAACAAGGACAAGCTCGCCGCCATCCTGAAGTTCCACGTTATCCAGGGCCGCGTCTTCAGCGATACCGCCGCCAAGGGCGCAACCGTCAAGACGCTCAACGGTCAGGAAGTGACGACCAAGGGTGAAGCCGGCAAGGTCACCGTGGGCAATGCCACCGTGACAGGCGCCGACATCGACACCAGCAACGGCGTCATCCACGTGATCGACACCGTCCTGCTGCCCAAGTAAGTCTCCACGCAGATCCGTTTATGCCGCGTGAAAACGCGGCTCTCAATCGGGCGCGGCCGGTGTTCCACTGGGTATCGGCCGCGATTTTGGAGTGTTTCTTTCTGAATTCTCATCGAAGGTGCATCATGTCACATCCACGGATGGAGACATCTCGAACCGACCAACGGAGGCGTAACTCCACAGCCGCGCGACGCGTGTCGCGACAGGCTGCCAGTCGGCGAGTTGGTGCACGAAGTAAAATGATTGCAATTTTTCAGCAATCACCAGTGACTTCCCGGGCGAGGGCTTATGATGCCACCGTCCGCGTCGTTGTGCGTGCAGCCACTGCTCCCGCTCGACGTCCGCAGGCCAAGCCGGAGGCCACGCCCATTTCCGAGTATCTTCTCCATCGCGTAAGCCGGGGTGACTCCGAAGCAGTCAAAGAGTGCATCGCACGTTTCGGTGGCCTTATCTGGACGCTCGCTCGTCGTGTCGGCCTCCCTGACAACGAGTCCGAAGACGCCGTTCATGAAATCTTCACCGAACTCTGGCGTCACGGCGGCAAGTACGATCCGACCATCGCGAGCGAAACCGCTTTCGTTGCCACGATCGCCCGTCGGCGCCTCATCGATCGCCGCCGCAAGATTGGTCGCCAGCCCGTCAAGCAGCAATTGCTCGAAGAAACATCGCCCGGCGAAGGCCGCGCGTCGAGCGAACGCGCATTCGTCTTGGAAGAAGCCACTCGCGCCGAACGCGCACTTGAGCAGCTTTCCAATGAACAGCAGCGTGTGTTGCGTCTGAGCGTCTATGAAGGTCTCTCACACGAGTTGATCGCACGTTCCACGGGCCTGCCTCTTGGTACCGTCAAGACGCATGCTCGTCGCGGGCTCATCAAGCTTCGTGAAATGCTCGGTGTTGAGGTCCCAGTTCGGTCCGACGCCGAAGGCGACGGAGGTGCCAAGTGAGCACTTTCTCGCATCATCAAGGCAACAGCCAGCCTGATCGCTTCCTCGAACTCGCCGCCGATCGCGCATTGGGAGAGCTCGACGCAGCCGAACTGGCCGAGCTTGATCGCTATATTGCCCAGCGCGGTGACATCTCGCACGAGATGGACTACACCGCGGCCATGCTGCATGTTGCCATGCTCCGCCGCGAAGACCTGCAGCCGCTTCCGGCTTCGCTCGAAGCTCGCCTCTTGGCATCTGGCGAACAATTCATCAAGTCAAGCCAATCCGGCGTGAACCAAGCCTCCCAAAGCCCGGCTCGTAACGGGTACGCATCGCCTGCGCGTACACAGCAGACAGCCGCGCCCGCCGTTGCTGGTCGTATCGGCCGCTCGCGTCAGTCTCCGCTGCCGTGGGTCCTCGCTGCCGCAGCCATTACCATCGCCGCTGTTGGTTGGTTGCGCCCCAGCGGCAAGGTTGTGATCGCTCCGCAAACACCCGATATCGGTGCTGCCGCTCTCGAAACCTCGCCCGACCTCGTCAAGGCGACGTGGGGCGACTGGGATAACCCTGAAATCAAGGGTGTCACCGGTCAGGTTGCGTGGAGTGACACGACGCAGTCAGGCATGATGGTCTTCAAAGACCTGCCCGCTCTGGATGAAACCAAGGAGCGGTACCAGCTCTGGATCGTCGACAGCCGCGGCATGGAGCAACGCATCTCCGGCGGCGTCTTCAACGGCGGCCCGGGCGAAGTTCGCGTCCCCATCAAGCCGGGCATCCGCGTCGTCGGTGCCGCTGCATTCGCCATCACCATCGAGCGCCCTGAAGGCACCTGGGTGAGCGATATGAAGCGTCGCGTCGTGATCGCAAGCAAAGGCTAATTCAAAATCGTGTCGCGTGTCTGCCGCCTCGCAACCTCGCGTTGCTGTCGCTGCACGCTGCCGATCGCGCCGTTTGTAGGGTCTCGGTAACCGTGATGGCGCCCTTTGCTCGACCCCGCCGCCCGCAAGTGCCGATATCTTCTGTGCATGGAACAGCTTTCTCCCGTCAGCGATTCTGGCGTGACCGACGTCGCCGCGCCCAACACGCTCGCCTCGATAGTCGCCACCATCGGCCCCGCCAGCGACAGCCCGGATAACGTCCGCAAGCTCATCGAAGCTGGCGTCGCTGTCTTCCGCTTCAATTTCTCTCACGGCGACTTTGCTGGCCACGCCAAGCGCCTTGCGACCGTCCGCAAGGTCAGCAAGGAACTGGGCGTCCAGATTGCATGCCTGGGCGACCTGCAGGGCCCCAAGATCCGCGTCGGCAAGATTCCCGCAGGTCTCGGAGAACCAAGCCCCAGCGGCGGCGGCCTCGTCGAAGTCGTCGCAGGCGAGGATGTGGTTTTCAAGGCCGGCATTACTGACGCGTTCTATCGCGAAGTTGAGAAGACCAAGGATTCTGACGGTCGCGAACTCGTGCTGCCGCTCACGTATCAGCATCTCGTGTATGAAGTTGAGCCTGGACACAAAGTCCTCATCAATGACGGCGCGATCCGCCTGCTCGCCGTCGAACGCGACCGGGACAAGGGCGAACTGCGGTGTCGCGTCCGCGTGGGCGGCAAAATCAGCAGCAACAAGGGCATCAACGTTCCCCAAAGCGAACTGTCCGCGCCCGCCATCACCGATCGCGACATGGAATGTGTCGCTTGGGCCGTCGCCAACGAACTCGACTGGCTCGCCCTCAGCTTCGTGCGGCGTGTTGATGAAGTCATCGAGCTCAAGCAGCGCATCGCCGCGATGAACAATCCCACCACCGGCGAACCCGCGTGGATTCCCATCGTCGCCAAGATCGAAATGCCTCAGGCCGTCAAGAACCTTGAAGCAATCATCGAAGCCTCCGATGCCGCGATGGTCGCTCGTGGCGATCTGGGCGTCGAAATGGATATCGCCAAGGTGCCCGTCGTGCAGAAGCAGATCGTCGAGTGCTGCCGCCGACGTGGCAAGCCCTGCATCGTCGCCACGCAGATGCTTGAAACGATGATCGAGAACGCCGTGCCCACGCGCGCCGAAGCCAGCGACGTCGCCAATGCCATCTTCGACGGCGCCGACGCCGTCATGCTCAGCGCTGAAACCGCGACCGGCAAGCACCCCGTGCTCGTTGTCGAAACCATGGCCCGCATCGTGGCCGAAGCCGAGCAGCGCATGCGTGAGAAGGAGTGCAACTTCAGCGCTCCCACCCAATACTCCGATGCCCACCGCTCAACCGCTGTGCTCGCCCAAGGCGCCTGGCTCGTCACACGTGAAATGAACGCCGCCGCCGTGGTCTGCTGGAGCCAGGGTGGCGGCACCGCTCGCTACCTGAGCAAGAACAGCTTCCACGTGCCCATCGTTGCGTACACCAGCGACGAGCCGACCGCGCGTCGCATGAGCTTGTATCGCTGTGTTCTCCCTGTGTGCGCCAAGCCACCAGGACGCGGCACGCTCAGCGACTGGAATGTCGCTCTCGACGACTACGTGCGCAGCCGCAACATTGCCAAGCGAGGCGACATGGTCGTGCTGGTTGCAGGCCGCCCGCTCGGCCACGCCCGCAGCAGCAACACACTCGCACTCTACAAAGTGGGTGAGCCCACCACCGGCTACATCGGCCACTGATCATCACGTCGTCGCGTGCAAGCCGTCAAGGCAGCGGTCGCAGCCAGATC
>Ga0315899_10000224_pt1 | contig 69940 bp, 59 predicted proteins | sample LakEriMetagenome_2_FD_203518 | JGI IMG/M metagenome (GOLD analysis project Ga0315899, IMG submission 203518) | Freshwater fungal communities from buoy surface, Lake Erie, Ohio, United States - Buoy 4 MA112 | ecosystem: Environmental > Aquatic > Freshwater > Lake | place: USA: Lake Erie, Ohio... | reverse complement strand
AAACGACTAATTTCCGGCGTGCGATAAATACCACCTTGGCATTTTGAGAAAATGCTACCTGCATAATGTCCATATCGGCCTACGGAACGATCCCAACGTTCCCAGTCATGCGACTGTACCGCGGGAACGATTTCTGATTCGATGAGATCGAGCATACGCTGGCGATTCGGGTTAGGATGCGACGCGCATTGATAAAACATATTTTGTTCGGCATCGCCGGAGTCACCAAGAGTGGTCGAGACTCGCACAAGCAATAGTCTCCATTGCGGTGGAAAGTTCATCCGTAGCGAGGGACGCGACATCGCCTGAGAGTGACCGTAATCGACAATGAACCCCCCCTCCATAAAGCCTTGAAGCCCCACGCAGGATCGAGCGCCGCGGCCGGTAACCAGTTTTAATTGGTCGATGTTTTGGATCGTCCTGTTGCGGGCACGTTCCAGCATTGCTGCAACCGCGCACGCGACCTGAGTACCTGATCCCAGGCCGCAATGGGGCGATGCGGTTTGATGAAGCATGATTTGCTTGACCGGCAAGTCGGGCTCGTTTTGAATCGACATCCAGCGTTCGCACGCATTGAAGACCCGAGATTTCCAGTACGCATCTGCCACAATCGTCAGTTCGCTGGGGTTCTCGACGGCTCCAACGACTCCTTCGATGCGGGAGGATGGCGACTCCGCCATAAGGCCAATTCCTCCGAACAAGTTCGCTTGTCGTGGACAAATCTCCATCAGTCCTAGGTGTAGACGGCAGGCGGTGACAATTGTGATTGAGTTTTCTTTGATCAGATTCACCGGTTCAGCAGCCTGTTTCGTCGACTGTCGCGGGTAAAGTAGGTGGATTAAGCCAAACCATTAGGCATCGACTTCCGCTGCGGCCAGTACGAAAGCATCGTCGCGACTACCGTTCCATTTCGGAATATCTGATTTTGTGGCAGTCCAGCCCGCATGAACGACAACACCACGATTTGATTTTCCTCCGAGCAGTTTCCAACGTACGGGGGACAGTTGCTCTGGTAAATCGATTGAGTCCCCTTCTTTTGTGGAGATTAGCGGTTTGATTTCGAGCATTTTATCGAGTGATTTTCGAGTATCCCGAAGAACGTCGCGTGCAGCCGCTCCGATTTGAGCGTCGGTGTACATATCGAGAGATTCATGCACCAGGTCGAGAAAGCGAGCTTCTCTTTGCAATGTACTCAGGAGAGTCAAAGCATCGCTACGCCCGCTCGATTCTTTGCCAGCGGGGAGTGAGCTTTTTACGGCGGAGCCAGTCAGAACGGGTTGAGGCATCGCGGTCGTCAAGGTTTGCTTGTTATCGATCGATTTTGGGGCCTCAAACGCTTCCGCGACCCGCTTAGCAATTGCCGGATTGAAAAGAACTGAGAAAAACGCTTTCAAGGCCAGAAACAGACGCATATCGAGTCTCGAAGGGAAACGAGTATTGATTCACTACCCCGCCAGTATACCCACGGAAGCGAGAATGTTGCAGGTGCGAATCTCCAGGCAACTCTGCTATACTCTGAGGACGGCAGAACTTGCCAAGGGACCAAATGGTGAAAGGGAGTTCAGGGAAAAATCTGGGTTGCAGATAAGGAGATTAGCAGGAAGCAAAATGTTTGACCCGAAAGCCAAGCGAACTAATTCCGTTCCGGCGTCTGGCGCGTCGGCTGCACCGAGCAACGCTATTGGGCTGCGAATTGCTAAAACCAAGCGGCTCGGAGAAATTCTTTTTCAAACGCCGGGGGCCTGGGCAGATCGAGCGGAAAAACAGAAACGAATCGCGGACAAAGTGCTGTCCCGGTCCAAGGTTATGCGGGGGGCCAATTTCCAAAAAATCTCACGGGAAGACTTGGAGTTAATGGCTTATACCTACGATGAACTGTTTCTCGATGGCATGGCGTTAAGCATTGCCGAGTCATTTGGATTATCGTTTCGTTTAAGTTCGCGTATGACTCGGGCAGGTGGTAAAACGACACGAACGATTTTTCCAGCATCCGCGGGCAAGCCGGCCAGAATTCATTTTGAAATAGCTATTTCCACCTCGCTATTATTTCAATCCTTTCGCCCCGGAGATGGCGCGATTCGGGTGTGCGGCTATGACTGTCTGGATCGATTAACCGCGATGCAGAGAATTGTTGAGCACGAGCTTCTTCACCTGTGCGAGATGCTTGTTTGGAACCAAAGCGATTGTGCCGCTAACCGCTTTCAATCTATCGCTAGGAATATGTTTCGGCATACCGAGTTTCGGCACGAACTAGTGACGCAACAAGAGCGAGCGGCCAAGCAATTCAATGTAAAGACAGGAAACCGAGTGGCATTTCGTTATCAGGGAAAAGTTTTGACGGGAATTGTCAACCGCATAACACGTAGGGCGACCGTGCTCGTCGAAGACCCTCGGGGCGAGCGGTTCTCCAATGGCAAGACCTATGTCAAGTATTATGTCCCCATTCATGCCTTGAAGGCGATCTCTTAGTCGGCTGTGTAGCGCCGTGCCTCGTCTCGGAGGCGTATGGCTTGGATGCTGTTTTGGCGATCGGAGAGCCCGGTATCCTTACTGAGACTGGTCAATTCTGATAGAATCGGAGTGAGTCAGTGCTACGACTCGGAGACCATTCGGATCATCACCCGCAGAGTCATTGCGTGCCTATTCCATTGCGTTCTAAGACAAGAGTTAGCCGCCGGGCGATAGCCATGTCAGTAGATATTCATCCATTTGAACCCGAACGACAGACAACTTAATGCGACACCTTACAGATTTGGATTCACGGGAAGACGCGGAGAATTTCGTCGCTTACCTCATAACCCTGGGAGTCGCCACTCACGTTGAGCAAGAGAACAGAGTGCCCCCACAGTGGTCTATCTGGGTGAAAGAAGAAGACAAGATTGCTTTTGCGGCCCAGGAACTCGAAGCGTTCCGTGCAGACCCTACAAATGGGAAGTACGCTCAAGCGAGAGCCAAGGCGAACACAATCCTAGAGGAACAGCGCGCGTTACAAAAGCAAAGAGAAAAAAATCTAAAACAGATTCGTTCGAGCACTTCTTCTATAGGCAGTGCGAGACTGAACAACCGAGCCATGCCCCCTGTAACTTTAGGGCTGATCATTCTTTGCGTAATCTTTGGGTTCATTACGGAGTTCAGTGGTGTAAACCAAAATAAAAAGCTGGGTTGGGCGATTTTGAGTAACTTTAGGTTTGTCGACCTCAAACTTTTTAGCGAAACCGGTGACCCGGCGGCGTCGCTTAAGAAACTCGAATTGTGGAGGGTGTTTACACCAGCCTTGTTGCATGGGAATGCGATTCACCTCCTGGTCAACATGTTATCGCTCGCTTCCTTAGGCCGATTGGCCGAACGATTGGAGGGCCGGGGCAAGTACATCGCTATCATGTTGATCTGTGCCATGGGCGCCCACCTACTCCAAGGACTCATGCCCCCCTCGATCATGGGTATAAAGTCCATTGGCGGTACCCCTTTTTTCGTAGGAATCTCCGGCGTGGTGCTGGGGCTCTTTGGATACTTGGCTGTCAAAACTAAGATTCGGAGCGATCTTGGGATTTACTTCCCACCTGACTCCTATTTCATGGTGGGATTCATCATCGTCGTAGGGTTGATTGGAGCGATGCCATTCGCCAATCTTGCTCACATAGGTGGATTGTTGACTGGTGCAATCCTGGGGTATTTCTGGAATCGCTAACGGTTTAATCTGAACTTTTTTTGAAATCTTGTCACGACTCTGGTCCAACCGCGTCCGGATGACTTAAATTACAAGGACTACGCACATCCTTTACGATTGTCCCAGATGTTTGGGGAATGAGGTTTATGTTGAATAACGGGATTCTTCGATTTGTATCGACGAAGGCCAGATTGATGGCAATGGCATTTTGCGTTTCGGCGTTGGCAGTTGCGGTCACCTCACAGTCCGTCCTCGCGAACACTTGTCCATTTTGTTCCGCCTCGGGCCAAACGATGCGTCAAGAGATGGAAACCATGGATGTCGTAGCTCTCGCGTCGCTCGTGAAAGTTTCCGAGACCCCAACCGATTCGCTTGGAACATTCCGGATCGACAAAATTATAAAGGGGGATTTGTACGCCAAGATAGGCACCACTATTGAGGCAACCTACTATGGCCCCCCGGAATCGAGCAAAACGTTTTTGATTCAGGGAGTCGATCCCAAGAGTTTCGTATGGTCCGCTCCCATCGCGTTAACCGAAGAAGCGAAACAATACCTCGGAAAATTGTTAACCCTTTCCGAGGTGCCCGTGGAGCGGCTGGCGTTCTACCAAGATTACTTTGAGCATCCAGATTTCTTGTTATCTCGCGATGCGTACGATGAATTCGCCCAAACCCCCTATGACGAAGTCGTAAAGCTCAAGCCGCAAATCAAGCGTGAACAACTGATCAATTGGATAAACGACCCCGCCATTTCTGTGGATCGCAAGCGATTGTACTACACGCTGGTGGCTATTTGCGATGTCAAGGAGGATGCCAAATGGATGGAGGCCAAAATTAAAAGTGTTGATGAAAAGGAACGCAAAGCCCTGGACGCGTTGGCCGCAGCTTACCTGTCACTGGTAGGTGCCGACGGTCTTCAAGTCTTGGTTGACAGCTACTTCATAAATCAAGAATCTGACTATGTGGACGTTTACGCAGTGGTAGGAGCCCTGCGGTTTCACGCGACAGAGGGAAAGAAGATCGAGCCGCTCAAGGTAGCTAATGCCATGGCCAAATTACTCGATCGACCGGATTTGGCAGATCTAGTCATTCCCGATCTTGCGAGACTGGAAGATTGGAGACACCTTGAGAAACTCATGACGCTGTTCAAGCAAGCGAAAAAGCCAGACGATTGGCTGATTCGGTCTCCCGTTATCAATTTTATGCGAGCCTGCCCTCTCCCTGAGGCTGAGGTTATGTTGGCTGAAATGGAAAAAATCGATCCTGCGTCAGTCAAGCGGGCTAAGACGCACTTCCCGATCCCTAAACCACTCAAACCATCTCCCAACGACCAAAGCAAAGTTCGAACAAACCGAGATTTCTCGGTCGGCTCGAGCGAAGATGCAACAGGTCCGGCAGATATCGCAATCTTGGATGGAAAAACTTACCTAAGAGAACAAGGATCCGATCCGAATCATTTGCCCAAGCTCCCTCAGTGGCGAAAAGATGTGCGAGTTGCCTATTTGGACAATGCTGCTCGAACTCGATCGAGGGAGTTAACGACACAATCCGAAAGCCGAACGCCGGTTGGGGCGAACCATTTTTACGGAGTATTCGTAATCATGATCGCTACGTGCCTCACCGGGATAGCGATGTGGCATGTTGGAACAGGTGGATTAAGATAGCGGTTGTAAAATACCGAAGTTCTAGCAAAACCTTAGCGGATCCCACTGCAAAAAGGTGCTTGAGCGAGCCCACTTGCCTATCCCCCCTCATTCGTTAACGCACTGATTCTAACCATGTCAACACTGATCGAAGAGTCCGCTGTAACCCAAGAGTCCGGCGCGGAAGGCGAAGATTTTGATTACAAGGCATTGAGCCGAGCGGCTGTAATCTCGGTAATTTTTGGCGTGATCGGTTTTTTGGCCTGGGAATCCCCCTACCTCATTGTGCTCCCGCTTTTGGCAGTGGTGTTGGCATTTACTGGCTTGAGTGCAATTAGGCGGTTTCAAGATGAATTGACGGGCAAGAACATAGCACTCGCTGGATTGTCGCTCGGCTCTCTAATGTTGGTTGTCGCGCCCATTAAGCATACTTACGTGTATTTCACCGAAGTACCCGATGGTTACGAACGAGTTTCTTTTGGTGTTCTTAAAAGCCCGACCGGGGCACCAGATACTCCTACGGCGGAAGCAGTGAGACTGGACGGCCAAAAAATTTTTCTAAAGGGTTACATCCACCCAACTTCACTTTCCAGCAAGAATTCGAAATCTTTTATTCTCGTTCCTGACTGGGCGACGTGCTGCTTTGGAACCCAGCCGCCATTGACGCACATGATCGAAGTTCACTTGGTCAATGAGAAATACGCCAGCAAATCATTCCGTCAGCATTCTCTAGCGGGCACATTTACTGTTATTCCCCAAGGAAAGGCAGTCGAAGGCTTCACAGGCGTTTACTACCAGCTGGACGCGGAGCACTTTCAGTAAATAGGATCGGCCTTCAGGCTGTTTAACCGCACAGTCCGAGAGTGTACCGAGGGCCTATCAACCAACGGCGGCTCCTAAATTTGGATCGTAACGGTAGTAACGATTTTGCCGGTCGTGAGATCCAGCCTGATCTCGCAGTAGACAATCCGCCTGACCGAGGTGATGATGATTGATCATCGCAGATGTGGCAATTACCATGATACTAGGTCTATCCTAGTCTGGTAGTCGCACTATCGCGGGCTACTCCGATTATCAATCTTGATTCCGCCGGTTTAGCAGTATGATCTCTGATTTATTTGCGATCGATTCACAAGAAATTGTTGGCAAGTTGTGGCATGCCAAATGGAAGATCGTGGGCTTTCAAGCTGCGGTAGTCATAGCGTGCTTGAGCGTGATACTCTTTTGGCCACGCGGTTATCTGTCTGAAGCGAGGATCTTCTTGCAGCTTGGTAAAGAATCAGTTGCCATCGACCCTACCGCAACATCGGGAGGAAGCATGGTCAACGTGCAATCGAGTACACGAGAAGACGAAATCATCACATCATTAGATATTTTGCAAAGCCGCGAGCTAGCCTCTAAAGTCGTAGATTCTTTATCCCCCGAGGTTGTACTTGGGAATTCCGATGCAGCCAATGAGAGCGCCGCCTCACAGGGTATAGCAAGTTCCGTGACAGGACTTTTGAATCAAGCCATCAATATTGTTCGGCAGATTGATCCTCTTTCAGACCGAGAGCGAGCGATTATCAGTATTGAAAAAAACCTTAAGGTGACTGCTGAACGCAAATCGGAAGTGATCGTTTTGAAGTTTGAGGCCAAATCACCACAGTTAGCTCAAATGATATTGGCAACGCTCGTTGACCTTTACAAAGTTGAACACACCCGAATCCACAGAACGGAAGGGTCTCAAAAATTTTTTACTGAGCAGCAAGCCGTACTTGCAAAAGAGTTGGATGATATCAATGAACGATTGCGATTAGAAAAGAATCAAATGGGTTTAGCCTCAATCGCCGGGCAACGGGATCTGTTAGAGGTTCGAAACAAGGACGTGTCGTTGAGTTTAGCTGATACCGAACGAACGAGAGCATCGGTTAATGCTCGTATTGAAAAACTGCGAGATGAACTCGCACGCGTTCCAGAGCGAATCAATAGCACGGAAGTTATAAAGTCCAATTCAGCCACAGACATGCAAGCTCAACAGTTGTACACACTACAATTGCAAGCGATGGAATACGAAACAAAGTACCAAGCCGATCACCCAAAGCTGATCTCTATTCGAAAACAGTTGCAAGACGCCGAGGATAGCTACCGGCTGAAAGAGTCGAAAAGTCAGGAGGTAACTGACGATATAAACCCCATCCATCGCGACTTGACTCTAGATTTGTTAAAGTCAGAATCCGAACGTGCGGGCATCGAGGCGAAGTTAAAGGATCTCGCGTTGCAGAGAGAAAACATTCTGGAGCAACTAAAGGAATTGAACAAGTTCGAGATTTTGATCGCAGATCTCGAGCGAGAACGCGGCTTGCGTGAGGCAAAGTATGTGTCGTATACCAACAGCCTTGAGGAGGCCAGACTTAACAAGGAATTAGAGAATAGCCGCATATCCAGTGTGGTAACAGCACAGGAAGCAACACTTCAAGAGCGACCGGTGACACCATCCAAGGTGATGGTTGTCCTGTTTGGGGCAGGCTTACTCTTTGCTGGTACAGTATTTTTAGCTTTCGCATTTGTCAAATTAGACGATCGTCTTATGACACCGGAAAGTGTTCGTAGCAACACCGGATTAGAGGTTTTGTGTACACTCCCCAAACTTATGCAATTGGCTAGATCGTAGCGGATTAATATGACCGAACAAACAATGTTAAGAGCCGCGACGGATCGAGAGCTAAAGACGACCACTCAGCAGCTATCGGCTGCCACGGGCTACATCGATTCCATATTGATGAAGATTTCCGCGTTTCAATTGGACAACAAGATAGGGTCCCTATGTTTAGGGGTCACATCTTGCGACCGAAAGGTTGGAGTCAGTACTCTGGCACACAATTTGGCTGTCAACGCGGGTTCTGTTGGTTTGAACGGAGCATTGGTTTTAGACGCAAATCATGTCGAGCCTATGCAGCATGAATTATTTAAGGTCAATCGCGGTCCTGGGCTTGTTGATCACTTGGTGCGCGGCGAACCAATCGAAGATTGCTTGCAATCTTTCAATAATGGCCAGATCAGTTTAATGATGTGGGGTAGCAATCGCGTTCCATTATCTGCCGTATCGCCTCTAAAATTAGATGGCTTCTTTTCCGAGCTCCGAACGCGTTATCAAATGATTGTGATAGACCTGCCAATTATTCGAGACTCTGAGTTTGAAACGTCACTCGCTTCTTATACGGATGGCATTTTACTCGTTCTTGATGGCAATCGAACTAAGCAGAGAGCCGTGAAACGCTGCCTTACGAATTTGCAGCAACAGAATGCGACCATTATTGGGACGGTAATGAATCGCTATCAATCTCCCTTACCGAATTGGCTCAAGAGTTGGTTTTGACGTTCGGCTTCCAGCCCCCTTCTAAACAAACTCACTTTCAAAACAATCTAAAGTGTGGCAAACTGATTGACGAAGCTGATCTCTTAATCTGTAAATGACTCACAGTGGGCCCACCTAATGGAAAGGCCGAATAGAGATCGCTAGAATTCCGAAGTATAAACCAATCGCAATCGCAATAACCATAAACGTCGTTAGCAGCAAACGGAATACAAATCTCTTGTTATGCACTCTACGTTTCTCGTCGATTGCCGGTGGGATTTTGTCCTAGCGTCACGACCTTGCAGTCAATCACTCGTTTTGGGACTAGAGTCACAACTAACACAACTCATGGTGCATAGATCGGCTGCTCTACAACAGGTCTAGCTTCCGGATTCAAAACCGTCCGACGTATCGATAAGGAACCTTGCCCTCGGCCTTCTCTCGTCTCTTATTGATCCAATTCCGCCACGCTATAACAATGAGATGGGCGAACTTATGAATCGTCCGCCAGTTCTCGGTTGCCTTTAACAATTGCTCTGCCTTTCCATCGCGTGTCGCCTCATTCACTGGTTGGGATTCTCGCCCCTTTTCTTCTGTTGTGGTGGAACTGGATTGCCAGGTGTCAACATAAAACGATTGCTGAGGTATTTGTGGTTTCAGGATGGTTACCTTTTTAATCACCGCATAGGTCAGCCAAAGCGATCCATCAAGTCTGCCGAGGGGCAACCAATTTCTATCAGAACTCAAGCAATCATAAACTTCCCACGATCCACGAACGAAATCCTTTTTCATGCGGCAAAGCCATAACTTCTCGATTTCGCATCCATTAGTTCGATAGTAATCTGCGAACAATGCAGGCGAGACACTGTAGAAGCCATGGTTTACCGCATTGGAGGTTGGAGTTAAATGGATGATTCGCCCACCGAGCTTCGTCATCCGCAAACAATGCTGCATGGCTCGCCCGATTTCAAAGATATGTTCGATCGTACCACTATCAAGAACCAGATCGAAGGAGTTCGCAAGGTGATCTGGAGTTTCCTCTGAGTTTAAATCAAGCGACTCTTCCGCACCTTCATAACTGGACCGATCCATTCGCACGGATTGATCGAAACCCAAGAATTCATACAAAGAATCATCCGATAGGAAACCGGCGTTTCGTAGTTCGGGATCGCGATGCAAGATCGGCTCGATGACTCGAAAAGTTCCCATTGATCTCGAAGCGAGGGACCTAATCTCATCAAAGGTCGCATAGACGTGCTGCCGACCTAATGTTCCAATACGGCCCTGCCACTTTGCGCGAGCAGCCTCTTGGATCAAAAGGTGGATTGCAGCTCGTGGAAGCCCCATAACAAACATTCACTGAATAATATACGCAAACCATCGTACCATTTGTTGCAGCACTATTGGCATCCAATCATACTCCCAATTGCAACCTCCTCAGTGTACTTGCGAGATAGTTTTTGGGTAGGAGGCTGATCGTCGATCGAAATAGAACTCATCCTAAATAATGCGACCTTGATGAACGAACAGTCGACCCAACCTTCTAATTTTCTGTTGACCATCGGAATTCCGACTTACAGTCGCGCTGATCTTCTCGATCTATGTTTAGCATCCGTATTACCACAAGTTGAGGAGTCAGGAGCTCTCGTTGAGTGTGTTGTCTCGGACAATGCGTCTATCGACCACACCGCCCAAGTTCTGGCAAAGTATAAGTCGCGATTCCCATGCCTTAAGGTTTTTCGCAACGAAACTAATATCGGCATTATCGGTAACATCACCAAAACTTCCTCGGAACTTGCTTCAGGCGATTATATCCTATTGATTGGTGATGATGATGTTTTGACGGCAGGAGCAATCACCAAGATTCTTCGTCAGCTCCAATCCGAACCGAAGCCTGACATGATTGCGCTCAATGTAGGCTATTTACCCCGTGCACGCCGGCCTAGAATCCAAGAGGCTCTCGGGGGCGTTGCCGATAAGTTTGATAAGATGCTTCGCTCACCAACAACTCGCTCGCTTGTTTCGCTAAACGAAGCTTTTGAAGGACCGCCAGCCGACCTCACGGCATCGTATTCGGTCGTGCTAAAGCGTGCTCACTGGAAACACGTCTTTCCTGTTTCATGCCTCGAACCGCCATTTTCCTCGCTAAAGACCACCTACCCAAGTGGATACGTCATCGCGGAAACTTGTCGAAATTGCTCGGTCACAATCCTAGGTGACCCCTCGGTTGTTATCTACGAAATGCCTGGAAGTGAGTTTAGTTGGGCTCGATTTCGAGGAGTCACTAGCACACGTTATGCGACCGAGTTGCTTTGCAAATTCGAGCAAAACGGAGTTTCGTCCGAGAAGCTGGTTCCCTACAAACGTTTTCAATTGGAGCACCGAAATGAAGAACTAGGGGAACTCCTTTGGGACAAGACGACAGCGGGCGGTTGGAGGGATGCTTTGAAATTCGCTTGGATGCTCAAACGGTTTCCCGTTGGTCTCATCAAGTGCTTTACGCTCTCACTATTGCACGCCGATGCACCGCAGTGGCTTTCTTGGCTCCCACGCATGTTGCTTAAAGCCAAGCGGGCGTCTCGCGGCCAATGACGAGTTCTACCAGTGACGAGTTCTGAATGAGTAGTTCGTTTATTTATCACCCGCCTCAGCTTCTGCTTCTCCATCTTTATGGTCCGAATGGCGTCGCTCACCGGGTAGTTTTGGCACGCCGGTAACGATCAACTTGATTGATTTTGTGCCTTCGTCGGGAACATTGAACCTCAAGCCCGATGTCGAGTAGTTTCGATGTTTCGGGTTAACTACACCTTGGGTGCTTGGTTGATGCCCCTGGATACCTTCGGTCATTACGAACTGGACAACAACGCATTGATGATCGCCGACGGCGGCACCGTCACCATCCACAAACGTTGTCAGCTTAAAGGATCCATCTCTTTGAATTTTCCCAGTAGCTTGAACACCTTCATAGGCCAATGATTTCGTTTCGATCGTTCCAACGACGACGGGTGATCCATCCTCGAATTGGACAACTCCTTCGGCTAAAACGATTTTCGGGCCTCGATTGCAGCCGAAAATGGATAGCAGAAAACAAGAGCACAACAGAACTAGGAAACGCAGAAAGCGTTTCGTGTTAGTTCCACTGGGTATGGATTGTGGAGTAGAGTTGCGGACGAGTTGTTTCATAGCGACTCGATGATGCGCGAAATTGGGAAACGTGGATTGGAGAGTTAATTATTAGGCGAGGCGATGTGGAGTGGGCCCGCCCAACTTACTCCGACTCTTGTACAGTTTGCCCATCTGCGCGGTGAGACATGTGTCCGAGTGTTTCGGTATCAATATGAACACTCAGTGTTCGTACGCTGCCATCGGCAAATGCAAAATTGCAGCGACCGACGTGCCAGCTTCCCCAGCGAACGAGGTCATCCCCCTCACCTTTTAAATTTTTGCAGATCGGCATCGTGGGGCCACCGAGTCGTCCCGTATTAAACACGTGATCGCCATTGAAGATGAATGCGTCAAATGGAGAGACTCCGAGCCGACCGACAGGAACGTGCATTTCTCCTGATAGGATCGTGTTACTGAGGCCATCAGTGACGCTCGCCATTTTAATTCGATCTTGCGGTGATCTTGGAATGCCATCTCGGCACTTCGCGCGAACGGAAATGATGATACCAGTGCCGTTTCCACCGTAGTTAAAATCAGTGGGTAATCCTGAGCTCCCTGGAGAGATATCACCGTGATTCCCGCCGTAGTCACCCACGGCACCCGATAACGTTAAATCACCACCACCGACCAGCGGGACTCGGCATCCGCAGGGCAAAGTGATCCAAATCGTTGCACCACTTACGATAGCGCCCATTCCAACCGCATCACCAACCGTTCTGCGAGCGGGACAGCAATAGACCGGGAGGGTCGTAGCCCGAGTGAAATCGTCGTGATCACCGTACGCAACCGAGTAGTCCCAACGCTGCTCGAGATTGCTCGCTTCGAGGTACGGCATGATCCGAACCAGCCAAGTTGTCTCTTCGCCGCCGCAGTCATAAGCCTTATCATCACCTGGCCGAGGTTGGTATCTCGCAGGTGGGTAAAAGTTCTGAGCGCTGTGGAATAGATCTGTGGCGAGAGCGATTTGTTTCAAATTGTTTTTGCATTGCGTCATCCGAGCAGCTTCCCGTGCCGCTTGGACCGCCGGGAGAAGAAGACTTACAAGAAGTCCTATGATCGAGATAACGACCAGCAACTCAACTAACGTAAAAGCAGTCTTCGGCCCAGGTCGGAAGTCACGGTGGGAGTCAACTCTCTTGCAGCCGACTTTTAGCGTGACTTTTTGGACCTTTTGCACGGTGTACCTCCAGGAAAACTTACTAGCGACATCAATCGCAATCATCGACTAGTATAAGTCCTCACAAACTTCTAAGCAAATCTCTGAACGTTACAAATAATATTTGCGTAAAATTCGTGCCGGCGGGGGGCTGATTGGCACAATTCTCCGTCGGGGGGCTGTGGCTAGATAGGACGACAGTCACCATACTGCAAATCTGTCGCGAGACGTCTCATTTGTGCAACCATTCAAGTTGTAAGGATTAATCCGGGTTTAGCGTGCGAAAAGCAGTCAAAGATATCCATGGAGCAATGAACTTTGACTTCTGCCCGTGGGCGAACAAGTACGTTTATTGGCTCAAGAAGCCAATTGGCTGGGTCGTGCTCGCCCTGTTGGCATCTTTGCTGCTGGGAATCTACGTATCTCCTCAGGCATTTTTAGGAACAGCCGCCATCTTAGCGGTCGGCATCATCGGCAGCGTCTGGCCATGGATTGCAATGAAGGGGATTCGAGGCTCACTAAGTTGGATTCACGGCCGTTGCGAAGAACTAGAGGCGGTTAAAACCACACTAACCCTTGAAAATCGATGGCCATGGCCTGCATTTGGGCTCTACGTGGAGGCAGACCACCAAATCGCGTCCCTGCCGTCGGATCCCGATCAACCGATCAGCCTCAGTATGGTACCTGGATTAGCCCGTAGTCAGTTTGAGTGGGAATGCATCCCGGGAACTAGAGGCATTTACCCAACGAGAACGGTGAAATTGGCAACAGCATTTCCGTTTGGCGTTTGGACCTGTTATCGGGATTTAGTTGTCGAAACCCCGCTCATTGTCTGGCCGCATACCACGCGACTAGTGGATGTCCCGGAAAGTCATGGGACGCCCAACAGCGGAATTGGATCGACCAGCAATCAGATCGGAGACGAAGGGGATTGGATGGGGGTTCGTCCTTATCGCCCCGGGGACTCGCTTCGACAAGTTCATTGGGCTCAAACGGCGAGACGGGATCAACTCGTTGTGTTTGAAAGGCAATCGCGAGCGCGACAACAGGTCTCCATTTGGATCGATTCTCGTGCAGCGTACGAATCGAGATCGATAGCGGATGATTTAGTCCGTATTTTAGCGTCGATCAGTAATCATTTTGTGAATCACTCATGGGCCGTGCGAGTCAACCTGAACGGAAGCTGGCAGGTATTGCAACCGGGCAAACAAGGTAAACAGACCTGGATGGATCAGTTAACGAGATGGACGCCCGAACCATCCGAAAACGAGACCTTTTTCCCGACCTCGCAAAAGGGTGGCCTTACTGTTGGAATTACGACGACGGCAAGATGGGAAAGCCTCGGCATGGCATCCAATCATGCCGATCCGATTTCCTGGGTCGTCTTGACCAACGAAAATGTAGCAGGCGATCGCGAGCCAATCCAATTCGAGAAATCGATAATCCGTGTTCCGGGGGGACCAGGTCTTTCAGAGGAGCTTTCCGCACAGTGGAAACGATATAGCCAACAGATGGGTGTCACATCTCAAATCATGAGTAGAACAAACTAATCATGGTTGAGAAAAATTTACCAAAGCTCGTCCGTAAAGTTGACTCGCCGAGGGCTAATGCATCGACAGGGGAGAAAGACACAAGGCTTCTGTTTCAGAAGACATGGGGGACATGGCTTCTGGCATGTCTTGGTTCCTTTGCCATATTTCTGCTGCGATTCCAAGCTGAGACGATTCCAATTGCTTCGATCACCGAGTACGCATTGCTATTGGTCGGTTCATTTTGCGTACACTACGAACTCGGGCGACACCTGTCCCTGAGGCAAACGAAAAGCGATAACTCAAAACACCGACGCAGACTACTCTTTATCGCGGGACTGCTCGTCATTCTCGCACCTTGGATTCGAAATTTCGTAACCAGAAGCATGTTCGGTGGACGAGGCGAAGCCACAGAACTAGTGTGGCTCGGAATGTTGCAGCACGCCGCCGTGTGGCAAGCGGCTGTTGCCGTAACATCGAGGCATGAGTGGACATCATTTCTACTGAGCTGCTTCATGATGCTTTTTGGTGTGGCAACATCAGATCGCAGTGGAATGGTATTGGTCGTGATCCCGTTCGGTCTCCTGGCCTCATGGTGGCTTCTGTCTCAATATTGGAAGTCCGTTGCTAAAGGCTTCGTCGCTCACAAAAGTGTACCATTAGTAAGGATTCGCCTCGGCATCATCGGCGCACTAATTGGTTTAACAGCCATCGTTGGCATTATAGCAATCAACACTGGCAGTGGGATTATATCTCTCGATGGATTCATGCCGACCTCGGGTGGTAAGGGAGGAAACGATCAGGCGGCTCGTCAGGGGGTCGGCGACGGCGACATGATGGTCGCAGCCAAAGATCAGGCTTACACTTTTGGACCTATCGAAAGTGAAGTTTTTTTGGAGTCACAACTTCCATCGCTTTACGATTTAGCGACAGAGAAGTATGGCGAAGCGAAAAAGCCCAATAAAGAGGTGTCGAGAGCGGTGTCACTCGAGCAGCAGGCCCAGCATACGCACGAGAAGATTACGGAATCCAAACAGAAGAGTCGTGAATTCAGCACGTTGAGAACACCAAACCAAAAGTCGAATGTAGCTAGGCCGGGGGACAAGAAATCCAATGCGGTTCTACATGTGATCGGCTCATTGCCGCTTCATCTTAGGTTGGAAACCTACGATTCTTTTGATGGGATCGAGTGGTCGCAGTCAGATATAGACTTAAAAAAGCAAACGCCTGAATTTCGGATCGCGACTCTTGGAGGAAAACCCTGGGCCGTGACCGCTAGTTATGTCCCGGACATCGTGTGGCCAGTTCGTGAACGTGCCACGATCAAAATCATACAGTACAAGTCAATTCGCATTCCATCTCCATCGCTGACGACCCATGTGCATATCGACAAGATCGACCAGGCTGACTTTTATTCACTGACTCCAGATGGCCAGCTTTGTATGCCAAGCAGGCCTTACATTCCTCAGTTGACCGTTTTGCATCAGCTTTACCACATACCATGTTTGCACGTCCTGCGAGATAGTAGCCAGAACGTGAGCCGATTAACGTACGACCAACAAAGGTTAGAATATGAGGCGAACGGCCATTTATCCTTTCTCGCGAACTATCTCCAAGTACCTAAATCGCTTGATTCCATTTCCCAAATGAGGAAATCGCTACTCAGCGACATTCCAGAATCCATTCAAAGCAACTGGACCGATTGGCAGAGAATTGAAGCAGTCATAGGAGCGCTGAGAGCAACGTGTATCGTAGACCCCTCACTAGAACTTTCTGACGAGATTTCCGAGTCCGTTTCCAACGTGCTTGAAAACCATCGGGGTACGGATTACCACATTGCTTCGGCAGCGGTCATGTTACTGAGAGATTGGAAGATCCCGAGCCGAATAGCAACAGGTTTTTATTGCGATTCGAAACGATGGGATCGTATTGCAGGAATGTCAGAGGTTCTGAAGGAGGATCTTCATACCTGGGTTGAGGTTTATGTGCACGGCGCATGGATTCCTGTCGAACCATGTGGAACATATCAACAGCCCAGAGAGCATCGATCGTGGTATCAATGGAGTGTCGAAGCGATTTGGGCTTCGCGAGATTCCATCCTTTCGCACCCTGCAAGGTACGCTAGTGGATTGGTATTGCTGATCGCCATAGTCATGATGCGACGCCGGCTAGCCAATGCACTCGCTTCGACGATTGTGGCTTTCGCCGCATTGCTGCCAGCGGAGACTAAGGTTCGAGTTGTACTGCGGTTGTTAAGATTTCGTGATTGGCTCGGCGGTGTCCGGTTTCCAAAAGGAACAACGGTTTCGGGTTGGTTAGAAGAGCAATTTAGGTATCTTCCCGTGTTGACCGTTGAAGAGCGAACTGGGTTCATCGCTAAGGTCCAAGCCATGGCATATGCTCCCAATCAGAATCGCTCTTCCACCTTTGATCCTGATCCTTTTGTCAGTCGATTGTTTTGGAAGATTATCACCCAGGGAATCACGGATCTTTTCCGTGTACAATCCGTTTTTCGAAAACGAAAAAAGTCACCTCAATCCTCGAAATTGACGCTGAGTCATAGTTAATGTCACCTATAGTAACCCCATCCAACCAATTATCCTTGACCGACATTCAGAGGCTTCTCACGGGATTGCGTGGCCAGCTTAATCGAGTACTGCTAGGCAAGGCGGATGTGGTGGAGAATTTGTTAGCGTGTGTATTAGCACGCGGGCACGTACTGTTCGATGATCTGCCAGGTCTAGGAAAAACCACTTTGGCAAAGGCTTTGGCGTTTGCGATCGGGGGACGATATACTCGGGTTCAATGCACGCCGGATTTGTTGCCGAGCGATGTCACGGGCTTTAACATTCTTAATCAAAAGACGAGAGAATTCGAGTTTCGTCCAGGTCCTGTTTTTGGCGATATCCTATTAGCCGATGAGATTAATCGTGCGACACCGCGTACACAAAGCGCGTTGTTCGAGGCGATGGCAGAGCGGCAGGTGACCATCGATGGAGAAGCTCGATTGCTGAGTTCGACGTTTCTGGTGCTTGCTACCCAGAACCCTGTCGAGAGCGTGGGGGCGTATCCACTGCCCGAGGCCCAACTTGATCGTTTTGCTATGAAACTTCGCATTGGCTACCCCGATCGAGACAGCGAGCTTCGACTACTGGAGAGAAGCAGTAGCAGCCTAGCAGAGCAAGAAGCAGAGCGAGTCTTGGAACCTGGTGAGTTACAAAGTCTACAAGAGAGTGTTACAAGAGTTGCAGTGGAGAAACCAGTTAGAGAGTATTTGGTGAACTTGGCAGAGGCTACCCGGAGCAATCACGCCTTTACACTGGGGCTCAGCCCGCGTGGTTTGTTGCAGTGGCAACGCGTATCCCAAGCCGTCGCCATGTTGAACGGGCGAGAATTCACAATTCCTGAGGATGTCCAGAGGGTCGCGTACCCTGTTCTCTCCGTACGATTATCGGGCCTTGGGGGCACAGTCGATACTGCGATCGATTCCGTGATAAACTCGGTTGCAGTACCACATTTGTAGAGTTATTTGTCGTGAAGTATTACTGAGGGAGAAGTTCTAGTGTCCAGCAATAGTGCATCAATAGACAGTTCCGATCTCGTGTATCTCGCTGGGCATCATCTCACAATAAAGTATGGATGGACTACACTCATCGCATGTTTGCTCATGATCGTGGGGTGCCAGGCCGAGCATGATGAACACGAAGAAGATTCACACTTTCCACCCCATTGGCCCAAATCATTTCTTGAAGCGGCTGATCGGCTAAATCAGATATCAACCAATCCGGCGAACACCCAACCTCTCGCGGAGAACATAGAGCAGGAACTGGTGGATTTGATTGATTGGCTACCCGAGTTGATCGCAGATAGCGATTTGAGCAAAGAGGAATTTGACAAGGTTGATAGTTGGGCCTACCCACTCGCCAACGAATTAAAACAGTCCATCAAGGCGGGAACAAAGGTAGGCGATTTACTCAAAAATGAAACGCTGCTTAAAGGGCTGTCCGATCTTACCGAGTTAGCAAATCATACCAAAAGGCGACAAGCCGAAGCGAAGGCTCGTGAGGAACAAGAAGAAGCCGAAGCGAAACGTATTGCAGGAGAAAACTTGCCAGCCGCCCCCCCCAACCCAGAAGGCAATTAAGTATGGATATCTTTCTTTGGGGCCCCATTGTCCGCATTATCCAGGCTCTATTTTCCGCAGCGCCAACGATCGTAGTTGGCTGGCTTGTGGCAGCCATATTCGAGCGAATATTAGGTCGTTCCAATACGTTAAAACTATTCGGTGGTCATACCTGGAAGCAAATCCCCTATGCGTGGCTTCTGGGAATGTTGCTACCGGTCTGCTCGCTTGGCGTGATACCTATCATGTATCAAATGCGAAAGAGTGGTATCTCCGGGGGAACGATTCTCGCGTTTGGTTTGACTGCGCCTTTGTTCAATCCGATTTCCGTTCTGTATGGCCTTACCCTGTCCGATCCGTTTACATTGTTTGTTTTCTGTTTGGGCTCGCTCAGTATCGTGACGGTTATAGGCATAGCGTGGGATAGACTGTTTCCAAATAGTCACAGTACTCCAGAGGAGCTACCTCCCACACCTTACGGCTTACAACGTATTGGTGCCGTTGCATTGTCGATGTGCCAGCAAGCGATAGGGCCATCGACGAAATACATGCTTTGGGCATTGGTTGGAGTCGGTATTCTATCATTGGTTTTACCTGCAGGTATTTTACAACACTCTGCGGGTGACAAGGATTTATTCGCTCCATTGACGATGACTGCAGTTGCTTCGCTAGCTTATATAACCCCGATGACCGCGATTGTACAAGTCGCATCGATGTTTCAGCACGGCAACTCAATCGGAGCCTCTTTTACATTGCTGGTGATGGGAACGGGTTTAAATTTGGGATTAGTAATTTGGAGTCTTCGGGAATTTGGAAGACGCAAAACATGGTCATGGCTCGTCTTGTTGATATTGATCGTTTTGAGTATTTCTTATGGCATCAATGGTCCCTTGCATCCAAAGGGAGTTCAAGCGGCGGACCATACTCATGCGTTTGACGGGTACTGTAATCCATTCGCTTGGGGTACCGAAAATTCCTACTCAACTGGTTTGCGGCTGATTCGAGAGGCATTGAGTGTTGACGCGCTCTTTGCGAGTCTGTGCGGAGGAGTAATGATGCTGGTAGGGCTGGGTTTCGCGAAATTCGACCCACAAGGGCGCATGATGCAATACTTGATCACGAAGAAAATCGTAGAGACGAAGTCCAAGGATATCGTACTGCCGAACTCAGTTGTGGCTTCGGTAAGTCTTATTGGGTTGGTTGTGTTGAGTATTGTAGGTTGCTACGTTTATTACCCCAAAACCAGAGAAGTCAGGCGTGAGCTTGCTGCCCTTCAAGCTGATTTGAACAGTGCCGTAGCTGGAAAAGAATGGGACAATGCAACTTTTCTAATACCTCAACAAAAGGACTGGGCGCATAAGCTTGTAGTAGGCCGTTACATAAGAGGAGAAGAGTGGAACCGATACCAAACCATGCGAAAAAAAGTGTTCCTATCCAAACTTGAAATGCTGATGCACGCATGTGAGGAAAAAGATATTGAAGAATCTTTGGCATGGAATCAAGAAGCACGAATTGCTTACCGAAGATTCATTGAATCTCTAGGCCCACAAACGGAGTAGAACCATGACCATGCCAATCAAGTCTAACAACACTTTAGAACTCAGACCAATGAGCGAAAGGGACATACCGCGTGTTTTATCAATCATTGCAGAGTACGATGAAGACGATGCGTATGACGCCCAAGAAACCTACGAAGAGTCCATTGATCACCAGTACTGTTTGTTCGATCGAAACCAGGTCATTGGTGTCATTGGAGCGAAGCCAATCGAGAATACACTGGACTCCTACGGATTGTCATGGACCTATCTGCAGAGGTCAGATCGCCGATCCGGCAAAGGGACTCAGATGCTCACTTGGGTGATTGACATCATGCGAGAACGGGGTGGTCGCAAAGCGTTTGTACACGCCAGTGATTATCTTGACCCAGAGGAGGGTGATGTATACTTCGACGCTCGCGAAGCTTACATGCGAATGGGATTCAGCCAGGAGTTAAAACATCCAGACTATTATGCTCCGGGCGAATCGATGTTGGTATACGGCATGAGGCTTCAACAACGGGGCGAACTGAATTCGAATCGGATCCTAGATGATATCAAGATCACCGATGTTGACGAAATCCCTGAAACCAATAATGCGTTCTGGATCGCTTGGGAGTTAGTACCAAGCGGCCAAGGATCCACAGTAGCCGACCTTGAGCGAGTCTTTCGCGAGGTCAAGTCATGGGGAGGACGATCGATTTTTATGGCCTTTCCCTCGGAAGTGGTAAAGGCAGCCGAATTATTACCCTTAGCAAAATTTCGAATCGCCGGAAGATTGATGGACTATTATGAAGACGGCATCGACGAAGTCCATTACCGATACGACTTGCTAGGCTAAAGGAGAGTCAGGTTGGGAGAGCTCAAGCCATATCATAAAGCGGTTCGTTTCCTTGCAGTGTTCAGTCGACATCAATCCCATTTGGACTGGTGCTGGGAGCGTGTCCGTCAGGTTTGGGGTGAGCTTATCAGCATCAGTGCTCCGTTTGCATTCGCAGAATCAGAATACTACCGACCGACAATGGGAGGCCAACTCGTAAAGCAGTTCGCTGTACTCGATAGGAGTTATGATCCAGCCATGTTAGCCACCGACAAGCTTCTCACGAACCGCTGGGAAGAGGAGGTCAAATTAGCTTTGGTAGCGGATGAGCCACGCCCGCTCAACATCGACCCAGGGTACATGACGCTAACGAAACTGGTGTTGGCATCCACAAAAAATCGTGAACACCGCGTCTATTTGCGAGACAGCGTGTACGCAGAGGTTACTCTGGGTTTTAGAGACCAACGATGGCAACCTATGCCATGGACTTATCCCGACTACCAGAGGAATGATTTCCTCGATTACTTTTTGGAAGCTCGCCGAGTTCTATTGGCCAAAAGCCTCTAAAAGATCCCTGGAATCACCAATAAACTTTCGACGGAATCAGGCCTAAACCTTTTTCTGGATTAACTGGGCGATGAGTTCGGGTTTCTTTTGGGTCTTGATGTGCTCCACTTGGTCCGGCGGGACGCCCATCTTTTCCAGATGGCTAATGATGCTTTCCCATACCTTTTCTTTCTTTTTTCCTTCAGAGAGATAGAGGTCAGTCAAAAGCTCTTGAACTCGTTGAAACGAAACGTTCTCCCGGTTTTGGTAGTAATTCTTGATGACGTTTTGCTGATAACGAGTAAAGTTCTCCATTGCCATCTTTCCATTACCTTTCGCATACGAGAGTGTTTTCGAGCGATTGATCGAGAAACCAGCCTCTCTATCAATCTGCCGCTCAAAGGTCTATCGACCAAATCTTAGCGATAATTTGCCGTCGTGGTTGTTTTTCCAGGAATTCCGAAATCCGCGTATTGGGAAATCCAGCCAGGGAATTAGAATCGCGGAACAGATCTCGAACATACGCGTTCCCCATAATTCCGGATGTCCATTCCCATTCGACCAGCGATTTTCTTAGTCTTTTTCACCGTTCCGTTTTTGGGTTGCTTGCCTTCATTTACGGAAAGCGTCGCGGAACGCACAGAAAAGGAAAACATTCCGGTCGAAACGAATTTCGTCCAATCCACAGTAGACAGTACCTTGTCGAGAAACCTGGAGGGACGATTACTGTTCGCCAATCGGAATGCGGCGTGGCAGGTATTTCATGGCGCTGTCGCGTTTGGACTCGACTTGCCAATGGATGTGAACGGAGATGTGGTTTTCGCCCTCGATTATTTGTTCCAAGGAGGGCAGCTACCAGGCTGGACTCCTTACGAGGGTGATAATCTTGAGTCGACCGGACGACGAGGCATTCGATTGACAGTAGAGGAGGGCAGTTTTACCGGTCAAGGGCACGTGGATCAATTCCTAGGTTACATATCGCAGGCCAAGGTTCCGATCGATACGAAACTTATTGTTGGTGGTACCGAGCATACCGTAGAAGATTGGGTACGCCAGGCTCAAAGAGACGTCTCCAACAATCCCTATCGAGAGTATTCGTGGACGTTGATCGCTTTAGCGAATTATCTTCCAACCGATGAGAAGTGGGTGGCTACCGATGGACGCACGTGGACACTCGAACCCTTTGTTTCATTTGAAGCGAAACAGAAGTTATCGGAGAGCGCCTGCGGTGGCATGCATCGGCTTATGGGGCTGGCACACGCGATAAGCTACCGTCAAAAACTAGGGGAACCTATCACTGGCGGATACGAAGAGGCCAAACGAGTCGTTGACGACGCAATAGACAAGGCGAGAGCGTATCAAAATTCCGACGGTTCCTTTTCGACTCGATATTCGGAACGTCCTAGTAACAGTGCGGATTTAAACCTGAGTATTGGTGCGACTGGACATACGCTAGAGTTTCTCGCCTATGCGCTCCCAAAAGAACGGTTGAGCGAACGTTGGATGGAGAGGGCCGTGCTACGACTGTGCGCGATGTTGGATTCGACGATCGAAATCGATCTGGAATGTGGTGGCATCTATCATGCATTAGCGGGACTCAAGTTGTACCGTGAGCGGCGCTTTGGCCCCATCAATCTCACTGAGACTCCGAGCGAATCGCCGGATTAGCGATCACTCAGCACGGAGAGACTTCAGTTTGGGAGATTCGGCATGTATCTGCTGTGGCCAGAACTAGTAAACCTCTATCGTTTTCACAGCGTTGGCGCCTTGTATGGCAGCGCCATCGCGACAACGCCATGCTGCGTCGATCAGTTGCTCGAGTTGAAATGAACGGGCGGGCGCATTAACCATAGCAACTCCAGCAACCAATTGTTCAGATGCCTCGGAATGAATGGCGTTTGCCAAGTTCCCTGACCTGAGCTGCGAAAAGGATTCTCGAAGCCAATGCGAAATGTCGGATCGATCGACGTCATAAAAGATGAAGGCTAGTTCACCAGCGTCGGTCACGAATCCCTTAAGGTCCTCCGCTTCACTCTGCAAGACGATTTGATCAATCATCGGGGAGAACCAATTCGCGGCATGCTCATTTTCAACACTCAAACGCGAGACGACGGCGATCGTGAGCATCGATTGCTCTTCGCGGCTTCGTTGCAACAGCTGATCAAGAACTTTCTTCAATTGAGAATCAGTACTGGAGCGAATTTCAACAATTCGTCGATCCGTTGACACTGGAACCGTAGGGACCAGGGGGTTATTTTTTTTCTCTTCCGACTCAGTTCCGTTCCTCCTTTCATGGCTCTTGATTGCTCCAATCCGCTCGGGAAGATTTACATCGGCACAGGCCCCTCTGACAGGACCAACGATTTTGTGAAAATCCCTTTGAGAGCTTGCTGAACTCGAAACCAAAGCTTGCTTCAGCGAGTTCCTATGTTGTAGGATCTTTTCCCACGAAACAACACCGAGAGTCATCGACTTGGGTATATGGATTTGAGAATCGCCACGGAGCAATTGACATGTCAGCTCCCATAGCCCTATATCGGTTTCGCTCGACTGCGATTTAGAGTGCCCTCCAGACCAGTATTGACCGGTGATGCGGGGAATCGAGATACGTAAGTTCTGCTCGAATGCAGAATCGAGCGGTTGCCCTTTGCAGACCAATTCCTCTAACCAACAATAAGCAGAATCGCAATCCATTACCCTAAGCCATAGAGCGACGCATACAGACTGCCTCAGTTTGTTCATGGTGCTCTCAACGGCTGGCACGATCTTCTCTCTCGATGATGCGAGATAGATCGGCATTAACGAAAAAAGCAGAAGCGAGTCTATCGCATTTTGTCGAGAAGAAACACTTTGGGTTCTCAGGTGATCGAGGCAAAATGCTAGCCCCCTCAGAAACTTAGCATGTAGTTCGAATCTTTTGTTCGCACCTGTAATCTGGTCGAGAAACGACGGATTAATAATCTCGCCGAGTAATGGGACTAAATCCACAAAGTCATCTTTGGATAGCTCGGATAGTATTGGGTTTTTAAAAACGTTGCAAACTGATTCCTCTAGGGGGAATTCACGGGAGAGAAGTCTTGCGAACAAATCGGAACGATCGTCAATTCCGTTGACTGGATGCGGTATCGAGTCTCCCGGACTACCCCCTGGCGACCGGGAAAACAGAGATACAGTCGGTGTAAACGCGGAAAGGGAGGTGGAAGAATTTGAAGTTAAGGAGGCCATCATCAGTCATCTAACAGTATTGGTGGATCATACGAAGCCTCGAAAGGGTAGATTGCATCTAATGGCCCGCGTTTTCGGGGCAGCAGGGAACTGATCAAAATGCTTGGTAAACGCTCCGGTTGCAGAGGAGACACCGATTGTTACGGTTTTTAGGGAGCCTAAATCTTTGGATTCAGTGACGTATTCAAGTTGCTCAATGAAAAACGATTCCGGATAGACGAAGCCCGAAGCCATGGGAATTGCGATAACTTTCCTGCAAAATTTGGGGTTTGGCGTGAAAATCTACTTCCATGGATCTCTGGTATTAGCTGCACAGCATCTTAACGTTATATTCCCATTTTCTTAACAATCCCCCGTTACAATCCCCAACCGAAAAGAGAAACAATCAGAATGTCGTTGCACCTTACACACGATCTAGCGGAAGCTCACAAATCACTACTGCGTCTCTCGGGAGTCGTGGAGAAGATGATCGATCGCGCTGTGCAATCGTTGGTCGCTCGTCAAGCTGACATCGCGATGATGGTAATCGGACAAGATGAAGAAATTGATCGCATCGAAGTAAAAATTGAAGAAGATTGCTTGAAGATGCTCGCGCTTCACCAACCGGTGGCAGCGGATCTTCGTCGCATCACTACGATGATGAAGATCAACAATGACCTGGAGCGGATGGCAGACTTGGCGTGCAACATCGCACAACGGGCGATCAGCGTCTATGAATACCCTGACTTTCAGATCCAGTCGGGCCTACAACAAATGGCTTTAATGGCGATCAGTATGGTCCGTCGAAGTCTCGATGCGTTCGTGAGACAAGATGTAAACATGGCACTGGACGTTATTCGAAGCGACGACGCCGTCGACAGTAAAAATGTGGACGTAATCGCTGTGCTCAACGACCAGATGCAGCGAGACATCCAGCAAATTTCTCCTGCCATGCATTGTTTCTCCGCCTCCCGGCACCTCGAACAAATCGCTGACCATGCGGTTAGCATTGCCGAAGACACCATTTACATGGTCAAAGGTGAAATCGTCCGTCACCGCCAACACCCACCCGCCCCATTTCCATCTCAAAGTAATTACTGAAACTCGAATTTAGAATTGGCTAACAGATGCCTCGCAAGAAAATCCTAGTAGTCGAAGATGACCGAGCCCTCTCGGAGGTTCTATCCTACAATCTCGAGAAAGCTGGGTTCGAAGTCCTTCTATCGTTTGACGGAAGAGATGGACTTCATCAGGCGCAAACCAAGCAACCGGATATTATCCTGCTCGATGTGATGCTCCCCATAATGGATGGGATTGAGGTGTGCCGACGGTTGCGAGCCAACCAAGATACGGAAGCTTTTAATATCGTTCTTTTGACCGCGAAGTCCGAAGAATCGGACCAACTCGTGGGATTCTCGGTCGGAGCGGACGACTACGTTACGAAACCTTTCAGCGTGAAAGTTTTGCTCGAGCGAGTCAAGGCACTGCTGCGACGAAAACAAGCTTTGGAGACCAACGACGCGGATATTGTAAGCTCACAAGGCATCACGCTTGATCGTAGAAAGTATCGAACACTAGTCGACGACGAGTCCATTGAACTCACAAAAAGCGAATTCCGACTACTCGACACTTTGATGCGCCAGCCGGGCCGGGCATTCGAACGTAGCGAACTAATCGACTCGGCGTTGGGGGAAGATACCCTGGTTTTGGAACGGACCATCGACGTCCACATTCGTGCCATTCGAAAAAAGATCGGTGAAAAGGCGGATGCGATTGAAACGGTACGAGGTGTGGGATACCGGTTCAAAGAAAATTGATCCACGGCATTGGCGGCAGCCTGTAATGCGTTACCGGTTCCAGGAAAGACATTTCCGGTTCCGGTAAAAATACATAGCGGCTAGCGACGATGGCTCGCGCGAATAAGGACATAAAAAAACCTGGGTTTCCCCAGGTTCGATACTTTTTATTTTCTCCGAACGCCAATCAGAGGCGGAGGACGATTCGCAGTTGCGATCTTACTCGCGTGGTCGAATAGCGCCAGTCAGTCCGCTGTAGTCAACACGGTCATCTGAGTGCCACAATGGCTGCCCAAGCTCAACGCGACGACGAAGGACTTCGATCTTTTCTTGTGAACCAGCGGGGGCGTCCGTTGGCAAGAAATGGTTATCTACAACAGGGTCGAAATCTTCATCATGACCGTACTTGAGAATTGCTTCAAAGACGTTCTTGCACAAACTACTCATTAATTAATTGCCCTCCCAAAGTTGCCAAGGATCGCGAGGCCATCCAAAACACCTCGCTTCTCTCTCAGGGATAGAATGGACTCCCATTCCAAGAACTGATGCGGTCGAAGATCAAAATCACTCAGAGTCATCTGAAACCTCAAGACTTATTTGAGGCCTCAGCTCCGGGTGGTGAGCGGCATCGTGATGATGCAGCATCGTCCGCAAAAATTCTCTTATAATTCTCCCGACCGAACGATTATTGACATAGAGGGAATAAAGTCAAGAAAATTTCAGCCTAATCCGGAACAGACTCCCTTGCCAAGTCATGCGATTTCGAGCAGGTAAACTTTGACGCATGCGAACACTCTTTTCCTTCCACATCCCCTCATCCGCCATACTTGTCATTCTTTTGCTTCTCAACCTCCGCAATAACTCAACTAAGGGAGATTCCACGCCACAAACAAGCTTTGTACGAATCGCCAATTCCTTGTTGACAAGACTGCCAAAAGAGAAAATGGGTATTTCTTTTCCACGAAATCAGAGCAAGTACATGGAAAAATTCTTTTTAAAAAATGGCCAATCACGACCCTTTGAGATCGACCATGTGATGAGAAATGTGGGCGATCCACTGGATTTAGGGGCAAAGCCCAGTTCGTCTACCTCGCCAGGCCAGCAGGTCCAGGACCGCTGTACCTCGCTTCACGGGCTTGTTGCTTGATTCGATATGAAAGGATTAGCGAAGGTAGAATAGGCATTCGTGCCCGTTTAATGGCGTTAACGTAGGTCGAGAGTGTCCAACCAACTATTAAAGCAACACGCCCTCGCTCGGTGGGTTGGGATTTCGCTCACGCTACCTTAGAATCGCCATTTAGGTTGTTAACGTCGAATGAGCACGGGGTCTGCTGATTGTTTTCTTTCGGTCCGAGTTGATACTTTATGTATACCATTCCTGAACTGCGTTCTACCGAATCCTCCATTCGGATCAGTCCTGAGCGCGACGTGCCAGTCACCCCTAGGATTAAGCGGATCATAGACACCGCAGCCTTTAGGCGGCTATCGAGTATCAGCCAACTCGGGTTGGTCGCTTACGTCTATCCCGGCGCAACCCACACACGCTTTGAGCATTCCTTAGGAGTTTACTTTAATGCACTCCAGTTTGTTACCCAATTGGAAACCCACCCCCTCTTTCGATCAGCCATCGACGAAGAGGATGTTTGTTGTTTTGTTTTAGCCGCCCTTTTGCACGACATAGGGCATTGGCCGTTTTGTCATGCGATCGAAGACCTGGGCTTGCCTAACGTTCCTCGTCATGAATTACTGGCGGCTCGGCTCGTGCTACAAGGGGAGTTGTCTGAGTGCATTGGTAACGATTGGAACGTGGATCCGCAACGAATAATCGACTTGTTGAATCCCGATAAATCGGCTCAAAAAACACAAGCCACCAGCATACTTTCGTCCATGCTTAGCGGCCCTATAGACATTGACAAAATGGATTACCTAGAGCGAGATTCGGTGCATGCGGGAGTCCCCTATGGGCGAAATTTTGATCGCCATCGTTTGATTCGATCTCTCTGTATTCACCCTGTGAAGAACACGATCGCGCTCTCAGAAAAAGGGAAAACGGCAATCGAGATGATGATCTTCGCTCGATACATCATGTTCAGCGAGGTCTACTGGCACCATGCTGTTCGAAGTGCAACGGCCATGCTTCAAAACGTAGTTTGGGAATGCGCGAACGCCCATCGGTCTCTTCCGTTTGCAGACCAGTGGCTCGAATACGACGATGCTGAAATGAAACAAAGCATTTTGCAGTTGTCAAAAGACCAGCCGTGGGAGAGCTGCTCGCGAGGCATCTTTGGTTCGCAGCGCAACCTTTACAAACGCCTCGTTGAGTTCGATTCTCAAAATGAACCATTGTGGCATCAGAAACTTTCCACGTTGACGACTACTGAATTGCGAGACACTGCAGCCAAACTCGCAAGGGAGATTTCGAAAAAAATCGGTGTACGCTGTTGTCCATTCGACCTTCTCATCGATGTCCCGCCAGCGAGTCTTGATATTCAGTTTCGTATGGAAGTCCTATTGAGAAACGGTCAATTCAAACCACTGGGCGATATCTCACCAATGGTCCAAGCGCTCGCAACGCAGCAATTCGACGAGACGGTGAAACGCATCAGAATCTTCGCTTCGCCATTTTTAGCGACCAAGATTCGAGAGTCCAACATCCGTGTGGTCGATTACTTGTCAGATATCGTTTGAATGAATTGTTCAAGCGCTCCCACATAATCGTACCGATTTTGTTGATTTTGGCTGATTTATTGTTCTTTAAAGTTCCAAATAAGGGTTGCTCGACAAGGGATGGGGTTTCCGAGTGCCTGTAAAGTCGTTATTTTCTCCGATTGCGTAATTTTCCCTGGTCGCGAACTGTCAACATCCCATCGCGGGGTAGATGTTTGCTTGAGCATTCGGCGTTCACCTGCGACCGTAACATCCGTTTCCTCGCATGGCACCGTTTCGTCGGGAGGCCCCCTATCGCAGTTTGATGAAGCAATTTGAAACACTCGCAAAGGTGAACGGTCGCGTGGTGATCGTCGGATTTGGTCTCATCGGCCAGGGTACATTACCACTTATTCTGCGTCATCTCGATGTGCCTCCCGAGGCCATCGTCATTGTGTCTGCTGACGAATCGGGTCGACAGCAGGCGGACGAGAGTGGTGTGCGCTTCATCCTGCAACCCCTGAATCGCGAGAACTACCGTTCTGTTCTCGCGCCACTACTCGCCGAAAAGGGTTCCATCCTACTCAACCTATCAGTACGAGTTTCGTCGCTAGCGCTCATCAAACTCACGCAGGAATTAGGTTCGGTGTATCTAGATACCTGTATTGAACCTTGGCACGGAGGCTATACAGATACATCTCTTTCAGTTCGCGATCGAAGCAACTATTCGTTTCGCGAGCGGGCTATCGCGATGAAGGAGAGAGGTAAACCGACAGCAGTTATCGCACACGGAGCCAACCCTGGCCTGGTTTCCTACTTTGTAAAACAGGCGTTGCTAACCCTACAGTCTGATATCCACGGCCATTCCTCAATACCGGAATCCAAAAAGGAATGGGCGGAACTAGCTCATGCTTTGAACATCAAGACAATCCATGTTGCCGAACGCGACACACAACTCGCAAACAGGCCCAAAGACATCGGCGAGTTCGTTAATACTTGGTCTGTCGATGGATTTATCTCGGAGGGACTGCAGCCTGCAGAATTGGGTTGGGGTACCCATGAGATCGATTGGCCCACGGACGGCTTGAAACACGAATCGGGATGCCAAGCTGCAATTTGCCTGAATCATCCTGGAGCTGGAACACGCGTTCGAACATGGACACCGACCAGCGGCCCGATCCATGCCTTTCTCATAACTCACCACGAGGCAATTTCGATTGCCGATTACCTGTCCATCCAATCGGATGCGGGACAGACCATTTATCGCCCAACCTGTCACTATGCCTACCATCCATGTAATGATGCAGTACTGAGTCTTCATGAATTGGCTGGTCGCCAATGGCGCGAACAACCCAAGTTTCGTGTAATGCGAGATGAGATAGTGTCCGGTATCGACGAACTCGGAGTCTTGTTAGCAGGGCACGACCGCAATGCCTACTGGTATGGCTCGCAGCTCTCGATCGAAGTGGCCCGCACCTTGGCTCCCAATAATTCTGCAACAAGCTTGCAAGTATGCGCGGCGGTTCTCGCAGGTGCTATCTGGGCCATAGAAAACCCAGACCAAGGAGTCATCGAAGCGGAAGAGATCGATCATCGTTGGATGCTGAAAATGATGAAACCTTACTTGAGCCCCGTCCAAGGTTTCTACACCGACTGGACTCCACTCGCCGACCGCGAATGGATCTTCCCCGACTCCCTCAACCACGCGGACCCATGGCTGTTCAGCAACATTCGCGTTACATAACCCCAACAGGTTTAAGATCCTACAACCTGCTTGGGCCGCGAAGCCTCACGCTTCTCGGATTCCCGAGGTCTTCACGAATTGAGATGCTAACCTCGATGTCGTCGACAAGCGAATTAAATAAACACCTGCTCGCAAGACTGCTGTCGACGCAATCACAATCACCGACGCCTGGATGATTTGGGGCGACTCAAGATCCCATATCAACTGAATCCCAAGTCTCAACCAGTACAGAGCAAGCAGTATAAGACTCCAGCCGGCTATTTCTCGAATCCAAAAAAACATCAATCTATCCTCGTCTGTTTTTTCTATCTCTCAACATCAATTTTACAACACGCGACAACTCTCGGTACTGCCAGTTCATTCGATCAGCCCTTACAAAGAGCGCCGCTTGACTCGGATCCATGTATCGCATGTTCCATTCTCGCAAAAGCACCACAGCCCCAATCAGTAGCGACACGGCGAATGCACCAGGCCACATCGCCTCATTTCGTGCGAGACTCCAATTCATCCAAGCTTCCCCGCCACCTCCAAATGGACTATAGGTTAGCAGTGCAAATCCCACGGATATCAATCCAGCTACGCTAACCAAGGAATAAATGAATCCTAAGAGTAAGCGAGTGGTGTACTTGGGAATACCTGTCGCTTGATCGGTCCATAGTATCTGAATGTCAAACCACAACGCTTTGTGCATTGAAGCGTATTTGGCACGAAACACAAATAGCAACAAGCCAACATAACTGAGCCAAAGACTTGGAATCAAACCAATCCTAGGCGATTGCCACCCGTACGTTGATAATAGCACCGCGACTTCGCCCAAGATAATCCAATTGGCACTTACCTTTAAACTACCCCATGCGAGCAATAAACAGAGCAGCAACACTCCGGGTGTAAGCGTATTGATTACATTCGCAAACCAATAGGTGAACACATAACAGTAGAGTCCAAAAAGTACTATCGCAGCCGCGCGACTATAGCCCAAGGCTCTCGAAGTCGATTTAGACGACTCCCTCTTATTTGAACTCATCGTGCACTCCCTCCCTTAGCTGCCAACCGACCAGATCTCGCTAATTCCACCTCCATCAATACCGTCGAAATCGATGATTCGTCCGATGTCACGGAAAAAGGTACCCCAATCCCGTTCAGCAACGACTTCACACGATTGTAGCGTTCCGCGATCTGCAGCTTGGATGCCAACCGGCGCCAGTGTTCAGGTGAAGATTCCAAATAGTTCTCTAATGCTCGAAGATTGCCTTGATCGATGGGCTCAAACGAGGGGGATTGGGAGACTACCACAACCTTGTGATGTTTTCCGCGAGCAACCTTTAAAGCTTGGATTAATCCACTTATATCTCGATCACTGCTTAGCAAATCAATCATAAGCACAAACACCTCATTGTCTTTTGCCAATTGAACTGCTTGTTGCACCGAACGAATCAACAAATCGATTACGTTTTGAGACAAATAGAGAGAAACATCTTCTTCGGGTATCATGGGAAATACCCATTCCCTGCCATGTTCACAAAGGAACTTCTGCATCCATTTAGCGATCACATTATCATCGATAATCATCTGAACATGTTCCAAGTCACTTAACTTGTAATGCTCGGCGAGCACATTGCACACTTGGATACGCTGTCGTTTAGTGTTGGTAAGGGAAAGATCAAAAAAACCGAGGGTTAATGGATTGAACTGAAGTGCGAGTAAGTGCGGATAGTATTCGCCGATAAGTGCATAAACTGCATTTTGCAAGGCAACAGTCCAGCGAAATCGATCTGGGAACTCCTGCGTGCAAAACTGAGATAGGCTCTTAGCGATTTTATAGAACCCACTTTCCCCGAATGCTGCGGACAGTCGAACGATGCCATTTCGATCGACAAAAAATCCTCCAACCGCGTCTCCATGACTCGTGACGATCTTGGCAAGACTAGTGGATAACAGCGTCATCTGATCAACCACGCGATGCCCAAAACTACCTATGCGACAGCCTACCGTACCCTCCACAAAAAGCTGCATACGCACCGGCACCTCCGATTCGTACTGCCTTATCATCAAGGTATTCCGTCGCGCCGACGCCTTCCAAGCGATCGATTTGGGCGGATCTCCGTCGGCATACTCACGAAGCTCCAATAACTCGAATCCCATGCCAGGTTTTCTCTGTCGATGAAGACCGTGTTGCGGGATCGAATTGGATGCCTTCAGCATTTGCCGAATCTCAGCTTCTTCTCGATACCTAGGCAAGATCCTAGTAACTTGTCGACAAGCAATTACGTAATCGGCGCGAAACCAATTCATCGCATCTTTATGCTCGATTCGAATGCCTGGAAAAATAGACAAACCCGCCGCTCGTGGGCGAATACGATATTGATGAGCAACGCGTTTTTGCGACTGATTTACGACAAAGGCGTTTTTATCTACGATTCCTGGTTTTTCAGCGGTTGGTATAAACTGCTCCCAAAACCAACTCATCCACGTCTTTTTGCCATAATCAGGCATGCCGATGAAATCCTGCACCAGCGTTTCTCCCTCGCTGGCGACGAAATCCTTCAATTGCATAAGATCCGGAACGATATCCCGAACCTGAAGTGCCGATGGCAATCGCTGCTTCGATTGCACGATCAATTCAACGGAGTACAGGCGATCGGCCCATAAGTAAACATTAGGTTGCGATCGTTCATGAATCCGCCGCTCCACAGATATGGTCTTGCGTATGCGGCGATGCAGCCAACTAAAATGGGCATAGCCAATAAGCATCCAAAGGAGAATTGCGATCGCAGGAACCGCCAACAGCGTGTTTTCACCGTACATTCCAACACAGAGCACTACGATGCAAATGAGTGCTAAAGCCTTGGCGAGGTTAGTCATCGTTTCGATTGAGCCACCACTGGGATCGATTTGATCAAGCTTTCAATGACACGCTCAATCGTTTCGCCATCCATTTCGGATTCCGGTTTCATAATCAATCGATGCCCCAATACGGGCACCAATATATTTTGCACGTCATCGTGGGTTACGAAATCACGCCCGGCAACGAGAGCATGCACACGCGCCCCTTTCAAAATAGAAATGGCAGCACGTGGACTCGCGCCGAGCACTAAATCAGGATGAGATCGACTCTTCCGTACCAGATCGATGATGTATTCGTATATTTCATTCGAACAGTAAATACTCTCGACTCCGTTTTGAATTTCTCGAATGATTTGGGCATCACAGATTGGCTTGGCAGCCGTAATCGGTTTGCTGTGCAACTGGAGCATGGCAATTTCCTCATCTCGACCGGGGTAGCCAACATGCACCTTGAATAAGAATCGATCGAGCTGCGCTTCCGGCAAACGATAAACCCCCTCTTGTTCAATTGGATTCTGAGTTGCTAAAACCAAAAACGGATTGGGCAACGCAAGCGTCTTCCCCTCGATCGTGACCTGTCTCTCCTGCATAGCTTCTAGAAGCGAAGATTGGGTTCGTGCAGGTGCCCGATTCAACTCATCTGCCAACAGCAACTGACAGAATATCGGCCCTTTGCGTAAAACAAAGTTCGATGTTTGCCGATCCAATACTTGTGTTCCTGTGACATCGGATGGTAACAAATCAGGAGTAAATTGAATTCGCTCGAACTGTAACCCTAGAGCGATAGAGAACGAACGACACAGCGTCGTCTTGGCAGTTCCCGGCACCCCTTCTAATAGTACGTGACCATTCGCCAGAAGTGCCATAAACATCTGATCTACAACTCTAGACTGACCGACGACGATCGAGCCGAGCTGCCTCTGAATTGCCTGTCGCAAAGCCGCGACGGTGGCCGCCAATTCCTTGGTGTCTATTTGATTCAATTTGTTCCGTTTTCATTGAAACGAGGATTGATCAGAATCTTTATGATTGAACTAGTGTAACATCTTGTCGATAGCGTTGGAGTAGCTCACACATTTGCCTGGATAGTTTTGATAACTCAGGATCAGGCATTGGGGTCTTGCCTCCAAAAACGGCTATCGCGAGCAACGATTCCAGCACAGCGCGATCTTGATTCGGTAGATTATCTCGATCTAAATGCCTTAAGTCGTCCAACCATTGCCTCCATCCGGACACAGTTGACACTCCTGTCCACTGACGACTAAATTCCCGCGCTAAGATCTCCGAAGCGATGCGATTCTTCACATCGCCAGGATAACCATTTCTAAGCATGGCCTCCGCGGTCACGGCACTAACAGATCGCCTATACTTGATCCATCGCGTGGACTTGCTCAGCAACCTTATCGCAATCCAAATCAGCAAGATCAGGGTGACGGTGGCAATTACCCAAATGACGTATTGTTTTTTATTGATATTTCGTGGATGGTCTTTGAGTCGTGAGTTCATCTCTTGAGGATTGACGAACTCCTGTAACGCCGAGTTGGCCACTTCGAGTAGCGTCTGAAGCTGGGGATCCGGACGGGATACTTCCTCTCCGTCAACCCCGGGCCCACTGGGCAGCCCTCGCGGTCCAGCAATTCCTTTTATTAAACGCACGGGTTGACCGTCTACGGCCATAAACAGTTTGGATCGAGAGCCCGCTGCCAATAGCGTCGCCATCCTGTTGACCAACTCTCCGTTATCAGCGAAAGAAAACATTCCGTTGGACAAAATACTCGGATCAGCCAACACGACAACTGCGCCGCCGGACTCCGTTTCACCAATCCCCAAAATAGATTTGCCAGCGAAATCGCTGGGATAGCAATCGTCCGGCAAAAATGCCAAGTGCATCCAGTCTCCCGTTATTCCGATTCTTCGAATCACTCCCGTCCGATTCGTTACCAACTCTTTCAGATCCGAGACCAACGGATGAGTGTTTCGAAACCGCGTTACTCGAACGCAGTCATCAAAACCAGAAAACTTCGACTCTTCGGCTCGAGCTCTCGCAGGTCCGATTTGCGTTTCGCCAAAGTAAATAGAGGAGTGCACATTATCCGGAGCGATGAGCACTCGACCGCCCAAATCAATGAACACTTTGAGCTTGTTCCAGGCTTCTACCGTCTCGCGTCGTACGTCGCCTATCAAGACTATAGTAGAATCTTGAGGTGACTCCAAAGCGGGTAAAATGGTGGGAATAGGAACGAGGCCATCGCGCTGCAAGAAAGCTTGAAATATGTCAAACTGGTATACCCAGTTCTCGTCACTGGTATCAACAACCTGAGCCGATGCGTTGCTCCCACCCAAAATCGATAAAGCCACGCAAACCATTAAACGAACAAACCTATTTCGGCACCGCGCCCAACGATGTTCCGCGTTACTCATCGAGTATCTCTGGATTTAGCACATTCTCGAATCGCCTCTCGCACGGTGTCAAGTTCCATTTCACTTAGTTCTTGATCGGGTGGCCAGTATCGCGCTTGTTTGTAAACTTGCTCTGCCGCTCTTAGCTGACTCGCGAAGTGCATTTGGAGATCCGCAACATGTTTGATAACTCTCTGCGATGTCCACCAGTCTTCAAATGATCGTAGCTGCCTGGAGACGACCGTATCAAAGGCAACGACAACTTGCTGGCGGTTGGCAATTTCCATCTCGATGAGCTTCGCTCGCTCCCCCTCTTCCTTGCGCCTTTGGGCTACGCTCTTCACGAATTCCGGTGTTCGCTTGATCAGAAAGAGCCCAGCGATCAGCCCTACCACGACAACCACAGCAAGTAAATGCCAGAGTGAGAACGAGGGCAAGTCGTTCCAAGTCGGTGCACGCCAGGACGAAAAGAATTCATCCTTAGGAGCATCCGCAGAGTTTGGTAAACTTGCTTGAGGCTCAGGCTTTAATGCGGAAGCCTTAGTGGCAGAGGCTTGATTTTGGGCTGACGCAGGTTCTTCACCTTCCTTTTGCCCCGCAGACCTCGTGTCGCGATTGTCCGCCGTTGCCGTTCCGCGATTTACAAGCTCCGATTCCTTGGACCTGTTCGACTGATCTTTGCGTGCTTTGCTGTCTTGGTCCGCTTGTGAACGACTCGCATCTTTGTTGACATCACCGAGACTGCGTTCACTGCCGATTTGCCCGTCCCGACTCTTTTCGATCCCAATCGCTTCTTTTGCGAGTTTCTCAAATGTTTGCCCCAACCCAAACTCCTGAAGGCGGCGTTTGAACACGTCCAAGGCGGTTTCAGGCCTTTGCGTGGAATTGCCTTTCGCCGTTTTGGTTGAATTAGTGGCTGATGATGGCTTTGTTGAACGTGACGAGTTGGAATTACGCGGGCCTGCAGAACCGCTTCGAGGAGCGTTGGGTCGTGGATTTCCAGCGGTCAACCGTTGCTCCGCGTTTCTCGTAACGCCGACTCTTTCACTAGGTCTGGAATCCTGGAATTCGCCGTACCGATTCGGAACACCATTACGTTCCGAACCAGCAGTTCCATCGGCACCCAATGGACTTTTACTCCCTCGCTTAACATCGGACTCCACTCCTTGTTTCCCCGTCGGATCATCGATGTTCTCGCTGCTATTTGTCGTATCTTTCTCGGATCGAAGTGACGAATTGGCAGGATCGAACTTGATCCATGGCTGATTGCTAGAGTCATCGGAAGAGAGAAAATCGCTCTCCGTTGACGTATCGTCCAATCCAGCATCATCGAGGACATCCTGAGCAAACTCCCTCAACGCGGGAGACTCTCGCACTTGGTCCAATAAAGCAGGGGGTAAGTCCCGAAAAGCAGAAGAAAGATCCTTGACCGACTCATTCTTCGATAACTGGGACGCCAACGTCTTGAGGCGTTCCTTTTGCTCAGGGCTCAAGCTAGCTAGCCTCTCCTCAAGCGACCGTAGATCAAGTTTCGACAGATCAAACGGCAAAGATCGCTGATTGCGTGACGCATTTGGTTCAAGCTCGCTCTTAGAATCTTTATCTTCTGCCGCCATGGGCGGTCTTTGCAAGAGTTCACCAAGGCGCCCAAGTTCACCTAGCTTTCTACGATCGATGGGGATCCAACGTTGCGAAGCCTTGTCATCAGCGGAACCGCCATCCTTGATACGCTCTTTTGTTTGCGAAGTGAAAGCAGCAGGGGGTTGCCCTAACACTGTTAGATTCGTTATTAGCGAGCTGTTGGTCGCGACAACAATGGCAAACGGTCCAAAACACTTTGCAACCCGTCTGCAGATCGCGGCACACAACCCGACACTACTAGATATCAGTCCCTTTAAATCCATAATCAAAACCTAGCCATTGACCGGCTATCGAGCCACGTTTTCGCGATCGGAATGATTTCCTTTCGTTGTCTAAGTGGCATTGTACCTCGTAGACCAACCCCAGACTTGGGAGGGTTACGGAAAATTGCAAATTCTCGAACGGGAACCTGGGGAGCACACGAAACTATCTAAGACCTTTAACTATTAGGTATCAGTAGGCAGGTCTCAGGGCTGTACTAGGCTCGCAATTTTGGACCGATTCTTCGCCCCCTTAAAATTTCGATAACCGTTTGACTCGGACCAATCCTCTGTTGTTAGCACCACGTGACGAGGGAGCACTGCAATTCGCTTGCTAAGCAAGCCACGCAGTTGACTCTCAATGTCTGCCCCCCCTGACTCCTCGCAGTTTCTGTCACAAAGCAGTACTGCATCGTATCCCGACGTCGCGTTAGCGACTAAAACACAATCCCGAACCCCTGGGATATTGCAAATCAACTGTTCAATTCCAAGTGGATCGATCTTATATCCATTTTCAAGAACGATGGTATCGTCACTTCGACCTAGAATTTTTAGGTTCCCCAACTCATCCAGTTCCGCAACGTCTCCCGTATCAAGCCACCCATGCTTTATTCTCTCGTTCGTCCCTTTGGGATTATTCCAATACCCCAACATCAACCCACTTCCTCGGACCCAAAGCCGGCGTCCCTCGTCGATCTTTAGTTCTACTCCTTTGACCGCAGGCCCAACTCCTACCAAGCATCGATCCTCTCCAGCGGTGCTAGCCCCCGAACGATTGGAGCAAACAACTGGCCCCGCTTCTGTTAAACCGTACCCTTGAAAGATTGGCAATCCAGATCGTTCGAACGCATTTCGGAGTTCCTCCTGTAGAGGGGCACCGCCACTGGCCAATTGCCGCATACGCCCCCCTGTCATGCTCTGCAGCAACTCTGCTCCACCTCCCCTTTTTTGCCACTCACTGTGAATGCGATTGAACAGCAAGGGAACTCCATTGAAGAGCGTTGGTCGAGCGATCGCAAAATGGTTGATCAATTGCCGACTACTGCTTGCAATTTCCAGAGAGGATGCGCTAAATAGCCATGTCGCAAGCTCACAGGTTTTCGCGTAAGCATGAGAAAACGGAAGTACATTCAATCGATGATCAGATGAAAATTGTGGCATCGCATCAAGCTTGGCGAACGCGTTTTCAACGAGATTGCGATGAGAAAGCATGACCCCTTTTGGTGTACTAGTGGTCCCCGAAGTAAAGAGTATGTTCGCAACGTCATGTTCTTGGAATTGCGTTACGATTCCACGAGCATCCCAAGTCACCATTCCACATGATTGATCTATGAAACGTCTGATCTGCGGACAACTTGAACATGCCTCAAATATCTTGTTCGATGGTCCGCACTGCTGGTCTTCTGTTATGACTAAAACCGGTTTTACGTCATTCAGAATGGCAAGCACTCGCTCTTGCGGGAGTCGAGGGTCCACGGGGACATGTGTTGCATTGAGGCACGAACACGCCAACTCTACCAAGATCCATTCGAGCGAGTTTCCCGTCGAATTTACAACGCGAGCTTGTGGATCCACATGATGGTGCCGCAAAAACTCAGCCACTGCTAGAACTTCTTGATACAATGCACCCCATGTCCAAGAGCGAAGCGAGGGTTCAGTATCTCGCTTTATGAAGCACAAAGAATTTTCAAAAAGGATTGCATTCCGCTGGCAAAAATCAAACAGTCGCTTCGGTTCGTTTGCGAAACATGAATCGGACGCTTGAAGATCTTCCATTTTGATTTTCTAAATCAGTACCATGTCAACCATGATAGTACGATCCAAGCGGATCCAACGAGGTCATTTATACGGCAACTGCTCTACGGTGGTGCTCTATTGCGGCTCGCTAGCCGTCATGATATCCAAAGCGATCAAGCGAAAGGCCTGATCACGATTATCTATACGCAAAAATAACAACAATGCGTTACCGGGTTCGACAGAGCGAACCCTGCGGATCAAATCGTTGTTTTCGGCCGAAAATACAACGGTCATTGGCATACCAGCAACGACGGTTTCGATGGTCAACTCTTTCGAGGAATCGACGAGTTCATCTTGTACAGGCATACCACTGGGAATGACCGTTACCACATAGCGATTTGCCTCCAATGAGACGACATTAGGGATTTCTCCCGACGCGCAACGCTGCGTCAATGCGGAGAACTTGGAATCCCCCAAAATCATATTTGCGATAGCCAACTTGCGTTCATTCCATAACTCGATGACGCCTTCATCTGGTTGATCTATCCACTTTGCCAAATCGCACAAGTGACCATAGAAATCCGAAACCGCTTTTAATTGCACGGCTCGTTCGCGAGGAATGCTCGGCCACTTTTCCTTCAAGTCTGATAATTCTTGGAGGGATTGCAAAAGTTTATCGATCGCGCCGGCGCGTAAAGGTTCTTCATCAGGAACTTGAACCGTTGCGATGTCCAGAAGCTTCGTTTCCTCTTGAAGCATCTTTTCCTCTATTACAGCTGCCGGAGTTGCGTCTGCATCAGATGTATCCTGATTTGAGGTGTCAGTAGATTCCGATTTCTTCCGCGGAAGACTAATTTCCGTGGAGCCAACCGATTTGTCTTCGATTGGAGCTGGTTTCGGAGATGCGGGACGCGAGTCAGAGCCGAGACTCGGTAAGGCGCTTTTGAATCCATCTGAAGCCAGACGCTTGGACGAGATATCGGGCACGGGGCCGACATCGTAGCCTGAGTTGCTAGATCCGAACGTCCCATCCGATCGAAAACCGCTACCTCGCAGTTTCTTGGGAACAATCCATGGGGCGTATTGAGCCACACTTGGACCGATCCCACCTAGATCCCTACCGAAACCATACCAGAGGATGGCTGTTGCAAGCGGCAAGGCAGCAAGGCCGCCAAGAATCGGCGGAAGAAACTTCCGAAGAGCCGATTTCTCCTTGCGGCTGGGTCGCTCGCTTGCGTCTCGCACTTTAAAGGTGCTATTCGCGGAACGCCCGACCGACGAAGCCTGCTCCCGGGGCTCAGAGGGGCTGGGGATCTCTTCGCGATTCGCCGGTTCGTCGTTCAACGCAGTTCTCCGATAGTTCCGATGGGGTAAAGCTTGACATTTAGGACTGACAATTTGCTAACTGATCCGCAGCCCAAGACCTGATTGCAGCGTTCAACGATCGTGAGATACACCGAAAGAGGCGTTTTGAATCGAGTAATATTCTGATCGAGAACGAAGACAAGTCTAATTTTATATTAGATTACCTGTTCAGCGAGCTTGCTTTCGGTTTGTCCCTCGGAAAAGGGGGATACATGACGATTTTGGTTGATTTGTTCACCAAAACGAGCATTCTTGGAATGCAAATTACCTATAAGTAAGGGCAATCTCTTGGCTAATGTACCGTTTTGGACCATACTGTGGTGAATTCCGAGGAGTCTAAGCGGTTTCGATTCCGGACCTCCACGTCACCCACTTCCCACCGTATTACTTACATGCTGTTGCAGAAAGCACGACTAGGCTTGCTGGCGATCGTAGCGCTGGTGGCGCTGCGGTTCACGATTGGTTACCACTTTTATATGGAAGGGGCGACCAAGGTCCGCGAGGGGAACTTTTCTTCAAAGGGCTTTCTTTCCGCTGCAAAAGGCCCACTAGCTGGGCAGTTTAAGGGGCTCATCCCTGACTACGACGGTTTTGTCAGACTTCCCGAATTGCGAGAGAATTTGACAGAGGAGGAGCAAAAGCCGACCGAAGGCGATCCAGACAGCAAGCTCCGCTATGCGAAGTTTTTCTCTCTGCTCGATGCCTACGAGGCTAAAGTCACCGAAACCTTTAAACTTACCAGCGACGAGGAAAAAGCACCGGCGAAAAAGCTGACCGCCGAATGCAAACAGGAACTGAACGACTTCGTTGAGGAGTGGCAGCCCCAAATCGTGGAGTATTTGCGTGGCTATCTAAGGATTGAAAAAGACCGAAAGGATGCTGCGAAATCGACAGTCCCAGGTCTTCGGAAACAGCGAGAGGAAATCGAAGCAAAGTGGAGAGCCATCGCGGCTCCATTGTTACCACAGATAGAACGCATTCTGGCTACTCACGAATTGAAAATGAATGCTCTCGCTCCAGAACCGGAAGAGGGTAAAGAAAAACTGTCGGTCAAGTTCATGCTTCCTGGGGAAGGCCCCGTTTCGGTGGAACTCGTCGATAAATACCTACCGATTTTTGATATGTCGGTTGGTATCCTTTTGATGTTAGGTTTGTTGACTCCCCTCGCAGGCACAGCAGCGGGACTGTTTTTGTTGTCGGTCGTGTTGACACAATTCCCGGGTTCTTACGGGGCACAACCGACCTATTATCAGGCGATTGAGATGCTCGGATGTTTTGTATTGGCCTTCGCTGATGCAGGGCGTTACGCAGGACTTGATTTCCTCCCATGGAGTTTTTGGAATCGGAACAAGGCTTCTAAGGAAGACTAGGACGAACTGTTAGGTTTAAATTAAGCGATTATTTGAGAGAGAATTATGAACCAATTGTCACCGGATGAAAAAACAGTAGGTCAGAGCAACTATTACGAAGCTGTCGGTTTCACTCGCCGAGAATTCATGCAAGGAATCGTTGCAGCGGGCGCAGTTTCGGGCGCCGGACTAGGTGCGATGTACTTTGGCTATTCCAAAGTCAACGACCCAGTGAGAGTCGGCATTATTGGAACGGGTGACGAAGGCAACGTGCTTATCGGGGCTTGTAATCCGGAGTATGTCACCGTCAAAGCAATTGCTGATATCCGACCTTACAGCATTTATCGCGCTTTCCACGGAGACAATTCCTCGCCTGCTGCATGGTCCGCTCGGCCTGGATTGATCAAACAGTACAAGTACGCGAGCGAAGCAGAAGCCAAAGCAAACGTAAAGGTCTACGATGCGTCTAATGGCGGAATCGCTGCATTGCTAGCTGATGATGAGATCGAAGCGGTCATCATTGCTCTGCCTCTTCACCTTCATGCGCCGATCGCTATCAAAGCCATGATGGCCAAGAAGCATGTGCTCACCGAAAAATTGATGGCTCACAACGTGGCCCAGTGCAAAGCGATGTCGAGAGTTGCGGCTCAGAGCGTCGACATCTCCGACAACCCTATTCACTTGGCAACCGGGCACCAGCGTCATTACAGTGTTCTGTATGACAACGCGGTCCATTTGCTCAAGTGGGGTATGATCGGCCAGTTGCACCATATCCGAGCTCAATGGCACCGAGGTAATTTGCCCGGTAAAGATTCTTGGCAGCCACCGTTGCCCAAGGGTGAGATCGGAGGCAAGCCTGAAGACAGTGTTGTTCTGAAGCAGTTGGCTAAATTTCAAGCCGATCTTAAGAAGGCTAAGAGCCCAGCCGAAATCGACCTGCTCACGAAGAAAGTTGCCCAATGGGAAGCGTGGATGGCAGACGATGTCGACGCAGAGAAATTCGGATATATCAGCAAAAAGCTTGGTGATCGAGATCGCCCGGCGATGGAAGAACTGATTCGATGGCGAATCTTCGAACGAACCGGCGGCGGCTTGATGGCAGAACTAGGTAGCCACCAATTGGACGCCGCATCTATTTTCTGTAGTGCACTTCGCACCGATGGCAAGAAGGCTCGTCCGATTTCGGTTCATGCGGTTGGCGGACGTCATATTTTCCCGCTGGATCGTGAATGCGAAGATCACGTTTACTGCTCGTATGAGTTCCCTGGCCCCGAGTACTCGGAAAAATTTGATGTTGGGTACAACATCCCAGGCACCAAGGGGATCAAATCCTACGAGAGCGATCCAAACAAACGGGTCGTTGTCACTTACTCTTCCATCAACGGCAATGGATTTGGAGGATATGGCGAGGTGGTGATGGGAACCAAGGGGACCATGATCATCGATAAAGAGCAAGAAGTTATGCTCTATGCTGGATCGGACACCGGCGCGACCGTCGGGGTCAAGGCTGCAAAAGAAGGTTATGCGCTCGATACCCAGGCGAGCGGTGGATCGTCGGCTCCGGTTGCGAAAGCTGCTGCCAACAACGGTCCCGTTAGTCGCGGTTACACCGAGCAGATTGAACATTGGGCTTATTGCATTCGCAACCCAGCCCCTGAGAACAAGCCACGGTGCTACCCAGCGGTCGCCATGGCGGACGCTGTCATCGCGCTCACCACCAACGTGGCAATGCGTCAGGGGGCCCGCGGAGAAGCAGGCTTTATCAAGTTCCAGGACTCGTGGTTTGACATCAACTCGGATGAAACTCCGGATGGCAGCAGCGTGTCCGAGGAGATGGAGTCTCTCAAAAACTACACCATCCACGGTGGTACTCAATCAGCTTAAAGCGGTTTGACCAAGGTAGAGAATAGTCATCGCTAACTCTCTGCATTACCGTTTGACATTTTCGTAAAACTCTGGGATGGTTTCGTATTCCAGAGTTTTCTTATTTCGTACCCGTCTCTACGATCTACATGACAGATCAGCAACTCCATACACCACCTCGCGGCATACCCGGAAAATGGTTTGCTTTGCCTTTTGGTATGGTTCTGTTATTCGCGGTCTGGCTCGTGGTTTCCATGGCATTTCGCTTTCAAGCTATTATGAAGCAGCTAGAGGCAACCAGAGAGGTATGGCCTAAGGCTGCGGTGGCGATGCAAGCCCATTTCAATACGGTTTCGTCCGAATTGAAGAGCGATTCCGAGTCGAACCGTTCTCTATCGCGAGACTGGGAGGAGCGTTTATCTCGCTTTTCGCAGTCCAGCATGTTCGATGATCAGAGTATTGCGGCGAAAGAGATAATGGACCTCGCAAGTAAAGCCGCTAGCGACAAATCTTTGCTGCAAAAAGTATCAACCGACGAGACCGTTAAACTAGTGGTTGAATCGGAACGAATGCGATCTCAATTACAGTCGGGCATAGTGGGGTGGTGCACCGTTGAGGGCCTACGACTCAAGCTTCCCCCGTTGTTTGTAATGGAATGAGGACGGAATCATGGATTGGAAGTCATTACTCGGTCATGATAGACAGAGAATATGGTTTCAAAATGCCGTCACAAACCAACGCCTAGCGAGTACGTTCCTCTTTGTCGGTCCGAATGCGATTGGCAAACGTACCTTCGCAAAACTGCTGGCCCAAACGTTATTGTGTACATCATCCAATCCATCTGACTTCCAGCCCTGCGGCAGATGCGAAACCTGCGTGCAACTCCATGCGGGGACACATCCCGACTTGATCGAAATAGCGAAGAAACCGGACAAGACCGCGTTGTCGATCGATCAGTTTATCGGAGACGACGAGCATCGTATGCGCGAAGGATTATGCTACGAAATTCGGATGAAGCCTTATTCCAATCGCAGAAAAATCGCGATTATTGATGACGCCGATACGATTGGAGACGAAGGTGCCAATAGCTTGCTCAAGACGCTCGAAGAGCCCCCGCCAGGTGCGGTAATCATTCTGATCAGCACAAGTTTGCAAAGACAATTGCCAACCATTCGATCACGATGCCAAGTAGTCCGATTCCAACCACTTTCACCCGACCATTTGGCTACACTGGCATTGAGAAACCAATTGGTATCAGATCCAGAGCAAGCGGACAAAATTGCGAAACATGCCCATGGCTCTTTGGCAGAATTTTCAGTTTATGCGGATGAGGCCTTGAGAGACTTTCAGCAGGAAATGAAAACTCAGCTAACATACCGCCCGATGGACTTTGTCAAGTTCGCGAAAGCAGTACAAGGGAACATGGAGTCGGTTGGAACTGAATCTCAACCCCGACGAGAGCGTTTAAAGTTGTTGATTGATTTTGCGCAACAACACTTTCGAGATGTAATGTATGTCAACTTGGAGAAAGATCCGGTGTTGGTGGATCGGACACTGCGCGGCATCCAACGTTGCTTAGAGGCCAAAGAGCATGTGGACAGAATGGTAGCACCAGCAGCATTGATTGAAGCCTGGGCTGCGGACATCGCATCCATCTAGTACTTTGACTTAAAGATAAAGAATACTATCGACTAGCCATCGACTTACCAACTAAGAGTCAGTTCTTTCTTATGAATCGCCACCAACACTCCGTTGTAGTCCCCTACGTTTCCACCGCGATTTGGCTGACGCAGTTGAGATGGGTGGCAGTCGCTGGGCAATTGATTGTTGTTGGCTCCGTCACGTTACTACTCAATATACCACTGCAATGGGTTCCATTGTTATCGCTCATATCGTGGACGGCAATCACGAATCTAGCCATGACCTACTGGGTCCGACGCATCAAGTGGTCCCTGACTACAAAGTCGGAACCATCTGCAGAGGGCAACACGACCGCTTCTTCTTCTGGCGCAGATGCGTTTCTGGACGAAAACATTGGAAACCGAGTACTAACGGCGCTGCTTAGCATGGATGTTGCGACTCTGACAGGACTACTCTATTTCACCGGGGGAGCCGCCAATCCCTTTTTGATTTTCTATTTTGCAAACCTGTCTATAGCAGGCATGCTACTGCCAAGACGGTTAGCTTGGGTTATCACCGCGCTTTCCATAACGGGCTGTGCATTTCTTCTTCAAGATTCGAAAGAGGTTTCTGAGTTAGCCATTTCTTCTCTAGCCGCACAGGCACCTTGGGGAATCGAAAAGGTTTCGTTTTTAATCGCCTTTATGACTTGTAGCTCCGTTGTAACATACTTTGTTACCATGCTGGCGGTAGAGTTAAGACAACGCGAAATTCAATTGGCGATTATCGAAAAAGAACGAGAGCGTGCACGCCGATTGGAAGCTATGGCAACTCTAGCGGCTGGAGCTGGACACGAGCTCGCCACCCCGCTTTCGACGATTGCCGTCGTCGCCAATGAACTAAGTCGCAATCTAGAAAAGTACGAAGTCTCGCCCGGGATTCGTCGCGATGTCAAGTTAATTCGTGAAGAGTTAAATCGATGCAAAGAAATTTTGCATCGAATGAAAAGCGGAGCCGGTGAAGCCGCAGCCGAGAATCTAAAACCAATCACCCTCCTAGAACTGGTGAATGCGACCGTTGAGGCGATGAGAGAACCCAATCGAGTCTTGGTATCCATGGAGGACTCGGCTCGGGATTGCCGAGGGATTTTGCCCAAACAGGCGATCTCACAGGCTCTTCGGAATTTGCTACAAAACGGTCTCGACGCGTCGGAACCGCACCAAAAGGTTGAACTCCGAGTCTCCTTAGTCACCGACAAGCAAACCGGTGAGAACATATGGAAAATGATCATCCGAGATCGAGGTACCGGACTCTCTGAGGAGGTCGCAAGGCGGATCGGGGAACCATTTTTCACGACCAAGGAAGTCGGTAAAGGTATGGGACTCGGGGTTTTTTTGACGCGGAACGTCATACAGGGTGTTGGGGGGGCGATCTATTTCGAACAGGCCTCAGACGGTGGCACGCTATGTCATGTGGACATTCCGTGTCGCAATTGATTTGCAATGTTAGAAACTTGATATACTCCTATCACAGTTAAGCGATTCATATTTTTGTTGGAAACGGCGAGGAGTCTCATGCGTTGGGAAGGTCGAGAAGAATCTAATAATGTTCAGGACAAACGGGGAATGGCGATGCCCGCAGGTGGCATGGCTTTAGGCGGTGGGCTAGGTACCATCATTTTGGTAATCATCGTCATGCTTCTAGGAGGAGATCCGCAGCAGTTGCTCAAACAAATGGGCGCGCAGGAGCAACAGACATCCCGTGCCCCATCGAGTTCCTCGAGATCGATCGACCCATCGAAAGATCCAAATGCAGAACTCAAATCCATGGTATCCGTGATTTTCAAAGATACGGAAGACGTCTGGAACAAATTGTTTCGCAACGAATTTCGTGCCCCTTATGAGGAGCCAACGCTGGTTCTCTTCGATCAACCCATTCGCTCCGCGTGTGGCGTTGCCTCAACCCAAGCAGGCCCGTTTTACTGCAGCGGCGATAACGGTGTTTATCTCGACTTCGGCTTCTTCAAGCAGCTTCATCAAGAACTCGGCGCTCCCGGGGACTTTGCTATCGCTTATGTCATCGCTCACGAAGTAGGCCATCACGTTCAAAATCAACTTGGGATTCTTCCCAAGGTCAATAAGCTGCGATCGAACAGTAGTGAAATCGAGTCTAATAGACTACTCGTTCGGCTTGAGCTACAAGCCGATTACTTGGCAGGAGTTTGGGCTCATCATATTCAAAAGCAAAAAAATGTTCTGGAGCGAGGCGATTTAGAAGAAGCACTGAATGCAGCAAGCCGTATCGGCGACGATGTTTTGCAAAGACGATATCAAGGGCGAGAACGCCCAGACACATTCACTCATGGTACTGCTTTACAGCGAAAATCCGCATTACAGCTTGGAATGCAAACCGGAGACGCCAAAGGACTGATGCGTTTTTTTGAGATGTCGGAAGAAGAGCTGAAAGAGTTTGGAAAGTAAGATGGCGATTCGATTACCAGTTGTATTAGCCCAAAACGCTCGACGAGTCGCGACCTATACCGATTGCGAAGAGAGTTGGATCACATCCTTGCTATTTGAAGAACGGTTAGACGCAACCCTAGTCGCGGACTTAGCTTCGATACAGCCAGACTCGACAGATTTTTTGTGTTTGACTGGGCTAAAAGGAGATTTCGTTTTAGTAAGCTGGGAAGATAGCTCGGTGGTTCTTCGAGAATTGCTTCGGCTAGGCTTTGACAGCTTCGATATCGTCCCCGTGGACGGAACTGCCAAAGTATCATCTCCGAAGCGTAATCAACCCCTAAAAAAAATCTATTTGATGGGGTTTAACAAAGGGGTCCAGGTAAAACAATTGGTCGGCCAGTTAAAGAATCTATTGGAATCCAAAGCAACTCCGGTGTTTCAGTTACAACTAGCCCCTAAAGGATCGGACACGACCAAATCTAAAGCCTTGCCCGTCGTTTCCGATTTCTCCCCTGGCATGGACTTGCGAGCGTCCAATCCGATTCGAGATTCCGCGCCGGCTATAAACTCCCTATCCACAGCCAATCCGTCGTACCAAGCCACAGACACAAGGTTACATTTCGGAGCTGAACCATCATCCGCAGAACGCTTGTCGACTGGTGTTCCAGAAGAACGCAATTTTGCGTATGAAGATGATGATTTTCCACACATTGATTCTCTCGTGGATGAATTAGATCGTTTCGATTCTTAGGAGGTTAAGTATGAAAAGGATGTTTAAGCTGTTTGTTGGAAGCGCCTTGGCGTTTTCCACGGTGGGAGGAGTTGGGTCCTTGAGAGCAGGGGACGAACTAAAAAATTCGTCGCTCAGATTGGTTCCCAAGGATGCAGACGTTTATTGGGCCAGCTGGAGGCAAGCCGAACAGTGGCAACGATTGGTGAATGGACCTGTCGCCAAGAAGCTGGTCGCATTGCCCGCTGTCCAAAAGGCCTGGAAGGAGTTTCTGAAGGAATGGGATGATCGATCGGAACAGCTTGCACAAGCTCGCATGGTTTGGGACAACCCCAACTTTAAGGAAGCGCTCGCATTCCTAGGCGAACTCGGGTCTGAAGAAACATTCTTTTTCGGCGATAAGAACCTTTCTCGTTTCATTACAACGGTTAACGAATTCACAACCGATATTCAGGTCGCAATCCTCGAAGCGCAGGACGACACGGAGGAAGCGTATGTCGAACTTATCGATAAGTGGATCGGTGAACTAGAAAAAACCAAACTACCAACCATAGTCTTTGGAGCGAAATTCCAAGACGAAGATTTAGCGACTACCAAAGTTGACCAACTCGAGGCACTTATTCAGTTGCCATTGATGGCGGCGGGACAGCCCCAGTTTCAAAACCTAATCAAGCGAGTCGATGATTCTCGTGGCTCGCGTGTTTCCATTACTCTTAACGGAAAATTAATCCCGTGGGATGCCGTTCCAACGACAGATGAATTCGATGAGGAAGCACTGGAAAATCTCCGCGAGGTTTTGGAAGAAAAGAACATCACCTTGACCGTTGGAATGTTGGATAAGTTTTTTGTTGTCGCTCTTTCGGAAACAACAAAAGACCTACTGGAACTCGGCAAAGGTGAGAGCTTGCTCGCTCACCCAGACTTTGCTCCGGTTGTTGCCATGAGCGACAAGCCACTAACGATGGCATCCTACACCTCCAATGTTTTTGGTGAAGCGAATTGGAATGCACAGTTCAAAGGATTCTTTTCGAAGCTGTTCTCCCAAACCGCCGCAGCAGGGCGACTCGCTCTCGATGAAGAAAGTGAAGCACACGATCTGTTGGATGACATCGAAAGTGATGTGGAATGGATGGACACCGAAATCGCCAAAGTGATCCCTCCTTTTCAAGGCCAAACGATGCTGTCTTTCCTTACCGACGATGGCTGGGAAATGCTTCAATACAATCGCACTCCCGATTTTATACTTCAAAGCGAAGAGCCTCTCCAAGGCTTGCAACACGTCGGTGGAAAGCCTCTCATGATGGTCGTAACCAGGTTTGCGAACCATCCCGAGTACTTCCAATTAATGCGTAAAATTGTCCAACGCGTAAAGACTCGATTGGACGAAGCTCTCGAAATGGATTTGTCTGATATCGATATCGACGACAATGATCAAGTAGAGGCAAAACAGATGATCGATCGAGTCTATCCATTGCTCGAAAAAGTTGCCAACACCTACGAAACGTTGATCGCACCCTCGCTAACAGGTGAGCATGGTTTGGTATGGACCTCAGGCAACCTCAAAGCCAAGCAGTGGGTCCAAGGCATGCCGGAATCAGAAGAGCCATTACCGCTGCCAGAGTTCTCGTGGATCAGCGGCTTGAAGGATCGCGATTCGATGATCAAGGGTGGAAAAGAAATCTACAGCGTCTTTGATTCGATTCTGGAGTTGGCCCGAGAGCTAGATCCTAACAGCGTTCCTGAAGGCTACTCGATTCCACGCCCCGAAAAGGTTACAGAAAAGAGCGGTATCAAGTATGGATATCCAATCCCTGAGGACTGCCCTGTACCCGCGGACTTGATGCCACACGTTCTCTTGTCGGAAGATCTTCTTGTTATGGGCTACTCCAAAGCAACAACAAACTTGTTGGCGGACGGCTCGCCACTGGAAGTTGGGAAACCTGTTTTCTCGAGTGACTCAAAACTTGCATCCGCATCCTACATCGATATTGGACGAATGTTCAAATCGTTCGGCCCGTGGGTAAGATACGCGGTTAAGCAATCCGGTATAGATCTCGACCAAGAGCTCGTCCCTCAATCCGAGCTTCCGATGAACGGCACAAACATCACCCCGAACGATCTTCTGGGTCTGTGGTCTGTCTTGGAATCGGTTGGAGAGATTACAACGACAGCGGTTTCGAAGGGCAAAGAGGGGATCGAAATCCGATCCGTGTACCGTCAATCCTTGCCGTAGTGTTTGATCCGTTGCCAGTATGCTTGGAATGCCCCATCCTTATGGAAATCTGGACTGTTGTCCAGATCGTGGCATTCCATGCATTTCTCTTCGGCTTTATCTAAGGGCAATTTCATCTCATCGCGAAGCTTACTAATCATCTCAGCCGTCGCTTCGATGTCACCAGATTCCGCTTCCGCGTGGGCTTTGCCCGGTCCATGACAATTCTCACAACCGCTGCCGGTCAAATGCGACGAGGCCGTCAGCGATTCAAAGCCCGACTCATACGGTAGGAACTTTTGCGGGTTCCAACCCGTGGTATGACACGAGAGACACTCTGGGTCAAATTGCCTTGTCAAAGACCTCTCTGGCGGTTCAACGATCGATTCCGTTGCATGCGAGTGGGGAGTGTTCTTCCAAATATCAAACGCGGTCGTATGACATTCCCCACATTTCTCCGAACCAACAAATGCACCGCCCGACAGATGCCGCTGTTTCGGGGCTAATACCCCGAGACCTTCCACTTTGAGTTGGTCCTGATAGTTGTTAAACAGTTCGTTCATACGAGGTGAATCCTCGAATTGAGAACTCAATGCCAAACGTTGATAACGCAATGGTTCTTTCGCATCGTCAAACAAACCCACCAATCCAGCAAACATCCCCTTCGTGCCGACTTGGATCATCTGAGTCTTGGTACCACTGATGATCTCAGGACGATAAGTTGGCTCACCATAACCACCAGCCGTTACAACTATCGAGTAAAGGGGAAACAGTTGAGCAAGCTCTCTCGACTCTTCCAGCGACGCATGTGATATCAGAACATAAACGTCACACTTTTCTCCTTTGAGCTGTTCGGTGGCTTCTTTCAAAGCGGCTTTTGCTGGACGAACCTTTACCCCTTCGCCTTCGTTCGTCAGGACCGATTTTATTTCAGCGGTATACTCATCACCGAGAACAGCCGTAATTCCTATTTTTCGCTTCCCGACCTGTACGACCTTCCACGGAGTATCCATGCCATCAAAGATCGATACGTTAGCAGAGATAAACAATGGCTGAGGATTGCCTTTGTCATCTATCTGCGAATTGAGCAATGGATAGACCAAGCTCGCGTGGCTGCCACGCAAGTCATCGGGGCCAAAGGTAGACGCCACATATCCCATCATCGACAGAGCTTTAGCTGTCCACTCGAATTTGATTTCGGACTGTTTGGCGACGCGACGAACTTGGTTACCTGCATCGATCGGCAAAACCTCCCAACCTCTCTCTTTGACTTTAGAAAGCAGGGAGTCCCGTCGCATAAGCCCTCCCTTTTGATTCTCCAAGCCTGTGCAGCCACAGGGCTCTATGTAACCATATTGCCGGCCAGTAACGAAGAAAACCACCCATGGATTTTCCCAGTCGGGCGCGATCGATTGATTTCTCTCCTCCTCTGTCGCAACGTTTATCGGTACCTGCTCCCCTTTGCGGGGTGGCTCGATTCCAACCGTCGCTCGATCCACTTTGTTCGCCGGGACCGTGCTAGTTTGGCTATTGCTAACCTGCACAGTCTCTTGTGCCCCCTGTGGAACACCATCTAGAAACTTTATAGAAACCTTAGGTGTTTTCGCACTTTGAGGAGGCTGTCCTACTCCCACCAGTGGCAATCCTAACGAGCAAGACAGAATAGATAGCAATAATGCACCTCGAAATGCTCGCCTCTTCATGGATTGCGTCATTGGAACAGGTTTCCCCAACAAGTCGCCTCGAATACACAACTAAATGAAGACTGGGAAAGACCAGCCTCCCTTTGTCTCGGACAGGGCTAGAATCGGCAGGAATAGCCGCACAAATTCACTAAGACAAACTATTCCGTAATGCGAAACTGGATGAAAACCATTTCCGTCGGTGAATTTTCCATTTTCGTATCGAAAATCAACCTCGCAAAATCCTTGCCGGATGTCCCGTTCCGCTCTACCGGTTCTGACCCGGGTGGGATTTCGATGGTGACAGGATAAATCTTCGAAGCGCCACGAATCGTTGGGTTTCCAACAGTTACATTGATCTTTCCAGTAAGCTCAGTAGGTTGAATCTCTTTAAAAGAGATTTCCGCGTCGGGAAACTCTTTAGTCGAAACAGCCATTAACAAGCTCTTCTTCAATCCTTGACTCGAGGGAGCAACGCCGAGTCTTAGAATCTTCCTTTCCTCCGAGTAGTCGCTACCTGCAATAATCCTTACAGGCGTAACAATTCGACCTGACACTGGAAGCAACGCTGGCTCCTCGTCAGGATTTCGACTGTTTCGGAAAACAACATTTGTGTTCAACGACGTGGCTCCGATCCCTTTTTCAACGGTTACTTTGTATTCCAAAACCGACTTTGCCTCGGGGTAAAGCACCAACTCGTCGGCGTTCAATGGACGAGGTTCACCAAAGTTACAGTAGATTTTCTTAACGACAGTAGGATCGGCTACAGTCGCCTCATCAAAGGTCATGGGAGCCTGCTCGAGACAAAAGATCTTGCCCTCAAAAACGGCGTCTTCGTTCGAGATGAGATCTGCTACCAAGATTCCCGGCGGGTCAAAAACGTGTGACTGACCGATCTTGCCCTTAATCGTGAGACTAATTTCCTCTTGACTGGGAGCGGTCGAACCTATCGTCGCTGTTTGAGCAAACTCGGGTCCATAACCCTCGAGAACCCACTCCAGTTCAACTTCCGTTTGGTCGCCCGGTTTCAGAGTGGCGCGTTGAAACCGACCAACAGTGCATTTACAGGAACTTCGGATGAACCAAACATCAGCCGGCGCCTCACCCACATTCTTAAAAACAAAAGAGTGCGAACGCTTCCCACCACGTTTCATGGTGCCAAAGTTATACTCGCTTCCGCCAACGATTTCGATCTTTCCCGCCCTTACCGTCTCACCGGGAGCCGCGACCTTGTACGCCTCCAAAACGGCGTCAATATCTTCGGCAATTCCCTGTATGTGAGTCAGACCTTTGTTTCGGTTTGTTTCCATGTAGGATGCCAAGCCGTAGCCTGCGAGCAAGGACACTAGAATTGCTATGACTAAGGATTTCATCGTTTTAAATCGATCGAAAAGGAAAATTCAACCCGCTCTCATTCTCGTTATGGAATGACTTTACGCAACCAAGAAAAAACTGGTTCACCTTTGAAAAAACCACTCATACCAGCAGTCTGGGAGACTTGAAGGGATTGCGGTGCACCACGAACTAGCTCGACAGGTACCCATACCGAACAAACCGAGATCTTGCGGTCGGCATGTGGAGTTGTTCGATCGATCTTTTCGGCCATCTCCAGCGAGGCCTTGGCAGCTTCGATATCCTGTGCCCAATACAAAAACACCGCGGTTTGCAGATGACACGAAGCCGACGAGGGATTCAACTTGGTCGCACGACCAGTCGCGGCAATCACGTCGTTCATCTCCAAAAATCCCACGGGATCGAATCCTGCGGTTTTACAAGTCTCAATCACGGAGGCATCCATGATCGACACCTGACTCGCGACCAGCCAATTCCGCGGGTCATTTGCGAGCCATCGTCTTCTCGCATGCTTGTAAATCTCAAGCCATCGTAACCGTGAGGCTTGCCCCAAATTCTTGTCCGTGAGCCTTTGAAATACCTCTCTCAACAACCAACTCGCGGGATCGGGATCCCAACCACTCGATTCCAAAATCCCGAAATAATCCTCAGCAGGAATCTCGGACAATCGATTTTCAAACTGCATCTGTGCAATCGGACCTCGATTCCTCTCCGGCCTTAGGGTCATTACTCCGAAAAAGCCAATAGCCACGATCCAGCCTGCTATCAACACGAGAAATCGCAATCGCTTTGCACCATCCTCAACGGCGATTTTGGATCGCCCCCCATTGCTGCTCCAGCCGACAATCCCAGCCAGCCCCACGATCAAAGGACTCATGGCACCCGGCTGCATCCAACCTCCTGAAAACATAAAGTGAATCATCACCACCAACACCATAACAATGCTCGCCCCTCGACGTCCAAGATCGGAGAATTCAGTCGAACGAACAAACCAAAAACTTAACGCTGCACCGATTCCAAAAACTAAGGAGTTGAGCAACAAGTCTGACTTAGGATTGACGGAGTAGACGATCAAACCGAAAAACAAAATCAGACCGAGCAAAACCATCGCCCCAGCATCCACCAATAACTCAGGTGCCCCGTTCCTGACGGGCAATCGATCTTTGAGCAGATCATCTGCTTCAAAGCTCCCAGGGGCTTCCCAGGATTCCTGCTCTCGTATAGCTGGTGCGTTCCAATACCACATAACACTGCGATAAATTAACCAAATCGCTCCCAGTATCGAAATCGCAAGTAACGGAAAGCCCCCGCTGACCAAAATCTCCATCCACATATTGTGGGGATCAGCCGGATTTTCCGAAGCTACCATCGACTTGACGGTCGTATACTCCGACTGAAACGCCAACGGTCCATAACCTAACCATGGTGACCGAAGAGCCAATTGCCATGCCCCATGCCAATACTCCATTCGATACAAAAACGATTTGCCAGCCTCCAAGATGATGGCGGAGTCGATCCACGCAATCACCCCTACCACAATCGCCCCTAAACCAATCGTACAAGCGACTACAACTGCAACCGTTCGCATCTTCAATCGAGACGACATCTGCAATACGAGCAACCCGCCGACGCCTAACCCCACGACCGCCGCCAGCCACGCAGTCCGACTTTTTGTTAACAACAACACAAAACTAGTTACGAAAAGAATCGCAAACCAAGCAACGATCCAATTGGATCTCAAGGTGGAATTCTTGCCATCAACCTGCGACCTCGAGGCTGATGCCCCGCCATTTATCAACAGCCCACGCAGATCTTTCGAGAAAGCTCCCATCAAAACAATCCCCGACAATACAACAATCGGGGCCAAAGTGCCCGCCAAGGAGTTCGTCAATGCAAATGGCCCAAACGGCTCAGTGCTAAACAATCGATTCTCAAACTGCATTGCCTCGGGCGTGCCAACAGTTAGTCCAATATCTCGAAGCATTTCCTCTTTAAACAATGCGAACCGCGATCGCGTCTGAGGCATACTCACAAAATACTGATACAACGCATACGCGGATGCGCCGCACGACAATGCAACACTCCAGTGCAACAACTTGCTATGCATCGTGCTCGACTTAAACAGTACTACCAGCCCTTGTAGTACCCCTACCAATGCCACAGACTGCCACAACCCGAGTAGCGAAGTGCGGAAATTCACGTAACCATAAGATGCGTACGTGGCAATTGCTAACCAACCTATAAAAAGTGTCCCAACAATGCTAGGTAGCGGTGACACGAATGCCGCTCGTCGCTCTACAAGCAACACTACGGACGATAGAAAACCAATCGCTAAACCAAAAAGGATTAGAAGTATGGAGTCCCCAGTCGCTACCGATGTGGAATCAGCTGGACTCCACTGGGCCGATACCATATAGCCACCGACCAACAGGTAGAGTATACAAGCGGGTAAGCTTACCACCCAAGAGATCCCCCCGGAAGCAGTGCCTTCTTCACCCTTCATGCTGGCTCTCCGATCTGATTTCATTCTCACCGTCCTTGTTCGATGGACCGGTTGAGTTCATCGAGTTTACTCCCGATCCTGTTTGCGATTGCCTTCGGATCAATCCTTCGATAGTCCCTACCAAAAGAAGCATACAAACGACGATCGCAATAACAATCGCAGCTCCCACTAAATCTGTTCGTGGCAACAAAAGCGCCCCCAGAGAACAAGTCAACGTCGCTAAATAGATTGCCATGACGGCCTGCTGTTTCGACATCCCCATCTCGACCAGTCGATGAGAAAAATGCTTCTTGTCAGCCTGAAAAGGACTCCTCCCCTCTCGAATTCGAATCAAAACCACGCTCATTGTGTCATAGATAGGAATCGCCAAGAGACAAAGAGGGGCGAGAACCGCATGAGGACGATCCCCGCGAGAATCGACGTATGTGGAAAGCATTGTACTGATCGCAATCCAATAACCGACGAAGTAGCTGCCAGCATCCCCCATAAAAATAGTCGCTGGTGGCCAGTTGTATCGGAGAAACCCTAATAAACCACCCAGTAAAACCAGGACCATCGACGCAACAAATATCTGCGGGGACCGACCACTTTCAGGACTACCCACGAGCAATACAAAGGCGAGCATGATGCAAATGATACTGGCAACCCCCGCACTTAAAGCATCCATGTTGTCCATCATGTTGAACGAATTGACCAACATCACAATCCAAAAGACTCCAATCAATGTTGCCAGCCATGGAATATCGATAAACAACGAAAACTGCAAATCTTGCCAGTAAACGACAAAGTAAGCGACCGCGAACTCAACTAAAATTCTGAGCTTCCATGACAATCCAAATCGATCATCCATGGCTCCCAAAACAGCGAGACATACCCCACCCAAAAGCAAAACACTGAAATCAGAAAGTCGGCTCAACAAACCAGGTATATAGATGCGAATCGATTCCGGGACTATGCCTTGAAACGCCCCCGCATTCACCATTGCCACGGCGCCGATTCCCGCCAGAAAAGTACCGATGACCGCGAACGCAATTCCAATCCCCCCCCCACGTGGTATCGGGACTAAATGCACTTTTCGCTCGTTGGGCATGTCCATAAGACCTAATTGTGCCGCGTTTCTCCGAACCCAGCCGACGACGAAGTACGAAAGAAGAAATGCTGGCACGGTGGTTACGCCAACAAGCAAAAGGAGGAAAAGCCAATCAAGTCTCATGCAAGACCGAAACGTTTAGAGGAGGAAAATGTAGCCTATTATAATAACGCTATTTTCGCTTTGCAGTGAGCGTTGATAGACTCTACGGCCAGTTCCTTGCCTCTCGCTGCCATTTTCGTGTCCATTCACTCTCCACCAGACAAATATCCACTAATGAGACAGCCATTTACTAGCCAGCGACTCCCCAAACCTAAACAACCATACTCCCAGGGAATTATTACGTCGGGTAAACAACTTTGGCTTTCTGGAATTCTTCCCATCATTCCAGAAACAGGGGAATTTGCACCACGAATCTTCGCAACACAAGCCATCCAAACATTTGAAAACCTAAAAACCGCCGTCGAGGATGCTGGTGGATCACTCGCCAACGCAATCAAAGTGAACGTTTATCTTTTCGATACGGCGTTCCATTTCGAGATGAACGATATATTCGCTCGTTATTTTGAACCACCCTACCCAGCGCGAACTACAGTTCAAAGCATGCTTCGCGCCTCCCTCATAGAAATCGATGCGGTTATCGCGTTATTGTAGCCGGCTTGCCACAAGCAATTTCGTATATAAAAACCACGCAAGATCTATTGGTGAGCGGACTGTTTTTTGCTGCGAAGGGATAAAATCTTAGTTTTTTTCCTTTGGTGTTATGTCACCAGCGACGCCATCGGAAGCCCCCGCTGCATCAATTCCCTCTAATGCCAATTCCTCATTGCCCCGAAGTTTCAATTTGCGGAACTTTTCACTTAACGGACTGCCCCCCTCGCCACCACCTGACTCGGGATCCCATTTGTTAAAGCGTGCCAATTCATGCCGCAAAATGCCTAACAACGTTTGAAGCAATACGACCACCATGGGACCAACTAATATACCCACAGGTCCCAGAGTTTGGATTCCTCCCAACACACTTAATAATGCCAAGAGCGGATGCAACTGGCTCTGCCCATGCAAAATCAAAATCTTGATGAGATTGTCTACGCTACCAACCACCAAAAATCCCCAAATCGCAACTCCGATCGCAGCGTAATAATTCTCTTGATAGGCTGCTAAAAAGATACAGACGGGTACCCAGACAATCGCAGTTCCCACAAAAGGGATCAAGGCACAAGTTGAGGTCACTGCAATTAGCAGTACAAGAGAATCGAGTCCAACCACATAATACGCCAAACCTGCCGTCAATCCTTGTGCCAACGCCGAAAGCAACGTTGCCAATACGATGGCCCGCGATACACGATCGAACTCCGCGAGCAATTCGAGTTCATATTTGTCATCGAGCGGGCTGAGATCCATAATGGTTCGCATCATGGCAGGACCATCGCAAAAGAAGAAATACAATGCCACCAATAGAATGGATGCACCGATTACCAATCGAATCAAAAACGCAACGGAGTCTCCGGTAATACTCACAATCTTCGGGCTGATGTACTCTACAAAGGAACTCGTTAGCGTTTTGAGTTGATCGGGAGATGGATTTGCAAGCTCCTTCAAGACGGCGACGATGGGACCACCGAGTACAGCTTCTTTGGATCGATTCCATGCATTAGTAGCTGACAACACCGCCTTCTGAATCTGTACGATATCGTAATCTTGTATCTGTTTCGCGTCCAAAGCATCGAGAGCAGAATCGAGCTCCGTTTTGGCTTGATGCCAAGCAACACTTTGTTGAATATAGGCACTTCGAACAGCGTCTAGAACTTCTATCTCACTAGCTGAAAGACCAGAAATCGGCTCATAAGATTGCGATTGCAACTCAACAATCGTATCCGCATACGAAGAAGGAACTTGATCCACATCGGAATCGCTTTCTTTGTTGGACTCGACTACCGAATCTCGTTCCTTGAGCTTGATACGTATCTGTTTGGTCACATTTTCAAAGTAATCTTTCAGATCCCCTTTTAGCTTCGTCGAAGAAGGGCTTCCTTCTTTGGCAAGATCAGAACGATTTTCCGCTTTGGATTTGGCCCCGGCTGACTTTAGTATCTTCTTAGTCGCTTCGGCAGAAGGCATTTCCTCTAGCTGAGGCGTGAGATCCTCGTTGATAAGCCTACGGATTTCCTTTAAGTCACTTTGAAAAGTCTCCTTGTCGCTGATAATCGAGCTGATACTCGTTTGGCTCGTTGCTAGATTCTGGATTTCATTAACCTTGTTCTGAATCGCACGTACTTCGTCAGCGTGTGGATAGTCTAAATTAAGCCAATCGTTTCCACGCAATTTGTTCAAACCATATTCGATGTTGTTCCAGTTTACGTTGCTGACGAATCGAACTCCTTGGACCGCAGCCAACGATAGCACTACCCCTGCCGGCAAAAGCACAATGAGAACGATCAAACTCGTCGTTATGCCGGAAGCCAAATGATCTCGCTCGCCTACACGGGAAAGTACCCATCGGTGCAATGGTCGAAAAACCACAACCAAAACGGCTGCCAGAAACACGGGCACAAAAAATCCGATCATAACTCGGTAAAACAAGGCCCCGATAACAATAATGATGGCTAACAGGACAGCAAACGAGATATAGCGAGTCATGTTTGGACGAGATTCTTAGCAAAAGTTAGGATGGCAAAACCGGCATTGCAGGTGACTATTGACACAACTCGGAGATAACCTTGATTGGGGAATCCCAGAAATCCCAAGTTCGCTGCATGAGCGAGGGACATTATCCCAGCGAATTCCCTTACTTACGAGTCGGGTTATGATAAACGTCATCTCCAAGTTGTAGCACTAGTGCGGAAGGCTACTCCAGCGGGTATGGCTATAACGTGTGAGATTCTATAGGATCTTGATTCGAAACTCTACGGCAAGCCATCACTACCGTACGCTGTGTAACTCGCGAAGTTCGAAATAACGCGCTATTCAAACTACGACGCCTCTACCAAGAAAAGACTGCTCTCCGTGAATCCCGATCCAGTGCGTAACCCTCCAGAGAATTCCGACAACTCCAAAACAGAAAACGCTGCTCCTCCACAAAACGTAGCATCAGAAAAGGGGCTGACTTCTCTGCTCCAGAATAAAATGCTACAGACAATATTTAAGGTGATCATAGTCGGAATCGTTTTACTCTTTCTTGCGATCACCATTTATCGAGTCTACGGAGAACTCCGGGATAAGGAACAACTGATCTCGGCTACTCAAATTCGGTTCGCATATTTGTTTGCCAGCATTGCCGTTACAGTATTAGCTCTGGCGCCCGGAGCGATCGTATGGCTGGGAGTCCTTAAATCCTTTGGCCAAAAATTCCCGCTCCTTCCTGCTCTGGACGCTTACTATCTCGGTCATGCAGGCAAATATGTCCCGGGTAAAGCGATGGTACTCGTCTTGAGGGTCGGCAAACTTCAGCCTTACGGTGTCTCGATCAAACCCGCGATCTTGAGCGTATTCGTAGAAACCCTCACCGGCGTAGGAACTGCCGCTATTCTAGGCGTACTGTTTTTGCTTTTGATTGATGTACCATCCTGGCTCAAGTGGAGCTTGATCGCGACCGCTCCCTTGGCAGCGATCGTGCTTTCACCTCATTTCTTTCGACTCGCTTTATTCGCTCTCGCCAAAAGTAAAATCGGCAAAATCCCTAAGTCTCTGTCGTCCGCTTTCACATGGCGTTTCATGCTTAAAGCCTGCGCGGGAATGTCGATTGGCTGGCTCCTCCAAGGGACAGTTGGCTGGCTGATCATCCTCTGCTTAAACGATTCTCCTGATATGGTATCGATTACCATATGGGGAACAGCCGTATCAGCGGTTTGCTTAGGTGCGGTTGCTGGTTTTCTTTCGATGCTCCCAGGCGGAGCCGTCGCGCGAGATTTGGTGGTCGCGTGGTTATTGGCTCCCGTTCTTACGCAACCAGTCGCGTTATTGTTCGCTTTGTTTCTCCGTATCGCGAACTTGTCAGGAGAGGGAATCTCCATCGCCGCCGTACACATGAGCAAGCGATTGTTTTCCACCCCACCGAAAATGCGAACCCCAAAATCGGACGCTTAGGTCACAGGGCCTAATCAATCGATTCTTCTAAACCTTTGGGGCGGAATCGTTGCCGTTTTTCTTCCAGAAAATCCCCGTATCGATCGGCTTCGATCGCTTGTCGGGCCTCCGCCATTAGTCGCTGATAAAAGGTCACGTTGTGAATCGAAAGTAAGATAGGACCAAGCATCTCTTTAGCCATGAACAAATGCCGAATGTAGGATCGCGAGTGCTTGCACGCTACACAGGGACAACTCTCGTCAATAGGGGCCGGATCCTTTAAATGCTTGCTGTTGCGCATCTTGAGATAGCCATCCGGGGTAAACGCGAGCGCATTGCGTCCATTTCTGGTTGGCATGACGCAATCGAACATATCCACCCCTCTAGCAACCCCCTCAACCAAATCAATTGGAGTCCCCACACCCATGAGATAACGCGGTCTGCTTTCCGGTAACACAGGACAAGTGCCGTCGAGTACGCGGTACATTTCTACAGGTGGCTCCCCGACACTGAGGCCACCAATAGCGTAACCATCGAACCCTATATCGATTAACTTCTCTGCGCATTGAGTCCGAAGATCGATATCTAAACCTCCCTGTACAATGGCGAAAAGCGCTTGGTCTGATCGAGTGGCTACCACTTTACATCGCTCAGCCCACCGGATACTACGATGCATGGCATCCAGAACATCTTCGCGGGATGCAGGTAATGCGATAACGTGATCAAGAACCATCGCAATGTCGCTACCAAGCTCTTGCTGGATTCGAATCGAATCCTCTGGTCTCAAATGAATGATGGAACCGTTCAAATGTGATTTAAAGGTAGCTTCTTTTTCGGTAACTTTGTTCAAGTCTCCGAGTGAAAAGATCTGAAAGCCACCGCTGTCTGTTAAGATGGGTTTGTTCCATCCTATGAACCGATGAAGCCCCCCCATTTCAGCAACCAGCTCACTGGTCGGCCGAAGGGCGAGATGATAGGTATTGCCAAGTATGATGTCGGCGCCAGTATCGCGAACTTGCCCGATCGTCATTCCTTTGACCGTCCCCTGCGTGCCGACAGGCATAAACGCAGGTGTCTCGACAATGCCATGGCTAAGCGATAATCGCCCCCTCCTCGCTCCAGTGCCAGAATCCTTTTTTATCAACTCGAACGGAAATCGACTATCAGTCACAGATTGCAAACTTTCCAAAGCTAAGATCGCATTATCTCTGAGATGACGGTTTCCGGTGAATTGGTTGCCGCAAGCCTCGTCGTCCAATAGCTTAGCTCTGCTTGACTAGGAACTCTCGATAAGAGATTAGTGAAGATATGATTTATATAAAGGGTGTCGTTACCAAAATTCGATCGCAATTGCGGATTGGATAAAATTCTGACACGCAAACTGGCTAACGTATTTCCACTTCGCAAGAACGTATCCCAAGCTGCAATCTCGTTAGACATCGGTGGACGACCAAGCAACGACTGCAACTCCCTCACTAGTTCTGCTGACGATATCGAAGGAGAAAAACTTGGGTAGCCTGCATTGACAACTCCACCTGGGGATGCAACCGACAGCCCGACAGGCTGCATTACCAAGTCCCACCGACGGGCGATATCCGTAGACCGCAATGACATACGCTGCGACGTGTACATGACCTGATTTCGCGAACTAATCACCGCTTGCAATTCGTATTGATCCAAGGGATCTAAGAAACGCGGGTCAATGTTCAACGAAAACGCAAAGGGACCTTGGCGGATGACATTAAATGTGGATCTACCACCTTGAACCTGAAAAAACGGACGGGATACGTTTCTTAGCTCCACCATAGCGATGGCATCGGTGGGCAAAAACCCATTATCCGATAGAACCAACGATCCCGAAAGAGCCGTGGCAGTCGAGGTCATGTTGATCGGAACATTTCGAAGCTGGCGCGATCTGCTATCGAGCACCAAAAGCGATATTCGTCCAAAATTGTCTGCAAAATTTCGCGCGACTTCTGCTAATTCAATAATTCGCCCATCCACCAAACCGATGCGACTGGGGCCAGCCCCGACGATGATATCTCCGGGAATGATTCCAGCTTGCTGCGCAGCACTTCCCGGTTGCACTTGTGTCACAATCGCTCCCGTGTCGCGATTGTCGATCCCAACTCCAATTCGCCAGTCTTGACGGTTTCCCGTATTACCAAACGACAAGCCGTTATTGGGAAAGGCAGAGGTGCCTAACGCTCCTCCACTCCCAAGCGTACTCGCTCCCATCGTGGTACTAGGGAAGCTCGGATTAACTCGAGGCAACGCGGATGACAAATCACCTAACCAATTGCTCTGCGAGAACACACTGGTAAAAGAGCATACCGAAAGGAACCAGCCAGCAAACAAAACCCACATCCTGCACATCATGATGATTTTTCCTTGAAAAAATATGGCTCGTTACTATCGGATACGTGGACCGCAGATCATGTCCAGCTCCTGATGGACAAAGGACGGATCGAGCGGAAAGAAACCTTCGCGAATCGCTTCCAACTGCCCTTCTCGGCTCAAAATGTATCGCAATACCTCTTCTCGCAAACCGCCATCTTTTTTCATCTCAGCTCGGTCAAAAACGATAACCAAAGGCCTAACCAACGGATATTGGCCCATGAGGAAGCTCTCTTCATTGGCCGGAACGACTATGCCGTTCAAAATCAATGGTACGGGCCGTATACCTGGCTTGATACTACCGAAACCAGCCAATCCCATGCCGTAAGGGTCTTTAGCAATCGCTTCACACACGGCTCCGTTGGATTCGTGACTGCCTGCTTCTTTCGTCAGCTCTTCTCCTCTAAGTATCACATTCTTGATAAAGGACTGTGTCCCGCTAACCTCGCTGCGACAATGAAATTGAATCTGCTTGCCTTCAAACTCACCGCTAAGGCCGAGCTCTGACCATTTGGAAACGTGCGTCCCCTTTTGACCCGGCGCTCTTAACATGGCTTCAAATTGTTCTGGAGTTACGCCGCGGAGTGGATTGGATTCATGGACATACAGGGCTATAGGATCCAGCGCCACAACGATGCTTACGGGATCCACGCACTTTCCTTTTTTGAGGACATCCACTTCTGCAGCAGTGAGTGGCCGACTGACGCCAACAATTCGAGTCGGATCCTTAGCTAGCTCACTCAAACCTGCATTGGTACCATCGACTCCTCGCGTCAACACGACATCTTTATGAAACTCGCGAAAACGATCCGCCCACGCCTTTCCAAGTTGCATCATCGTTGTGGACCCATCCAAAACGATCGAACCCTTTAAATTTTTTGCAGGATGATACAACTCGAAAGAATCAACAAGCCTCATTAATGCAGCATGGGAATTTGCTGCATTTAACTCCCCGGGAGCTCCGCTCACCTTGCCCGCATCTGTTGCCGAAGAGGCAGCGCTAGCAGGAGTCGCGGGAGTTCCTCTACCTGTAGGAGGGGACTGCTGTGCGAACGTACCTAAGCTTGCGAAGCACGCAATGCACGAGTAAATAATACCAGCCAAAGAATAAACAACTGACCTCTTCACCGAATCCGCCTCCCTGATTTCGCGTCAAATCCATGTTATATCCTTAAACTGACATGGTATTCGTGAGGAGCTAAGATGGTAAACCTCACGGCTGATCCCTGCCCCAAACGCATCAACTATTCGATTGTGACGCTTCCGAAATACCAGTGTACAGGCTGAGAGTATAACATTTCAAAGATTCCATGCACAGTCGACTCCAGCAACTCAGGCTAGTCGAGACTAGTTGCCCAAAATGGGGTTGATGGCGGCTCCGGCGTTGTTGAACGTATCCTTGGTCCTGGTCGCCACCAGTCCGACACTCGAGATGACCGCGACGGCTATTAACGACGCTATCAACGCGTACTCGATCGATGTTGCCCCGCTCTGGTCGGCCAGCAATCGCCAAATTCTAATTTTTGCCAGATATCGTCTCATTATGTCGTGGGGGCTAAAGGTTTCTGTTACTAAAAAACGTAGGTTTACCGGGAAGCAACCATGGCATTTTCATCGTGCATTCCATTGTATTCCGCCAACTTAATCTACCCCCCACCCGCCCAAACGTCACAATCATCACAAATCTCACCGTGAATCACTCAAGCGTCGCGTCTCGCTTGCCTCAATACGATACTTAACACGCCTCCGCCTCTGCGATGCCTAATGATGAAATCGGTATTTCTCGCGGATTCGCAACTTAAATGGGCCAGAAGCGTTGCTCCAAGTTCAGCTTGTAGCGGCTACCGCTAGTCTTCGGGTATTATGATACGGAGTGGTGTTGTCAGTCTATTTTTCGAATCTGAGGTGTTAAAGTGAGTCGAATCTGGTTTCGAGTTCTCGGCGTCGGGCTGGGAATCGTTCTTGGGACGGTTGCCGCCGTGACCACAAAAATCCTGCGTGGACCGTCGCAGAAATCGGATGCAACAAACCGCGTGACAGACAGTACAGCATCAGACGAAGATCTCTGGGAGAATCCTCGCCCGACCGCCCCGCCAGACCCTGGAAAACGCAAGCTTCTAGCCGAACTGGTTGAGTCCGCGAAAAGCGAAGAGAAATGGCTCAAGGAATTCACTTTTACCAACCAAATCGGCCAGGAAATTTCCACCAAGTCCTTGCTCGGCCGCCCTTACGTGGCGTGCTTTTTCTTTACGACCTGCACTGGTTCGTGCCCAAGACAAACTTCGCAAATGCAGTTGCTGACCAAGAAATTTAAGGACCTACCTATACAATTCCTTAGCATCACGGTCGATCCTGAGACGGATACGCAAGAAATTCTAAATGAGTACGCCGAACGCTTCGGAGCCAATCCTGAAAAGTGGAACTTCGTCCGAGGCGATATGGCCTATACACAGCGAGTGGGAACGGAAAAGTTCTTTCTTGACGGCGTCGAAAAGCGAGGACATCCGGATCGATTCTGCCTCGTCAATGCGAACGGAGATGTGGTCGGTTCCTATCTTTGGATGGATATCGACGAACGAGATCTTCTGGAAAAGCATATCGCCGAATTGTTAAATTAGCCGGCGCCTGTTTTTTGCGAAAAACCCACCACACATTTTTCAGGGAGCCGAACTGTTCGAGCGACCTTCCCTAACTTGAGAAATGAGATGCCTTTGGCACGAAAAATGCCGTTTCGTTATCGCCAGCCATGTCGCGGTCCAAAGTGGCAACCAACCAATTCGGATTTTATGCGTACTGGTTGAAATGGTCGCTCAAACAAATTAGTCCATAAGTAATAAAGAGAAAAACATGATTAACTTCTCTCAAAATTGGAAATGGCTCGGAGTGTTAGGTTTGATGGCGGCAACCACCGCATACTGGTTTTTTGGTAGTTCTTACAAGCACAGCCAAACCTATGCACAACAACTTGCCGATTCAAAGGCCTCGCGTGAAACGCTCGAAACAGTCGACTTAGCACGAGCCGATCAGTTATCAAAACTGTTTCGCGAGGTGAGCAAATCAGTAAAACCCGCTGTGGTAAGTATCAAGAACGTGGTCGAGGCAAACATCGTTCGTCGCGGCAGTCCTCGAACCATCGAGGATCTAATCAACGGCTACGGTTTTGATTCGGAAATGGCCGAAGTCGAAAAGCGTAGAATGGAGAACGGCCTCGGGTCGGGCGTTATCTTTCGACCAGACGGATATATCCTCACGAACTTCCACGTTGTAAAGAATGCGACTGTTCTGGAGGTCTACCTAAGTGACAACCGACAGTTCGATGCCACCGTGATCGGAACCGACCCCAAAACCGATCTGGCCGTCCTAAAAATCGAAGCCGACAACTTGGCCCACGCACCTCTCGGGGACTCTGGACTGATGGAGGTGGGTGATTGGGTGCTCGCAATCGGTAGCCCATTTGGACTAGCCCAAACGGTCACCTCGGGCATCGTTAGCGCAACAGAACGTACCGACCAAGGAATCACGGACTACGATAACTTCATCCAAACCGATGCGGCGATCAACCCTGGAAACAGCGGCGGTCCATTGGTGAATTTGCGAGGCGAAGTGATCGGAATCAACACCGCCATCGCATCGAGAAGCGGTGGCTACAACGGAATCGGATTTGCTGTGCCTACAAACACCGCACGCAGAATCGTATCGGATATCATCTCGAAAGGTCGGGTTTCCCGTGGATACATCGGTATTGCCCCGGAAACGCTATCCCCCGAATCGGCCGAACAATTGGGCCTGCCACCACAAACCAAAGGGGTTCGGATTGCAAGCGTTTCGCGTCGTTCTCCTGCAGAAGCGGCCGGCTTACTCCCCGGCGACATCATTACCAAAATCGGGGACACCGCGATCACGACTAGCACCTCGGTTATGAGAATCATCGGCGAAACGAAACCGGGTGATGCGGTTAAGGTTACCTTTCTGCGAAACGGTAAATCCATGGAATCATCGGTCAAGATTTCCGAATTTGACGAAACACAACTCAACCGCAGACTCGAGCTTCTCGAGAAATACGGAATCGAAGTTGAAGAAGTCTCACCGCAACTCATGCGAGAACTAGGTATGGATAAGCCCGAGGGTGTTGAGGTCGTTTCGGTTCATCAACAAGGGCCCTTTCGACGACTGCCTGCTGGCTTGCTCATCAAATCCGTGAACGGACAAAATATAAGCTCACCGGAAAAATTCTATAACGCCATCGATGAGGGGATCGAAGCACGCTCATTAAGAATGGTTGTCCGAGACGCCGAAAATGAATTTCTAGTCAGGGTCCTCTAAATCAAAAACCGTTAGCAACCTTCAACTTCAATCAAATGCAAAAGATCGAAACGGAACAACCGATTCGATCTTTCCTCACTATCGTAGGCCGTAACAAGTCGCAACGCGACGCAGTTACGGCACAGCAAGCCGGGACTGAATGATTAATCGGTTTAGGCTTGAATCGCAGTAACACCCTGCGGCAACTTCACAAAGCCTTGTTACGGTCTACCTTGCCGCAAGCCACTGGGCTTTGAGATTAGTGTCCATTAGTGAGGATTAGTGTTCCCTTTCTCTTGCTGGTTCGATCGCTAAAAAATCATAGCAGAGGCTCGAGAAGCGGTTAGCCGAGCCCACCGCTCTTCGTGCTCTTGATACAATCGCCAGCGACTTGTCATTCCCCTTTCGACACCCAATTCCTTACCAAGACGCCTATGTCCACGAAAATCGGAATCCGAGCTTGGATCGATTTTGCCTTCAAGAAAATCTCTGGCAAGAAAGGCAACGAAATCTGCCTTGTTAGTTTGCTTAACTCCGTCCTCGATCTACCAAGCCCCATCGAATCGGTGCAGTACCTTAATCCGTTCTCCTTGAAAGAATTCCAAGAAGACAAGTTCATTTGTGTGGATGTCAAAGCCACCGACTCCCAGGGGCGGGTTTTCGTCGTCGAGGTTCAGATTGCCCCGATAACCTGTTTTATCAAGCGGGCGACCTATTACGCTGCCAAAACCTTTACGGAGCAGTTGCCCTCAGGCGGGGCCTACAGTTCGTTAAAGGCCACATACGCGGTTTGTTTACTGACGGGCTCGATCTGGACCGATGACAGATTGCATCACCATTTTCGCATGACGGCAAAGGAATCAGGAGCGGTTTTGCTAGACTCGATCGAGATTCACACGGTAGAATTCGGGAAAACACAAAGGAACGAAAGAATCGCTCCGGACCGCGAGTGTTCTAGAGCAGTGGTGCTACTGGATTATTCATTCGCACGAGCGCAGCGAAGACGAGTTGAGAGAATTGTTACCGGGTTTGGAGTTTTTGCACGCCACCCGAGAGCTACGCAAGATCCAAGAAATAACGGAGGAGAAACAAATGTACGATTCCCGAGAAAAAGGCCACCTCGATTGGCAGTCTAGCATCATAGATGCCCGTGA